>LNFM01007781.1_pt1 | contig 25151 bp, 20 predicted proteins | sample 596031 | NCBI WGS metagenome assembly LNFM01 (sample SAMN04254537, study PRJNA301005) | activated carbon metagenome | isolation source: dual media filters at the Ann Arbor, Michigan drinking water treatment plant | place: USA: Ann Arbor | reverse complement strand
ATGCTCCTGCTAATTTTAAAAAAGAATTGCAACCCTTACCTGCCGGAGTAAAGATCAGCGACACAACAAAAGAGTACGACCAGGTACATTGGTTCGTACTGAACAGGGCACAATTGGAAAAGGAAATGAGTAAGGTAATGAAACTGGTAAAGCCTGATATAACAGTGTGGGTGTATTATCCAAAAGGCACATCCAAAATTCAAACGGATATTAACAGAGATACTGGCTGGGATTGCCTGATGAAAGAAAAAGATAAGCTGAGCTGGATCAACCTTTTTTCGTTTGATGCCACCTGGTCCATATTTGGTTTCCGTGCCAAAACAGATACCGATAGAAAAAAAAAAGCCAAACCAAAAACAGTAAGAGAAATATTTAATTGGGTGAACCCGGAAACCAAAGAAGTGAAATTGCCGGATGTTGTAGCAGCCGCATTGAAAAAGAATAAAAAGCAAGCTGCTTATTTTAATACACTTTCATTTACTAATAAGAAAGAATACATCGAATGGATCGTAACAGCGAAAAGAGAAGAAACAAGAACAGAACGAATAAACGGAACGATTGAGCGGCTTGGCAAACAATGGAAAAACCCGGCGAACCGGGATTAATACTAAATGGCAGCAACCCGCAAAATACATCCTGATTTTCTCTCCCTTTTAGAATTGAAAGAGAAAAACATTATTGACCTTTTTAAAGACTTACGGGAGTATGTGTTAGAAATATATCCCGACGCTAATGAAATGTTGTATCATACTCATGCATTAACATCCGTATTTTCTATTTCCGAAAAGCTATCCGACGCTTTTTGTATGATAAATATTTATACCAATCATTTAAACCTCGGGTTTAATAAAGGCACATTGATAAAAGATCCACATAAACTATTAACCGGAACAGGAAATTTGATACGGCATATTCCCGTTGCCAGTCCGGCCGATTATAGAAATAAAAAAGTAAAAGACCTGGTAAAAGCGGCGGCAGCTTTTGCAGTTGAGGATATGGACAAACCAACTGTATCAACCGGGCTAACCATTTCAAAAATCAAAAAATAACTATGTTGCATTTAAAAAGAACCAATAGCAGCGATAAAGATTTTCATAAGCTGATTGAAAAATTGGATAGCTATCTTTTTGAACAATACGGAAAGCTTCAGGAGTTTTATGGTCAATACAACAGTGTTGAGAACATTCCCACCGTAGTAATTGCTTACATAGAGAATGAACCAGCCGGTTGCGGTTGTTTTAAAAAGTTTGATGAAAGTTCGGTGGAAGTAAAAAGAATGTTTGTTGCAAACGAACATCGTGGAAAGGGAATTGGCGCAGCTATACTTACTGAATTAGAGAATTGGGCAGCAGAGCTTGGGCAAAAAACTACTGTACTGGAATTAGGGAATAACCAGCCAGAAGCTATTCGTCTATATAAAAAGCAAGGCTATTCAGTAATCCCAAACTATGGCCAGTATATAGGAATGGAAGCAACTAGTATTTGCCTGAAAAAAGAATTATCTTAATACTCCATTGCAAATAACAACTGACATATATCAGCGCATTGTAGCCGCCAAAATTTTTATTGACGAGAACTATCAAGAGGATATTGACCTGGAGCAAATATCCAAACAGGCTTTTCTCTCCCGTTTTCATTTTCATCGCTTATTTACTCATGTATATAAGAAAACACCGTATCAATATGTAACGCAAAAAAGATTAGATGCGGCTAAAGTATTATTAGCCAAAGAAGGTATCAGCATTACAGATGTTTGTAACAGCATCGGCTTTGAAAGTCTTGGTTCATTCAGTTCCTTGTTTCGCAAACAAAACGGCTACTCGCCCCAGTACTACCGCAATATCGCCTGGCTGAAAAAGAAATTAGAAAAGGAACAGCCCAAGAAATTTATTCCACATTGTTTTGTGGAGCAGTTGAAGATGTGCTGAGTAAAAAGCAAGATTCAAGAACTCCTTTCCATTATATGCACTTATTTTCGGCGTATTAAAATCAAACATCATGATAACAAAACTCTCTCATACTACTCTTTTCGTTAACGACCAGGACAAGGCTTATGATTTTTATGTAAACAAATTGGGTTTTAAAGTACATACAGATGCAATGATGGAAAATGGTTACCGCTGGCTTACGGTTAATCCTTCGCAACAGCCAGACCTTGAAGTAGTATTAATGCCAGTATTGCATGATAGCATGGTAAAAAGCGATAGTTGCCCGGAAGGTTTTGATGAAGAGACCCGCAATGCTTTTAAATTATTGATGGAAAAAGGAATATTAGGCGCAGGTGTAATGTACACTACCGATTGCAGGGCATCCTACGAAGAGCTAAAGTCAAAAGGAGTTACCATCACAGAACCCAAAGAACAGTTTTATGGGTTAGAATGTGTGGTAAAGGATGGTTGCGGTAACTGGTTTAGTATGACGCAACCGAAATAGTTCTCAGTTCAGAGTTCCGGGTTTGAGCCTGCCTGTCGGCAGACAGGTTTGGCGTGTTGGATTAAAACTTTTTTACATCATAAAAAATCTTGACTGAGATAAGGAGTTTTACTTCGCATAAACTCCTTATCTCATTTTCTTCATTACCTCTTAGCCTAATCTTCACAATTCCATTAGGATTCTTTCTCTATTTTTGATCATCAATTTATCAAATGAAAGGAAAAGGAATTCTTGTTTTAGTTTGCTTGCTCAGTGTTATTCATTCGTATTCTCAGAAAATCAATCCTGCCAATCCTGATCTTTCACCCGGTAATTTCAAACTGGATTCGCTGCCTAATTCAGAGATCAATATTCCCATTCAGATAAACCTGAAGCCCATGTATGCCATGGCGGAGAAAAGTGTTGATACCATTTTTACTTCTCCGGGTTATCCGGATGGTTGGGTACAGGATGGCTGCGATACAAGATTTAAATATTCTTTTCGAAGAAGTCCGTTGCGAATGACTGGTGCGGGCAATTCACTCAGCATTGGCTTTATGGGGTATTATAAAATTGTTGGTTCTACCCGTGTTTGTGTAAATGGAACGGTAATATCTCCGTGGACACCCGCCTGCCGCTGTGGTTTTAGTGAACCGGAACTATCTGTTCAGCCAGATTTTAAAGTAAAACTTGCCGTAAAAAGAAATGAGCCACAGGCATTGGATAAATGTGAGGTTTGTTTTTGGGGGCAGGACATAACCAAACAAGTACTAAAAGGCCTGACCGCAGAGTTAGATGTTTCTAAAAAAGACATGGAAAAAACCTATGGCTCCGTTGATCTTAAACCCCGTTTTCAACAGATATGGAACCAGATGAACAAAGTGTACAACTTATACGGTTTGGGCTGGCTGAAAATTAATCCTCAAAAGATCCGCATCAATAATCTTTTCATCAATAAAGATTCGCTGAATATCTATATGGGGCTTTCGGCAAAACCTTCTATCAGTTTTGAAAAGCCGGAAGAAAAGAATTCGGTTATCCCTAATCTTGGAGCTTTCAGTAAACAACAAGGGTTTTCCATTTTTCTTGATGCAGTGTTGAGCTATGATTCATTAAGTACTATCATGAATGCGGAAATGAAGGGCAAAGAGTTTTCGTTCAAAAAGGGTTTTATTAAAAAGAAATTCATTATCGACGATTGTAAAATATATGGTGGCGGATTTGAAAAGCTGATTATAAAAATCACCTTCTCCGGTACCAATAGTGGTGTTGTTTACCTGGTAGGTAAGCCGGTTTATGATAATGAAAAACGATCTATTGAAGTGGCAGATATCGACTTCGATATAAAATCGAAAAATGTTTTGCTGGGGTCGGCTGATTGGTTGTTTGATAAAAAAATAACTAAGGGAATAGGCAAGAATGCCAAATTTGAACTGGGCAATTATATTGATTCTGCTAAGATCAACATCAATCAACAGCTAAACCAGGAATGGATAAAAGGCATCCGCAGTAGTGGTAATATAAAAGACATCAAACTAATTGGTATTTATCCAATGCAACAGCATTTGGTAATCCGTAGCAATTGTTCAGGCGATCTGTCTGTAAAAGTTGAATCGGTAAATATTAGTTTGTAGCATCTTCTTCTGCCGCTGTGGCTTTAAAAGAAAAATTTCTTTGTGCCACATAGCTAAAAAGCACAACGATGGAAATAGTTAGTATCTGCGCCAGCACCGGGTAGATATGAAATTGCTCTACAAATATTTTTAGCAGAATATAATTCAAGGCCAGGTTGAAAAGGCAGATCATAAAGTAACGGAACAGTTGTATCCTACCCTTCATATTGGAATCGCTAAACACCACATATTTGGACATAAAGAAACCGATAGGGAAAGTGATGCAAAAAGAAATGAACAAAGCGGCTATATGGCCTTTAAAGGCATAAATGCCAAAATGAAAGGTCTTTTCAAAAAAGATGTATTTGAAACTGACAAAGTAAATAAGAAGACCAAGCACTGTATTTCCACCACCTGAAGCTGCATAGCGAAAGGTCTGTAAGTTCATCAGCCTGCGAAAGGGCGGATAAAAGAAATCAATAATGGGAAGTATAAAATCCCGGGCACTATGTATATGTCTTCGCATGAATGTGCGCAAAGTTAATAGTTGGGAGAATAAAAAGACCTGCTGGCAGGCCAGCAGAGAAAAGTACTTAAAGAGGCTTTATGGATGCAGGTGCTTAATTTTGCACAAAATCAGCAAAAAGGAATGAGTATCGTAAGCCAAATAAAGCCCCTCGTAATAAAAGTGTTGAATAATTTGTATGGCCAGGAGTATAAAGAATCAGAGTTGACCATTAGTGCCACCAAACCAGAATTTGAAGGCGATTATACATTGGTTCTTTTTGGTTTTGTAAAGCAATTAAAGAAATCACCGGAGCAATTAGGTAATGAAATTGGTGAGGCTTTGGTAAATGAGAATCCAACAATTTTCTCAGCACATAATACGATCAAAGGATTTTTAAACCTGACCGTTACAGATAGTTATTGGATCAACTTTTTGCAAACTAATTATGCCAATAAAAAGTATGGTGCTAAAACAGCAAATGGTCAGAAGGTAATGGTGGAGTACTCCTCTCCCAACACCAACAAGCCAATACATCTTGGACACTTGCGTAATAATTTTTTGGGATGGAGTGTGGCGCAACTATTAAAAGAAAGTGGCTACGAAGTAATTAAAAGTTGTATTGTGAATGACCGGGGCATTCATATTTGTAAAAGTATGATCGCCTGGCAGAAATTTGCGAATGGTGCTACGCCACAATCAACCAATACCAAAGGCGATCATTTTGTGGGTGAATACTATGTACGCTTCAACGATGAATATAAAAAAGAAGTGGAAGAATTAGTGGACGGCGGAATGACCAAAGAATCGGCTGAAAAAGAAGCACCTATAATGAAAGGTACTCAGCAAATGCTGGTAGATTGGGAAAACGGTAAGCCGGATGTGATTGAGCTCTGGAAAAAAATGAATGGCTGGGTATATGAAGGATTTGATGTGACCTATAAAAGAATAGGCAGCGATTTTCAAAAAACTTATTATGAAAGCGAAACGTACCTGCCGGGCAAAAAATTTGTAGAAGAAGGGTTGAAACAAGGAGTATTCTTTAAAAAAGAGGATGGAAGTGTGTGGATCGATCTGACTGCTGAAGGGCTTGATGAAAAACTAGTCTTGAGAAAGGATGGCACTTCCGTTTACATTACGCAAGATCTGGGTTTGGCAGAAGAGAAATACGAAGACTTTACATACAACGAAAGCATTTATGTGATAGCAGATGAACAGAACTATCATATGAAAGTTCTGAAGTTGATCTTACAAAAACTAGGCAAGCCGTATGCGGATGGAATCTATCATTTAAGTTATGGCATGGTGGAATTACCAAGTGGTAGGATGAAAAGCCGTGAAGGAACCGTAGTGGATGCAGATGAGCTAATTGAAGAGATGGTAAATGTGGCAAAGAATAAAACCGAAGAGCTTGGAAAAGTAAAAGACTTTAGCTCAGAAGAACTGACAGAATTATATGATACCATTGCTCTGGGGGCTTTAAAGTTCTTTTTATTAAGAGTTGACCCGAAAAAGCGAATGATATTTAACCCGGAAGAGTCTATCGATTTCCATGGGTTTACGGGGCCTTTTGTGCAGTATACACATGCAAGGATCAAATCAATATTGAGGAAGCAGTCTGGAGCTTTAAATCAAGATTCAGCATTCGGAAGTTTGCTAAAACTTGAAAAAGACCTTATTGTTTTATTGGAACAATATACGGTGGCGATAGAACAGGCTGTTGCAGAACATAATCCTTCTGTGCTTGCCATATATGTTTTCAACCTTGCTAAAGCATTTAATACGTTTTATACGGCCCACTCAGTAAGCAATGCAGAATCAGAAGAAAAGAAACAACTGCGTCTGCAATTATCTGAAATGACAGCCAATGTAATTGCCTCAGGAATGAGTTTGCTGGGGATAAAAGTTCCTGAGAGAATGTAATGCTGAAATGAGTTTATGATTGTAAGACGGAAACCGTCATAAAATAAAAAGCCTTACATAAATTGGAAGGCTTTTTACATGCTCAGGGTTAAATAAATTAAAGACCGGCCATTTGTTTCTTCTGCTTATTAGCAGCCAGTGCTGGATCCATTTCAATAGCTTTATCGCAAAGGGCAATGCCTTTCTCTTTTTGACCACTCTTTTGGTAAGCCATACCAATCATGAATAAAGAAGAAGCGGATGTTTTATCATACGTTAACACCTGGTCCCAATATTCAATAGCTTGTGCATATTTACCTTTATAATTCAGGTCGCTTGGTTTTCTTTTTAGAATTTCAACCAGCATAGCAACTCCCTGTTCCAGGTTGCCAACGTTCAAGTAGGCAATACCAAGATTTTCCAGGTAGTCGTTATCTTTTTTGTAGCCCTTCTCTCCTGCTTCCAGTATGTATTTTAAGGCATTTTTATCATCATGCATGGCATAGCAAATCAAACCTAATTCGTATACCCAATAATTCTTGGAAGGGTCAAGTGCTATTGCTTTTTGAAAATATGGAATAGCCAATTTATAATTCATCATATCGGCGTAGCTATGAGCAATCATGTATGGCACTTCTGCATTTTCAGGATTTTCTTTTGCCGCTTCATTTAAGAATTTAATGGCTTCGCCATAATTGTCCATGTCGTAATTTACTTTACCAACATAGAAATAAACTTTTGCTGAAGGATCAACTCTTTTTAGTTTGTCGGCATAGAGCAACACATCATCGTTTTGCTTTAATTGGAAAGATAGAGTCATCAGTTGGTTGTAGTTTACCGCACTCTCATCGCCCAATTCAACTAATTTTTTATACGATTCCCTTGCATGTGTATAACGACGAAGATCAAGATAGGCGGAAGCTAGCTCTGCAGTAATAACCTTACTATTGCCATCATACTTTGCAGCTTTTTCAAAATTTTTCAGGGATTCAAGGCGCCGGCCATTTTGCTTTTCAAGCAAGCCTTTTTGTAAGAAAAATTCAGCACTATCTGCTCCAGTAGCACCAATTACATTGATAGCCGTAATAGAAGTCTGGGAGTTTGCTGCAAAAGCAGGTAACACCATGCACAATAACAGGATTTTACGTATCATAGGGATTTTTTTAGGATGGATTCGAATAAAAGTTCTCATCGCTAAAGTAGATTTTACAAATGACTAATCAAAACTTAACCGTTGCATTCTAAGCGAATACCATTCCAAAATAGTACTATTTCAGAATGATTCCTCCTAAAGCAGGTAAATTTACGATAACCCTGTGCTTTTGTTGATTTTCCTCAATCAATTGGCACTGAATTTCAGGGTTAAAGACATCTCCGGTGCCCCAAAACCTTTTTGCATCGCTATTGAAAATCTCTTTTGAATACATTTTACCAGTCACATATACTTCCCAGTCATTTCTTACCACCGGAGTCATGTTCAGAATTACCAATAAATCATCCATTGGTTTTTTGCCTTTTCGTTTAAAAACAATAACTGACTCAGCCCGATGATCCAGGTCAACCCACTCAAAACCATATTTGTTGAACTGATTCTCGTATAAAGCAGGTTCTGTCTTCAACAGGTTATTCAATTCGGTTATACAGTCTTTTAGTAACCGGCTGATTTGTAATTCCATTCACTGGTTTGGCCAAACTCATTACCCATGAATAAAAGTTTGGCTCCGGGATGTGTCCACATATAGGTATACAGCAAGCGAAGGTTGGCAAATTTCTGCCACTCATCTCCCGGCACTTTATAAAGCATCGGGCTTTTGCCATGTACTACTTCATCATGACTCAACGGCAGCATAAAATTTTCATCATAGTAATACATCATACTAAATGAAAATTTATCCTGGTGAAACTGGCGCAGCAATGGATCGAGTTTGAAATAATCTAAGGTATCATGCATCCAACCCATCATCCACTTCATACCAAAGCCCAATCCATCATCCCAGGTTGGTTTTGAAATGCCAGGCCAATCGGTTGCTTCTTCGGCAATAGTTTGTACATCCGGAAAATCTCTAAATATTGTTTCGTTTAAATCTTTTATAAAGGCAATCGCTTCTAAATTTCCGTCACCGCCAAATTCATTAGGCTCCCACTCTCCTTCTTCTCTTGAGTAATTTAATTTCAACATAGAGCTTACTGCATCTACCCGAATGCCATCAATATGAAATAGATCGAACCAATACCTGGCACTGCTTATCAAAAAAGATTTTACTTCTCCTCTTTTATAATTAAAGATATAGCTGTTCCAATCAGGATGAAATCCTTTTCGCATATCTGCATACTCGTACGTATGTGCTCCATCAAACATAAACAAGCCATGTGCATCATACGGGAAATGCGATGGCACCCAATCCAATATCACCCCAATGCCTTCCTGGTGAAATGCATCGATCAAACGCATCAATCCTTGCGGGTCGCCAAATCTTGATGTAGATGCAAAGAATCCAGTACATTGATAGCCCCAGCTTCCATCAAATGGATGTTCTGTTACCGGCATAAACTCCACATGTGTAAAGCTTAAATTTTTTACATATGGAACAAGCCTATCTTTTAATTCATCGTAACTATTATAGCTTTCTTCATCATCTTTATTGGGTCGTTGCCAACTGGCCAAATGAACTTCATATACACTCCAGGGAGCATCTAATGAATTATTTTTTTTTCGCCTCTTCATCCATTCTTCATCTTTCCACTCATAATACATATCCCATGTGATGCTTGCCGTATCAGGTCTCTTTTCCCAGAAATTAGCAAAGGGGTCTCCTTTATCAATCTCTCGTTTTGCATATCCTACAATATGATACTTGTATGCTTCTCCTAAATTAAACCCTGGAATAAAGCCTTCCCATATTCCGCTTTTATCCCAGCGGGGCAACAATTCATATTCATGATTTGTCCAATCATTAAAATTTCCTTTTACCGATACTGAAGTTGCATTGGGTGCCCAAACACAGAAGTACATGCCCCATACATTATTTATTTGTATGGAATGAGAACCAAATTTTTTATACAACTGATAATTAGTGCCCTGTTGATAATTGGAAACATCTTCATCTGTTAACAACGAATAACTCCACACAGGTTTTGTGGTATCTACGTAAACTTCTTCTTCATATTTTTTTGATGCGTTGTTAGTTCTTTGAATTGACGAACCCTTGCCCTTCGCTGAAACAGGTTTTCTTGATTTTGAAGTCTTTGGTTCTTGCTGCTTCATAAATACTGCTTTTCAATTTAACTTAAAATTACATGAATGGTAGCTGATTAAAATGTTTTTTAACTGAAATTAGCCTGCGTAAGCCAACTGTATAGCCAATATAATCTTATTGAGTATGAGAATAAAGCACCTGCTTCTATCTTTTCTTATTATTTTCTTATCATACAATGTTCAAGCACAATCACTAAAAGGAAGTATTAAAGATTCACTTGATAAAAAAAATCTTCAGCAATCTGTTGTATCTATCCTTAGGGAGAAAGATTCTGTATTGGTAAAGTTTACAAGGGTTAATAAAGATGGAGATTTCCAACTATCTGCAGTAAAGGAGGACAAATATATATTGATGATTACCCATCCGCTAATGGGTGATTATTTTGACCAGTTTGAAATGAAGCAAAATCAGCAACTTGATTTAGGAACTGTTTATCTGACACCAAAGTCAAAACTATTAGCTGAGGTAATTCTAAAAAGCGGCTCGGCCATAAAAATTAAAGGCGATACAACAATATATACAGCCGATAGTTTTAGCGTAAGCGCCAATGCCAATGTGGAAGAATTACTTCGCAAACTACCCGGCATACAGGTTGATAAAAATGGACAAATAAAAGCAATGGGGCAAAACGTAGAAAGAGTATTGGTGGATGGGGAAGAATTCTTTGGCGACGATCCGGGCATGGCGGTAAAAAACCTGAGAGCTGATGCGGTAAAGGAAGTGCAAGTGTTTGATAAAAAAAGTGAACAAGCAGAGTTTACAGGCATTGATGATGGCAAAACACAAAAAACAATAAACCTTAAACTGAAAGAAGATAAAAAGAAAGGACACTTTGGAAAGATAGATATTGCTGGCGGGCTAAAGAAAAATATTGATGACCGCTTTAACAATAACCTGATGTTTAGCTCCTTTAAAGGCAAACGAAAGCTTTCCGCCTTTTTACTAAATGGAAATACCGGACAAGATGGGTTAGGCTGGCAAGACAATGAAAAGTTTGGTGGTGATAACGACAATATGAGTATGAGTATGGATGACGACGGCGGGGTGATGATGATGTGGAGAGGTGGCGGCACCGATGATGAACCGTATGTAAATACACAAAATGGATATATTACTAATGTAAATGCTGGCCTCCACTATTCTAATAAATGGAATGATAAAAAAACTTTTACCTTTTCGCCTAAGTTTAATAGTCAGTTATACACAAACCCCGAAACCAATTTTACACAAACACAAATTGGCGACTCTATTATTAATGACAATGCCAACTCTACCAGCTATGTAAACCGCCGTAATTTTAAAAACTCAGCTACCTACGATTTAAAAATTGATTCTGTAAACAGTTTAAAAATTACAGCCAAAGCCAATTTTTATCATACAGAAAATGAAGATGTAAGAAATAGTATATCAACTGGTAATACCGGTACACTTAAAAACACAAGCTTCCGAAACAATAAAAACACAATTGATAAAGAAGCCTATACTCTATCAGCCATTTATAAACACAAGTTTAAAAAAGACCGCCGCACAATGACGATTAATGCAGACTGGAACCTGCTGGACCAAAAAACGGATGGAATTTTACAATCTAATAACCAATCATTTTTTAATGGGTTTCCTTCCTTCACTCAAAACCTCAATCAATCGAGAGATGGAGCTAAAAAATCGCAAAAACTAACTTCAAAAATTACTTACACAGAGCCTTTATCAATAAAGTATTCGCTGGAACTAGGTTATGAATTTATTTTAAACAATGCTAAGAACGATCAGGTTACTTATTCCTATACTCCTTCTTCGGGTAAATATGATTTACTTGTAGACTCACTTTCTAATGAGTTTGACCAGAATATATATATCAACAAACCTTCTTTTAGAATTAATTACAGCAACAAAAAGATAAAGTACAACTTCGGCTCGGGCTTCGGTATTACCCGGTTTAACCTATCAGACATTACTTTAAACAAAGATTATCTGCGAAATTTCGTTAACTTTTTTCCATCGGCTACATTTACTTATAACTATAAAGTAAATAGCAGCTTGCGGATGAGCTACAACGGCAATACCACCCAGCCCACCATTAACCAAATACAGCCTCTACGAAATAATAACGATTTCTTTAACCAATATATTGGTAATCCAAATCTTAAACCTTCCTTTAACAACAGCATCAACTTAAGTCATAATAGTTATAATTTCTTAAAAGAAAGGTGGATGTATCAATCGGTCTGGATGAATGTGAACAGCAATGCCATTACCAATGGCCGAATTATAAATTTGGATTCTGGCAAAACAGTTTCGCAACCTATAAATGTTGATGGAAATTATACAATTGGCATGTGGTCAACTTTTGGTTTCAAACTAAAAAAAATGAAACTAAACCTGAATTTTAGCCCCGTTCTTAATTTCAACAGAACTATTGATGTAGTAAACAATGTTCAGAATAAAACTAATACTTTTAGCCCTGGCCTTGAAGTTTCCATTAATAAATCGAAGGACAAGAAATATGATTTGGGCATAAGCAATAATTTTAACTACAACAGCAACAAAAGCACCCAATACACAAACCAATTAAATTTCTATACCAATAACCTGCGGGTAGATGCTACTGTATATCTTAAGAAAGTTTGGATGCTGGGTACTGAGTATAATTTTTACAACAGGCAAAAAACGCCTCAGTTTAACACCAACCTCAATAACCATATATTGAATGCACAACTTAGAAGAAACTTCAAAAAAGATGAGTTTACCTTTTACTTTATAGTAAGGGATATTTTAAACCAGAACACTGGCATAGAAAGAAGATTTTATAGCAATACGCTTACTGAAACCACAAACGACCGTTTAAGAAGATATTGGATGCTTGGCTTTGCCTGGAATTTTAAAAATAAAGCAGCAGCAGCACCATCAAAAACACCTTAGAGCTTATCTGAAACAGTAATATTATTAACTATGAAGAAAATATTTTTAATATCTGCTTTACTAATTGTTACTCATTCAGTGCAAGCGCAGCAGTTTATTAACGCTGCTAAAATTGAATATGAGGTAAAAACCAATATCAAAAAAACAATGAGTGATGATATGTGGGGAGAAATGTTAAAGGAGAACCTACCTCCCTTTAAAACTGGCTATTACAACCTCAGCTTTTCCGACAATAAAAGTATTTTTAAATTCGATAGATGGGAGCCATCAGAAAAAATTCCAGAGTTTTTACGAAAAAGTGATGAAGAATGTAGCTGGTATTGCGATTATAATACAGGAAAATACACAAAACAAAAAGACATTTTTGGTTCTAAGTTTTTTATACAAGACTCTATTCCTTATATAGAATGGAAATTGTCTAACGAGAACAGAATAATAGCAGGATTTAATTGTCGCAAAGCTGTAGGTAAAATTATGGACAGTGTCTATATATTTGCCTTTTACACCGATGAAATTTCTTTGCCTGGCGGGCCTGTATCTATTAACGGTTTGCCGGGATTAATCTTAGGGCTTACAATACCCCGATTGTATATTTCGTATATAGCTACAAAAATTACATTAGATGGTGTAAAGCCCGAAACCATAGTACCTGCTAGTTCCAAAAAATACTTTACTCAAAAAACCTTTTCAGCTGAGCTTAACAACCGAATAGGTGAATGGTTTAGCGAAGAAAGTGATGAGGAAAGTAAGAAATGGCTCAACCAGTTTTTATGGGGAGCCTTTCTTTAATTTATTTCACCAACTCCAATACAAAACTCTCTTTGGGCTTTACTTCAAAATCTTTCATTTCTGTAGCGGTTTTTGTAATTACATTTTTAAGTTTTGAAAACCCACCCGTTCGCTCTGATAAGTAATTCCAGTCAGGTTTAAAAGTATTAATCCCTGTGTTAGAAATCACCATTATCGTTTGCTTGTTATCATATCGAAAAAAAGTATAGACTCCATCTTTAGGCATGTACTGCATTAGTTTACCAGTGGTAAGTGCTGAAGAATTTTTTCTAAAGTTGGCCAAAGCACTTATATACTCAAAGGCTTCTTGTTGTTTATCACTTCTTCCCTCCTTAGTAAACCGATTTTCTTTTGCCTTATCATCTGCCCATCCTCCCGGAAAATCTTCCCGGACAGTGGCATCCGTATTTTCTTTTTTATTCTTCATAAGTACTTCAGTGCCATAATAAATTTGCGGAATGCCTCTCAAGGTCAGCAACCAGTTAAAACCCATTTTCATTTTCTTCCAGTCTTCGTCTACAACAGAAAAGACTCTGTCCATATCATGATTATCGAGGAAAATACAATTGTTCATTGGTTGCTTATACAATACATCCTGAGTTAAAGTTGTGTAGATCTTACTAACTCCTGTAAGCCATCCATATGACTCATTCATGCCTGCCAGCATAGCAAAGCAAGACTGAAAATCAAGCATCCCTTCTGCGTTATGTTTAAAAGGAGTCGTCATATTATTTTGTGTGAAGTAAGCATTCGCTACTGTACTATTTACCCATGATTCCCCAAACACAGTCAGCTTAGGAAACTCTCTTTTCAATGCTGTATTAATATTATTCATGAACTGCTCATCACAATACTTGTAGGTATCTACTCTCCAGCCGTCAATACCATATTCTTCTGTTGTCCATACTGCATGTTGGATCAAAAAATTTGCAACGAAAGGATTTTGTTGGTTTAGGTCTGGCAGATGCGGAACAAACCAACCATCCAGCATTTGTGCTTTTTCAACCTGTGAAGCATAAGGATCATAAAAAACTTCTTCTCGATGATTGGGTGCTTTATCTCCTTGTGATGTATTGAACCATGATTTCATGGGAGGGTCTAAAGCAAACCAGTGATGATTACCTACATGATTATATACGGCATCCTGTATAACTTTCATTCCCTTTGCATGAAGATTATCGCAGAAGTTTTTGTATCCGGCATTGCCGCCAAAGCGTTTATCAACTTCATAATGATTGGTGAACCAATAGCCGTGATACCCAGCAACATTATTGCCCCACTCACTCATTAACGGCATATCATTTTCAATTATTGGGGTAAGCCATAAAGTAGTTACGCCCAATTGATTAAAATAATCCAAATGATTTTCTATTCCTTTAAAATCTCCACCGTGCCTGGAGAATTTATCTTTCCGGTTGCTGGTCTTATCCCTGTAATCGCTGATAATATCATTAGAAGGATCGCCATTGGAAAAGCGGTCAGGCATCATCAGGTAAATAAAATCTTTTGCCGTTACACCTTGAATTCTTGTTTTGCCGTTTTCTTTACTACGGGGTTTCAATTCAAAGAAAACATCTTCAACTCCAATACCACCGCCAGACATATTAATTTTAAAAACTCCGGCTTTGGCTGCCACACTTATATTCAGATCCAGAAAAACATAGTTCTTGCTTTCCGCTTTTGTTACTTTCTCAATCTTTATCGCAGTGTTTGTACTGGTGAATTTGGTATACAGTCCAATGTTTTCGCCATGCAGCATTAATTGCAGTTTTGGATTTTTCATACCGACCCACCAATGGGTTGGATAAACACCAAGCATATCGATTGCAAAAGCATTGCTGCATATCAACATTGCAAATGCGAGTACTAATTTTTTCATTGTTGCTTTTTTGAAGTTGAATCCTTAACAATAAGGGCACAAAGAATTCCCGCCGTACAAAGTAACACACCTCCAATTAGTACGGCTAATAACCTGTCGCTATGTAGAAACCGTTCAAAGATCTTTCCGAAAAATAAAGAAGCGATTATTTCCGGCAATACAATAAAGAAATTAAAGATTCCCATATATATACCCATCTTCTCCTGCGGAATAACTCCTGAAAGCATTGAGTAGGGCATTGAAAGAATAGAGGCCCACGCAATACCTACCATACTCATTGAGATATACAACATCCAAGGCTCATGAATAAAATTTACGGAAATCAAACCGACACCACCGATTATCAAACAAGCTGTATGTGTCAATTTCATACCCATTTTACCCACCCAAAATGGTATAGTGAAGGAAAAAGCAAATGTTACAAGATTTAATATAGCAGAAGTATTGTTTGCATGTTCGAGTCCTATTGTAAAAATCTCACTGTTATTTTTAGGATCTCCTCCAAATATATTGGTAGCAACTCCTGTACTATAATAAAACCACATCAAAAATAGACCGGGCCAGGTAAGAAATTGAACGATAGCCAATCTCTTCATTTGACTTGGCATATTCCTCAAGGCAGTAAAAATTTCTTTTACAATGCCTCCGGAGTTGGCATTCTTTTCCTTTTTTAAATTCTCTTTCCAATTGGGATCAGACGGAGGATATTCTTTACTTTTAAATACAGTAACTAATACAGCGCCTAAAAACACAGCAGCGCCTATATAGAACGACCACATTATATTTTGTGGAATGCCACCGGCACCTTTATCTCTCGAGATTCCAAACCAATCAACAAGTAATCGTGGAAGAAATAATGCAATGAACGAAGCAGCACCGATAAACATACTCTGCATGGCGTATCCGAAAGAACGTTGCTTCTCATTCAAATTGTCTGCTACAAAAGCTCTGAAAGGCTCCATGCTGATATTGATACAGGAATCTAACACCCACAACGTTCCCGCTGCCATCCATACGGCCGAAGAGTTAGGCATTATGAATAAGGCCAATGAACTTAATATTGCACCTACTAAAAAATAAGGTCTTCTTCTTCCCAGGCGGGGATGCCAGGTTCTATCACTTAAGTATCCAATAATTGGCTGAACAAGAAGACCTGTCATAGGAGCAGCAAGCCAGAGCCCAGGAATCTCTTCAGGTTTAGCACCAAGAAATTCATAGATGGCACTCATATTTCCCATCTGTAAACTCCATCCGAACTGGATTCCAAAAAATCCAAAACACATGTTCCATACTTGCCAGAAAGATAGGCGTGGTTTTACACCAGTGTAGGCTGTTGACATAAGCAATCGTTGTTTTAATCAGGTCGAATGAAGATAAGAACAGTATGTAATTGATACACATTAATTCCGAAAAAAGAAAAATCCCGCAGTTAAACGGGATTTTTTAAAATTATATTACAAATCCGTTGGGTATAATGGCTCCTTTTTTAATTACTACAATACCATCCTTTACAGTATATAAAGCATGATCAATGTTCTCAAGATGCGGTCCGCCATTAATGCGGACATCATTACCAATACGTACATTTTTATCAAGAATGGCGTTTTTGATATAACACCTGTCTCCCACACCTAAAACGGGAAAGTTACCAGCCAATGCTTGTGCTATTTCCGGCAACGTTTCATAATAATCACTACCCATGATATAAGTATTGACAAGCGTAGATCCTGTACCAATTCTTGAACGAATACCTATGACTGAATGTTCGATTCTTGAGGCGTTAATAATAGAGCCTTCTGCTACCAACGTTTTTTCCAACGTAGTTCCACTGATCTTCGCCGGGGGCAACATCCTTGGCCTCGTATAAATAGCATTATCGTTATCAAATAAATTAAAATCTGGAAGATCTTCTGTTAAACCAAGATTGGCTTCAAAGAAAGAATAGATATTTCCGATATCTGTCCAGTAGCCTTCATACTGGTAACTGGCCACTTTAAATTTCTTGATTGATTCAGGAATAATTTCTTTCCCGAAATCTGTTGCTTTTAAATATTCGGTTTCCAGCAAATCGAACAATAATTTGCGGTTGAAAATATAAATACCCATGGAAGCCAGGTAATTTCTGCCTTTTGCTTTCATCACATCACCCGTATCGCTTGTCCACTCCGGCAACAATTCTTTTTTGGGTTTTTCTATAAACGAAGTAATAAGCCCCTCACTGGATTTTAAAATTCCAAATTCCGGTGCTTCTCTTTCAACTACCGGAATAGTAGCTATTGAAATATCTGCACCCAATTTTTTATGATTGTCCAGCATTTCTGCAAAATCCATCTGGTATAACTGATCGCCGGATAAAATAAGTACATAGTCACTATCAAATGGCTCAATATGTCGCAACCCCTGGCGAACAGCATCAGCAGTGCCCTGGTACCAGGTAGGATTATCAGGAGTTTGTTCGGCAGCCAATATATCTACAAACGCTTTGCTGAATGCACTGAAGTGATAGGTATTCTTAATATGCCTGTTCAATGATGCAGAATTAAACTGCGTCAACACAAACATTCTTCCTATTCCATTATTCAAACAGTTGGAAATAGGAATATCCACCAACCGGTATTTACCTGCAATAGGAACAGCAGGTTTAGAACGGCTTGCTGTTAATGGGAAAAGCCGGGAACCAGCTCCGCCTCCCAGAATAACACATAAAATTTCTTTAGAATGAGTAATTGTTCTTATCGCCATAACCAGATTTTATTTCAATGATTTATATAGGTCTATATACTGCTGCGCCGAAGAGTCCCATGAATGATCAATGGTCATCATATGCCCTCGCATCCAGCTATAAAGGTCAGGTTTATTATTATACAAATCGATAGCTCTGCCTACCGAATATGTAATATCGTTAACACTTGCCTGGTCGAATCGTATTCCAAATCCCTGCCAGTCGCCCATATCAGTAACCGTATCTCTCAGACCTCCAATATTTCTAACCATAGGAACTGTTCCGTAACGTAGGGCATACATCTGGTTCAGTCCGCATGGTTCCACCCGGCTTGGCATTAATAAAAAATCTGAACCCGCATACATCAAATGACTTAGGGGTTCGCTATAACCAATATACGAGTTGAAATAGCCACCGAACTGGTGTTTCATCTGATCCAGTTTATCTTCCAATTCAGGATCACCAGAACCTAATACTAAAAAATTGGCGTGGCCATTATGCTGGTAAATAGATTGGCTGATTGCATCTGGTAATAAATCGGCTGACTTCTCTCCCACTAATCTTCCAATAAAAGAGATCAATGGTTTATCAGGATCTAATCCAAACCTGCCAGCAAGTTCTTTTTTATTTTTCCGCTTCCCTTTTTCAACAAGTTCCTTATCATAATTTTTGGCGATCATGCTATCTGTGTAAGGATCCCAAACTTGTGTATCAATTCCATTTAATACACCCAGGCTTTTTCCCTGTTCATATTGAAAAAGGTTTTCCAACCCGTTGGCTGCTTCTTTCAATTCATCCATATAACTGTTACTAACCGTAGTAACCTTCCAGGAGCATTTTACCGCAGATGCCATTGGATTGATGGTATTATTCCAATCCAGCATGCCCCATTTCCAGCTATCAAAAGCTGGTAACAGGTAATATTTATCCCAGCCGATCCAGCCCTGGTATTGTGCATTATGAACAGTAAAAACAGTCGGTATGTCAGACAGCTTTTGCCGGAACTCCAAACTATACTTTATAAAAAAAGGAATAAGACCGGTATGATGATCATGACAGTGGATAACATCCGGCTTATGTTGCCATTTGTTTAACCAATCACATACAGCTACCTGGAAAGAAAGGAAACGTTCGGTGTCATCTTCATATCCATAAATTTTTTCCCGGTCCAGCAGGCCATTGATGTCTACAAGGTATAAATCAAAACCAAGCTTGTTTGTTTTCTCTTTAATGATGCTGTAATGAAAATAATGAGGCCCTATATGCTGTTCGCCTTCATGTACCAATTCCCATTGATTATCGTAGAGAAATTTAGTACGATACATAGGCATTACCACTTTGGCTACATGCCCTAATTCTGCCTGGTACTTTGGTAAAGCTCCAACCACATCGCCTAAACCACCCGCCTTTGCTACCGGGTAACATTCTGCTGCTATATGAACGATTTCCATTGAATTATTTTGGTGACCGGAATTAGTTTGAAATTAAGGTGTTTTTACTGACAATTGAAATCTAAGCACCTAAAATTTATGGCAGATTATGTGCCATTTTAAATACCCCTATGTGGAACCGCATTTTTTTTGTACATGCTTTTAACATCAAATAGTTACATTATGCCAGCATTGAAAAATGTTTTACTTTCAGCACTTCATCAAATCAACTCCCGATTGCTATGACTCAAACTAAACAGCCTACTAACTACGGGGCTCTAAGCACATTAGTAACCGTTTTTTTCTTTTGGGGTTTTATTGCTGCTGGTAACAGTGTCTTTATTCCTTTTTGTAAACATTATTTTAATCTCGATCAGTTTCAAAGCCAGCTGATTGACTTTGCATTCTATACAGCTTATTATGTAGGTGCGTTATTACTTTTCATTTTTGGCACAATCGGAGGAAAAGATTTGGTAGGCAAATGGGGGTATAAAAAGAGCATTGTGTATGGCCTATTATTTTCTGCATTGGGTGCCGGGGCAATGATATTGGCTGTTAACGGAAACAGCTTTCCCGGAATGCTGGTAGGATTATTTATTGTAGCACTTGGTTTTTCGCTACAACAAACGGCTGCACAACCTTTTTCAATTGCTCTTGGAGACCCATCTACAGGAGCAGCCAGGGTTACTTTAGGTGGTGCAGTTAACTCTTTCGGTACTTCTATCGGTCCATTAATTGTAGCATTGGCTTTGTTTGGTACTACTGCTGCAATAACAGACGAAAAGATTGCCTCATTAAGTCTCACTAAGGTAATTGTGCTTTATATTGGCGTCGGAGCCTTATTTATCGGGGCTGCCACATTATTCAACTTTTCAAAGAAAGTCCCGTTAGGAATTATAGAAGAAAAAATAGAAAAAGCAAAGAAGGCTTTAACGACACTTTTGGTAATGACTGGCGTACTTGTTGCATGTTTTATTCCCGTTTTCTCTAGTTATAATAGTAAAGATGCAAAGCAAATTGTTGCAATAGAAAAGCAGATAGAAAAGCAAAAATCTGAAACAGACTCTTTGCTTAAAGCTGTATTGCCCGTCAACCCAAACGATACCGTATTTGCTAAAAAAGTTCTAGATAGGGATTCTGCAAAACTCTATATTCAATTAGATTCCTTAGATAAAGCTTACGCTGGAAACGATCAGGTTATTTCTGTAATTGACAGAACTAAAAGCAACCATAATAATATTAAAACAGAAGAAGCTCAGATCAAAACATTAAAACATCCCTTAGAAAAATATCGTTTAAACTGGTTACTCGGAGCCTTAGGTGTTGTAGTGCTTGGATTACTGGCTGCTAATCTTAGTGCAAGAAAAAAGCCAGAAGGCTGGGGAGCTATGCGATACCCTCAATTAGTGCTGGGTATGCTTGGCATCTTTACTTATGTTGGTGTAGAAGTAGCTGTGGGTAGCAACCTTGGTGAGCTATTAAAGCAAAAAGAATTCGGAGCATTGTCTGCATCAGAAGCAACACCTTATATTATGATGTACTGGGGTAGTCTTATGATTGGTCGTTGGACTGGGGCAGTTGGTGCGTTTAATTTTAGTAGTACCACAAAAAAGATTTTGCAGCTTTTTGTCCCTCTAGTTGCTTTCGGTTTGCTCATCTTGATAATTTACTTGTCTAATTATGATGTAAAAGCTTTGTTTTATTATGTGATTTGTGTTGCTGTGCTTATTGCTGGTTTCTTTTTAAGTAAAGACAAGCCAGTACAAACGCTGTTAATTTTTAGTTTATTAGGTGTAGTAGCAATGGTAGTGGGGCTTCTTACAACTGGCATGACTGCGATATATGCTTTTCTAAGTGCCGGACTTTGTTGTTCTATTATGTGGCCATGTATTTTTAGTCTATCAGTTGCGGGTCTTGGCAAGTATCAATCTCAAGGGTCTGCCTTTTTAATTATGATGATTCTTGGTGGTGGCATCATCCCCCCCATTCAAGGTAAATTGGCTGATTTAATCGGAATTCACCAGTCGTATATTATCGCTGTGGTTTGTTTTGCATACCTGGCTTTATTTGCCTTTTTAGTAAAAGGAATTCTTCGCAAGCAGGGAATTGATTACGATGCAGAAGTAAGTGGCGGCGGACATTAATTTATAAATTCATTTTACATTTATTACCCTGTGGCAATTGCTACAGGGTTTTTTAAAAATTCATATATGGCAGATTTTGCAATTGGTATAGACATAGGTGGCACCAACACCAAATTTGGTATCGTTGATAAGAGCGGCCATATTTTAAAGCAAGACCGTTTACTAACAAATAGCCATGAGGGTGTGCAGGATTTTATCGACGACCTGTATGACAAGCTAATGCCAATGATCAATGAAGCCGGTGGTCCTGGGAACATTACGGGTATCGGCATCGGGGCACCCAATGGAAATTATTATACCGGCAATATTGAATATGCAGCCAATCTTAAATGGCGGGGTATTATTCCTTTTGCAAAAATGGTTTCTGAAAAATTTCACCTGCCGGTAAAACTAACCAATGATGCTAATGCTGCAGCTATGGGCGAAATGATGTATGGCTGTGCCAAAGGCATGAAACATTTTATCACTATTACATTAGGTACCGGCGTTGGCAGTGGGATTGTTATTGATGGAAAAATTGTTTTGGGCCATGATGGATTTGCCGGCGAGTTAGGACACACGGTAATAAGACCGGGAGGAAGATTGCACCAGGGAACAGGATTAAGAGGTTCGTTAGAATCCTATGCCTCTGCAACAGGTGTAAGGGAAACCGCCTTGGAACTGCTTGCTGAAAATCCAAATGTAGAAAGTTTGCTGAGAGATTATTCTATCAACGACCTTATCACCAGCCAAACGGTTTATGAATGTGCGATTAAAGGAGATAAAATAGCTAACGAAATTTTTGAAACCACTGGTAAAATATTAGGAGAGGCATTGGCGAATTTCGTAATGTTCTCTTCGCCGGAAGCAATTGTATTGTTTGGCGGATTAACAAAGGCCAGCGATTTAATTATGAACCCAACCAAACAAGCCATGGAAGCAAGCCTGATACAGATCTTTAAAAATAAAGTGAAGTTGTTGTATAGTCAGTTGCAGGAAGCTGATGCGGCGATATTAGGGGCAAGTGCATTGGTGAGAGAATAAATTTATTTATGGTTTATGGTCTGTAGTTTTTGTTAGGCGTGTTATTTCGAAACTTTTGATGGTTTTGAAATATCATTTTTGTTGGATGATGAATACAGCAGGAACCGGACGTTGACCGCCAGCATCAGAAATTTTGATTGTTTCTTTTCCATTCACCAACATACAACTGCTTCCGCCTCCGTCAAGGTTTAATGCTTCCCAACAACCGAGGTCCTTAAATATTTGAGCTTCCTGTGTAAGTGTTGCACCTTCAGCTATGCCGGGGTTTCTTCCTTCTATAACCAATATAATTAGTTTATTATCTTTTGTATAACCCATTGCACTGCGGGGATGTTTGTCATCGATGGCCTTGCCACCAAATTTCATTTCTTCATTATTGGTGATTTTTATTTCGCCGTTTTGTAAAAGCACCGGGCCGCCACCAACAGCTGTTTTCATTTTCCATTTATTAAAATTAATACGGGCCTTTTTTTCGGGTTCAATAGATTGCGACACAATTCTTCTTGCATCATTAAGTCTAAAGTAGTTTGCAGAATCTTTCACAGCCTTAATACTTGCTTGTCGGGCATATGAAAATTTTAAAGAAGTATCCGAATATAGCCAGGCTACATCAGCCTCTCTCCTTTTTGAAATACCAATTGCACTACCGAACGGGTGATGATAGGTGAATGTGTCCTTCCCTCTCCCATTAATTGTATGAATATTATAGCCAACCAATTTTTTATCTTTTATTACCACATTTAAATTTTGATTGGTAGCAAACGAAAAGAAAGTAGTATTTACAACGAGAAGTGGATTACCATTTTTCTCATAAAACTTAGAAGGCGTTAATCTGCGTTGATAAGTAGTATCAACAGTAAAGTCAAGTTTCTTATCTTTTAAATCAGCTTCTACATAATAAGCAATATTCGGCTTACCATCCAGCAGGCTTGTTGTTTTATATACATGAACAGATGGAGGTAACGGTTGAAATAAGGAATCAACATTTTGCCATTGAAGCTGGCTATTAACTTGTAAGCAAAAAAATGAACTGAAAATAAATATGGTGAAAAACTTTAGCATAACTCCCGACTAATGACTACTAACTTCCGACTTACTCATCTCCCACTCCTTTCTGCCCAATCCTGCAAATACATGTCGTTCGCTATGATAAGAAGAACGTACTAACGGGCCGCTTTCTACATAATCCAAACCCAGCTTATAACCGATCTCCCGGTATTCAGCAAACTCATCCGGATGAACAAAGCGATGAACTGGTAAATGTTTTTTTGTGGGTTGCAAATATTGACCGATGGTAACTACATCGCAGCCGTTAGCCTGCAAATCCACCAATGTTTGTGTTACTTCTTCTTTTGTTTCGCCAAGGCCGAGCATGATGCCACTCTTAGTTCTCATTCCACCTTCTTTCAACGTTCGTATCACTTCCATACTGCGCCAGTATTTGGCTTGTATGCGAACTTGTCTTGTAAGTCGTTCAACAGTTTCAATATTATGGCTCACCACTTCCGGTGCTGCATCAATTACCCGTTGTATATCTTCTTTGTTTCCTTTAAAATCTGGGATCAATGTCTCTAATGTGGTCTCCGGGTTTAATGCCTTTACTGCTTTGATCGTGTTGTTCCAGATGATAGAGCCGCCGTCTTTTAATTCATCTCTGTCAACAGAGGTGATAACAGCATGTTTTACTTTCATTAAATGAATAGCTTCGGCAACCCGCTGTGGTTCATCCCAATCAACCGGCTCTGGGCGACCCGTAGCAACTGCACAAAAGCCACAGCTTCTGGTACAGGTATTTCCTAATATCATAAAAGTAGCAGTACCGGCACCCCAACATTCACCCATGTTGGGACAGTTGCCGCTTTCGCAAATCGTATGAAGCTTGTGATTGTCAACCAGGCTGCGTACATGCTTGTAGCTTTCGCCAATGGGAAGTTTAACCCTAAGCTTGTATTATCAACTGCACTTGAAGCTATCGGAAGTTCAATCATGAAGCAAAAATAAGGCAGTTATTTACGCTTGCCAAACAGTATAGCAATGTACCCCTGAAAGAAGAATTGTTTATCCTCCTGGTCGGCCATGATGGTAATTTTAGAGCCGTAAAATTCTGCGCTAAGCCCCACTTCTATACCCGACACAATTTCATTAAAACGGCCATAATCAAACCGCAAAGCAGTTTTTGCAAATGCTCCGGGTTTTATTTTCATTTCGCCCCATCCTTTTCCTAATCCGCCACCCCCAACAATTGTAGGTCCTAAAAACAAGTCTCTGTCATCCTCGGAGTATTTAATTGTTTTATTGGGGCCGCCCATCGGATCTCTTACCTCCACATAATATGGACGTAACAGGCCAAGTGCCAATCCGCCATTTGCAATGGCAGAAACAGATACACCGTTCTTATTTCCTTTTTGCCCTAAAATACGCTGCTGTCCAACTCCTAATGTGAGCTGGTAAAAATTATTGACCTTTCCATAAATGAAAGGATTACCAAAAAAGAAACTACCCGGATCGTTTGCTGATAGTTTTTCTTCTTTTTGATTTTTTATTTCGGTAAAATCA
>LNFM01004609.1_pt1 | contig 25153 bp, 30 predicted proteins | sample 596031 | NCBI WGS metagenome assembly LNFM01 (sample SAMN04254537, study PRJNA301005) | activated carbon metagenome | isolation source: dual media filters at the Ann Arbor, Michigan drinking water treatment plant | place: USA: Ann Arbor | reverse complement strand
GCGGCCGCGGATATCGGTGAAAAGCATCTCAAGGGTTATCACGCAGTCATTGAGCTTGCGGAAAAGGGCGAAGCCCCTCTTTTCGGTACGCACATACTATTGGGGAAGCAAGCCCCCCAAATCGTCCGGAACGCTGCGCGCAATATTGAGGAGCGAAGAACCCACCCGGTTCAGATCCTTTGCTACAAGCCCGGATAAGTTTGCCTTATCGGTCCTTCGTCTCAAGGTCTGCTTAGTCCGCATAGCAGACATCAGGCCAGCTTCCCGTCAATCCACCCCGCCACGATCCGCCCCGGCACGCCGTCCACCGCCCGTTCCGCATCTCGCGCCAGATCCAGCCGTTTGCGCAGCTTGACCTGCGGCACCAGCAAGAAGATCGGCACGGTCGCCAGCCCGCGTCCTGTCTTGGACTTGGACGCCACAGCCCGACCTTTCGAATTCAACCGCCCCTCGGCGACCAGCAGGCTGGGCCCACGGCGGCGATAGATGAACCGCAGCCGCAATCCGGTGCGGCGCTCCCATTCTCCGGGGGTGATCCGGCCACCCTTGGTGCTTTTCCCGGCGGCCGGGGTGGGGATCGCCAGCCAAAAGCCATCCTTGGACCGGATCAGTGGCCCGGCGTCATGCGCGCCGATGATGACCGGTGCGTTGGACCAAACCAACGCCGCCGCGTTCAGGCTGTCGCCGGATTTCGGGAAACTGGCGAGGCGGATGGAGTTGCCCAGCCTGGTTCCCAGCCCCGCGCCTGTGATCTGGCCCCGCCATGCAGATTTCAGGGAGTCGCCCGCTTCGCGCATGGCGGCGGACACCGCTTTTTCCCCGGCGGCGATTTCGGCCTGCATCAGGGCGACGAGGTCAGGGTCGAAGTCGATCTTCAGCTTCATGATGGCCGCAGGTCCAGCGACCAGATCAGGCGTTCGCGGTCGCGAACAGGTTCGCCCTGAATGGTGAAGCTGTCGGCCCCGATCACGATATGATCGCCGGGGCGGGGATCGGGCAGGTCGGACAGGCGCACGTCAACCATCAGCGTGTCGCTGACAAACCGCCCAGCGCCAAACTCCGTAATTCGATCCGGGGCGCGTCGGATGACGCGGATCGGGCGTTCCTCCGATGTGGTGGCGGAAATCCAGACAGCGGCCGCCGCCATGGACGGATTGGCATAGATCCGGTCCATGGCGGCGGCGAAGACGTTCATGGCCGGTCAGTTCGAGGTGTGAATGCGGATCGCGATGCGCGGCCGCTTGTTAACCGGCAGGATCGAAGCTTCCGTCATCAGGTCGATCCAGCGCCCTTTTTCGTCGAGGTGCTGGCGGGCATAGAGCGGCAAGCCCATCGTATTGGCCGCCTCCAGCAGGTTGGCCGGGCCGCCATAGGTCGTGAAGGTGTCCATCGTGCCCAAGGGGAAGGCGATGCCCTCGCTGGCGGGGACAAGCCGTTCGGTCGTCTTTGTGGAAAGCGTGACGGTGCCCGCATATTCCTCGAACACGATGCCCGCGAAGGGGAAGTTGCGCCGCACGTCCTGGCGCAAAGGCTGCGCGCCGGTGGCGGCGTAGAACTTGTAGGCCTCTTCCGTTTTCGGATGTGCGATCAGCTTGTCGAAGAATTCCCGGCTGACGAGGGCATGCACGTCCGACATGCTTTCGCCCAGAAGGTTGTCTTCGATTGCCCGCAAAACCTCGCGCACCTTGCTTTGGACGAGCGTCCCTGCCGTGCCGAGCAGGAAATCCACCGAGATTTGCGCGAGGCCAAATTCGGTGAAGTAGTTGTAAAGGGTGGTGCCCGCCCCATCCTTCACGATGCCGCGCAGGGCGTTCATTTCCATGTATTCGCGGGTCTGGGCGTGCTTGCGGCGCATCAGCTGCAGCTTGCGGTTCATGACCTCAACCAGCGGGTCGGCACCATCGAAGACGCCCAGCGCGGGCTGACCCTGAATGTCGCCGGGCAGGATCACGTCATCATGCGGGATCCATGGCAGGGCGAAGCTGCGCATGGAACGCCCCTCGCGGGTACCGACGGTGGCGGGACCGCCCAGCGGCACTGAGGGCAGCAGGTTCAGGACACCCTCGTATTGCTCGATGATCACCGACCGCTGGGTGACGCCTTCAAAGCGGAAGAGGCCGATCTGGCCGAGGCGGGTGTAGAGGTTGGGCAGGATGTTGATGGCCTGCGTCATCTCGGCCAGCGAGTAACCGCCAACGTCAAAGGGATTGCGGACAAGGGTCATGGGGTACTCCGAATGAATGAGGGGATGGGACGTCAGACGCCGTCGCGGGCGATGATGCCGACGGCGGCCAGCTGTGCGATCTTGGCGGTTATCTTGGCCGCGTCGTTGACCGTGCCCTCGTAGGCAAGGCCTGCGCGGGAAACGATCGAGGGGCCCCGGGCGACGACAATGCCGACGGCGTCGGCGAGCGTGGCGTTCACGGGATACAGAAGGACCGCAACGGCGACCTGTGCACCTTCTGCGCCAGTTGCCGCCGATAGCGTGTATTTGCCGCTGGCGGTGATGCGACCGAGGACTGCACCGGAGGGATAGTTGGTACCGATCAGCAGCGTGATCACCTCGCGGGTGTAGTTCGGGTTGACCTCATATTTGAGGACATCGCCCATGCTGGGCTGTTCCGTCAGGACGGGCATTGGTCAGTCTCCATGTCTTGGGGGATGGGAAGAGGCGCTGACTCAGCGCTTGGCGTCGGTCGCTGCCTTCCGTGCGGCGGCGATAATCGGGCTGTCTTTGGCGGCTGCTGCGGCAGGTGCGGTGGCGATGATGCCAGCGGCATCGCTGCGTGCGGCGAGTTCGGCCAGAACCCGGGCGCGCAGGGCCTCGGGTTTCAACCCGCGCGTGACGGCGTCCGCCGCGTCGATGGTCACGCCGAGGCGGGCGGCCTGCGCGCAAACCTGCGCCACCTCTGCCGCTTCGGCACGCACGGCGTCGGCGGTCATGGTCAAGGGCGCTGCATTGGCCGCCGCAGTGGGCGGCTCTGGCGCAGCCGCAACTGGCGGTGTTGCCACGGGTGTCGTCGCGTCGGCGGAAATTTCAGGCGTGGTGGTCATCTGCGGACCCTTTCTGCTGGTGGAAGTTGTGCCGCGGGGTGCGGCGGCGAACGCGTGGAAGGCGGTGACGGGATCGGCAAGATCATCGGCCAGACCAGCGGCGATGGCGTCAGTGCCGCGGAACACAGCGGCTTCTGTGGCCAGTGCTGCCGCCTGTGTCAGCCGATCCCCTCGACCGGCAGCGACGGTTTCGGCGAAAAGAAAGCGGACGACCTCCAACTCGCGCTGCATCTGGTCGTGCACGGCTTCGGGCAGCGGCTGGTACGGGTTCGCATCGATCTTGTGGGCCCCGGCGTGGATCAGCGTGACGGCGATGCCCTTCTGGTCCAGCGCCCCGCTCATATCAGTGTGCAGCGCCACGACTCCAATGCTGCCCACCGCGCCGGTGCGGGGCAGCACGATCCGGTCGGCCTGGCTGGCGAGGACATAGCCAGCCGACAGGGCGTGTTCGGCGACAAAGGCGTGGACGGGTTTCTGCGCCCGCGCGGCCCGGATGCGGTCGGCCAGATCGAAGGCCCCGGCGACCTCGCCGCCAAAGCTGTCGATGTCCAAGGCGATGCCGCGCACGCCGGGATCGGCCAGCGCCGCCTGCAGCTGGGCGGCGATGCCCTCATAGGACGTCAAACCGGAGGATTGCCCGATCCATGCGCCGCGATGGACCAGCGTTCCGGCGATTTCGATGACGGCGATGCCATCCACCACCGCAAAGGGTTGGCTGCCGTTGCGCTGATGGCGCTGGGCGAGATCGTTCCCGAACAGCGACGCCCGGGCGGGAACGTTGGCAGCGGTTTGGTCAGCGGCTTCCACCTCCAGCCCTTGGAAGGTGATTTCCTGTCCGGTGATGCGCGTGCCCAACCCTGACAGGAAGGCCAGTGCCTTGGCCGGATCGACCATCAGCGGCGTGTTGAAAGCTCGCTGGGCGATCTGAGCGTGGTGCATCATGTGCCTTCCTTTGTGGCGGGTTTCGCGGCTTCGTCGCCCGTACCCTCTTCGTCGGTGCCGTCGCGCTGGTCTTCGCCGTCGCTGTCATCATCCTTGCCGGAAACCGCGCCGGGTCCCTGCGCCGGGGATCCCGGCCGCCGGAAGTCGAGGCCCAGCTCCTTTTCGCGTTTCCGCTCGGCGGCGATTTCGCGGTCGACCTGTTCGGCGTCGTATCCGCGCTCGGCCAGCGCCTGCGTGCGGGATTTCAACCCTGCCTCGATCTGCAGGATCTCTGCCGAGGCATCCTTCATCGGGTCGATCCAGTCCCATTTGGTCGGCAGCCAGGCGCAGGCCTGATACTGGCGGCGCTGGCTGTCGTAGCCGGGCAGGTCCAAGGCACCCGACAACACAGCCGTGTCCATCCAGCGCACCCAGACGGCGCGGCAAAGCTGATATACCAGCACGCCATGTTGCCAGGCCGATATCCGGCGCCGGAATTCGATCAGCGAAATCCGCGTGTTCGAGAAGTTGCCCTTGGCGGTGTCGCCGGTCAGATAGCCATAGGGCACGCCCAGCGCCGCTGCGATCTGCAGCAGGGTCCGGTACTGGAACGGCTCATAGGTGCCGCCCGAGTCTGGCGTGGCCGGGGTCGAGACATCCTCGCCGGGATCGAGACGCACCACCTGTCCGGGTTCGACCTCCAGATCCTCCTCGGTCGGTTCCAGCGGCGTTTCCAGGGCGGGCGAGGTGATGAACATCGCAAACATCGCCGCAATCTTCTTCCGCTCCAGCTCCGCGTCGTCGTAGAGGTCGAGCGTGAACAGTTTCACGATGGCAGCGGCGAACCGCGACACGCCGCGCAGCTGGCCCGCTTCCACCGGGTCGAGGACATGGATCACGTCTGCCGCCGCGACACGGACGGTTTCCCCAGCCAGACCCGGATCGGTCAGATCACCGGGGTGGCGGCGCAGGAAGTGATAGGCGACGCGGCGCCCGATGCCGTCGAACTCGATGCCCTGCCGGATCAGCCCTGCGCCGGGCAGGGTCCGGTTCATGTCGAGCGGCAGCATCTCGGCGGGCAGCATCTGTAGTTGCAGCGGCACCGTCAGACCGTCCTCGGCCCGGCGCGGCCGGATGCGGATGAACACCTCGCCCGACAGGAAAACCTCGCGCGCAGCGCGCCGCTGCAGCCCGTAGAAATCGGTCAGCCCTTCGGCATCAGCATCATCAGTCCAGGCCAGCCACAACGTTTGGAGTTCTTCCTTCTTGGCGGCATCCGTGATGGTCGACGAAGGCTTGATGCCATCGCCGACGACATTGCTGGCGAAGCTCTCCACCGCGTTTGCGGCATAGCCGTTGTTGCGGACCAGCCAGCGCGCCCGGGCGGTGATCGTGTCGCCCGAGGCGGCGATCAGCGTGTTCACATGGGCGCGGCTGGCGCGGAACCCGCGCAGTCGTCGGTGGGCCTGCGCCGCATCGAACCCGCCGATGATCGAGCCGATGCGTTGCCGAAAGGCCTCGAATGCCATGGATCACAGGCCTTTTGACGCGACAGTGCCCCAGCGCCGACGACGCGGGATGCCGGAAGTGGCTGTGGCAATTCGGGTTTCCAGATCGCTGATGGCGTTCGCCAGTTCCGCGTCAGAGCCATAGTTGATCGACTTGCCGTCATAGCTGACCGACCGGACGCCCGCGTAGCGCGCCTCCTGCAGCGCGGCCAGCAGGGCGCGCATCCGTTCCAGATCCATCTCAATCCCTCATGAAGTTAGGTGTGTAGGCTCGACGTTTCCGCCGTGGCGTAGTGGGTGCCCCGGCCTTGGGTGCGGTTGGGGCCTCTGGTGTGGCAGCAATTTGCATCGGCGCTTGCTGCTTAGTTTCAACGCCAGCTTGCGCTTCCAGCCGCCGCCATGTCGCCTCGTCCCAGCGGTCGGCGCCCATGATCCAGGCCGCCGCCCGGGCATAGACGCGGGTGTCCAGCGCCTCGTTGCGTTCGCGCATCTTCTGCCATTCGGGGTGGGCATAGCCGCGCTTGTTGCGCACGGTGACCAGCTGTTCGGCCACCAGCTGCTTCAGCCATTCGGTGTCGATCCAGTCGGGCAGATGCACGGTGCCGGGGGCGTCGAGCACGCCCAGCGCCCGGTCCTCATCCGAGGGGCGCTCCAGCCGCAGGAAGCGGTAGGTTTCGGTCTTGAACGTCGCCGTGGCCACGGACCACAGCCGCGCGCCCCGGCGCAGACGCTTGCCGCCGATGGTGGCGTCGACGAATGTCGGGCCCGACACCGGCGTGGCGCGGTTGAAGCCCTCGAGACCCTTGATCGGGGCCACCTGGTCGAACCCCTGCTTGCGCGCCCATGCGTAAACCGCCGGGGCTTCATAGCCCGTGTCGATGGCGAGCTTTCCGATCAGCATCACTGCGCCATTGGCGCAGGTCCATGTACGACCCAGAAGGGCCGTCAGCTTGTCCCAGCAGGCGGGATCGTCCGGGCCACCGGCAATCACGACGTGATCGACCAGCCAGGACTCCAGGCCGCGCCCCCAGGCCCAGACATCGACCTCGATCCGATCCTTTTGCACATCGACGCCAGCCGTCAGGAACAACCCGCCGACCGGGATTTGCACACCGGCGTAATTTTCGCGGCGTTCCGCCAGCCGTTGCCACTCGGGGGCGTCGCCGCTTTCGACCCACGTCTCGCCCAGCAGGGTGTTGCGCGCGACGCGCAGCATCTCCTCCGAACCTTGGGCCGCCAGCCATTCCCGTGCGATCTGCTGCCAGCTTTTCCAGCCCAAGGGCGAATAGAGCGCCGAGATGTGGAAGCCGATGGAGTGGGGATCGGCGGATACAGCCGTCGCCCGCCATTCGCCCCGTTCCAGCATCTGCGTCTTGTGATGCTCGGCGATGGGCTTTTCGCAGCCCTCGCAGTGATAGGCCGCCGTTTCAGGCCGCCCCTTGTCCCAGCGCAGGCGGTCGAACTGCAGCCATTGCATCGCGCCGCAATGCGGGCAGGGCACGAAATACCGGCGCTGGTCCGATGCCTCGAACTCGCGCTCGATCCGGCTCAGCCCCCGGATCGTGGGCGTCGAGACCATGAACACCTTGCGCCGATGCGAAAAGGTGGTGGTCCGCGCTTCGGCCAGAGTGACCGGGTCGCCTTCCTCGTCAGCCGAGGCCGGATATGCGTCCACTTCGTCGAGGAAGATGTAGCGCGCGGGCATCGACCGCAGGCCGGTGGCACTGTTGGCGCCGGTCAGCACCAGGATGCCGCCGGGGAATTCCTTCGACAGCATCGAATTGCCCGCATCGCGCGAGCGGGCCGGTTTGACCCGTTCGCGCAGAGCCGCGCTGTCCGCGATCAGGGGATCAAGACGGCCCCGCGACGTGCGTTTGGCGAGTTCCAGCGATGGCAAGACCGCCAGCATCGGGCCCGGCGCATGGTGGATCACGAAGCCGATCCAGTTGTTGCCTGCCTCGGTCGCGCCGACCTGTGCAGCTTTCATGAAGGTCACACGCTGCGCGGGATGGCGCGGCGACAGAGCATCCATGATCTCGCGCAGGTAGGGCGCGCGGGCCGTGCGATAGCGCCCCGGTTCGGCCGCACCACGCGAGGACAACCAGCGGTGTTCATCCGCCCATTCCGACACCGTCAGATCCGGGTCGGGCCGCATCCCCTTGCGCCACGAGCGCAGGATGTCCTCGGCCCCGTCAAATTCGAGGTCGAGGCCGTCTGTCAGGTCGAGTTCTTCGCCTTCATGCAAGCGAGACCCGGAGGTCGGCGAGAGCGTCGAGGTGCTGTCTGACATGGGCTTCCAACACCCTCTGCAGGATCGCGGCCTCGATGATCACCGGCGTTCCGGTTTGTTTCTCCACTCCCAAGGCCACTTCGGCCGCCATCAGCGCCGCCACTCTGTTGGGCCAAGTGACCCAAGTATCGCGTTCCTGCCGAGCCAACCGGAACACCAGAGCTTCCGCCCGGGCCCTGTCGACCAGCGTGCCCTTCTTCTTCTGGATACCGAGCTGCTTGTCTTGTGCCTGGTAGACGGTCAGCGCGGTGCGGGCCTTCAGATAGGACGAGCTGTCTGCGGGACCGCTGAACCCGCTTTCGCCGGTGCTTCGCCGCTGCTGGTCGGGATCGGTCATGTCGGCCCGGCGCACATCCGACGCGGCCGCGTTGATCGATCCGTCGCTGTAAACCACCAGCCGACTGGCTTTTCGGGCCTTCTGGATCGCCCCGCGCGACAGGCCGGAATGGGCGGAATACTCCCGCTCGGACATACCTTCCATGCCGCCGCCCGCCACATCTAAAGCAATGAAATTGCTTGTTATTCAGTTGATTACACTTCGGGATGGAGCGATTCTGATGGCACCAGAACGATGCAACTCACCGAAGGACGGCCACGCCATGACCACCCGCCGCGCCACCGACAACACCAAAGCCCTCGACGCCTTCATGACCACCAAGTTCCAGATCGCCGCGATGCTGGAGCGCCTGAAAGCCCTGAGCGACGACCATTTCGAGACCCACCCCGAAGAGATCAACTGGGGCCATGTCGGCACCCTGAACCATTACGCCAGCCTGCTGCGCCAGATTACCGACGCCGCGTTCAAGGAGGGCGAACATGCCGCTTGATCCCGCCCAGCGCCATCAGATGGAACAGGATGCGATCACCGCCGCATGGGAGGCCGAACGCCTCGCCGCCTGCGACGACGCCATCGCCCTGCTGCGCGAAGTCGTCGATCTCGAACGCGACGATGATGGTGGCGTGATCATCGGCACGGATGCCGACGGTCACACCGACCTGATGTCGCGCATCACAGCCTTCCTTGCCGCCAACGATTAGTAGGAGGAACCCGACATGACAAAACTCACCGAAACCCAGACCATCATCCTCAGCGCCGGGGCCCAGCGCCCAGAAAACATCGCCCTGCCGCTGCCCAAAGGTCTGGCCGGTGCTGCGGCGAAGATGGCCGTGACCAAGATGATCGAACACGGCTGGCTGCAGGAGGTCGATGCCAACCTGCGCCGGAATGAGCCGCTCTGGCGCGAAACCGGCGATGGCCACGGGACCACGCTGGTGGTCACAGACGCGGGGCTGCTGGCCATCGGGATCGAACCGGTCGTGGTGAAAACCGTGGTCGCGATCCGCCAGCATGCCGCCAAGACTCCCGCCCCCAAACCGACCACCCAGCGAGCCGGAACCAAGCAGGCCATGCTAATTGCAATGCTGCAGCGCCCCGAAGGCGCGTCCATCGCAGAGATTGTCGAGGCTACCGGCTGGATGGGGCATAGCGCCCGGGGTGCAATCTCGGGCGTGCTGAAGAAAAAGCTCGCGCTCCCCGTCACGGCAGAAAGGGTCGATGGGCGCGGGACGGTCTACAAGTTGCCAACTGCATGAGGCGTCACTGAGGGTTCTGCTGGCGTCAGCTTCTCCCTGTCAGCCTGCAACGCGTCGAGAATCCGATTTGCGACCAGACCCACATTGACGACGATCATTGCTCCCTCGCTCGGCGAAATCGTCAGATCCTCCAACTTTGCGTAACGAACGAACGCGCACCGGTGTTCGTTCTTTTGCGAGGTTTCGGAACTCTGGATCAACCAGAGGACCCGATCACAATCGCCCGGAAGAAGGGTGCGGGTGCGCAGAAACTCCGACAGATGTCGCGCGACAAGGCCGAATGCGATGGACGGCCCGAAGCCGATCCGGCGCAAGTCCTGTGCTACTGCGACGGCCTCGACGTCTCGCCAGCTATACCAGCGGTCTTTTCCGGGATCCGGCGTGTGCTCCGGCCGAAAACCGTCGCGTGATATGGCTTGGTGCAGGTCGGCGCGCGGGATCGGAATTGCGCGCACCAGATCGCCGTTTCGCCAGCGCGGCTTCATTTTCTTGCTCTTTCCGGTTCAGCGGTGGGGGAGGCGACTTCGACCCGCAGCGCGACTTTTCCCGTCGCCATCTCCCATCGCCGCACCGCAACGTCGCAATAGACCGGGTCCAGTTCCATCGCGAAACACCGCCGCCCAGCGCGTTCAGCGGCAACGATCTGGGTGCCGGAACCGCAGAACGGCTCGTAGATCACGTCGCCGGGATCGCTGAACGCCGTAAGCACTGCCTCGACCAGCGCCACCGGGAATACTGCCGGGTGCGATCCGGCGGCACCCAGCCCGCCCTTGTGGCGCATGATGCGGAAGACGGAGTCGGGGATGCGGTGGCTCTGGATCGCGTTGCCCGTGCCGGTCTTGGCGTGGACGGTGCCGTCGGCCCCGCGCAGCCCACCGCCGCCCAAGGTTTCGCCCGCGTGCTTGGACGGGACCGTCTTGTGCGGTTTGCGGGGTGCGCGGTTGAAGTGAAAAATGAATTCGTGAGATGGGGCAAGTCGGCCATTCCAGTCGCCCGGCAAACCGGGGCCCTGATCCCACACATACCAGCCAAACCGACGCCAACCAGAGGCGCGCATCCATTCCACCCATCCTTCCCAATAGGGCTGCCATTCGCTGTCTCGATGGACGAGGCCGAGGTTGACAAGCAGCTGTGCGTCCGCTGTGACCGGCGCTGCGGCGAAAACGCCCTGCATCAGCGCATCCCAATCGCCGACCTTCTCCTTGGCGGCGCCGTAGTCGCGCTGCTGGGCGTAGGGTGGCGAGGTGAACATCAGCGTGGCCTGTTCGCCCTGCATCAGCTTGGCTACGGCAGCCGGATCGGTAGCGTCGCCGCAGCATAGCCGGTGCTTGCCCAGCGCCCAGATGTCTCCCGGCCGGGTGATCGGTTCGGCGGGCGGGGCGGGGATGGCATCCGCCGCATCGTCGTCGATCACCGTCCTGTCGTCGTCGCCCGCGTGCAGCAGGGCGTCCAGTTCATCCTCGGGGATCCCGATCAGCCCGAGGTCGAAATCCTCGGCCAGCAGCGCCTGCAGCTCCTGCAGCAGAAGCGCCTCGTCCCAGCCGCCCAACTCGGTCAGCTTGTTGTCGGCAATCCGATAGGCCCGGCGCTGGGCTTCGGTCAGATGGCCCAGCACGATGACCGGGGCTTCGGCCAGCCCGAGGTGGGCGGCCGCCAGGATGCGACCGTGGCCTGCGATCAGCTCCCCGTCGGCCGCCACCAGCACCGGGACGGTCCAGCCGAACTCCGCCATGCTGGCGGCGATCTTGGCGACCTGATTGGCGTCGTGGGTCTTGGCGTTGCGAGCGTAGGGTTTCAGCCGGGCGAGCGGCCAGTGCTCGATCCGGTCGGGTGGCATCCTCATTGCGCGGGTTCGGCCAGCGGCGTGCAGACGATCAGCCTGGTTCGGCCCGGCAGATACCAGCTCGGGAAATCCTCGGGCCAGGTGACGCGCAGCCCGTAAAGCGCAGCCGTGGCCTCGGTATCCTGACGCTTCGCAGCATCGAAGTTGCCGTAGAGATGGGCTGCCACCGCGGCGGCTTTCCGGTCCTTGCGGTAGAAATACCCGTGATCGACGAGCTCACGCGGCCAGGGATCGACGTGATATCCGCGCCCATTGAACAAGCCGCGCCGCGCCAGCACCGAGGGCGAAAAGTCAGATTTCGACAGTCGCCAGCCATGCCGCTCGCCGAAGATCACGGCCAGCCGCTGGCGCGTGGCGCGCAAATCCTGATACAGGGCGTCGCTCCGAGGATAGCCTTTCGCGTCGCAGAATTTCTGCTGATAGTCAGTCACCGCGCTGGCGAGAGCGGCGATTTCGTCAGCGCTGGTTGCAGCCTGCTGGATGGCGAGGGGTCTGTTCATGCTGCCAGCCTCTTGGTTTTCAGGTCGGTGAAGGTTTCGCCGGTGTCCGCCAGCACGGCATTGGCGCCGGTGAATTGCTGCCAGCGCTCGATGGCCACGTCGACATAGGCCGGGTTCAATTCGATGCCGTAGCAGACGCGGCCCGTGGTCTCAGCGGCGATCAGGGTGGTGCCGGATCCCATGAAGGGTTCGAACACCGCCTGGCCGGGGCTGGAGTTGTTCAGGATCGGGCGGCGCATGCACTCGACTGGCTTCTGCGTGCCGTGGACAGTTGCCGCGTCCTGGTCCTTGCCGGAAATATGCCAGAGGGTGGTCTGTTTGCGGTCGCCCGCCCAGTGACCCTTGCCGGTCTTCTTGACGGCATACCAGCAGGGTTCGTGCTGCCAGTGATAATCGCCCCGGCTAAGAACGAGGCGGTCCTTGGCCCAGATGATCTGCGACCGCACGGCGAAACCTGCCGCAACCAGGCTATCGGCCACGGTCGAACTATGCAGCGCACCGTGCCAGACATAGGCGACATCGCCGGGGAACAGCGCCCAGACTTCGCGCCAATCGGCGCGGTCGTCGTTCAGCACCTTGCCGGTGCGTTTGGTCTTGGCCGCCCCCGCCTGGTTGCGCCAGGACGGATCGTATTCGACCCCATAGGGCGGGTCCGTCACCATCAGCAGCGGCTTCACGTCGCCGAGCAGCCGCCCGACCACATCAGCGGAGGTGCTGTCACCGCAGGTCAGACGGTGCGATCCGAGCTGCCAGAGGTCGCCCGCCACCGACACCGGCGTGACCGGCGGTTCGGGAATGTCATCTTCGCCCTCGACCGCACCGCCTTCCACGTGATCCGGATCGCGCAGCAACGCATCCAGATCCTCATCGGTGATCCCCAGCAGCGACAGGTCGAAATCCTCGGCCAGCAGCCCCGCGATCTCGTCGCGCAGCATCGCCTCATCCCATTCGCCAAGTTCGGTCAGTTTGTTGTCGGCTATGCGGTAAGCCCGGCGTTCCGCCTCATCGAGATGGCTGAGCCGGATCACCGGCACGTCCTTCAGCCCAAGCATGGCAGCCGCCAGCACCCGGCCATGCCCGGCGATCAACTCGCCATCGTCGGCCACCAGGCAAGGCACGGTCCAGCCGAATTTCGCCATGCTGGCGGCGATCTTGGCCACCTGGTCGGTGCCGTGGATCTTGGCGTTGCGGGCGTAGGGGCGCAGCCGGTCAATCGGCCAGGATTCAATCTGGCTCGGCGCAAAGACCAGGTCCATCGGGTGGCTTCCATGTGGGGCAGGGCGGGCAAGCCGATGCGCGCTGGGCGATGCCAGCGTCAGGATCGGGATCCGCGATGTGGGGAAATGAGAAGCGCCCGCGAGGGTGTCCTCCGGGCGCAATTCTTCGATGATCAAGGGGTAGGTCAAGGGGGGCAGCTTTGTCAAATGAAAAATAGACGCGGATTCAATGGCTTCCCAGCAGATGGCTTCCGCTGGCTGGCTTCCGGCGTGGTGGCTTCCGCAAGCTGGATTCCCTGGCTTCCGCAAAAGAATCCAGCGCGCGGGGGTCGTGATTCCACAAGCCTTTGATATTGAGTCGCTTTTCCCAAGATCACCCGGCAGGTGGATTCCGCCTGGATTCCCCGGTGAAACTGCCTGTCGCTAGCGAAACGCCGCGCTGCGCCCCCCCGCACACGTTAGGGGCCGGGGAGGAACCATGCCGTGGGGGGCGAACGAGCGAACGTTCTGACTATGATGAGAAACCGACTACAGTGCTACCGGCTTGGAGAGAAGTCAGCGCTCCCAATTTCAGAACTGAAATCGGCTCAACTCGACAGGAACGCGCCGCAGGCAAGAGGGTCGACATTCAGCGGCGGATCTGTTGAAGTGCATGCTGTCTTCTTTGCCTAGCCCTCAGACTTTGCGAGCTCTCGGACGAAGACCTTGGCACTGATGAGAAGTACTGAAGGGGCAGAACACAAAGATGGAGCCATCGCTCAAATACATTGATGTGAAGGATCTTCTTTTTGATCCTGAGAACCCACGGCTCCCTGGTAAACTTTCACATGCAGAAGAATCCGAGATCATTGAGTTCTTCATTCGGCAATGCAATTTGCCAGAGCTAATGATGTCGATAGCAGCGAAGGGATTCTTTTCTGGCGAGCCAATTCTTGTTGTTAAGCAGGTGGATGGCAGGTTCCTTACAGTCGAAGGGAACCGTCGTCTGGCAGCGGTGAAATTGATTTCTTCAGCGGATCCTGCCCCAGTGCAGCAGAAACTGATTGAGCAAATTCGGGAAAGTGCAAAGCATCGGCCCACGACGATCCCTTGCTTAGTTTTTTCTGCAAGAAGTGACATTCTTCTCTACCTTGGCTATCGCCACATTACTGGCATCAAAGAGTGGGACTCTCTTGCCAAGGCCAGATATCTGAAGCAGCTGAGAGAAACGTTTGATGCTGATGATCACGCTGGTGCGCACCGAGCGCTGGCCAAGCAAATAGGAAGTAAGAGCGCTACAGTAGCGAAGATGCTTACCGGTCTTAAAGTCTTGGAGTATGCCGACTCAGAAGGTATCTTGGCGGAGTTAAAGCTCGAGCCAGATGATATTCCGTTTTCACTTTTGACCACTGGGATTGGATGGGAGAGCCTGGCTAACTTCATTGGCCTCGGAGGCCCGGGCGATGTAACATTAGCCGAGATCAGCAAGGATCGAACTGCAGAGTTTTTTGCTTGGATTTTTTTTAAAGTCGATGGACGCAAGACAAAACTAGGTGAATCTCGGAACTTTGAGAAATTGGCGCGAATCGTTAAGAGTTCGGAAGCACTAGAATCGCTTCGTGCAGGTGACTCTATCGTTTCAGCAGATTTGCTTACCGAAGGGCCTCTTCAGGCGATTAGGTCTAATATTCAGATAGCAATAAATGCTATTGAACACGCCCAGAGTTCCTTGAGACTTGTCGAAAGTCTAAATGAAATTGATCAGACCAGTGGAGAGCGACTAAAGAGGATGGCGAATATTTTGGCCTCCTCCATCACCGCAGTAGTTGCCTCTGGAAACTCAGATGATCAGTGAGTCAAAATGCTTTCTTTAAGCGAGCCAAAGAATTCCGACATTCATACAATCTGTGATTTTTGGGAGTTACTTTGTTTAATGACTCCCGATCAGGAGTGCTCACTCGACTATCTAAACGACTTTGTCTCCGACTATAGGGACAATGGTCGTGATGCATTTTCTGATGATGATCTTTCGGACGTTCTTGCCCAAGCATCTTGGCGTGAGGGTGCTTTCGGTCATTGGTATCCGTTTTCTGTCGACATAGATGGGCTGATCTCGGCAGCAAATCTTCTTTCCGATCAGCAGAAGTTTTACTTTTTTCTTCTGATTTGCTCCAATTTAGCGTTCGTAACTAATCGAACGCACTGGCAACCGCTGACAGATGCTTTTGAGAGGGCAAGTCATAGCGCGCTCACAAGGATGTGGCCTGCTTCTGGTGTTGCGGTGCCGTTTGGTAAGAACACTACGGGGTATATTGGACCCAAGTGGGATCGGCTTAACTTGCTCGGATCGCAGATCGGCGGTCGCCCTAGGTTGACCGAAAGAGACTTCAGGGGCGGTGATGGCGGCGATGGCGGAATCGATTTGGCGGGTTGGCTCGACCTGGATTTACATGAGCCAAAGAACAAGATGTCGATTCTAGCTCAGTGCGCATGCTCAAGGGAAGAGTGGGTCAGGAAGCAGACTGAGATTTCCAGCGTGCGATTGGCAAACATGCTCAGCCCAACCGCACCTTGGATTGAGTGTCTTTTCTCGCCAGTTTCATTTCGCGACAATTTCGGACAATGGGCGGTGCCGTCTAGCGTCGCAAATATCGTTCTAATTGACAGGTTGCGATTGCTTAATTCAATTCTTCCGCACAATGATCTGGCTGCCGTGGATGTGCCCGCAACTGTCCAAGGGTATCTTCAGCAAAGACTTGCGCTCGTTTAATATTGATGAGGCTGTCCCACGGAACTGAATTTTGATTCTAAAATTTCACAATAGATATATCTTGTCTTTTCAGATTTCACGCGGCTCTATTTTTTCCATGATTCTTAATGCAAAGAAGTAGATGTTCGCCAATTGCCTTGCCGAGCAGCGGCGGGACCGCGTTCCCGACTTGAATGTACTGGTCGGTTTTTGAGCCAGAGAACTCAAAGGAGTCCGGGAACGACTGGATCCGTGCAGCCTCGCGCACCGAAATGGCGCGCTCCTGATCCGGGTGGATGAACGCTCCCCAATGGATGTCGCATTTGGTCAGAACAGTGCAGGACAGGCCATCCCACTTCATCCGACCATAGCGCTTGGTGTGGTCTGAGCGCTTTGCTCGCTTCATGCCTGCAGGCAGGAGGTCGTGCGGGATGTCCCGCCAGCTGCCGCCAGCTGGAATATGGGCTAGGCGGTCCATGTTTGCTTTTCCAAGACGCGGCGCTGCGTGGTTGGAAACTGATTCAAGTTTTGCCCGCAGAAGCCGCTGGAATTCAGATTGCGGCGGGCATGCGTATGCAACAGGTCCAGGGTCCTCACCATTGGTTAAGGGAGGAAGATCGCCAATGGCATCAGCAATGGTGACGAAGGGCAGCAAGCTTTCACCGTGGGTCGGTGCCGGATGGGATATCGGGACGCCAATCCGGTTTCCGATGAAAACAACGCGACGCCGTTCCTGCGGTACGCCGTATTCTTCAGCGCGGAGCACTTTTTCCTTCACGTCGTACCCAAGAGCGCGCATCTCGGTCCTGATCGCATGAACAGCCTCACCGCCGCCAATTGAGTAGATCCCTGCGACGTTTTCCATGACAATCCATTCGGGCTGCAGCCCTTCCACGATCCTCAAGTACTCGCGAAACAACGTGGCCCGAGCGTCATGCATGCCACGTTGATGGTTGTAAACCGAATAGGCCTGACAGGGTGGACCACCGACCAGGACGGTCAGCTCGCCTCGCTTCAAGCCCGAAACCTCCATGAGGCGCTCCACACTCAGGTCTTGGATCGGCCCAGGGATGAACTTCGCGCTCGCGTGTGTGCGTGTGAATGTCTCCCCGGCCGCTTCGAACATGTCGTTGCCCGCCAAGACTGAAAAACCAGCCATTTCAAGACCGGCGGAAAGCCCGCCAGCTCCGCAGAAGAGATCAATCGCTGTGTTTGCCATGTCCGCCGCCCGTCCGGTTGTTCTCTTTTTGTACCGTATTTGACAAGATTTTGTTAATCCGTCAACGATTCATGCCCCGCTCTTCGCGCTGATCCTGCCTTCGAACTCCTGAAGCGACACGGGAATGCCTCCAGTCAGCCCTTCAATGGCACTTTCCAGCGTCGTCGAAAACTCCTGAACCACGGTCAGGTGATGAACCGAACTCCCGGGGCGCCGAACAAAATCGACCAGAAACCAGATCACGTCCGCATTCGACACATGGTTTACTGAGCGCATGGCGCCCATCGACATGAAGAACGGCAGGTCAACAACGATAGCCATCTTCTTGCCCCAACGACGCAAGGTAGGCACCTTGATCTGCAACTGTGGCATCAAGCGCTTTGGGCCACTTGATCGATAGTCGGGGCGACGTCCCTCGACAGGCATGGAAATGGCACCGCTAGTATCGATCAAGTGCCTGAATTCGATGCTCATCTCGCGCCCAGAGAAGTAAACGGCCTGTATCTCTACAGCCGTCCATTCCATCGGATGTCCGGCTGGTGAGTTGGACTTGACCAAGATCATGTCGATCCGACCGACGTCCTCACCAGCTGCGCTATCCAGATTGCCCGTCGATTCCAGGAACCCGACCTCTCCCGCTTGCGTCGGTTCAGGATCGCCAAGCAGGCAATCGCCAATGTGCTGGAAGACTGTGTTGTCCTGGTGAAACCGATAGGGACAAAGTGCCCGGATCATCCCACGTTCGCCTGCTACCGGCTCAACCTTGCCAGTCTCGTCGGTGTAGAGGCGAAGAGAACAAACGCCGCCCGGTTTGGTACATGTCGGATGGGCGGAGTCGGTTCGAAATGGGCACGTTTTCTCATGTTGGTCTTGTCGGGCAAGAATAGCGCTCAGAGCTTCCAGTCTTGCCAGCTCCCGAGGCTTCAGATCACCGAGAGCAGCAGCTTCCTTCAGTTGGATGAGCCGGTCGACATCCACTTTCTTCATGGTCGCCGAGCCGACTTTGTGACCTGCGAACGCAACACGCTCGGCATCCGTCAGATCCTCGAAAGGCCGACCATACCATTCAGCTATATGAAAACGTTCTGCCACAGATTCTCCCTCGCGTAGTGCAGAGGACATCGCCCTGAAGTCACTGTCAATCAACCGGTCGTTCCCAAGGTTAAGTTGTGCACAAGATGATGCGGTCGGGTATCAGACGGTCGTTGGCTGCAGGCCCAAGTTTCCCGTAAGGCCGCTCCGCGAAGTGATGATCCGTCCCTTGGTCAAAGCTTCAGAATCTCCAGTCCAAGGTTTGGTGCCCAAGGCCGGACCTTCGGCATCGCCGCTGTCACCTCGACTTCCCGCAGCATCCCGCCCGACAGCAGCCCATCCCGCACCCAGTCCAGCGCCTGCCACCAGTCGTCGTAGCCTCGCCTGGCGGATGCGATCTGCTCCGGATGTGGCCGCCAAGTGACCGGACAAACCAGCACCTCGACCGTGCGCCACTTACCGCGCGTCTTCATTCGCTCGGTGCCGACGACGATGGTTGTCGCCCGCTCACCATGCTGGTTGTTATTGATTTCCAGCGGGACGCAGCGCGGGACGACGCCCGGCATCCAGTCAGGGGTCATGCCAACACGTGCCAGTTCGGCTACCTGTATCGCCATGCGGATGCCGCCGAGGCGGTCGGGCATGCCAACGACGGTGGCTGCGATCACCTCGGCGTCGGGGTGAGTGTAGCTGCCCATCTTGTGCTGGCCGCCGTCCACCTTGCAGCCAAGCATGGCGCGCTGGAGCAGGACGTATTCCAGGCCGAAGCCGAAGCCTTCCTCGGCCCTGTCTTTGCGCTGGGGCAATTCCAACTGCGCCTGTTCCACCCGAAAGGCCCATTCCAGCGCCGCCTGGACGCCCAGCGCGTGTTTCACCTTCGTGCCGCCGTTTCGACCGATCTGTCGTTGGAAGCTCACGGCTGCATCCCCTCAAACAGTGACATTTGCGCCGGTCGCTGGGCCTGGTCCGTCGACCGCCAGATCCAGGGACCCGAGGCCATGGGCAGTTGCGATAGAGCGCCACGCATGTGCTGCTGCCAGAGGGTGAACTCCGTTGCCGAGGAGGCGCAAAGCGCGTGCCCGATGGGCCAGCCCATCAGCCATCCGACGAAGAGCGGGTTCAGCCGCCGCCGCGACCGGCCCTTGAGGATCCGCCGCGAGACGACGCGCCCATGCGAGGCAATCATCGAAGCCCAAAGCGGGCGCGAGATCGGGGCGTGCGGCAAGGACCGCAGCCCATCCCGTGTGATCGCCGGGGCCGGGCGGGTGAAGCCCTGCTCCGCCCGGTAATGCAGTATATCCATCCGGGACTTGCCGTCCGCCCGGGTGACGCTGGCTTCGCTGGATCCCTTCCAGTTCTGTGCCGCCGGGGTTGGCCATTGCGCCGCGTGCGCTGGCAGGGGCGGCATCCCTCCCGAACCATAACTCTGGCCCGGCCCACCCTTCGCGCCATCGGTCGCCTTGGGTGTCGACCAGTTGGTGACGCCCAGCGCCAGCGCTTCTGCCTTGCGGGTGAAGTCGCTGTTCCCGGCCGGGTTGTAGTTCGCGGTGCCGGGATGCAGGCTCATCGGTGTGGGCCAGGATGAAGATGCGCAGCCGCTGGTGCGGCGCGCCGACTTCTGCCGCAGAGAACAAGCCCGCCGCAGGCGTGTAGCCCATCCCCCAAAGCTCTCGTAGGACGGTCTCGAGCCCGAGGGTGACATGCCCGGCGACGTTTTCGAGGAATACCCATTCAGGGGAGCATTCCCGGATGACGCGGGCGACCTCGGGCCAAAGGTGGCGTGGATCGTTGGCCCCGCCGCGCTTTCCTGCCGCGCTGAAGGGCTGGCAGGGATATCCGGCGAGGACGATGTCGAAGGCACCGTGGAAGGGCCGGGCATCGAAGCTGCGCAGATCGTCCCAGATTGGCGCCGGGGCGAAATATCCGGCGCGCTGGGCTGTGATGAGGACGGATCGGGGCCAATCCTCCCATTCGACAAATGCCCGAGTGTGAAACCCGGGTTCGGCGAGCATGACGCCCAGATCCAAGCCTCCGCCGCCTGCGCAGAGGGACAATCCGTGGCGGGGACGTAACACCATGCCATTCACCGCACCCCTCGCTGGCGCAGCCGTTCCGGCGTGACGAGGCCGCGCACCAGCATGGCATCACGGATGGTGTTGCTGATCACGCTCTGGGGCAGATAGCCGTCGGCATTGACCATTTTGGCGTAGAAGGCCGCCTTCTCGTCGTCGCTGAGCGGAAGCTTCACCTCGCCCTTGCTCGGCCGCTTTGCCTTTTTGCCGTTGGCGATAGCGGTGGCGGTTTGCGCATCTCGCTGGGCGGCCCGTTCCATGAACCGGTCGAGGGCTTTTGGCCCATCAGGCGGATTGGGATGATCGCTGCGGGTTTCAGTGGCAGTTTCGATGATGCGGACCTCACTTAGCCCGAGGTCATCCCGCCAGCGGCGAACGTGCAACCTCGCTGGCCATCCCTTCCACCAGGCCGGGAGGGTGGCGTTGGCGGCAAAGCCCAGCGCAGTCAGCAGCTCTGCGAAAAACCGATCAAAATCGGAATCTCGCGCTTGCGCATCCTCCTCCTCCTTTACAGGTTTACTTAAGGGTTCTCTTACAAGGTTAATCTCCGGATTCCGGAGATGGCTTTCGGCAAAATCCGGAGATGGCTTTGCCGAAAATCCGGAGATGGCTCCATGTCCGGAATCCGGAGTTGGGTCGCCGTCTTGTTCCTCGTCCGTTCCTGAAAAGCCGTCTCCGGTTTCCGGAGTTGGCTCTTGTGGAAATCCATCCTCGAACCCCAGGATGTAGCGTGTGGCCTGACGCTTGTGGGTGCGGGGATCATGGACGCGAACACGGTGGATCAGGCGCAGCTCCTCGAGCCGGGCGAGGTGTTCGTTCAGGGCGGAGATCGACATTTCCGCATCGTCCGCCAGCCGTGCCTGCGTCGGGAAGCAGCCGAAGTCCGGGTTGTGGCGGTCGCACAAGAACCAGAGCACGATCTTGGTGGCAGGTTTCAACCCGCGCTGCTGGATGGCCCAGACGGTTGCCTTGTGGCTCATGGTGCCACCCTCCGCACCGGCCGGACACGGGTGGTGAAACCATGATCGGCCAATGCGCCCAGCGCGTCGTCAAGACTGCGGATCAGCGCCCAGCCGTAGCCTTGCGCCAGCACGCCATCCCGGAACGCATCCTGGTCGGGGCGCAATCGACCCTTGGGTGCCTTCAGTTCCAGAAACAGGACGCGCCCATCGCACATCACCATCAGATCGGCAAAACCGGCATGTACGCCCATGCCGACCAGAATGGCCTGACGTTTTGCGCCGCGGGGGCCGGGTTCTGTCACCTCGTTGGCGCAATGGTGAATGATGGCGGTGCGGGGCAGGGCGACACGCAGCGCCTGCACAACGGCGCGCTGAAGATCGGCCTCGGGGGCGCCACGACGCGTCATCGTGCTTCCCTCCCGTTGGCTTCACGCTGACGGCGCTGCACTGGTCGCCGCGCGTCGATCACAACCAGCAACACCCGGGCGTCCTTGCGCTCGGCTGCGGTGTCGCCGTGGGTGGCCAGGACGTTGCAGGCCAAACGGATCAAGTGGTCGCTGTGATGGGCGACGTCGGCGATGACGGCGCGGGCCTCGGCGACACGGTCGGCCGGCCAGTCGGAGTTGCGGGGGTGCAGATGCATCACCGGCTTCCTCCGGCACGACGGCGGCGCGGGGCGGCCTGCTCCTGCTCCTCCAGCCATTCCTCGACGGCGGCGCGACGGTAGTAGACCTTCCGCCCAGCGCGAACGCAGGCGGGACCGGTGCGCTGGGCCTCCCAACGGCGCAGCGTGTCAATCGACAGGCCGAGTTCCACGGCGAGATCAAGACGACTGATCCAGCCGATCAGCAGCGTGCGGGGTTTGTCCTTTGGGTCTGGCATCGATCCAAGGCGTGGCATTGGGGTCTCCCTGTTCCGGGCCCTTTTGACGCTGTGCGTCGGGGGGCGTTTGCAGAGAGCAGTGAGCGCAGGGCCGAAGGGGTGGCGGGAAGGCGCAGGGTGGCGCAAAGGAACGCACCCTCGTGCCACCCCTTGTTTCATTGGGTTTTGCGCGTCGGGCGGCGTGGCGTGCGGTTGGGTAAGCCGTCGTGGCCAGTGGGCCAAATGGACGCCAAAGCTGCAAACACCTGCGAACACCCGGATTTACAGGTGATTGACCGGCATTGGCAGGCAAAGAGGGGGTGGCATCCGGCGCGGCACCCCTGCCACCCCTTGATTTGCTTGGAGATTTACAGACGCGGCATGCCTTGCATCGGCGATTCCAGCCTGGCGGACGCCCGGTAGGGCGCGGGAGAGGCTGACAGCCATGATCAGACGCGGCGATGCTCGGCCCGGCCAGCGCTGAATTCCCAATGAAACAAGGGGTGGCGCAATGAGGCCGACCTTTCCGCCACCCTGCGCCTTTCCGCCACCCGAGCTGCCATGCTTGCCTTGATAGTGCGGCGGAACCACGCCTCATGTCGGATGCAAGAAGGATCCAACGCATGCCCGAACGCATCAAGCTGACCGAAAAGGTGCTCCGCGAAGCCGAACCCGTCGTGGGGCGCGACTACCAGATTTTCGACACGGAGGTGCGCGGGTTCGCCGCCTGCATCTACCGCGGGGGCGGACGGGCCTTCACTCTCGACTACCGCCATGCCGGGCGGCAGCGCCGGATGACCTTCGGACGTTGGCCGGAATGGTCAGTGTCGGCGGCACGCGAGCGCGCCAAGGAAATCCGTCGCGAGATCGACGCCGGTACTGACCCTCTGGCCCAGCGTGGGGCGCTGCGCGAAGCGCCGCGTGTCGACGACCTGATTGAACGCTACTGCGCCCAGCATCTGCCGAAGCTGGCTGAACGCAATGCGTCTGACCAGAAGTCCGCGCTGGCCAAGATGGTGGCTCCGGTCTGGGGCCGGAAACTGGTGACGGAAATCACCTCGACCGACGTCGACAAGCTCTTGAACAAAGTGGCCGAGGGACGGCCCCGGCCGCACAAGGAAAAGCCCAACAACCGGGCCAAAAGGCTCCAACCCGCAAAGCCCACGCCGGTGCGCGCCAACCGGATCGGGGAGGTGCTGCGCAAGATGTTCACCTTGGCGGTCGAGTGGGGGTGGTGCAAGGACAATCCCGCCCAACGCTTTCATCGTCGGATTGAAACAGCGCGAGAGCGGTTCCTGTCAAAGGACGAGATCAACAGCCTTGCCGCAGCCCTCGATGCTGCCGAGGACCGCCGCGCTGCCGATATCATCCGCATGTGCATGCTGACCGGCGCTCGTCTGGGCGAGGTAAGGCAGGCGCGATTTGAACAGTTCAATCTCGAACACATGAGCTGGTCAAAGCCGCCCGCTATGACCAAACAACGCCGGGTGCATCGCGTGCCGATTTCGGATGAAACCGCCAGCATTGTGCGCCAGCGCCAGTTGTCGGTGCCGCGCGGCACGCCGTGGCTGTTCCCCGGCGACACGCTGGGCCAGCCCGTGCAGGAGGTGCGACGGTTCTGGGCGCAGATCCAGAAGGAGTGTGGGCTGCAGGAAGTCCACATCCACGACCTGCGCCACACCTTTGCATCCCTGCTGGTCAGCGGTGGCGCTTCACTGGAAATGATCGGCAAGCTTCTGGGCCACAGCCAGATACAGACCACGCTGCGCTATGCCCACCTCATGGACTCGCCGCTGCGCGCGGGTGTCGATGCTGTGGCGAGCGCCTTCAGGCCAAAGCCCCGGTTAGTTCACGATGCCAACGATCAAGGTGGCCGAAAGACCGCGTGATCCGGGCAGGCACGGACCGGGATCATCAAGCGTCCCCGCGTTGCAACGCCCTCCATATCGGCGTGATCCGCCGCCGGATGCTGCGGCTATCGGGCATCTTCTTGCCGTCCGACCGATCAGCGAACCATTCCTGCATCTCGGCAACCAGGTCGGCTTGGGTGTCAGGCAGACCGTGATCGAAAATGCGCACGATTAGGGCGATGTTCATCCCTTCCCAATCATAGGAGGTTGAAACCCCGGGTCCGGCCGCCACGCGCCGGATCATGTCGTTTTCGTCCTCAAACGCGTGAACCTCTTCGGCCATGATCACCATATCAGCCACCGCCACCGTTATGCCGCACACTGGATCGGTGATCAGCAACCAATCCTGACGCCCGGCAGGCTGAATGCGCCGCATGATCCCTTCCGATGGACCCGTCCCGCAACGCCGGAAAAGCGGCATCAACTCCATCGGCGACAAGGTGACCTTGCCTGCGATGACCTCGTCGCCACAGCGGACTGCGGTAATGCCGGTCAGGATTCGGAACCTGCCTGCATCGGCCCATCCGGCGATATCTGCGATGTTGCAGCCCCAGCGCGCAGAGGTTTCGTGAAGGGTCAGATAAACGCGGGGCGGCAAAGACATGACTGGGCATCCTCCAATGAACCGAGGATGATCTGTGCTCAAACCGCCTGCAGCCCGCGCCGCGATGGCACGGGGTAAGTGACCGGATACAACGACATAAGAGGCGCTGTCGCGCCTTCAGCCGCCAAGACTGCTTTTCCGATAGACCTGTTTTGCTTTTGGTTGAGGACTGCTCTCCCCACCCATGCAACCTGCACGGGCGCTCGATTCGGAGCAAGAGGGCGCGCGAATGAAACTGGGGATAAGCGAAGCGGATTCTGCCAGGTGGTTGGTCCAGTGGGCTAGCGGCCCGAAAGGTGGTATTGGCTTGATTGGACGGTGGACTATGATAGCTTTCAAACTTGGCGTCATGCCATTCTTCCAATGTCGAGTACACGAGGTTCCAATGCGCTTTTGGATAGTTCTATTTGGAGTTAGTGCGGCTCCTGCGGCGGCAGACAACTACATAGCGTTTCAGTCACCCACAGGGAACATTCACTGCGCAATCCATGAAAAAGCCGGGACAGAGGTCAGTTGCGACATGCGCGAGTACTCCCCTAGCTACACGCTACCGGTTGGATGCGACGGTTTGAAGATCATTTTCAGTGCTTGGGATTTTTCCTTGAAGGGCGGTTTATCGTGTACTGATGCTAACCTAATTCAAAGTGACAATGCGGTGCTTCCCTATGGTGAAGCTGTTTCACTCGGTGGGATATCTTGTGTATCTGCAAAGACGGGCATAACCTGCACCAATGCTGCGGGTCATGGCTTCAGCGTTGCGCGAGCGAGGCAGAAGCTGTTTTGATTGCCGCGCAGGCAACCGTTGGTCCAACCACTGGCAGGTTATGGTCGGTTGAGCT
>LNFM01008225.1_pt1 | contig 25162 bp, 25 predicted proteins | sample 596031 | NCBI WGS metagenome assembly LNFM01 (sample SAMN04254537, study PRJNA301005) | activated carbon metagenome | isolation source: dual media filters at the Ann Arbor, Michigan drinking water treatment plant | place: USA: Ann Arbor | reverse complement strand
CTCGCTCGGCCACTATAGCGGCACGTTCAAAGCCACCGGCGAGCCGATGCGCGCACAGTTCGCGCACGTCTTTCGCGTCAAGAACGGCAAGATCACTGGCTTTCAGCAATACGCCGACACGCTCGGCACCGCGATTGCGATGGGCCGCTAACTCGAGAGCGCGATCCACGCGTCTTCATCGATGACCTTGACGCCATGCTTTTCGGCATCGGCCAATTTCGATCCGGCGCCTGGACCTACCACGACGAGATTCGTCTTCGCTGAGACACTGCCTGACACTTTCGCGCCCAACGCAATCGCGCGCGCTTTTGCTTCGTCGCGCGTCATCTTCTCTAGCGTGCCAGTGAAGACGATAGTGAGGCCCGCGACATTGCTCGAAGTCGCCGCGCGCGGCTGGTCCTTCGGCGTCACTTCTTTCAGCAGGCGCTTCAGCGCATCAACGTTATGTGGTTCGGCGAAGAAGTCGACCAAATGATCGGCGGCGACCGGGCCTACGCCGTCTATACGGGCAAGTTCGAGATAATCTTCTCCTGGCGCCTGCTTGGCAGCAGCTTTGATCGCCGCAATCGCGTCGCCGAGAGAACCGAACTCCGATATGAGGCCAGCCCAAGCCTTAGATGTGACGCCCTTGATTTTCGGCGCCTCGGCACTCTCGAAGAGATCGCCACTCGGCGCCTTGAGATCAGCCGCAGCGGCTAGCAAAGCAGCGCGCGCACCATCGCCCACGCCGCTGACGCGTTCGAGCGCATCATACGCTTCACCCGGGCGCGCTTTCACTGCCGCCTTCATCGCATCTTCGAACGCTTTCCAACTTTCGAAGCGGCGCGCGATCACGCCAGCTGTCGTCTCACCGATGTCGCGGATACCGAGGCCATAGAGGAAACGCGCGAACTCTGGTTCGCGGCGCGCGTCGATGGAGGCGAGTAGATTGGTGACGCTCTTCTCGCCATAGCCTTCGCGGGTCATCAACTCATCGCGATGATCTCCTAGGCGGAAGATGTCGGCAGGCTCTTTTACCCAGCCCAGTTCGTAGAATTCCTCGATCTGCTTGGAGCCCAACCCTTCAATATCCATCGCGCGGCGGGCGACGAAGTGGATGAGCCGCTCAACCGCCTGCGCTGGGCAGTTTAGGCCACCAGTGCAGCGGGCAATGACGCCCTCTTCACCCGGCTCCAACTCGCGCGCGACATGCGCGCCGCACACCGGGCACGTTTCGGGAAACTGATACTTGCGCGCACCCTTAGCGCGCTTCTCCAGCAGCACATCAACGATCTGCGGAATCACATCGCCCGCGCGCTGCACGACAACCGTATCGCCAACTCGCAAATCCTTGCCGCCGCGGATCGGGCTGCCATCGGCGCCGACGCCGCGAATGTAGTCGGCATTGTGCAGGCTCACGTTGGTGACGGTGACGCCGCCAACGAACACTGGCTTTAAGCGTCCAACCGGCGTGAGCGACCCGGTGCGGCCAACTTGGATATCGATGCCCTCAAGCGTCGTCGTTTGCTGCTCAGCTGCAAACTTGTGCGCAATGGCCCAACGCGGGCTGCGCGAGACAAAGCCTAAGCGCTGCTGCAGCGCGAGGTCATCGACCTTATAGACGACACCGTCGATTTCGTAGGCGAGCTTCTGGCGTTTCGCGAGGATAGCCTCGTACTCCGCGAGCAATTCCTCGGCATTTTTCGCGCGCTTGATTCCGGCAAGCGGGAAGCCAAGCGTCGCGAGCCGCTGCACGCTTTCATACTGCGTCGCGGCCAACGGCTCACTCAGTTCACCCCAACCGTGCGCGAAGAATCGCAGCGGTCGCGTCGCAGTGATTTTAGGATCGAGCTGTCGTAGCGCGCCGGCAGCGGAGTTGCGCGGATTGACGTAGGTCTGCTTGCCCTCCTTCTCGAGGCCCGCATTCATGGCCGCGAACGCGGCCTTCTCCATGTACACTTCGCCGCGCACTTCTAGTACGGCAGGCGCGCCCGTGATCATGTGCGGGATATCTTTGATCGTGCGCAGATTAGCGGTGACATCCTCGCCCTCGCGGCCATCGCCGCGCGTCGCGCCTTGCACGAACTTTCCGTTCTCGTAGCGCAGCGACGCCGAGAGGCCGTCAATCTTCGGCTCCGCGGTGATGATTGGCGGCTTGTCGAGATTGAGGAAACGCTGAACGCGCGCGACGAAGGCGCGTGCATCATCGGCGTCAAACGCGTTGTCGAGAGAGAGCATCGCCACGCTGTGGCGAACTTTGCCGAACTTCTCGGCGGGTGCTGCACCCACGCGAGTGGCAGGGCTGTCTTCACGCACAAGATCGGGGAAGCGCGCTTCGATGGCGGCGTTGCGCTTGCGCAGCGCATCGTACTCAGCGTCTGTGAGTTCTGGCGCGTCTTTCGAATAATAGAGCCTGTCGTGGCGCGCGATCTCAGCGGCGAGCCGCTCGAGTTCTGCCGCGGCTTCATCCGCTGTCAGCTTATCGACGGGCTTGTCCGTCACGCGCCCCTCCGGGGCTTAGAACACCGCGCCAAAGGTGCGGCCAAGCCAGCCGCGCCGGCGCGCCTCTTCCTCACCAACCGGCGCCACGCCTGCATCGGTCATCAGCGCGAAAGAGCGCTGATACCATTGGCTGCCTGGATAGTTGTGACCGAGGATAGCGGCCATGCGTTGCGCTTCTTCGATCATGCCCACCGAGAGATAAGACTCTACCAAGCGGTGCAGCGCCTCCGGCGTATGCGACGAGCGTTGGTAGTTCTCGTTTTCGATCACGATGCGGAAGCGATTGATCGCGGCCAAATGCTGATCGCGCTCAAGATAGAAGCGGCCAACTTCCATTTCTTTGCCGGCGAGTTGGTCATAGACCATGTCCAGCTTCAGGCGCGCGTCGCGTGCGTAGGGCGAATCCGGATAGCGGCGCACAACATCGTTCAGCGCCGCCAGCGCACGCTCAGTCGTCGCCTGGTCACGGCCGACGTCGAGGATGCGTTCGAAGTGGCAGACGGCAATCAAATAATAAGCGTACGAGGCGCTCTCATTGCCGGGGTGCAGAGAGATGAAGCGCTGCGCGTCTTCGATGGCATCGTCATAGCTGCGCGCCTGATAATGCGCGTATGCCTCCATGAGCATCGCGCGGCGCGCCCATGATGAGTACGGGTGCTGACGCTCGACCTCTTCGAAATAGATCAGGGCGAACTGCCAATTGCGGCGATCGAGTTGCTCCGCGCCGCGGGTATAGAGCTGCGCGACCGGCTCATCGACGAACTGCACACGCTCGCGATCGTCACGGCCGAACGTGCCACAAGCGCCGAGGCCACTGGCCAGAACGGCCAAAGCGAGCGCCCGCGTTACGTTCTTCTGTCGAGAATTCATCCCCTGCGCCTCTTCTTGCTCAGGCCCCTAGGGACGCCGAAGCACCCCGCCGCCACCGCTGATACAGGAAGGCAGGCGCGGCGCAAAGCGCCAGCAACTGTCATTGGATTGGGGAAATTCAGCCGGCAGCCGCAACGAGCGCGGGAGCAACGTCTCGGCCGGTTTCGACCACTTCGCCGTGCTCCCAGCACCAGGCTTCCGGCGTGTCCAGAAGCGCGCGAACCAGGCGCGCATTGAGCGCGTGGCCGGGCTGATCCGCCACAAAGCGGCCATAAATCGGCGCGCCCAGAAGGCTGAGGTCACCCACGGCATCGAGGAGCTTGTGGCGGACGAACTCGTCGTCGAAGCGCAATCCTTCCGGGTTCGCAACGCGGCCTGCGTCCACCACCACGGTGTTGTCCATCGAGGCGCCACGGCCGAGGCCGGCGGCGCGCATCGCGTCAACGTCCGACATGAAGCCGAAGGTGCGGGCGTCGGCGATATCATTGAGGAAGCTGTGCGGCGTCAGCTCAACGCGGCGGCGCTGCACGCCGATCGCGGGATCGGCAAAGCGGATGGTAACGTCGAGATCCAGGCCTTCGAAGCCGTTCATCGGCAGCAAAGCGGCGCTTTTGGCGCCCATGCGCACTTCGATCGGCTCAAGGATGCGGATGACGCGCTGCGGCTTGTTCTGCTCTTGCAGACCGGCATTCATCAGCACTTGCACGAATTGGGCGGACGAGCCGTCGAGGATCGGCAACTCAGCGCCGTCCAGTTCGACGATCAGATTGTCGATGCCGAGGCCGGCGCAGGCCGACATCAGGTGCTCGACCGTCGCGATCGAGACGCCGGCCTTGTTGGTCAGCGTCGTGCAGTTGCGGGTGTCGGTGACGGAATCGGCGCGCGCGCGGATGGCGTTATCCACACCGCGGACGTCCGAACGGATAAAGACGATGCCCGTATCCACAGGCGCCGGTGACAGCACCATGCGCACGTGCGACCCAGAATGGACGCCAATGCCCGCACACACAGCCGGGCCTGCAAGAGTTTGCTGACGACGCAACGAAACCACCGTGTTGTCCCCCCGCAGGGCATTCAGGTCCCCCGACCCGAGGCTTCAGATATCGTGACACTTCGGTGGCGGACAACACACGTTGCGTTACGGTTTGTGACCGTTAATGAATTGGCCGTAAAGCATTGAAAAGTGACGGAAGAAATTAAGCCACCCCCCAGCGCCGACGCACTTCTGGAAGCCGCCCGAAAAGGCGGGCCCGAGGCCTTGCTGTCGGCCAAGCGGGCAGCGCTCCTTGCTGAGCGCGCCGATCCTGGCCTGGCGCGGGAGGCGCTGGCGTTGGTTTCTAAGCTGGAACCGCTCGACCCAACACCCCGCTTAGCGGCGGCGCGGCTGGCGGCGGAACAAGGCGACCTCATCGCCGCCCGCATCGAGGCGGAAGGCGTTCTAGCCGAGGCGGTCGATAAGGCGGCGCGGGCCAGGGCAGCGTTCATGCTGGGCGAGATTGCGCGCATGCGCGGAGAGTGGACGCTCGCGCGCGGCTATTTCGAAACCACGCTGAAGATCGAAGACACCCTCCTCGCGGCGGATCGCGCCAATGTCACGGCGGCGCGCTGGTACGCGCGGGCGCGCGGACGCATCGCGGAACTCGACGCCGGCGAAGGGGCATTTGATCGTGCTCGAGCCGGCGCGGAAGGCGCGCTCGCTCTTCTGCGGGCCTGCGCCGCGCAGGTCAGCGAACCGCCCGTCCTCGCCGCCGACATTGCCGACGCGGAATTGCGCTTGGGCGCGCTCGACCTCGATAGCGATCAGCCCGCACAAGCACGCCGCCGTTTCGACGAAGCGATCGGTCGCTACGAAGCGCTGGCTGTGTTTGAAGCCGATGAGCCACATTGGCGCGCCGTGCTTGCGGACGCCTGGGCGCTGGCGGCAGAGGCCGATTACGTACGCGGCGCGCACGACGAAGCGCGCGCGGCGATGGATAAAGCGCTGCAAGCGCGGGTGCGGCTAGCGGCGAAGCATCCGGATGAAGCGTGGCCGCTTGCTGGCGCTTGGCGTTTGCGCGCGGCGTTGCGCGCAGCACTCGGTGACATCGACGCGGCGGCGGAGTCGCTCGTTCAAGCCCGCGCATTGGCCGAAACTCTATGCTTGCGCGCCGGCGGCGCAGAGGCGGCAGAGCGCTTCTTGCTGCGCACGCTAAATGACCAAGCCGATCACGCGCTGCGCAGCGGCGATCTTAACCGCGCCCGCGAAGCAGCCGACACCGCGCGCATGCGCGCCGAAGCCTTGGTCGAGACGCACCGCTCCGCGCTCTGGCTAAGCGAAGCGTCTGCGGCTTGGGATCGACTCGCTGAAACCGCCCGCACAGCGCAGGCAAACGCACAAGCACAAGACGCATTCGCCCGCGGCGTGGAATTCAGGCGCTTGGCGCTGGAGCGTGGGAGTGCGGATCCCGCTCACGCACGTGCGCTCGCTTCGGCTCTGGTAAAGCAAGGCGAACTGGCGCTCGACAGCGGCTCACCGCAAAGCGCCCGCGCGGCGTTTCATGAGAGTGCGTCTATTCGCTTCAAACTGGTCGAAGATGCGCCGGAAGATCGCCGCGCGCTTTATGCGCTCGCTTCGGCGCTTGAGCGGCTGGGGTTGGCGGCGCAGGCGTGCGGTGATCGCGAAGCCGCGCGTGGCGCTTGGGAAGAGCAATTGCTGATCGCAGAGCGCGTTTTCCCCGGCGACTATACACCCGAGAGTCTGCGCTATCGCGCCATTGTTCACGCGCATCTCGCCGGCTCTGGCGGCGCGGATGCGGAAGCCCACCGCATGGAAGCGCTCGCCTCGTTCGATGAACTCGCCAGAGCTGGGGTGATGACAGAGCGCGAAGCGGCGCTGCGCAAGAAGCTATGGGGCGCTTAGCGCGGGTTCATCTGGCGGCGGAGGAAGGCTGGGATTTCCAGTTCTTCGTCGAGCGAAGGATCGCGCGGTTGATCCTCACGCGCCGCTGCAGGCTGCGGCGTGTCGTCGACATGGAAATCGCTGAGCTGCGGCTCTTCTTCACGCGCCTCGGGCTTCTTCCAACCAAACAGACTGAAGCCGCCGCCGCGCTCGCGACGCTCCGGCTCGATGTCGTTGGCAAAGCTCGGACGCGGCTCTTCGTAAGCGGGCGTGCGCACAGGCTGAGGCGCCGGTTCGCGTGGCGGTTCGGGCCGAACAACAGGCGCAGGCGCTTGCACGACTGGGCGGCGCATCACTGGCGCTTCGGCCGCGCGGCGCGCGGGTTCGACCACGGTTTGCTGCGTCACGATGGCTTCGTCGTCGATGCCTGTGGCGACCACGGACACGCGCATGCGGCCTTCGAGGCTCTCATCGAAGGTCGAGCCCAAGATGATGTTGGCGTTCGGATCGACTTCGGCACGGATTTCGTTGGCGGCTTGATCGACTTCGTAGAGCGTCATGTCGAAGCCGCCGGTGATGTTGATCAGCACGCCCTTCGCGCCGCGCATCGAGACGATGTCCAAGAGCGGATTGGCCATGGCGCCGTGCGCTGCATCGAGCGCGCGGTTGGGGCCGCCAGCTTCGCCTGTGCCCATCATCGCTGTGCCCATCTCGGCCATCACGGTACGGACGTCGGCGAAGTCCAGATTGATCAGGCCCGGCATCACCATCAGATCAGTGACGCCGCGCACGCCTGAATAGAGCACCTGATCCGCCAACTGGAACGCTTCGGCGAATGTCGTGCGCTCATTGGCGACGCGGAAGAGATTTTGGTTCGGGATGACGATCAGCGTATCGACGTGCTTGCGTAGCTCTTGCACGCCGGTCTCGGCGAGCTGCATGCGACGCTGGCCTTCGAAGTGGAAGGGCTTCGTCACGACGGCGATCGTCAGGATGCCGCGCTCACGCGCGGTGCGCGCGATAACGGGCGCCGCACCCGTGCCTGTGCCGCCGCCCATGCCGGCGGCGACGAACACCATGTGTGCGCCTTCGAGAAACTCGATGATTTCCGGCTGGCTCTCTTGCGCCGCCGCTTGACCGACTTCCGGGCGCGCGCCGGCGCCGAGGCCTTCGGTGATGGCGTGACCGAGTTGCAGACGGTTCGGAGTCTTCGCGCGGGTCAGCGCTTGCGCGTCGGTATTGGCGACAACGAAGTCGACGCCTTGCAGGCCCGCATCGATCATGTTGTTGACGGCATTGCCGCCCGCACCGCCGACGCCGAACACCACGATACGCGGCTTCAGATCATGCATTGACGGCGCACTGTACTGGCTCATTTCCCGCTCCGGAGCCCAATCGCGTCTCACGATTCGCTCATGCCCGCACTCGACCCCAGCCTCGGTGTGCAAGAGGTCGTTTAAGCTTTCGTTAATGGTTCGAAACAGACGCGGCGCTTTTACGGCGGTGCGGCGTCTAAAGGCGGTAATCGACAGCGTTTTTTGGAACGTGACCAGCGCTAGCGGGTTGGCAGGCCAAAGGTTTTTTGCGCGATGTCCGACCCTACGCCCACGCCGCGAGATCGGCTCGCTCACATTCGCGCCTGGAGTGCGCACCAAGCTGGGCGTGCGCGTGCTGGCGCTGCCGCCGGGTGGGGGCGCGTGCGGCGTTGGCCGTGGCGGCGGATCGGGATTTGGACGGGCGGCGTTTTCGGCGTGCTGGTCACGACGCTTGTTCTGTTTGTTACGTTCGCGGACTGGAATGCGTTGCGCGGTCCGATCGGCCGGATGGCGTCGGCGGCGACAGGGCGCGAGATTGTCATTCGCGGCGATCTCGACGTCGATCCGTGGTCGCTCACGCCGGAGATTCGCGTGCGGGAACTCTATGTCGGCAACCCGCGGCGATACCGTGATCGAGGCGCCTTCGCGCAAGTGGCCGAAGCCGATGCTTCCGTGCGGTTGCTGCCGTTGTTTGTCGGCCGCCTCGAGTTCACGCGCATCAATCTGCATGGTGCAGATGTTTCGCTCTATCGCGGCGAGGATGGCATTTCGAACTGGGCGCCGTCGCGCGCGGCGACGGGACGGCCGTTCGAGTTGCCTGCGATCCGCGAATTTTCGCTGACCGACGGTCACATCCGCTTCGAAGACGCGAAGCGGCGCATGGTGCTGGACGCGAACTTCACCACCGAAGAGACGCTCGATCCGCGCAACCCTGGGCGCTTTGCGCTGATAGGCGAAGGCCAGATCAACAACCGGCTGTTTGAAGTCGAACTGACGGGCGCGCCGCTCTTGAACGTTCGCCGCGACCGGCCCTACCCATTCGTCGCCGATGTGCGCGCAGGCGGCACGCGCATCCAGGCCAACGGCTCGATCAGGCGGCCGTTCAATTTTTCGCGCTGGAGCGCGGAGGTCGAGGCGTCAGGACCGGATCTCGCTGATCTCTATACGCTGATCGGCTTGGCGCTGCCGAACACGCCGCCCTACAATTTGTCGGGCGTCGTTGAGCGCAATGGTTCGACGTATGGCATGCCGCGTGTGGCTGGCCGCGTCGGCGATAGCGATTTGCGTGGTAATTTCACCGCGTCGCGCCAGCGCAATGATCGCTTGCTGCTCGAAGGCGCGTTCGCGTCTAACCGGCTCGATTTCGACGATTTACTAGCGGTTCTTGGCGCGCCGCCGAGCACAGCAGGCGATGAGACAGCCTCAGCCGAGCAGCGTCAGATGGCGGCGAATCTTGCTGCTCAAGGTCGCTTTCTCCCAGATGCTCAACTGGACATCAGCCGCGTCCGCAACATGGACGCACGCGTTTCGTATCGCGCCGCGCGCGTGGTGAGCGAAAGTGCGCCGGTACGCGCGCTGTCGCTGGACATAAATCTCGACAACGGCCTGCTGCGTCTCGATCCGTTGACGCTTGATCTCACCCAAGGCCGCATAGGCGGCGCTGTGTCGATCAATGCGCGTGGCGGGGTCCCGCGAGTCGATCTTGATGTGAGGCTTGCTAACGCGCGGCTGGAATCGTTTGTGCGGCTCGGCGAGCGCCAACCCCTGACTGGCTGGCGGCTCGGTCCGCGACGCGGCCGCCGCCGCCAATGGCCGCATCAGCCTGGTGACGCCGACGGGCGAAGTGCGCGAAGCGTTCGCCGAATTAACGGGCATCAACGTGACACGTGGCCTTGGATTGCTGTTGACCGATGACCAAAGCACCATCGCAATCCGCTGCGGTGTCGCCAGCTTCGACGTGCGCAACGGCATAGCGCACGTGCGTTCGATGGTGTTCGACACTGAAACCATGCTCATTCGCGGCGACGGCACAATCAGTCTGCGCAACGAGACGCTCGCCCTCAACATAGAGGGCGAAGCCAAAGAACCCCGCCTCCTCAGCATTAGAGCGCCAATTTCCCTGAGTGGCCGCTGGCGCAGCCCTGAAGTCGGCATCCAAGCGAGCGACGCATTAGGACAGGGCGGCATCGCCGCTGCGCTAGGAGCCTTGGTCGCACCGATCGCCGCGATCCTGCCATTCGTTGATGCGGGCCTCGCCGAGGACGCAAATTGCGCAGCCCTTCTGGCGGGACGCGAGACGGCGCGTCGCGAGTGATGACGGAACGATTTGTTCCGTCCGCTCGTTTGAACACGCTATGACCAGTTTTGCAGAAGACATCGTGTTCCAGCCGCCGCCCGAGGCGGAGCAATTCTACATTGACGGCCTCAAGCTGCTCGCTGAGAGCGACATCCCCTTCTTGCTCGCGGGCACTTACGCTGTGGGCGCCTATACGGGCATTTCGCGACCAACCAAGGATTTGGACATCTTCTGCAAGGCTGGCGATTACCCGCGCATCCTTCAGTTCTTTCAAGAGCGCGGCTATCGCATCGAAGTCGAGGATGAGCGTTGGCTGGCGAAGATTTACAACAACAAGTACTTTTTCGACGTAATCTATAGCTGCCGCGCCGCCGAAATCGCGATCACCGATGAGTGGTTCGATGATGCGCCTGTGATTGACGTGTACGACACCCAAGTCCGCATCATCAAACCGACGGAGCTGATCTGGTCCAAGATTTTCGTCCAGGATCGCTATCGCTATGACGGCGCTGATGTCGCGCACATTATCTTGAAGCAGCATGCCGAGATCGATTGGAAGCGTCTTTTGCGCTATATGGAGCTGCATTGGGAAGTGCTGCTCACGCATCTGGTGAACTTTCGCTACATCTACCCGAGCGAGCGCAATCTGGTGCCGCGTTGGCTGATGGACGAGTTGATTGCGCGCATGACAGCGCACCTCGACATGCCGGAATCCAACGTGCGCGTTTGCCGTGGCCGCCTGTTCAGTGCGCGCGACTATGTCACCGACATTTCCGAGTGGGGCTACGCCGACATCATCGGCAAAGGGCTTGAGGAAAAGCATGACCCCGTCGCGTAAGCTGCGCGTCGCGGCGATCGGCGACCTGCATGTGCAAGAAACGCGCACCGACGATTATCGCGGTCTGTTCGCGGATATTTCCACGAAGGCCGATGTGCTCATCCTCTGCGGCGATCTCACCAATTACGGAAAGACCAGCGAAGCCATCCTGCTCGCGGAAGACCTAAGCGCAGTGACCATCCCGGTCTTCGCTGTGCTCGGCAACCACGATCATGAGTGCGGTCAGCCGGAGGTGATCAAGACCTATCTCTCGGATGCGGGGGTGCGCGTCTTGGACAATGGCGAGTCGTTTGAGCACGACGGCGTCGGCTTTGCCGGTTGCATGGGCTCGATGGGCGGTTTTGGCCGCGGGATGCTCTCCTCGTTCGGCGAACCGTCGGTGAAAGCCTTCGTGCAGGCCTGCATGGAAGAGAACAAGAAGCTCGAGAATGGTTTGCGTATGCTGCGCACAGACCGCGCCGTCGCAGTCCTGCACTACGCGCCAATCCCCGGCACGCTTGAAGGCGAGCCGCTGGAGATCATGCCATTCCTGGGCAATTCACGTTTGGCGCAGACTGTCGATCAGTTCGAGAACGTACGGGCTGTCGTGCATGGTCACGCGCATCGCGGCAGGCATCGCGGCGAAACGCCGGGCGGCGTGCCGGTCTACAATTGTGCGCAAATGGTTGCGCTCAAAGAGACCGGCCGCCCGTATGCGTTATTCGAAGTTTAGACGCCGAACGGGTTCGGCGGCGCGTAGCCTGGAACCATGAGCATCAACGAACCGACGATCGTACCGAGCACAAGTTGCACGACGATCGCCACGACGATGACAACGATTAAATAGACGATGCGCTTATCTTCTGGCGTGCCCATGAGACGCGGCATGCCGATATAGATGAGCGCGAACGAATAGAGGCCGACAAGCGATAGGATCGCAAGCGGCGGAAAGATCGCAAATATCCCGGCCAAGAAAAACGCCGTGGAGCCATAGGCAGCCAGCTTATGCGCTTGGCCCATGTCGGCGCGTGAACCGAAGCTCGATGCGAGCGCGTTGATGATGAAGGCCAGCACAAACACGGAGCATAGCGCCAGCGCGGTTTGAAGGATCGCCTGTACCAGACCGGGCACGATGCCGATGCGCCAGCCGAGAACGCCGATGAACGCCGAGCCGATAAAGCCGCAAAGCGCCGAGAATGCCGCGAGCGGCAACACGTAGCCCGTGTAGATTTTCTGCACGTCGGCAGGTTCCGCAGCGATGCGATCCCACTCGGCTTGCGGTGTGAAGATGATGTTTTTGGCGCGGTCGATAAGGCCGGCGCCGCCTGCGTTGGTTGGATCAATCGTCATGACGCTCTCCCGTGCGAACGACTCGCGCGGAATGCTAGGCGCGCAAATCTTAACGCTCTAGCGAAAACGCCCGCTTCAGCTCGTGACGCAACTCGCCAGCGAGAACAAAACGATGCCAGCGACCATTGTCGCGATTGTTACAGTAGCGGCATAAGCCACCGCGCGATCCTGTGGCGCTTTCATCAGGATCGGCAGACCGCGATACATGAGATAGACCATCGCTGCGAGCGCAAAGAGCGAGAGCCACCAAAGCGGCGGCCATAGGCCGAACACGCCGGAGAGGAACGCCGGTGTAAGCGAGTATGCAGCAATCTTCTGCGCGCCAAGCTCATCTTTATCGGCGTCGAAGTTTTCCGCGACCGCGTTGATCAGCACGCCGAGGAAGAAGACGAGCGCGACGGAGACGAGCCAGGTGATGACAGCGCGGATCACCGCCTGCCCCGGATCGATCGTGAGCATGCTGTTGAACAGCGTCGAGCCGATCAGATCGCAGACCGGCGGGATCGCGGCGAGCGGCGCGACGTAGCCGATCAGAATGCTCGGGATCGTCGTCTGCTCGGCTTTGATCTGCTCCCATTCCTTGCCGGGCTCGCGCAGCAAGCCCCAAGCGCGAGAGAGAATGAATTCGCTCTTGTGCAGCGCTTCGGAGGCGCGGCGGCGCGCGTCCTCAACGGAAAAGCGTGGACCCGTGCCGCGCGGCTCGTTTTCGTTGTCGGCAGTCATTTTTCGTTTCCCGCGAATGGCGAATGGCGAGTGGCGAATACGGCCATACCCCAAAAGGCGGCGCTGTCGCCACCCTACTCCCCATCCGCTACTCGCTATTCGCCTCTACGCCTTGAACGGATCGCGCATCAGAATGACGTCGTCGCGCTCGGGGCTGGTGGAGACGATCGCTGCCGGGCAGCCGATCAGTTCTTCGATGCGGCGGACGTATTTGATCGCGTTCGCGGGCAGATCCTTGGACGAGCGTACGCCGCGCGTGGTGGATTTCCAGCCTTGCAGGCTTTCGTACACGGGTTCGACCGTTTGCTGCTCTTTCAGGCTCGCCGGAAGATAGTCGACAATTTTCCCGCCGAGCTTGTAGCCGGTGCAGATTTTGATTTCGTCGAAGCCGTCGAGGACGTCGAGCTTGGTCAGCGCGATGCCGTCAATACCGGATAGCGCGATCGATTGCTTCACCAGCACGGAGTCAAACCAGCCGCAGCGGCGCGCGCGGCCTGTGTTGGTGCCGAACTCGTGGCCGATTTCGCCGAGGCGCTTGCCGTTCTCATCGTCGAGTTCCGTGGGGAACGGCCCTGCGCCCACGCGCGTGGTGTATGCCTTCACCAGACCAAGCACATAGCTGATCTTGCGCGGGCCAACGCCGGATCCGGCAGACGCTTGCCCGGCTGCAACATTGGACGAAGTCACGAACGGATAGGTGCCGTGGTCAACGTCGAGCAACATGCCCTGCGCGCCTTCGAACAGCACGCGCTTTGAATCCTCGAACGCCGCGTTGAGCACGCGCCACGCCGGCTGCGCATACGGCAGCACTTTCGGCGCGATCTCGGCGAGTTCTTGCTTCAGCGCCGCGACATCGATCTCAGGCAGATCGAGCCCTTTGCGCAGCGCGTTATGGTGCGCCGTCAAGCGCTCGATCTTCCACGCGATCGCTTCAGGATCGGCGAGGTCTGCGACGCGGATAGCGCGGCGACCGACTTTATCTTCGTAAGCGGGGCCGATGCCACGCTTTGTGGTGCCGATGGAGGCCGCACCCGCCTGCGCTTCGCGCGCGGCGTCAAGATCGCGATGGAACGGCAGGATGAGTGCGGCTTGGTCTGAAAGGATGAGCTTATCCGGCGTGATCTTCACACCTTGTGCGACGATCTTTTCGATCTCGCTTGCGAGCGCCCACGGATCGACGACGACGCCATTGCCGATGATCGAAAGCTTGCCCTGCACGACGCCTGAAGGCAGCAGCGCGAGCTTGTAGGTGGTGTCGCCGACGACGAGCGTATGGCCCGCATTGTGGCCGCCCTGGAAGCGCACGACGACATCGGCGCGGTTGCACAGCCAATCGACGATCTTGCCTTTGCCTTCGTCGCCCCATTGGGCGCCGACGACGACCACGCCTGCCATAGCTTCGAGCTCCTAATCCGGGCGTTGCGTGTCGCCTTCCGGGCGCCGCGTCAAGCGCTGCGAGGGCGGCGAATCAGCCTGAATCCGCAACGAGCGCTGCCGTTCAGGGCTGGCAAGAGTTTGCGTGGCCCTGCTAACGTCCTGGCAGAAGCTGGAGGGTGTGGATGTCACGGATTAGAGCTGTCGCCGCGACGGTGATTTTGGCGCTGGCGCTTGGCGCATCGAACGCCGCTGCGCAGACGTCCCCGCTCGTGGGCTTCTGGACCTGCGCAGGCCAATCCGACGGCCTCAACCGTGAGGCGACGTTCGACTATCGGGCCGACGGCACCTACATCGCTACCCAACGCATCAGCGCCGGCAACAATGCCATCGAGGGCGGCGGCGGCGGGACCTACACGTTCGTGAACGGCGTGCTGAGCGATACCAAACTGCGCGCGTCACTCGACCGTTACGTCCGCAACGGAGTTGACGTGCCGTCGAGCGATCCCGAATTCCAGATGCTTTACGCGCAGTCGCAAGCCAATATCGGCACGACCACGACCGGCGAAATCCGCATTGAGGGCGATGTCGCCTATGCCGGCATCTACACCTGCCAGCGGCAGCGCTGAGCGGCTGTAACGCTGGCACTTTTCAGCGGCGTTCACGCCCGTAGCATAACTAATCCGCCGTATCTGGATCGAAGCGATAGCCGAAGCGGACGCCGACATAATCGAGCCCCTGGTTACGGCCGCTATCGAGAATTTGGCCGTGGCTCATGTGTTGCCAGTAGAGCTGCAATGCAAAGCGATCGCCGATCTCACGCTCAAGCGCGAAGCTGGTGCGGAAGAGATCGCGCGAACCGAGGAGTTGGTTGTCCTCTTCAAAAGCATTGCCCGCGGGCGAGTTATCCGGGAACGGATTGTCGATCTCGCCATCGTGGATGATGTAGCCGAAGCCCGGCTCCAGCGCCCAACCATCGGCAAACTCCCAACGCCACAACACGCCGATGCCGCCGAAATTCACGCCGTCACCCTCGGTCGCCACTGAAACCATCGCGTAAGGGCGCGGCGAGCCAATAATGTTGAGGAAATCCGGCGAACTCGAAATGATGTCGAGTTCGATGTTCTCGCCCTCGTGCTTGCCCTCAACGATATCACCCTGATCGGAGCGGATGTTGCCGACGACGCCGATGCGCAATTCTTCCACGTCCGCGTTGGCGGGCGCGATGAGGCTCACGACGGCCAGCAACAGCGTCGAGCCAAACAGCTTCAGTTTCATGTGACGTCCCCTCTAGCGGCATTTGCCGCGAGAGCTTGAACGTCAACGCCCGCGCGTAGTTCCCTAGAACCGCAGCAGCTTGGCGTACCGCACATGCGGCAACGCCTTGAGCTTCTGCATCACAGGTTCGCCGGGCGTGTCGTCTATGCCGACAAGTGCTATCGCCTCGCCGCCCGCGCCTTCGCGCCCCAAATGGAACGTCGCGATGTTCACCTTTGCATCGCCAAGAAGCGTTCCGAGCGCGCCAATAAAGCCGGGCGTATCGGAGTTGTTGATGTAAAGCGTCGCTGGGTGAAATGGCGCTTCAAGCGACATGCCTTTCACTTCCACAATGCGCGGTTTGCCGGCGATCACGGCGCCGGCGAGCGTGCGCCAGCCGCCGCCGGTCTTCACCCTGATGCGGATAAGGCTGTCATAAGTCGGCGACGCATCGCGCGTGCTCTCCGTCAAAACCGCGCCGCGCTCTTTCAGCAGGGCCGGCGCTGACACGACGTTCACGTCTTGCAGCAGCGGCCGCAGCAAGCCCGCCAATGCAGCGGCCGTCAGCGGCTTCATGTTGAGCCTGGCGACATCGCCTTCGTACTCGATCTCCACCTCATCAAGGCCCTCGTCGACGATCTGCCCCGCGAATGCGCCGAGCTTTTCCGCCAGCGCCGCAAACGGCTTCAGGCGCGGCGCTTCTTCGGCCGTGATCGAGGGCATGTTGAGCGCGTTGGTGACAGCGCCTGTCAGCAGATAATCGCTCATCTGCTCGGCGACTTGCAGTGCTACGTTTTCCTGCGCCTCGTTGGTCGACGCGCCCAGGTGTGGCGTCGCGATGAAGTTCGGCGCGCCGAAGAGGACGTTTTCTTTCGCGGGCTCGATGGTGAACACGTCGAACGCGGCAGCCGCGACGTGTTCGTTTTCAAGCGCCTCGCGCAAAGCCGCTTCATCAACCAAGCCGCCACGCGCGGCATTGACGAGGATGACGCCCTTCTTGGTCTTCGCCAGATTCTCGCGCGAGAGGATGTTCTTGGTCTTCTCGGTCAGCGGCACGTGCATGGTGATGACATCGGCGCGCGCTAGCAGTTCGTCGAGTTCGACCTTCTCGACGCCGATCTGCAACGCACGCTCGGCGCTCAGGAACGGATCGTAGGCAACGACCTTCATCTTCAGGCCCAACGCGCGATCGGCGACGATCGAGCCTATATTGCCGGCGCCGATGAGGCCGAGCGTCTTGGCGTAAAGCTCACGACCCATGAAGCGGTTCTTTTCCCACTTCCCGGCCTGGGTGGAGACGTTCGCTTCCGGCACCTGACGCGCAGCAGCGAACATGAGCGCGATAGCGTGCTCGGCGGTGGTGATCGAATTGCCGAATGGCGTGTTCATCACAACGACGCCTTTTGCCGTGGCGGCGGGAATATCGATGTTATCGACACCAATGCCGGCGCGGCCGATGACTTTCAGATTCTTCGCCGCAGCGATCACGTCGGCGGTCGCCTTCGTGTTCGAACGCACGGCAAGGCCGTCATATTGATCGATAATCGCAATCAGCTCGTCCTTCTTGAGGCCCGGCTTGAAATCGACATCGACGCCACGCGCCTTGAAGATATCGATGGCGGCTTGGCTGAGTTCGTCGGAGATCAGAACTTTTGGCATGGGTTAGTTTCCTTCGCGCCAATCGGCGCGTTCCAAACGGTGAACAAGGCAATCGTCTTCGCCGAACATCCGGCGGCCCACGATTTTGAAGCCGAGGCGCTGATAGAAACGGTGCGCTTCGGTGTTGCTGTTGAGCGGATCGATGACGATGGCAGTGATCGCAGGTTCCGCGAAGCAGCGATTGATGACGGCCGCCATCATCGCGCGACCGTGGCCTTGATTGCGATCCGCGTCGTCGCCGATCCAAATATCGATGGCGCGCAGGTTCGGCTCGATCTCGCCCCAATAATGCGTCGGTTCGAGATGCGGATCGATCACCTGCATCGCGCCGATTGGACGACCGTCCAGTTCGGCGATGTAATAGCAGGTGACGTCCGAACCCATCGCAATCTCATCAGGCCAGATTGCGCCTTCGAAGGCTTTCTCCGCATCAGGATCGTCTGTTGCGCAGGCGATCACGTCGGGATCGGCATCCCAACGCTCAAGCGTAGAGACGTCCGCCAAGGTTGCTTGGCGGATGATGAGCGCAGCATCGCCGGAACGCGTTACGATCGGCGGCCACGCGACGCTTGGCTGCGTCGCCATCGGATCAAGCCGCTTGCGCGAGATCGGTGACGAGCGTGGCGAACGCCCAGTCAAGCCAAGGCGTAAGCGCGGCAACGTCCGACGCATCGACCGTGGCGCCGCACCAAATGCGCAAGCCCGGCGGCGCCGAGCGATAGGAAGCGGCGTCAAACGCCACGCCCTCTTTCTCGAGCAGCGCGCTCAATTTCTTCGCGAACTCCGCCTGCGCATCGTCATTCAGGGATGTGACGCGAGGATCGACAACCTTGATGCATACGCTGGTGTTCGAGCGCGTCGCTGGATCGGAGGCGAGGAAGTCCACCCACGGCGTCCCGGCAACCCAATCGGCGATCGCCTTGGTGTTCGCGTCCGCGCGCGCTTGCAGCGCGGCCAAACCGCCAATGCTCTCGGCCCATTTCAGCGCATCGAGATAATCTTCCGTCGCCAGCAGCGATGGCGTGTTGATGGTCGAGCCCTCGAAGATTTCGAGATCGACTTTGCCCTTCTTGGTAAGGCGGAAAATCTTCGGGATTGGGCGATCGGGCGTGTAGCTCTCAAGCCGCGCAATGGCGCGCGGGCTGAGGATAAGCATCCCGTGCGCCGCCTCGCCGCCAAGCACTTTTTGCCATGAGAACGTCGTCACATCGCACTTCGACCAATCGATCGGCTGCGCGAAGACGGCGCTGGTCGCGTCATTGATGGTGATGCCTTCGCGATCGGCTGCGATCCAATTGAAGTTCGGGACGCGGACGCCGGAAGTGGTGCCATTCTGGGTGAAGATGATATCGGCGTCTTTGCGCGCCGCGCTCAGATCAGGCAGCGCGCCGTAGCCGGCGGTGTGCACTTTCGCGTCGAGCTTCAGCTGCTTTGCGTCTGTGACCCATTCTTCGCCGAAGCTTTCCCAGGCGAAGATATCGACAGGACGCGCGCCGAGCATCGTCCACATCGCCATTTCGACGGCGCCGGTGTCGGACGCTGGCACGATGCCGATCTTGAAATCGTCCGGCACGCCAAGAATGGCGCGGGTGCGATCGATCGCTTCCTTGAGTTTGGCTTTGCCGAGCTTGGCTCGATGCGAGCGACCGAGAACGGCGCCGTTAAGCGCATCGGTCGTCCAGCCGGGGCGTTTCTTTGTTGGCCCCGAAGAAAACCGGGGATCAGCCGGGCGCACTGCCGGCTTAGCGGGGGTAGTCATCAACTTGTCTCCCATCCTCACAGATGAGCGTCCGCCGTTGGGAGCGGATGGCCCGCCGACGGTGGTGCGCCAGTTCGGGGGCGTTGTCCATCGGGCGATTGGAAAGTCTTGCAGAAGTGATCCAAACCGCGCCCAAATGTTCAAATGAATGGCGCCCCGGACATTTATGACCCCACTTTCGTCAAAGGCGTCTTCGACCGCTGCTCCAAGCGCTACATCGGCTTTAGCTATGTTTTCTCCGCCGGCTTCACGGAACGTTGGCGGCGCCAGTGCGTCCAGGCTTTGCCGCCGATGCCAGAGCGCGCGTCGGGCTACGATCTAATGGCCGGCACCGGCGAGGTATGGCCGCACTTGCTGCGTCATCACGAAGACATCGCCGAGATCACTGCCGTGGATATCTCAACCGGCATGCATCAACGCGCCGTCGCGCGCCTGCACAAACACCGCGCACACAAAATTGCGTTCATTGCAGACAATGTCTTTGTCAGCACGCTGCCCGACGCCAGCGCCGACTTCGTCATCGCGACGTTCGGCCTGAAAACCTTCAATCCGGCGCAACAGGCAGAACTCGCCGCGCTGACAGCGCGCATACTTAAGCCAGGCGGCGGCTTCTCGTTCATTGAAGCATCAGACCCGCGCGGCTGGCCGTTACGGCCGCTCTTCCTCTTTCACTTGAAGACAGTTCTCCCGCTGATCGAGCGCACGCTGCTACGCGGCGCGCAAGACTTCGCTATGATTGGCCGCTACTGCAGCGATTTTGAGGACGCCTCCGGCTTCGCCGCAGAGTTGAGCCGCAACGGATTGGACGTCGAATTCAAGCGCTACTTCTTCGGTTGCGCAACCGGCGTATCGGGGCGCAAGCCGCTTTAACCCGCGCGAGCTGGTCCTATTTCGCGTCCGTCACAACGATGCGCGGCGGCAGCGGCGGAGCGCTGGTTTCCGGGGGCGCTGGATGCGACGTCGGCAGATTGAGGTCTTCGCCCTCAAGCCCAGGCAGCATCGGATCCTCGAAGATGGCGGGCAGCTGCTTGGCCTTGCGGGCGCGGCGCTTTTTACGCTTAGGCGCTTCCGGGTGCTCTTCAATGCGGTTGTGAATACGCGCTAGGGCTGGATCGAGTTCACCTCGCAGATAAACCGCGACTTGGCCAAGCAAGCGCACGCTCGAAAGCGTCTGGATTGCGCGGATGAAACCGCCGCGACGCGAGGCTTGGCTGCCAACCACGCTTTCGAGATCGAAGCGGTCACACCAATAGGGCGCGGTGTCCGCAAACGCGGAGCCCGTGACCGGATCTTCGTCCACGCCCGCGCCGGGCGCAAAGAAGCGCTGCACGAAGTCGTACGGTTTGCCCTCATCCGCCGGCGCGCTGACTACAAGGATACCTTGGCGCGGTCCACGAATGATCGTGTTCAACGCCGCGATATCCGGCTTCAGATTGACGACGGCATCTTCGTTTTCGAGCACCACGTTGGCATACTCGCCGACGAACGCGTCGAAGATTTCGTCCACGCCAAGCGCCAGCGCCACGTCATCGGGCGGCGTCCATGGTGAGCGTTGTTTACGCGGCAGATCGAGCGTGTAGCCTTCCGGCGTGTCGCGCACGACAAGCACGCCCGCATGCGTATCGAACACGACCACTTCAAGCGTCGGATCGAGCTCGGAGAGCAGCATCGCCCCCGCCGCGAGTGTAGCGTGGCCGCAGATCGGCACTTCCGTTGTCGGCGTAAACCAGCGCAGCTGATAATTGCCGCGTAACCCCGTCGGCACGACGAACGCGGTTTCAGAGAGCTTGTTCTCTGTCGCAATGGCTTGCAGCACGGCGTCCGGCAGCCAGCGTTCCAGCGGCACCACGGCGGCCGGGTTGCCGGTGAAAACGCGATCAGTGAAGGCGTGCACGATCCAGATTTTCATCGCGTTTTCTATGCAGACTCCGAGGCCTGCACGCCAGCAGCAACGCAGCTTATGGTGAATGGCGTTCGCCTATCAGGCGAGCTTACACGGCCAATTGTGCCCCAAGGGCTGATGCCCCTGCCCGAAACCGGGCGCGTTGCGGATCGCTTCCATCACATATTTGCGCGCCTTCTCCACCGAGGGTTCGAGCGGCTCACCGCGCGCGTTGTAGGAGGCGATCGCCGAAGCGAGCGTGCAGCCGGTGCCGTGGGTGGCGCGGGTATCGATGCGCGGGCTTTCGAAGACGCGATAGCCGTCACGCGTGAGAAGAACATCGCGGACGGTGCTGCCATTGATGTGGCCGCCTTTCACCAGCGCCGACCAAGCGCCAAGACGGTTCACGAGAATGTCGGCGGCGTCCATTTGACCATCGAGATCGCGCACTTCGATGCCCGTCAGCGCTTCGGCCTCCGGCGTATTCGGCGTGACGATCGCGGCGATCGGCATGAGTTCGTTGCGAATGATCTCGACCGCGTCGTCCTCTAGCAAGGACGCGCCGCCTTTGGCGATCATCACCGGATCGAGCACGACGGGCGCGCCGTCGCCCACCGCGTACCAAGCCTCCATCACGGCGCGCACATGATCGGCTGAGCCCATCATGCCGATTTTCCAAGTGTCGCAACCAAGGTCGCTCATCACGGCTTCAATCTGCTCGCGTACGATCTCCGGCGGCACGGCGTGGACGTTAGTGACGCCGAGAGTGTTCTGAACGGTAATCGCCGTCACCGCCGTCATGGCGTAGCCGCCGAGTGCAGTGACAGTCTTAATGTCAGCCTGGATGCCCGCGCCGCCGCCGGAATCGGAGCCGGCGATGATCAGAACGCGGCCTTTGGGTTTCGGTTCAGCTTGTGCCATGAGGCTGACATGGCTGACCTCGTGCGCTTTTCCAAGACGCTTTCGTACTGGCTGCGCCATCGCCCGGATGAGGCCGGGCTGACGCTCGACGCAGCGGGCTGGACGCCGGTGGACGAGGTGCTTGTCGCCCTGGCGCGCGCGGGCTTGGCCAGCGATATCGACGCCCTACTCGAAGTCGTTGAGAAGAACGACAAGCAGCGCTTCGAACTTTCACCGGACCTGCAGCGCATTCGCGCGCGTCAGGGTCACTCGGTGGAGATCGAACTCGACCTCGCGCCGGTGACGCCGCCGGCCTTGCTGTATCACGGCACGGTCGAGCGCTTTCTTGACGCGATCATGAATGAGGGTTTGCGAAAAATGCGCCGCCATCACGTGCATCTCTCTGAGACGGTGGAAACAGCGCAGCGTGTTGGCGCGCGGCGCGGGCGGGCGATCATTCTTGGCGTCGATGCGAGCAGAATGTCCGCCGACGGCGCCGTGTTCTTCAGAACAGCCAACGGTGTTTGGCTCACTGACGCGGTTGCGCCGCGCTACTTGCGCCGGCTTTAGATCGTCGCGCGCCAGACTTTCAACGCCTGCACCGTCTCCGCAACATCGTGCACACGCACCATCGCGGCGTTGCCGTGCGCGGCAATAAGCGCCGCAGCGATCGAACCGCCGAGACGATCGCGGCCCGCATCCTGGGCGCGTTCGTTGATCGCTTGGATGAAGCGCTTGCGCGAGGCGCCTATCAGGACAGGCTTGCGCGTCTCTTCGCCAATGCGTTTCACACTGCGCAGCAGATCGAGATTGTGCTCGAGCGTCTTGCCGAAACCGATACCGGGATCGACCCAGATGTCCTCGACGCCCCTCGTTTCTGCCTCGCGGATACGCGTCTGCAAAAACGCAATCACCTCCGCAACCACATCATCATAATGCGGCTGGTTCTGCATCGTACGCGGCTCGCCCTGCATGTGCATGATCACGACGGGCCGATGAAGCGATGCAGCTGTCTCCAGCGCGCCGGGCGAACGCAACGCGTTCACGTCGTTCCACATGGTGGCGCCGGCATTGATCGCCGCGCGCGCAACGCTGGGTTTCATCGTATCGATCGAGATCGGCGCCTTTGTCGAAGCACGAAGTGCTGCGATCACCGGGACGACGCGGGCGACCTCCTCACGCTCATCGACGGGCGCCGCGCCTGGGCGCGTGCTTTCGCCGCCCACATCGATGATGTCCGCGCCCGCTTCGAGCATGGCGAGCGCGCGCGGGGCGGCGGCCATGTCATTGAGGCCGCCGTCGGAGAAGGAATCGGGCGTCATGTTCAAGACGCCCATAACGTAAGGGCCTCCGGGCAGCTTCGGTGGCGGTAAGGTAATTTGAGTCATGGCGGGCGCGGATGACAGTGCATCGCTCCTTAAGCAAGGGCCCTGCGCAGCAACGGGCGCGCATGTCGCGTTCACGAAAGCGCGATCTGAACGCGATCAAGCTCTTGCAGCGCCGCTCTGGCAACTTCATTTCGATACGAAACTTGCGGATTCTTCCAAATGAGTGAGTGGCGGCTTCGCCTCAGCCCGATCGTGACGCCGGTTCTGCGAGCATGGTGGCGCCTTCAGAGACCGATGACTTTAGGCGTGCGCACGATCTGCACGGACGAAGAAGGCCGCGTCCTGCTGGTTCGCCACAGCTACGCCAAGGGCTGGCACCTGCCAGGCGGCGGCGTTGAGTCAGGTGAAACGGCCGAACACGCAGCGATCCGGGAACTTGCCGAAGAAGGCGGCGCCGAGGCGATCGGCGCACTCACGCTTTTCGGCTTCTACGCCAACCACGCCAACTTTCCGAACGACCATATCGCGCTCTACATCGTAGAGCGTTGGCGTCCGTGCGCGGCGCTAGCGACGCGTGAGATCGCCGAGTGCGGCTGGTTTGCACCGGACGCACTGCCCGAAGGCGTTACGTCAGGCACGCGGCGCCGCCTGAATGAAGTCTTCTCGAACGCGCCTCGCAACGCTAACTGGTAAGTCCATACGAGGGTTCACATGCGCTATCTGCACACCATGATCCGCGTCGGCGATCTCGACGCCGCGCTCGACTTCTTCTGCGCCAAACTTGGGTTGGTCGAGATGTCCCGCTCCGAGCACGAGGCCGGCCGTTTCACACTCGTCTTTCTCGCCGCACCCGAAGACGTCGAACTCGCACGCGAGCGCAAGGCGCCGATGGTGGAGCTCACCTACAATTGGGATGAGAGTGAGTATGGCGGCGGCCGAAATTTCGGCCATCTCGCCTATCGCGTGAAAGACATCTACGCGACCTGTCAGAAGCTTGCTGACGGCGGCGTTATCATCAACCGCCCGCCGCGCGATGGGCGCATGGCGTTTGTGCGCTCGCCAGACGGCATCTCGATTGAATTGCTGCAAGAAGGCGCAGCCTTGGCGCCGCAAGAGCCGTGGGCGTCGATGCAAAACACTGGCAGTTGGTGAAATGAAAAGGCCGCGCTCCGTAAAGAGCGCGGCCCATTCTTTTCGATGTTTCGAGGCTTATTCGCCCGAATACACTTCAGAAACGCTCAGCACCGAGTCCTGCAGATCGCCTTGGGCGTAGGTGCCGACCCAAATGTCGTACTGACCCGACGGTGGGTTGGCGATGCTGATGACCGGATTGAAACCGTTCGTATCGTCGTTGCAGAGCCAGTTGCCCTCTGCGTCGTTGACGACGAGCACGGTGTCAGCATCCGACTGAACCGAGAAGATCAGCGGCAGCTGGCCCGAACCGGCCGTCCAGTTGACGCGATAGTCCGGCGCTTGCGCGATCCAGCCAACGCAGCCGACGCTCGACGCGTCCAGCCCGCCGCCCGCGGCAATCTCCACAGCGTGCGGATCGGGCTGGAAGCCCGCGACTAGTTCGATCGTGCCGTATGCCGGATCGAGCGCCCAACTCGGACCGCCTTCACCACCCGCAGTCGGCTCCTCTGCTGGTCCGCCGACTTCGGACACGAACAGCGTCGCTTGCGCGGTTTCGTTCTCTGCGCCGTAGCGGCCAACCCAAATCTGGTAGCGGCCGTTACGCGGATTTTCGATGGCGACCATCGGGTTGAGACCGACGGCGTCGTCGTTGCAAACCCATTGGTTGTTGGGCGTGCGCACGGCGATCGTCGTATCGGCATCGGAGGTGGCGCCAATATAGAGCGCCGGGAACTCCGCGACATTCGCTGTGTAACGCAGCGTGTAGCTCGCACGCGTCGCAACGAAGCCGACGCAGGAATCGTTCACCTCGGACATGTCGATCGGTCCGCCGCCGAGCACAGACACATTGAATGGGTCGGGCTCGAAACCGGCGCGCAGTTGCGTTTGCCCATACGTTCCAGTCGCGCCTGTATTGAGTGATTGTGCGTAAGCTGGCGCGGCGATGAACGCCAACGCCGCCGCAGCAGCCAAAGTCCGAGTAAATTTGTGCATGATGGTCCCCGAAAGATTCCTCTCGCGGCGCGCATCTTCGCCTTCGCGGCCCGCTTGGCAAGCGAAGACCGCGCCAAAGTGCGACGTTTTCGCGACTTTTGGCCCTCAGCGGCGTCCAAAGAGCTTTTCGATGTCCGAGAGCTTC
>LNFM01004606.1_pt1 | contig 25165 bp, 26 predicted proteins | sample 596031 | NCBI WGS metagenome assembly LNFM01 (sample SAMN04254537, study PRJNA301005) | activated carbon metagenome | isolation source: dual media filters at the Ann Arbor, Michigan drinking water treatment plant | place: USA: Ann Arbor | reverse complement strand
ACCCGATATTCCCAAATTTGAGAAAACTCACGCAGAGACCCGGTTCGATCGGGAATGCGTGAGTTCGAATCCTCTCGCTCCAGCCAGCCAGTCCCGCGGTTCGCGACTATTTACAACCTGCGCCTCACAGGCCCGGAAATCCGGGCTTTTCGCGTATTCGGCTTGGTCTCCAGGCTCCCGTTCTCCCAGTCTCTGGGTCGAAATGGCGGAATGTCTCCGGCCATTTCCTGAAAAATTCCCGTTTGGCAGAGCCTGCACAAGCGGTTCCCGCCAATGCCACGCAAGCCATGAAATCCTCGATCATCGTTCCGAGCAGCGACCGGCTTGACGCGTTCGCCCGCTGAGCGCGTTTCTCACGACCTGATGGGAGGGCGCGCAAATCTGCGCGCGCCCGGCAGCGGGCTTCCGTCCTCACCGTCAACGGATTGGAAAAGACCATCCCTCCACTCCAATTTTGAGGACGGCGCATGGATCGCCAACGGCAAACCATGAAGAAATCGGTGCCCTTGATAAAACACCCCCAGCGGACGCGCTGGCCCCGACGTGTAAAGCGCTGCCAGTTGCGGCGCGCCACCCGACAGAGGATCGGTTTTGCTGCCAAGCGCATCGCAAAACGCGGAAAACACAGACCGGCTCGTACCTCCAACATCGGATGCTTTCCAACGCCGTCCGTGTTGCCGTGTTGCCGACGCTCCACTGCCTAACTCGACAATTGTCGCGGTGTCGCGTGGAAACGTCAGCAACGCATCGCCCCAGACCTTCTGATTGTGGTCGTAGTCGGTTCGCCACACTCGAAAGCAGGCGGCGTCTCCCGATCTTTCGCGGTAGGCGTGTACAATTGTAAAGCCTTGGTCGGGCGCGTTGTGCCGGCGCTCGAAAGAGCTTTTTATGACGGACACTATGGCCTTGTGCTGATCATCGGGCGGCACGTCTTCCTCAAAAAGTTGCTTTTGATCAATCGCCGAAATGACCTGGGCCAAAACCAAGCTCGGGAAGACGACATCACCGCAGTAGCCGAACGCATGCGCGCTTCTGTCGGACGTGAATAGCTTTCGGCCGGCGTCCCACCGTCTATTTGCAGACCCCCAGGTGATCCGGCTGTCACTTGCAAGGTAGATGGCGCTGATATTTGGTTTTGATATTGGGTAAGAGACCCAGGCGATTAGCGTTGTCATATATTCCCCCAAGAGAGCCCAACCGGCTCAGCCAGGCATGCTTCTCTTATTCCACTTTTGGTTGTTTTTATCTATGATTGCCAAATATGACCGAGATTTTAGACGTCTCTTGTGATGAAGCCGGCCACACCGGACCTGACCTTCTTCAGAAGGATCAGCGGATGTTTGCCTTCGGTTCGGTCGCGATCACCGACACGGAAGCCTTCGAAATTATCCGAAAGGCGCGCGCGGACCATCCGGTACAGATGCCGGAACTCAAGGCATCCAAGCTTCTGACAACAGAACGTGGAAAACGGCTTATTGCCGCCTTGTTTACCGCTATTGACGGTCGATACATCGTAAGCGTCAACGACAAGCTCTTGGCGCTGTGCGGATGGTTCTTCGAGTATATTTACGAGCCGGTCTATCAGGACAATCCACGCCTTCTCTATGAGAAGAACTTCCATAGGTTTGTCGCCATGTATACCTACCTGTGGATGACAGATCCAAGCAGCGAAGCGAAACGCACCATCGAGCAATTTCAGAAGTATATGCGCTCGCGCGATCCGGCCGATGCGCCATTCCTCTTCGATAACCCGCGCCCGCCTTTATCAGATAACGGAACAGAGCATCCATTCGAGTCGATTCTACGCTTCGCCTATGGCTATCGGGATATCATTACGGCCGATAATGCGAACCTCAATACGGTGCTGCCGGATTCCGGCCGCTGGACACTCGATCTATCGGCAGCGGGATTGTGGAGTCATCTTAATCACTGGGGCCGGACCGGAAAATTGCTTTCTGTGCGCTGCGACGCGAGCAAGCCTCTTCAGGCGATCGCCTCGAACTTTACCGGCGACGATACCGACCCCGGAATCCGCCAGGCGCGCATGAAACACAACCCGGAACCGCTAGGCTGGAAGCTTCTTGAACCAGTCGCTTTCGTGGACTCGCGCGATCACCCCGCGATTCAGCTTGCGGACGTGGTCGCGGGAACAACCGTAGCTCTGTTCACGAATGGCCTGCCCGGATGCGACGCTATGGTCGAGAGCATCAGCCGCCATGGTCATCCTCATTCCATTTTGCCGGATATGGATATCATTGATCCGGCCACACGCGCCGCCGCCGTCAACGCGCTGATAGCTTATGATCTCGCCAAGCGAGCCGAGCGGCACGGCGATCCCTATGAAAATCTAACGGAGATGTACCGCCTTGCCGAAGTGAGCTGGGTAAAGGGCGATTTCGAACTCATTAAACGCGGACTTAATCCGACCGGTTGACGAGGCCATGACCGGCGTTGTCTGGGATTTTATCGGTCGGCGTAGGCGCCATCATGGAAGCGAAGGAACAGATCCAGCTTGTCGCGATCGTGCAAGCTGGCGACATGATGCAGAAAGGCAATGTTGGCATCGTGCGAAGCGGAAATGAGATCGCGAAGCAGCTCCGCATTCTTCAGGCTGGTGCCGGTCAAGTCCGCTCGATCCGCGGCCACCTCGTCCCGTGGTGTCTCGGTGAAGTTGCCATGCATCTTGCCCAGCTCGCCCACGACGATGTCTGAGAGGCTGGATGCCGGCCGCTGGTTTGGAGTCCGCAAAGCGAAAATCGTGACCGGCGCGCCGCCGCTGGTAAGGGGCGTCTTCAGAAAGTGATCCTGAATCGTTTGCTCCATATCCATAACGTGAGTGGCATGTTTGAATATGGCAATGCGGCCCATGTAAAAGGTGCTGAAATCGTCAATCAGCATGTTGGCGGTTATTCGCATTCAACAAGAGCCATCGATTGGCTGTGTGGGCAAGAAACGCGGTTTTGGAAATTGACTATGCTGCGCAGCTACTCCATGCAAGCGGTCAAAGCCGTTGATCAATTCCTCCGACGTTCGCAAATTGCTAGCCATCGCAAGCAGCCCAGCATAGTCGAGCAGGACGCAAGGCACTTGCGTCTGTTGGCTCGCCTTCAGAACAGGCGCACTAGATGCCTTGCAGTCGTCTTCGAACAACTCCCGTACGACTAGCGCGCCTCGCAGTGCGCGTGCACCCATCTCAATGGCGACTATGCCATCGCCATGTCTAATTTTTACCTCACCTGACATGACGAATTGCAGCGCCCCTTGCAATTGCCGCGCGCCCTTTTCGATATGACCTCGTGTCGTCGACCGTTTCCGGACAATTGAGCGATTGAGTGCTGCCTCAGTATTAGGGCTGTCCTTTGCTTGCACCAGCAGAATTACGTCGCTCGTCACTACTAATACGTCAGTCAATTCTTTGCCTGTATCTGCGCGCAGCGGGTTGAGAAGAACCGCATCGCGACCAAACACTCGTCGCAACAAGGCGGCGATATCTCGCTCTTGCAGCGGCCCCGGGTCTTGCCGCTCCAGGCTGTCTATGACGAGGCCATGTCCAATGTCCCGAAAGTCATGATCGCCACCGCTGACATCGATGATCGCGATATCGGGTGGCATAAGATGGTCAGTGAAACGTACGGTAAATGATTCAACGTCATCGGCTGGCGTCCTCTGACCGAACCACATACCCATCGCCTTGAGGAGGGCGGGAATCCCGTTGATATCGAGTTCGGGAAATGCGCTACGCTCAAATGTAGTTCGAAGTCGTTCAGGGTCTTGCACGCATGCCCGAGCAGCGAAGAGTTCCCGGTCGCTTCCATCAAACATATGGACGTCAAACTCCTTCTGGCAGAGAAGTCGGCTCACATCTTCAAGCATTGCGTCGCCTTCAAACAGGGGTGACGTAATGCTGAGCGGCTCGTCGTAGTCATCGAAGAAGCACGTGATCAGCCCGAGCAACTGGTGATCGCCTTCGGTGCCTGGCACTAGGTATATCTTAATCTCCTGCCGTAGCTGGGCGGCTAGGATCATCTCTTTGGGTGCTTTGATGATTAGCGCAAGCCGACCATCAGGCTCTATCCATAAAGGGCACAATCCGCCCGGTAGTTCTCGGACCGTGTGGAGCACAGATGGGAATCGGATTGAGATCATCAGCTATCCTAACGGCTTTACTCTGTCTGGCCAGAGAGAAGGGACGTGGCTGCAATTATTCCGCAGCAGCCGCAATATGGGCTGTGTTCTAATGGACTGCCCTATCCTCCTAGACAGCAGGAGGCGCAAAAGGTGGCGCGCTTAGTCTGTTTTGCCCAAGCACAATCACGGTGCAATGGTTCTGCGCGCGCGTGATGCCGTTGTAGAGCAACCTGCGCAGGTGCTCCGCGCTGCCTGTGGCCGTGTGCGGCCAGAGCACGATGACGTTTGGAAACTCGCGGTTCTTGGCGCGCTGAATCGTCATGACAAGATGACCGCGCTGTTGCCGGAAACCCAGACGCGAACGGTTGCGCACCGACTCCTGCACGAACGCGGTGACTTGCGTGGCTGTGAAGGCTGTTTGCCCGTGCGCGCGGCGCAAACGGTCCATGCGGTTGAGGGCCTGCGCGATTGGCGCGTGTCCGATCAAAGGCGTGAGCAGCGCGCGCATGTCGGCACAGGTCGCCGTTTCCGGCAACGCTATATCGGCCAGCAAAGCGTCGGCTTCTTCGTTGTCGTGGCGATCCCATGTATGCGGATAAGGCCCGAAGGTCGCGCCGTTCTTGCGTGTGTGCTGCTTGGTTTGAAGACTGTTGAGCGCAGCGCGGATAATCGCGTTGCGCGCGTCCGGTGTGAGAATGACGACCGGGCCTTGACGCTGCGCAATATCGTTGGCGATCGACCATGTCAGAAGCGCGTGATTGGCATTGGTCGCGGGCGCGTCCAGAAGCCGGAAACCCGGGCCGTTCCATGTCGTCCGGTTGTTGAAGGTGTTCGCTGTCAGAACCGACTTCACATCCTGTCCTTGACGCACGGCCAGCGCAGCGGCGAGAAGACCCTGCTGGGTTGTGCGACGAACCAGCGTGAGGCGGTGCGTCTGTCCCGCGCCTTGAAGCCAGCCCATGAGCGGCGCGGTGTCGCGACTGTTGTGAAGACACTGAAAGGCATCCGCCGCCGCGACGATCCGGCAGGACGGCGAAAGCCCCTGAAGGACACGCATCCGGTGTTCGTCGAGGTCTTGCGCTTCATCCACCAAGATCAGCGGAAAACTCCGGGCCACCCATTTTTGAACGGCTTCATTTTCCAGAAGACCCGCCGCCAGAGCGCACGGCCCGTCAAATTCGCTCAATGCGTCGGCCTGTGCCTGCATCGCGGGCGTAATCAGGCTCCTGCGCCGCGCGGCCACAGTCCGGGCGAACACATCGAAGGTCTGGCAATCGAAGCGCCTGCGGAACGCCGGGTTCTCGCCAAGGCGAGCATCCAGACGGCGGCGCGCACCGTTCATGAAGGTAAGCGCCAAGAGCTTGTGCCCTTCGCTCAAAATCCCATCTTGAACGATCTCGCCCGCGCGGCCCACGAGATTGTGGGTCTTTCCCGTGCCAGCCGCGCCCTCGAAAAAATCGAATGTCATGGCGGCGGCACAAAATGGAAGACGTGCATATCGGCGGTCGAGTCCCCCGCGACGCGCGTGAAAAGCGGCGTGTCGGCGTTCGCAGGGTCGCGCAGCACGGCGCACATCGCATTAAGCAACTGCGCGGCTCTGGTACGGCAAGTCCCACTGGCCATAAGCGTGATGGCGGCGCTCTCATGGGTCGGCGCGTAGGATTTTTGCGTGAGCAAATGTGCGGTGAGCGCCTGCACGTTGGCAAATGCCTGACCGAGGGCGGTTCCCAACGCGGCCAGCATCGCGGCTTCGTCCGCGCCTGCAATCCACGAAACCACATGCTCCATCGCCCAGCCTTGCGGCCAGAACACGACAGAGCGCGGCGGCGGATTGCTGGTTTTCACCGCATCGAAGTAGCCGCGCCCTTCATTGTCGCCGTCCACGAGGATGCAGGACCGCGCGTGAACGGCACTGACCAGCGCGAATGTGTCGGCAATCTTGGCATCGATGGTCGGCACGACGCCAACGAAGGTAGAGAAAAGCGGTGCCCCGTTCTCAGCGTTCTGCCAACCCTGATGCTGTTCAAGTGCGGTTTGCAACGCCTCAAGCCATGCCACGTCTGAAACCCCTTCCGGGATCAGGACGCATTCGTGCATGAGCGCGGCCACGAGCTTCTGCCGCCATGCAAAGAGCAAGTGCTGCTGGTGGTTTGTCGGCTGCGCGGGCACGGGGTCCATGAGTGGCTTGGCGTTCAAGACTCCCCCGCGCGTTTCGATGAACAGCGTATCGGGCGCGGGAAACATCGCGGCGACGATAGGCGAATGCGTGGTCACGATGGTCTGGTTGCACAGCGCATTGAGGCGGTTGACCAGCCGCTTCTGCTGCGAAGGCTGGATGTGCAGTTCGGGTTCCTCGACGGCCAGTACGAAGGACTGGCCCGTTTCCGCGCGCGCCTTGCCGAACTGCATGAGCAACAAAAGGCTTTGCAGCGAGACAAGGCCCGTGCCCTGCCGCTGCGAAGGAAGGGTTGGCCCCGTACCTTGAACGAAGTGCGGCACCACGCTTTCTAGAACGGAATCGCTATCGGTCGAAGTCAGGCGCAACTGGAGTTTGGGCGCGCTTGCCATGAGCGCGCGCAACTCGTCATTGGCCGCGCCGACGATCTCGGACAGCCCCGGTTGGTCTTCAAGGCGGGTGCCTTCGGGCGGAGTCCAGAGGCGCTGACGCTCGGCGCGCACGGCCTGCGCGGGCATGTCCCCGCGTGTCGCCACCACGCGGCGGAACAACTCCGACGAAAATGAAATCCAGCGGTCCCATGTGCGCGACGCGGGGACCAGAAAGAAGCCCAACTCTTGAAGCGCCTTGGCGTGGATAGTGCGCAGGTGCGCGTCTTCCGCGAACGGATCGCCCAGTGTGGCCTCGTCGTCCACGAAGAAGCGGATCGTTTCGGCTTCCAGTTCGTCCAGATCGAACCGCGCGGTGAAGCCGATCTGCACGGCCAGGTCGGTATGCTGAGCGTCCGGCGCGGCGCTCAGAGTCTTGGCATTGGGATCGAACCATTTCTCAACGCCGCGTTCAGGGCTGAACCAAGAGGAATGGTGATACGGGTCGTTGGGCGTGAATCCCGTCACGGTCGCGATACACAGGATACGCGCGGCCTCATCCGGCGCACTGCCGTGAAAATCATGCTCTGTAAGGCGGCGCACCAGACGGTCGCGCCCGAACAACAATGCCAGAGCCTCGATGATGGTGGTCTTGCCGCTATTGTTCGGCCCGACCAGTACGGCGTGGCGGCCCAGCGTGATGTCCGCCGAACGAACGCCCCGGAAGCCAGAGATTTTTAGGCGGGCAATGTGCATAGATAGCCGTGATTGAACGCAGAAGTAATTCGAGACGTTATGGTGCGGGCGGCCCGAATCGAACCGGCACGGGGTTACCCCCAACGGATTTTAAGTATACCGGGCCTACTCGGAAATCCTTATTTTATGCTGGTTTCCTGGCGTTTCACGAAATTATGTGTTAGAAAATGTCCTAAACAATGCATCCCATAGGACTAAATCACGTACCGATTCTCGCGCAGAATCATTAAGAGCCTATTATTACCATATTTCGAAATGGGGGAGGGTTGTCGGGTCGGAAAGGACCGTCAAGACGTGATCGCGTCGCTACAATCCGCAACCAGGCGAACCCCTAATCGAGCCACCGCGGCGGCCCGCGCAAGTCGTTCTATCAATCGATCGTCCAGCCGCTGCATCAGTTCAAGAATCGTATAGAGCTCCGACAGCATTTTTGGTTCAAGAGAAAATGCCGCACTTCTAAACGCACTGCCATTTTGTCGAGAGATAGCTCACGATCAGGGTCACCGCCGATACGTTCAATTACTCGAAAAATGGTTTCACGTACGGCGTCTATGTCTTCGCAAACCCAAGGATAGATCAGCTGCCTTTCTCGCTTCGGAAATAACGAGCACTGTCATTCCGTTCTATCCATTCTGGAACTCAGCACTCAGTCATTTAAGACGTCAATGTCCTGCGGACCACTGATGCTAGACGGTCCAGCCCTTCGTAGGAGCTGGCGGCCGATATGTACATCACCTCATCGACATCGGGAGCAAGATGAATTCCATCCGCCCGGGCATTGTTGTAAAGCTTGGCATATAGAGACCTGTCGTTATTCTTGAGATCGCCGACGGAACGTGCGGGCAGCGTCGTGCCGGCGAACTGGAACGAGAAGACACTCCCCCTGACCGGAAACGCAAACGCGGTGTGCTCTGCAGCAATCTTTGTCATCTGGTCCTTGAGGTAGGCTGCCTTCGCGTGCATCTCAGGATAGGGTGGAGAGTGTTTCAGCACCTTCAGGACGGCAAGACCCGCCACCATGGCTATTGGACTTCCGGAAAACGTACCGCTTTGGTAGACCGTTTCGGACTCAAGCAAAGCCATGATCTTTGCTGGGCCGCCATATGCGCCGACGGGCAGGCCGCCCCCGATGATTTTCCCGAACGTGGTAATGTCAGGCAGGACACCAAGCTCTTGTGCGACTGTACCAAATCTGAAGCGGAATCCGCAGATGACTTCGTCAAAGATGAGAAGGGCTCCATGCTGACTACAAAGTGCGCGAAGACGTTGCAAAAAAGCCAGATCGAGCTCGATCAAGGACGAATTGCAAGCCACCGGCTCCACGAGAACCGCTGCGATCTCTGGACCATGGCTTGCGAAGCATTCCGATAGCCCGGCTGGGTCATTGTACGGGCACAGGATCACCTCCTGGACCTTCGGAGGTACGACGCCGTTCGAGAGGCCGACCGTCGGGCTTTGCTGAGCGATGTCCGAATGTCCATGATAGCCGCCTGCAAGCCGAACGACCTTGACTCTGCCGGTATAGGCACGCGCGAGACGTACTGCAGACATCACCGCCTCGGTTCCGGAGCAGACAAACCTTAACTTATCGATATGATCGCAGGCAGCGAGAATTTCTTCGGCGAGTTCGACCTCCAAGCGGTGGCCAGTCGCGTGAACGGCTCCCTTGCCAATCTGATCTCTGACAGCTTCAACAACGCACGCCGGAGTATGACCGAGAATCTGCGGTCCGAAGCCGTAGAGATAGTCCACATACTCCCGTCCATCGTGGTTCACGAGAATCTCGCCAAGCCCGCTTTGAACGAAGAGCGGCTCGGCGCTTACTTTGCGGCAAGCCCTGAGCGGCGAACTAACGCCCAACGGAATCACACGTCGTGCGCGTTCATAGAGGCTTTCCATTTCATTTCTCCTCGTTACTTCAACGGTGAATTTATGTCTGGATCGAACCGAAATGAGAAAATTTGATTTGGGACAGCTAGTGACCCCAGCATGAAGGTCCATTCCCCACGTTCGCTCATTCCCATTGCTTCATAAAAGGCAATGGCGTTGGCATTCTCGCTGTTGACCGTCAGAAAGATTCCGGACGCGCCATTGGCGCGGCATTGCGAAAAAACGTTTGCGAGTAGCGTTCGACCCAAGCCACGCCTCTGTTGAGAGGGTCGGACATACAAAGTCGTCAATTCAACGGAACCATGCCGCAACATCTCGGAATCGGTCGGCGCGGAAAAGAGAGCGTACCCGCCGATGTAGGCGCCCGACCGCATTACCAGAATCTCAGCAGCTTTTGTCTTCAGGATGTTGAGGAAGCGATCCGAGGAGAATTCTCCGAAAACATACTGCGCATATTCGTCAGAAACGCCGTCCTTGGCGTAGGTCGAAAGCCAGGTTTCAATGGAAAGTGCGGAAAGAGAATGAACATCGCCTTCGTCTGCGCACCGCAAAGTAAAGTCTGCTGAACCAGCTACCATCTTGTGATCCTCAAACCGGATTGGGCCAGTTTGCGTTCTGCCGCTTCTAGGCTTGCAAGCGCTGCGAGAGCGGCTTGTCGATCGTCGCGGCCCAGGAGTGCGCCTGAGATCCTCAAATGAAGGGCGTACAGGGCGTGCGCCGACGTAGCGGCCGACTGCTTGACCGCTGCCGCGCCGTCCCACAGGGAATCATCGTCGAAGCCGACTTTCCTGGCTGTCATAACGGGGTGGAAGAGATTGCTCGTTAGGGCACCTTTCAGTTCGCCGGCCGAAATCATCTCTCGCACCTGGTCCGCTTTGGCTTTGGTTATCTGCTCGTGGCTGCTGAAGACCGATTTAGCGAACTGCTGCTTTGCGCTGAGAAGGCGACGCTCGCCGAGCGAATGTGCGTGGCCTACGAATGCGCGCCAATCAAAACGGTAGCCGTCGCATGGGAGCTTGATGGCATTTCGTCCATCCGGCAAAGCAAGGGGCGTCCGAATATGCTCATGCATCGAACCGACCCGCGGATCCAGGATGTCCACATCGCCTCGATCGTCGGTGCGGAGAATGAAGACATGCATTCGTCTTCCCATGACCAAGCTATCGGGGAAGAGATCGCCACGATAAGCGACATTCTCCAAGGGAACGGAAAATGGCACGGACCCGCTCTCGGCGGCAACGCGACGAAGGTCCTCATTCTCCAATAGCCGCACGGGATGCCACCATGCGTTGCGAGGAACGCCGTCCAGCAACTCCTCAAGATACATTTCTGTCAATGTAGAGTATTCTGCACCGTCGCGCACGGCGCGTAGGCTCACATCTACCAATCCCCCGTAGACGTGATGAAGCCAGGGCGCCTCTTCATAGATCATCGTAAGGGTGCACGACAGAAAGCTGCCTAGCTTTCGGCCCTTTACCACACGCGTGTGGTCGAAGCAGCCCCCCACTGTCAGGATCTCGCTTCAGCTGCTAGACGGACGAGATCGCGCGCAAGCCTCTGCTCGTCATCAAAGCGCAGATCTAGGATCGCGAAATCGTCCAGAAGAAGTCCAAGCTCGTCTTCGATCGCAACAACAAACCGCATGTGTTGCAGCGAGTCGTGAACGATCTCAGCTAGTGAGGCCGCTTCGGGCGCGTCGGTCGGTCGAATTGACTGGGCAACGGCCCGAATCATCGCAAGAATGTTGTCTTCGCTGATGGGATCGCGATGGATGAGTGCGTCACTTGTCATGTCGAAGTCCTCTCAGGCAAATCGCTAGTCGATCGAGGCCTATGGCGGCGCAGGCTGTCTCTTTGATGTTGCAACGTGTACCCAGGTCGAAAGCCCGCACGAAATAGTCCCGATGTTGGTTAACGCTAGCGATGGACAGCTCGGTGTTATCTTTCAGCAATACGCGAAACTCGATCTTTCCACCGGAGGCCATTTGCATTCTCCGACGCAAGAGAGCGTCCTCTCCAAAGAAGGCGTCGCTCGCCGTCGCGACTCTGATGGGAAGCCCGTACTCTGAAAAGATCGCGCTGAACGACTTGACCAACTGATCAAAGAAGTCGGTGCAAGACGAAGCGTCGCCAAAATGGACAAGTTCGAACACTGAGAACTCGCCAAGGCGCGATGAGTCGTGCCGATGTCCTTCATGGCGAAACACGCTTCCTTGAATTGATACTGTCGATGGAGGTGTTTCCACGAACAAGTCGGCTTTGGAGAGCGCATGGAAGCAGGCTACGGGATTCAGTGCGGCCCGGCCGTGCTCGAGATTCTGACTTTCGTCACCTGATCGATAGACTGCTGTTGATGCGGAAGCGGTCTGCCAATAATCCGATGGCAGACGGTAGATATGAGATACGGCCTGCGGAAATTTATTCAGATAACCGGCCTGCGCGAGAACCTCCGCATTGATCACGGAAGGAACGGCGAAGTGCCTGCCGCCGGTGAGGTCCGAAAAATGCTTTTGCAGCAGGCCTAGAATATCCTGTATCTCTGTGATCCAGTCTCGCCCATTAATGAAGAAACCCGGCAGGCTTTCAAAACGATCCGAGCAGCCACAGAGCGGGATGCCGCTCGCCAACGGATTCGGTGGGACGATGGTCCGCTCTACCGTAGGGCGATAGGTGCTGAGAAGATGTGTGACAACGTCGGTTGCCTTTTGAGTAGCGTCCACCGATGCGGAAGACACCGCGATGCTGTCTCCGATGATTTCGATGGATACATCTCGATAGTAGTGCGCGATAATCGAGCGCGCCGTCGGACCAAAGTCGTCTGCTAGCGTGCGTTCTGCTTTGACTGTCTGACTATGCATTGGTACGACCTCCTGACAGGTAATCACTTGTCGGTCTGATGAGGATCATGGACTCCGACTGCAAGGCAACCTGTTCGCCGACTAGAACGGAGGCCTTGAAGCCAGTTACGATGCCTGAAGCGGACTTGGACGCCGGATGTGCGACATAGCGCACTTGGGCTTCCTTCAACGCATCCAGATTCCTAATGCGTTGCGGACTGGCAATGAGAGAATGGGATGTCTGGACCATGGAGTAGGCGGTACCATAGCTGTCAGCTACCACCGCCCTTACCGATTCAAAATCGGCCATGTGCCCCCGCTTACGCAAGACGGAAGTGAAGGTGCGTGCGTTGACAAGTGCGACAGAGCTCCACTGGCCTGAGCAAAACGACAGGCTGTCCAGATCCGAACTGGATCCTTTATCGCGTTCGAAGAGCTCGACGACGTGACCATCGTGGCTGCTCGGCGGTACGCTTTGAGTTTCGGCCGCTCCATAGACACAAATGCTATCAGGGGAGGCGTCACGCGCTAGGCCTGCGGAAACTCGGTTCTCAGTTGCATCTAGGTCGATGCGAAGTGGCTCGTTCAAGGGTATCGGGCCACGAAATCTGAAGAGTGCCTTGACCCATTCCCTGTCTGCCAGCGTCGTCGCCAACATTTGATGGGTAAATGGAAGCAGCGCCGCCATCCCGTGCACGAAAATGGTCTCGTAGCCGGCCTTTTGCGCAGCGTCTTCGCTAAAATGGATCGGATTCCAGTCGGACGAGAATTCGGCCCAGACATTCAGATCAGCAGAGCTAAATGTTACAGTCTCAAGCATTGGACATATCCTCCTGAAGATCGTGTAACACTCGGTTCCAGAAGGTTGACTGGACCCGCTCAACACTCACGAACTTTTGGTCGATCCTTTGCATCAGTTCAGCTTCCAAAGTGGCTTCGAACTTCAGGGCCAAGATAGCCAGTTGCTTCCACAAACTTTCCGTTTCGAGCAGCGCGGTTTGGGTTTCCGCAGAGCAGCCGATCTGCCCGACGAGGCCCTTGAGATGGAATATCGTCGGCAGCACGGAAAGCGGGCTTATTTGGTCGAAGAGGCGACGGGCGGCCCGGCTCGCGCGGGTGGACTTGAGCGCCTCCATGCACGTCTGGTGGTAATTCAGCAGAGCATCCCGATGCTTGGGTTCATTAAGATTCGCCTGCGCTTGGGAGCGTAGAAACGACTTCGAGTCTTGCGGGATGGTTAGCGCGGAAGCGTTCTCAACGTAGAACACCTGTCCCATTTCAGGGGCCAGCTCATTACCCTGGACGACAGTCGTCATTGAAGCCAAAAGAGTGTCTGCGTCGAGCGTCGTGTGACAGGCCACGGGGACCCGATCGACGATCAAAGGGTCGAATATTCTGAATTGCCTTTCGTGGGCATCATACCCCTCTAATACGATGGCATGGATATAGCCCTCGCGCTTGGAATAGGTCTCGGAGTAGTCCATAAACCGAGAATTCACCCACACAAATACTTGCTTATAGTGTTCGATGAGATGCGGGAGATCTTCAAAGAGGACTTCGCCTCTAAGCAAACAGCGGTTGAGCAGCTTAACATTCAACAGATCCATCGCGCGTCTGCACGCGGGAATGACTTCAACGATGTACTCCGGATAGTCATATTCGTCGAAGCTAGCCTGGAATTGAAATCCTCCGCCAAGCAGCATGATGCTGGCTTCGGTGACAGGCTTGCCCGACTGATCTGCAAGGCTGTGTGCCAAGCCAGACGCAAAGCAGTTTACGGCATCCGTTCTTTGATAGACAGGTTTCATGGGGTCCTCAAACCAGGCTGGGTCGGCGCGCTTGGATCTCGTCGAACAGGCCGAGCGCCTGTTGGCGGCTGCCGCGGGAAAAGAATGCCGTGAGACACGACGTCAAAGACGAGCTCTCACTTTCGATGAGTTCGCCGTCTGCCTTGTATTTATAGAGGTGCGTAGCGCCCAGAGTCCGACAGTAGACCTCGGTTTCTTCGATGCCTCGCAGGCGGCCGGACTTTTCTGACGAGAAATCATACTCGATACCGACCTTTCCTGTATCGGGAGCGTAATCTCCGGACAACTCGGTGCCTTCTGCAATCGAAAGGAGAATGTCGAAGGCGTCAACCCCGGTGCATATGTCCGAAAGCGCGTAGCTGCTGGCGCCGCTGCCCGACATCCGCGGTGCGATTTCTAGTAAGGTCATTTGCTTCCCCAACTTTCGTACCTCCAGATGAAACGGAGAGTTCACCAGGGAGGATCGTCGGATCATATCGACGCAAAATTCTCGCAGGTCGCCGAATTCTGGCCGTGAGGCGCTGGAGGAGAAGTAGGCCAGCTCATGAAATGTCGGCCCATTCAAAGGAGGCCATTTCTCATGCACGACGAGCGGAAGGATGCGGTCCCCAACCACAAAACCATCGATCGCAAACTCGCTTCCTTGGATGAACTCTTCCACGATGATCTCCGAGTCACCGCGACGCAGATGCATCATCCGGCAAACTTTTCTAACCTCTGCGAGCGCACTATGGAGCTCATCTCTGTCTTCGCAGCGCCTAACGCCTGCGCTGTAGTAGGCGTTGCTTGGTTTCACGACGACGGGGTAACGCAGTCCAAAACCAACCTGTTCGCAGATCTCCTCCCGTGGAACACGAAAATCGAAACAAATATGCTTGGTGATAAAGGGTGCGAACTCTGGTCGTTGCTTTAGCAGGCTCTTATCTGTCAGCGAGCGAACGACGTCGAAGGAACGATGGGGCATTCCGAGGTGCGCCTTCAGTCTGTCCGTGATCTCCTGGCAGTCGTCTTGAAAGCTTATTACAGCGCGGGGATTGATTCCGTCATCCCGTAGCTTCTCAGAGACAACGCTTATGTCGCCATTGCTGACGCGGATCTGATCCTTGCTCGATATAGGCAACCAAACGATATCGAGCATCCGCTGATTGGCGTAGTTCCTGAAGCATACCGCGTCGCTCTCTTTGCTCAGTACGACGATCGGCTTCATTTGTTGGTCCCTCCTGTCTGCATCGCCGCCGACCTTCGCCAGACCACAGGAAATCGAGCTGGTGTGATAGGAGCGCCGACGATGAGGCCTAGCTCAAGCATTTTATGAACCCCTGGACGAGGCTGATAGAAGAAATCGTCGCCAGCCGCGACGGGTACGCGAAGCCGAACGGTTGGGGCCAGCCTTATGCAAAATCTGTGCATCGAGGAGAAGTATGTCTCCTTCACTGACCTCGTAAATCGAAAATTGCGACTGATCCACCTTCAGAGAAGGACCCGCAAGGTATTCCAGGAGTCCTTCCTGAGAACTGGATAAATTCAAATCCTCCGCGAAAGTAGACGGTTGAAATGAGGTGGACCATTGGGAGCCATGCAGAAACGTCAGCGCGCCGATCTCCACCGTTGCATCGTCGAGCGCAATCCACGCGCTTGCTATCCTTGCGCCCTTGATCGGCCAGTAGGGTGTATCCGTATGCCAGCTTATGATGAAGCCTGACTCCGGCTCTTTGACAAACAAGTGGTCGAAGAACAAATTGAGCGTTTCGGATCTGAGGAAGGAGACGACAACCTGAGGTGACTCGGGATTGAGACCGAAGTCGCGCGCGGCATCCGATTGTCGCCAAAGATCTTGGCTTCCAGTAAATCGACCCGACTCGCCACTTTGATAGTTAAAGTGTTTCGGAAGCCGTTTTTCAAATTCCTGGTCAACGACGCCTCGTAGGGCGTTGAGATATGCGGGTGTCAGAGACCTGCGTAGAACCACAACGCCCTCATTTTCCATGGCGGTTTGCTCTGCGAAGTTCATTGTCTCGCTCTGGATCATTCGGCGTTCTTCCAGGTTGTCTTCAAGGTCGCGTTCAGAAGATAGAGCAATCTCAGGCCAACGATGGCTTCGAACGCAGAGAGCGAAACCCAGATCAAGCCAAGGTAGTCGGGGTCTCCATCCGAAAGTGTTGCAATCAGGAAGGCCGCCGGCACGCTCCCGCCGAACATGATCCATAGGCGCGTTCGTGCGACACGTTTCTGATAACCCAGGGCCTGAAGGGCGCGGCTGACGGGAAAGGAAATTGAGAATGCGACGGCGTAGAGAATGATGAGCCGACTAACGTCAACGCTCAGCGTGTATACGGTGTCGCCATAGGCCTGCAGGCCAATTGTCGAGAGAAGGGACGGAGCTGCAACCCAAAGAAGCCCGAAGATGAGCCAGGAAAAGCCCAGTGATACAGCGATGCTCGCGACCACGGATCGAATTACGGTCACAGACGATTGTGTGAGTGCGGCGCGGGATACCATGACGTTCGCCCCGTTACCGATACCAATCAGTGGGATCACGATAATGTAGTTTAGGAGGATGTTGATGTTGTTGGCGGCAAGCGCAGCGACACCGATCATGCCGACAGCCCATAAGATTAGCGTGTTTCCGAACTCGTCGACGCTGTCATTCGCGCCGACCCATGCGGCCGCACACAGGCGCTTCAGGGTCAGCAAAGATTTCCATTGTGAACTGCTGCCTTTGTTGGTCGAGTAAAGGAGAGATTGTCGTAGACCCGTAGGGACAGCATACAGGTAAGATAGGAATGCAAGCGTTGCTCCGATTATGGAGGCGAAAGCCGATCCACTTATGCCCATGCGCGGCAATCCAAGGTAGCCGAGCACTAACGTCACCGAGCATGCGGCCGTCGTCAGATGCCCGACCATCGATACTCTCATGACGGTAGAAGTCTTTCCAAGCGCGGAGAAGAGGGATGCTCCGATCGCGTTCAACACCATTAGCGATCCGGCAAAGCCCATGAGACGAAGGTACGTCGCTTCTTCTGTGGCAATTTCTGCGGGACGGTTACTGTGGAGCGAAAGAGCAGCTGCGAGCGGAAAGCAAAGAAGGAGGAGAGTAACTGCGACCAGTCCGAAAATAAGGGACCCGCGCAACTCGACCGCTAGGTTAGAAAAATCGTCGGGAGCGGACGTTGCGTAGGCTCTAACAAATCTCGGTTGGAAGAAATAGATGGATCCGGCAGAGAAAGTTATCAGGGTCATTGCCGTGAAGACGGCTGGCCCAGACGCCGCGAGCGTACTCTTCGAATGCGCCGCAAGTGCCAACCGATCGACAACCAACGAGATGGCGTAACCGGTCATTCCCAGGGCCAAGGGACCTGAGATAACGAAGACGTCGCGGAACGCCGAGGCATACGAACCGGGTTCCCACCCGATGGAGGTCGGCGAAGACCATTGCTGAGCCAAGACACGCCTTATCATTCGGCACCGGCGGCTGCGGCAATGACGTCGCGGAGCGCAAGGCTCTTTCCATCTCCGTCGTACAGTTCTTTGAAGGTAAACGTATCTTTTGTCACACCTTGCTCTTGCTGCATCTCAAGGCGGCGAGCGCCTTCTGCCCAAGTCGGCCATGCTCGCGTCCACCACATCGCATAATTTGCCTTATCCATCGGCGTGAACCAGCGGTGTCTGGACTTAATGCCTTTTAGATGAGAGCCGGCATAAACAAACCGATAAAGCGCCTCAAGGTCGCGCCAGACGGACAGAGCGGAGGCTTCGTAGACGTTGCCTAACCGGGTGCCGCCCTGGTAGTAGTAAGGCACCTGGAAGGGCCCCCAGCGTCCCCAGTCCCGCTCGAAAAAGCTCAGATGTTCGAGCGTATCCTGAGGTCTCGCGCTCGCTATGTGGCCATCAACTGTCTCGGCTTGTCGATAGACAGCCTCGGTCGTGAGCCTGAAGTCCCGCATGTCGCTGGAATAGAGCTCCGCCGCTGTCTGGGCGAAATTGACGACAGCAAGGACTACGTGTGTTGCGGAGCCGTCGCTGGTCATTGGTCACCCATGCGTTGAAGGACCGCGACAGTGTTAAGACCGCCGAATCCAAAAGCATTGTTCTGAATGATCGCGCGGGGCCCAATCAATCTCGGCTCGTTGGTTACCAAGTCGATGTCGTATTCGAGTTCGCCGCGAGAAATATTAGTCGGCGGCACCCTCCCATGCACCGCGGTGAGGCAGGCAGCGACAAGTCCGTGCGCTCCCGCTGCGCCCATGGAGTGGCCGATCGTGCCTTTGATCGCCGTTATCGCGCTGCGAGGGGTTAGATCCATGAAAAGGCTTGCCTCAGCTTCGTCGTTCGCGCGACTTCCGGTGCCGTGCGCAAAGATGCAATCGACATCCCTTTCGGCAATGTGAGCTTTGCCATAGGCTGCAGTTACGGCCCGTCGGATTCCCGCTTTCAGCGGATTTGTTGGATGGTAGGCGTCATTCGAGCTGGAAACGGATTTCAACTCGGCGGCCGGAAGTCCGGATACGGCTTTCGCGCGCTGTAGCACCAGCACGCCCGCGCCCTCAGATATTGTCACGAAGCGGCGTCGTTTAGAGAACGGTCTGCACGGTTCGTTGCCCACCACGCCGAGCGCGCTAAAACCTGCAAATATCCGTTCTGAGAAAGCTTCGGTGGCCCCGATGATGGCCGTATCGATCAGGTCCTCGTCAACCAGGTGCTTGCCGATTTCAAGGGCAGCGTTTGCGGACGCGCAGGTGTTGTGAACCGTCATCTCAATCTTGATTCCGGGCAAAAGCCGTTTGATTGAAGTCGACAAATTCGACGATCGATAAATCGAATAAGAGTTGGAGTTGCTTATCTCTGCGGCCGCTTGCAAGTCGAACGCCCTGCTATTTGGCTCCAAATTGCCGATAATCACGCCGACACGTCGGGAGCGTCCGGTTGTTTCGAACAAGTTGGCCCCCTTGAGGGCCTGGACCGTTGCCGCGAGAAGATACAGCTCAGCCACCTCCGTGTGCGGAGGAAGTTCCACGACTTCCTGCAACGCCTTGGCGAGGCTCCTAATCGTCTCCGGCGATATCTGCGCGGTGAGTGCGCCGCCGCTGCTCACAGGATAGGCCCCCATGTGAGATCGAGTGTTGTCGCCTGGATTGCAGAGCGCGGTCCAATACTCATCCAACGTGCAACCGGCAGGACTCACGACGCCGACACCCGAGATCACGATGCTCATGCGTTTCCTCGTCGAGCAATCAAAGCCGATGAATCGAATCCCTCGTCCTGTACGATCGAGTAAATCGAACTAGAGGGTGATGCGTGCTGCAGATCAGTGAATAACTCTGCATATCTACGGTGCCTGGCCGGTCTCGCCCCGCTGGGGACCGCATCAGGACGCTCGAACGTGAACACGAGTGGATTAAAATGACTTCGGCCAAGCTTTACGTAGAGTACTGTGAGATCATCCGGTCGATTGACGTCTCGCCCTTCGAGAAAGAGGTGCACATCACCAGCGTCGTAGGTTCGGAAGTAGAGTTGCGACAGCCGTAGCCCGTACTCAACAACCCTATACGACGAGCTTATCGTGAAGCACCCACCCTTGGCTTGCCGTTGAATATTTACCGATGTTGCCCCGGCGCTCGTGGTAGCCAAGGCGAAATGGCTGGCGGCTGGTGGCTCTGGATTGGTTGCTCGGCAGCTCTCTTCAAATACTTCGAGAGACGATTTGTTGCCGTCCAACACTGATGCAACGACGCAATCCATTTCCCGTACTTCCGCTAGAGAGGAGAGATATAGAAGCACCTTCGTAAAGGTATCTCTGTATTCGTCTCCTCGTTTCGAGACCCGCTGCGAATAGTCAGAGGGCAACTTCTCGCACTCCGCACCCGATGGCACCGTCAATTCGGCGCAAGCTTGAACTTCAGCATTCAAGATCACTGGTTTCATAGGACTAAGTGCCGGCGCCAGCGGCGGCTGTATCTCTTGCAACTGCCAGAAGGTCGTCGACGGTGATCACCGTCACGAGCAATTCTTCGGGCATCATGATTCCGGCTCGACGTTCGATCGCAACAACAAGATCGATCCTTGCGAGTGAGTCGATTCCGAGGTCGTCTTTGAGTTGCTGTGATCCGTTGATGGGAGAATTTGGCTCCAAGCCTGCAAAGCGACGAACACCTTCGTGAACGATTTCGGTGAAATCTATGCCGGTGGACATCAGGCCATTCCTCCATTTACTTCCAGGTTTGCGGATGTGAGATAAGACGAATTCTCAAGTGCCCCCAGGCAAAAACGAGCAACTTCGTCAACGGTGCCAATTCGTCGGCTGTCGAGCAGCGTGGCAATCCGCGCTCTGTCCCTTTGCTCAACGTTTCGAATAAGACCGCCATCAAAGAAGCCCGGCATGACCGTAAACGAAGTAATGCCCATTCGTGCATACTCACGCGAGATCCCCTTGGAGAGACTATTCAGCGCAGCTTTTGAAGCGGCGTAGGCCGTCGCCCCCTGGTTGCTTCGCGTGGCCATCCCCGACGATATGAACTCAATCACGCCACTGCCGGACTTAATGAATCGAGGTATAATGTGCTTGGCGAACCGCGCCGCGCCGAAGAAGTTGATGTCGAAGACATTTTTCCACGCATCTAGATCGGCTTGTACGATGAGCGAAGGGTTATCAACTGCGGCGCAGTAAATGAGCGCGTCGATCTCGCCGAGAGCTTCGTATGCTGTTTGAATGCCATGCATGACTGCCGCTTCGTCGCGGACATCAAGCCGCATGTCCTGCTGTGAGCTCTCCGAGGACCAATACGTGGAGAAAACAGCATGCCCGCGACGCTCTGCCTCTGCGCGCAAGGCGCATCCGAGGGAGCTAGAGCCTCCCACGAGAAGAATCTTCATGGTTTCACTAGCTCCTAAGAAGGCCGATGCCACTCTCGCATAGGCACGGTGTCGACCAGCAGGGTGTATCTGTGACCTTCTCTGAAGCCGGGAGCCAGCCTCACCTCTGAGACGCCATGTGCGATGACCTCGTCCTTTACGCCAAAGGCTTCTAGCGGCTGTTGAAGGGTGAACTGATAGACCCCGGCTTTCTCGTCCATGGAATCGACCATTTGGCCGACGGTGGAGACGGGAGCAATGCAACTCTTTCCACCCGTTACACCGCGACGATCGATCAGGATGACATAGTCGAAGACTTCTCCATCCTGATGCATGCAATTGGGTGATACTGTACCAATTGGCCGTTCCACGGTGACGCGTTGCGCGATCATGTGGATCCCAACCGCTACCGGATAGCGCGCGTCCTCAGCCTCCCAGACCGTTTGCGACAGAGCACTGAAGATCGTGAGTTGAAGCGCCTGGTTAGAACGGACTTTGTCCGAGATAGTTGGGAAATACCTGTACTTTCCAGCGTGCTCGGGATTGTGTCCATCCTGGTAATAGGGAGACAGGGCTTCACCTTGGTCATCGACTGGCTCAGGCAACCACTGAAACTCCTTTGACCAAGGAAAAAATAGTGCGCGCCCATACCTACGAAATCTCGTACCGAGCGAATCGTAACGGTCCGGCGGAAGTGTTTGATACTCGGCTATCAACTTGTTCAGATCGTCGGCAGCGCCTAGTTCGACGATCGTGCTGTACAAATTGAAGCGGCGGAAACCGTCTTTCCATCTATGGGGGGGGTGGATCGGGGAGTCTGCACTTAAGGAGAGCATTGTTGTCAAAGTAAGCATCCTATCTGGCCATTTACTCAATGCATCGACATCGAATTGGATTTTGATGTCGCTTTTGTGGCAACCTCCGCGAGTGTTGACGGATTGAATGCTTTAGTCAATCTAAGCGGGAATGTGGTTAGCCACGTTCAAATGTTGCTCAGATCGCGACCTAGTATGGGGCAAGCACTTATTACTGCGATGAAAGTTGTAGCTTTGGATTTTAATGAATTGGCGTCGCTCGAAGTTCTCGACATAGTTCTCTGCTTCAAAAAGCCGCACACGCCGTCTCTTTTTCAGCAACTTCGAGATTGTGAGGACTGAGAACAGGTCGATATCATTGTCAATGTGCTCCAACGCAGTAATCGGACACTTTTGTGGGAGTGCGAAAAATAGTTTGAACTGCGATGTCAATTTGTGATGTTCGCTCAGGCAGAAGAAAATTCCATTCATCGTGCTCGGAGCGATATGTATCTTTCATGGTTTGCGGCGTGACACGTCCGCATGCGATAACATCTTGATCTCTGAGGACTGAAATGAGGATCGCGATCAACTGCGCGCGAAATCCGACGATTTTTAACTGAAATGGAGCGATCGGACAGCGCGTTAGCAAGTGGATGAGCAGCGTCTGTTGGTGAGCAAGGATCGGCGCGGACGACGTGCGCCCTTTTCCCTGTTGGCGTCGGCGTTTCGCCGAGCTTCGGCTTGAAGGTCTTGGGGATGAGTCCGACCGGGAACGCCTTGCACGATCGGAGGATGCCCGGTTTGGAGGCGGTGATCGCCGCACCCTCAATATCAAGCCCCCGACGCCATCCACTGGAATTCGCGCAGCATGGCGCGGGCCAAGTAGGGGCTATCAGTCTCAACAGTTCAGCGGATATGGCACGCCGTCGGCCTTCTGCCGCATCGGTTCGCGACTACCGCTTTTCAAGCGGTGAGTATTCACTCAGAATGGCTAACGCTATAGCCAACCATCCTCGCTTTTGTGAGAAAGCCAATGACGTCTGGATCGCCCTTGATAAGGTCAAAAACAGACAAAACACTATTACGATGCGCTGTGATCCCTTCTCGTCGCCTAACAAGTGGACACAAATCTCCCTGCATTATGATCAGTTGAGCCGTTTCATTGATTTGAAACCAGTATGGATAAAGACGACAATCGATGGACTTGTACAAGTTCTCTCCCTGACTAGGCGCTACACAGCATCCCATGCTTCGTGGAACCGCTTTAACGCCACGATGGAAGTTGTCGTCTAAAATATGGTAGTGTGTCAGATCGTAGCCGAGTTGGTTCGCAGATTCCCATTCTCCCGGCAAAAATAGTAAGTACGAATCGGTATACGTGCAGCAATCCCAATTGCAGTGACCTTCGGCAACAAGCTCACGACAACGTCCAATCTGGCCAGGAATTGTTGATAACACCTTCTGCAATACGTGTGTATCAAGCATCAGCCGCTCCTGATCTTGCATAAGAAGCAATCATCAATACATCCAAGCGTTGTATTCGACGGAGGTCAAGCTCAAGAACACCGATCTTCGCTTCACATCTCCGAAAGAATGAATACGGCAACGCCGCAGACACGCCAATTATCAGGTAGATTTGTTATGGAAGTCTGGCCTCGTCTTAATTCGGGCTTTCCTTACCAAACCCGTCGCTGATTGGATCATGGATCCTGCCGCTTTTCGGACTACATCACTTTCCATCCGGTTGGGATGCGCGCTTTCACAATCGGCGTTTTAGGGGGCAGGTCTGATCCCGCACTCAGGCGATTAGGCGCATTCACTTACAGCGTATCGCTACGCCGCAATAGGGCATTGGAAGTAGTGCAGTCGGAAAGTATTCAAGCAACGGTTGAAGTAGCGACGCCGGGCCAAAGTGATCCTGATTGGTTCGCGCATCGAAAGTCGATTAATGGGATACCATCGATATTGGATTTTTCTGGCTCCTACAGTTCCTCGGGCTCGCGTCCATCGTTCCTAATGCAGGCACTGTGACAACGATCAGGGGCAACCCGGTCAAGATAGGGAGGATCCATCAGCCGCGACTGAGTGGCATTGGTTTCAGAGTCGTGACGATACCGCGACGACATGGAGCGGCCTGCCATCATAAACTCAAAGCTATGCGGCGACTGCAAACCCTGATCGTCTGATCTAGCCTTGTGAGGGATATAAAAGAAAACTTGTGCGCGGCTGCCCGTTTCTTAGCGTTCTCTACCGAAATCCCGATCTGGATTACGCTTCCGATAATTTGTCATTCGTCGTTCCACGTCGTCCACATGAGCCTTTCCTGTAAGCTGTGGACGGCCTTCGAAAATATTGGTCAGTTTTGGTTGCCCTGTTGGGTGGGCTCTCTCGTTGGGCCAGGAGACGGGGATTCCATTTCCAAGATTCGTAGAAGCTTGCTCAGACCGTCATGCCGACGTTCAGCTGCTGCGTGACGACGAAATGCGTTAAGTGTTTCGCCCGCGACCTCCCTGAACGGTATGCCTCCGCTGAAGGCCGCCTTGCGGAGTGAAGCGCGCTGTTGAGAACTGCCCTTATGGATAGTGATAAGGGCAGTGCCCAAGTCGGACGGCTGGAAGTGGTGGAGACGGGCCGGCGGCGACGCTGGTCCGAGGATGAGAAGCTCAAGATCGTCCTGGAGAGCTTGCAGGCGCCTCGCCTGGTCGCGTCGACTGCGCGGCGATACGGCATTTCGCGCTCCTTGCTGCTGCGGTGGCGACAGTCGTTTTGCCCCGAGCCGAACGATGCCGTCGGACAACCAACGGGTTTCGTACCGGCGAGGTTGGTTCCGGGATCGGGGGCGACGCCTGGTCCAGTCGAGCCGGCCGGGACGATCGAGATCGAGTTTGCAGCCGGGGCTCGGATGCGGATCACGGGCGCGGTCGACGCAGCGACGCTGAAGGCAGCAGTCGCAGCGCTGGCAGACGGACGACCGCGATGATTCCGATTCCGCCAGGCGTGCGCGTGTGGATTGCGACCGGCCATACCGACATGCGCCGCGGCATGAACTCGCTGGCCTTGACGGTTCAGGAAGCGCTCAGGCGCGACCCGCACGGCGGAGACCTCTATGTGTTCCGGGGCAAGAGCGGCAAGCTGATCAAGATCCTTTGGCACGATGGGCTGGGCATGTCGCTCTACGCCAAGCGGCTGGAGCGCGGCCGTTTCCTCTGGCCGTCACCGGCTGATGGCGTCGTGACGATCACCCCGGCCCAGCTTGGCTATCTGCTGGAGGGCATTGACTGGCGCATGCCGCAACACACATGGCGGCCGCAGGCGGCTGGCTGATCGCCAGGATTTGAATCGAGAACATGATCAGCAGGCGGACAGAGACAGCAACTTGTGATTCTCTGGTCGGCGATGAGCGCCAATGATTCTCTTCCCGACGATGTGACCACGCTGAAGGCGATGCTGCGCGCCGAGCGAACGGCCCGCCTGGCCGCGGAGGCGGATGCCCAGGCGCAGATATTGCTGATCGAGAAGCTCAAACTCACGATCAGGAAGCTGCGACACGAACAGTT
>LNFM01004604.1_pt1 | contig 25168 bp, 25 predicted proteins | sample 596031 | NCBI WGS metagenome assembly LNFM01 (sample SAMN04254537, study PRJNA301005) | activated carbon metagenome | isolation source: dual media filters at the Ann Arbor, Michigan drinking water treatment plant | place: USA: Ann Arbor | reverse complement strand
CCTCACGCTGAAGCTTCTTCTTCAGCGCCTTCAGGGCCTGGTCGATGTTATTGTCGCGGACGACGACCTGCACGCGATGGAACCTCCTGGTTCGAATGATTAAGAATCGGAAAAGCGGATGCGCGCCGGCTGATCCGGGACACTGCCCGAACCCTCCGACGCGAGGGGCGCAGCCTTAGCACAGGATTCGGCTGGCGCGAAAGACCCTCCCGCAGCCCGTCGCACGCATTAAGTAGGGGTCGAACCGCCGGACTCCAAGCTGCCATGGCCCTTCTGAAGATTGCCCGCATGGGCCACCCCGTCCTGATCCGCCGGGCCGACCCGGTGGCAGACCCCACCGCGCCGGAGATTCGCCGCCTGGTGGCCGATATGGCGGAGACGATGGAGGATGCCTCCGGCCTCGGCCTGGCCGCGCCGCAGGTGCATGTGCCGCTGCGGCTTTTCGTCTGGCGCGGCGGTGCCGGCAACATCCTGGCCCTGATCAACCCGGAGATCGAGCCGGTGGGGGAGGAGACGGAGGAAGGCTGGGAAGGCTGCCTGTCCATCCCTGGCCTGCGCGGCGCCGTGCCGCGCGCCAGCCGCATCCGCTTCCGCGGCCTCGATATCGAAGGCCGGACGGTGGAGGGGGAGGCGGCGGGCCTGGCCGCCCGGGTCATCCAGCATGAGACGGATCATCTGGACGGCGTCCTGTACCCGATGCGGATGCCGGACCTGTCCCGCTTCGGCTTCAACGAGGATCTGCACCGCGCGGCCCAGCAGGCCAGTCGCGCCGCCGAGGAGGACGCATCGTGATCGAACGCAGCGAGGAACGCGACCAGGCCTTGCGGGCGGCCCTGCCGCATGTGCCAAGGCTGGGCTGGAGCCGCGCCGCGCTGGCGGCCGGCCTGGCCGATCTCGGCCGCGATGCGCTGGAGCAGGAATGGCTGTTCCCGCGCGGCCCGGTGGAGGCGATCGAGGCCTGGTGCGACCTCGCCGACCGGGAGATGGAGGCGCAGGCGAAGGCGGAGGATCTGGCCAGCCTGAAGATCCCCCGCCGCATCCGCCGCGTGGTGCTGATCCGCCTGGAACAGGCCACCCCGGCGCGGGAGGCGGTGCGCCGGGCGCTGGCGCTGCAATCGCTGCCCTGGAACCTGGCCTCCGCCGCCCGCACCGTGGGCCGCACGGCGGATGCGATGTGGGCAGCCGCCGGCGACACCTCGGCCGATTTCTCCTGGTACACCCGTCGGGCGACGCTGGCGGCGATCTATGGCGCCACCCTGGCCTTCTGGTTGCAGGATGAATCGGAAGGCCACGCCGCGACGGAGGCCTTCCTGGACCGGCGCCTGGCCGGGCTGGCGCGGTTCCAGCGCATGAAGCGCAGGGCCTGACCCAAGCCGGCCACCGCCTCGCTCAGATATCCAGGAAGGCGGTTTCTTGCGGGCCTTGCAGGTGGATGTCGAAGCGATAGAGCCCTTGCGCCGTCCGCCGCGCGATCAGGCTCTGCGCGCGGGCGCGGTGCTCGATGCGCGACAGGATCGGGTCCGCGGCATTGGCATCGGGCTCATCCTCGAAATAAATCCGTGTGTGCAGGCCGATATTGATGCCGCGCGCCACGATCCACAGGCTGGCATGCGGCGCCTGCATGCGCCCATCGGGCCAGGGCACGCGGCCGGGCTTGACGGTGTGGAAGGTGAATTCCCCGGTCTTCATGTCGCCGGCCGAGCGGCCGAAGCCGGTGAAGTTCGGATCAGGCTTGCCGCGCCGCTCGGCCGGGGTGTTGAACAGGCCGGCGGCATCGGCCTGCCAGATTTCCACCAGCGCATCCTTCAGCACGGCGCCCAGGCCATCATGCACGGCGCCGGTGATGGTGATTTCCTCGCCCTGCACGGGGCCGGTGCGCATCACCGCGCCCAGGTCGCCGCCATACATCGCGATGCCGCAGATATTCGGCGTGCAGCCGATATGCACATAGGGGCCCGCGGTCTGCGAGGCGGTCTCGATCAACGCCGGCATCACAGCCCCTCCTTGCGATTCTCGAAGACGGATTGGCGGCGTCCGCGCAGCACGATGTCGAAGCGGAAGGCGCGGCTATCCATGGGGATCGTCGCCTGCATGTCGAGCGTGGCGACCAGACGGTCCAGCGCCGCCGGGTCCGTCACGCCGCCCAGGATCGGGCAGAGCGGGATCAGCGGGTCGCCCTCGAAATACATCTGCGTGATCAGGCGCTGCGCGAAGGAGGCGCCGAACAGCGAGAAGTGGATATGCGCGGGCCGCCAGTCATTGCCGCCATTGGGCCAGGGATAGGGGCCGGGCATGACGGTGCGGAATTCGTAGCGGCCCTCGGCATCGGTGATGCAGCGCCCGCAGCCGCCGAAATTGGGGTCGAGCGGCGCGAGGTAGCCTTCCTTCGCATGGCGGTAGCGCCCGCCGGCATTGGCCTGCCACACCTCCAGCAGCGCCGCGGGAACCGGGCGCCCCGCCTCGTCCAGCACGCGGCCATGGACGATGATGCGCGGGCCGATGGCGCTTTGCCCGGCGGCCGCGAAATTGGTGAGCATGTCGGCATCCAGCGCGCCCATCACGCCCTGCCCGAAGACCGGCCCGGTCTCCTCGCTTATCGAGCTGGGGAAGGAGAGAAGCGCCGCGCGGGGCGCGCGCAGGATGCTGGTCTTGTAGGGCGGGTGCAGCGCCGCAGGATGCGCCGCGCGGTTGCGGGCGATGAAGCCGCCCTGGTGCGGCTGCACAGATTGGGGTGGTGCCATGATGGTGTTTCCTCCTCGCCAGCCGCTAATAGGGCAGGCCCACATAACCCTCGGCCAGCGCGCGCTGCGCCGTCTCCGAGGTTTGCAGCAGCGCGAATTCCGCATCCTGCATGCGCTGCTCGAAGGGCGTGCTCGTCTCGAAGCGATGCAGCAGCGTGGTGAGGGACCAGGAAAACCGCTCGGCCTTCCAGATGCGGTCCAGCGCGCGCGCCGAATAGGTCTCGAGCGCCGCCTCCGACCGATCGGCGTAGAAGCCGATCAGCGCCTCCGACAGGTAATGCACATCCCCCGCCGCTAGGTTCAGGCCCTTGGCACCGGTGGGCGGCACGATATGCGCAGCGTCGCCCGCCAGGAACAAGCGGCCGAAGCGCAGCGGCTCGGCCACGAAGCTGCGCAGGGGGGCGATGGATTTCTCGATGGAGGGGCCGGTGACAACCTGCTCGGCCGCCGCCGGATCGAGGCGCCGGCGCAGCTCGTCCCAGAACATGTCGTCCGACCAGCGCTTCACATCGTCATCCGAGTGGCACTGCACATAGTACCGGCTGCGCGTGTTCGAGCGCATGGAGCACAGCGCGAAGCCGCGCTGGTGCCCGGCATAGATCAATTCATGCGAGCAGGGCGGCACATCGGCCAGCACGCCCAGCCAGCCGAAGGGATAGACGCGCTCGAAGGTCTTGATGGCGCCCTCGGGCACGCTGGCGCGGCTGGCGCCGTGATAGCCGTCGCAGCCGGCGATGATGTCGCAGGAGACCTCATGCGCCTGGCCATCCTTCACCCAGGTGACGCGCGGATGGGGGCCGTCGAAATCATGAAGCGCCACGTCACGGGCTTCGTAGATGGTGGGCGCGCCGGATGCGGCACGATGCGCCATCAGGTCCCGCGTTACCTCCGTCTGTCCATAGACCGTGACGGTGCGGCCCTGGGTGAGCGCCTTGATGTCGATGCGCAGATGCTGCCCGCCATAATTCAGCGCGAAGCCCTCATGAACCAGGCCCTCATCCTCCAGCCGCGCGGCGCAGCCGACCTGGCGCAGCAGCCCGACCGTGCCTTCCTCCAGCACGCCTGCGCGAATGCGGCCCAGCACATAATCCTGCGATTGCCGTTCCAGGATGAGCGTATCGATGCCCGCCTGATGCAGCAGCGCGCCAAGCAGCAATCCCGAGGGGCCGGCGCCGATGATCACGACCTGATGGCGCATGACGGATGATTCCCCCTCCTGACCAGCTTCGCGGAATACGCGAGCTTTTTGCATAAATGCAGCCACGACACCGCCCTGCGCCGGCGCCCAGCAAGGTCGCCAAGGAATGCCGTATTCAGTGTCCAGCCTCATCCTTTGGTAGTTGAAGCCGGCGTCTTCGTGTAGGGTTGAAACGACGCAAGACTTGGACATTTGCGAGGGGACCCATGCCACGGAATGACGCAAAGCCGTCCAGCCCGCCGCTCTATCGCATCCCGGTCTTCGGCCTTTATGGCGCGGCGGTGGATCAGCCCCCGGGCGGCTATGTCCATATCGAGACCATCGCCTCCCGCGCCTCGGGGCTGGGCTGGGCTATCCGCGTGCATCGCCATGAGAATCTTGCGCAATGCGTGGTTGTCTCGGCCGGCGGTGGCGTGCTTGAGGTCGAGGGCGAGGAGATCACCTTCACCGCGCCGTGGTTCGTCTGGATTCCCACGGCCGTGGTGCACGGCTTCCGCTTCGATGACGGCACGGAGGGCCATGTGCTGACCGTCTCCGATGACGTCGTGGCGGCCTGCCTGGCCCGCGCGCCGGAAGGCGGGGCGCTGGCGGCCCTGGTGCTGCGCCCGGCCTTCGGCGAGGCACGCAGCGCGGAACAAATCGGCATTTCCATGCCAGCCGTGATGCGCGCGATCGCGCGTGAAAATGACCTGCCGCGCACCGGCGTGGCCGCAGCCCTGCAGGCGCATTTGATCCTGCTGATGATCGCGATGCTGCGCATGCGCACCCTGTCCGATCTCGCGGCCAATCTGGGGGATCGTCGCGCCGTCGGCTTTCGCCGCTTCCGCGAATATGTGGAGCAGAATTTTCGCCGGCAGGACAGCATCGACGAGATCGCGCGAATACTGGGCATGAGCCGGGCGCAGCTTTACGCGGTGACGGTGCAGGCCGTGGGCAAATCGCCGCTGCGGATCCTGCATGAGCGCCGGATGATCGAGTGCAAGGCCGAGCTCACCTATTCGACGCAGCCCATCGGCCGGATTGCCTATGAGCTGGGCTTCACCGACGAAACCTATTTCAGCCGCTTCTTCACCCGCCATGCGGGGATGTCACCCAGCGCCTTCCGCAAGACCAGGCGGCGGGCGCCGTAGCGGTGATCGTGCTGGTGGCAGGTGGCACATGCTGCGCGTTGGCCCCCTTGGCAACATTGTTATTGGCGATAATTATCTAATATAACTATCAGGCGCGATGTCCAGCGCTGGAGAGAAACGATGCCCATGAACCTTGGGGCGCAGCCCCCGAGAACCTCTTCACCGCGCAGGCGCTACGGCCCGGGCCCGGTCTCGATCCAGGAGCGTGCCGATGGTGGCATCCTGGTCTCGCCGTTGACGCCACTCGGACCCTATCCGGAGCGTCTGACCGAGCGCTTGGAACACTGGGCTGCGGTGGCGCCCGACCGCACCCTGATAGCCCGACGCGACCCGGCGCTGGGCGGCGATTGGAAGCGCATAACCTATGCGCAGATGCTGCAATCCGTCCGCGCCGTGGCGCAGGCGCTGCTGGATCGCGGGGCCTCGGCCGAGCGGCCGCTCGCGCTGCTTTCCGCCAACTGCCTGGACCAGGCGGTGCTGAAGCTGGCGGCGATGCATGTGGGCGTTCCGGTGGCGCCTGTCTCACCCTCCTATTCCCTGCTGGCGAAGGATTTCGCCAAGCTGCGGCACTGCATCGGGCTGATTGCGCCAGGCCTGGTCTTCGCCGATCGCGGGGATCGCTTCGCTGATGCCATCGCGGCGACATGCCCGGCGGATGCGGCGCTGATCGTGGCCCGCAATCCGCCGCCCGGGCGCGATGCGACCCTGTTCGCCGAGATGCTCGCCACCACGCCGACCGCGGCGGTGGAGCGCGCGGCGGCGGCGGTTGATCCCGATGCACCCGCGAAAATCCTGTTCACCTCGGGCTCGACCGGCATGCCCAAGGGTGTGATCAATACCCAACGCATGATCTGTTCAAACCAGCAGATGCTGTGCGAAGCCTTCCCCTTCCTGATGGAGGAACCGCCGGTTCTGCTGGACTGGCTGCCCTGGCATCACACCTTCGGCGGCAACCACAATCTTGGCCTCGTGCTCTACAATGGCGGCACGCTGTACATGGATGACGGGCGGCCCGTGGCCGGCCGCTACGATGAATCGCTGCGAAACCTGCGCGAGATCGCAACGCATATCCACTTCAACGTCCCGCTTGGCTTCGCCGAGCTGGTTCATGCGCTCAAGGCGGATGCCACGCTGCGGAGCACCTTCTTCTCCCGCATGCGCATGATGTTCTACTCCTCGGCCGGCCTGCCGCAGCACATCTGGGATGAACTCGACGAGATGGCCCTGGCCGAGCGTGGCGAGCGCATCCCGATGATCACCGGCCTTGGCGCGACCGAGACGGCGCCCTTTGCCATCTGCGTCCGCGAGGAATTTTCGGAATCCGGTGCCGTTGGGCTGCCTGTCTGCGGCGTCGAACTCAAGCTCACCCCAGTCGCTGGAAAGATGGAAGCGCGCGTGCGCGGCCCCTCCATCACGCCCGGCTATTGGCGCGACCCCGCCGCCACGGCCGCCGCTTTCGACGAGGAAGGCTGGTATCGCTTCGGCGACGCGCTGGTACCGCTCGACCCGGCCGACCTGCACAAGGGCTTCCGCTTCGACGGCCGCATCACCGAGGATTTCAAGCTCGCAACCGGAACCTGGGTCAGCGTTGGCCCGCTGCGCGCGCGCCTGGTCGCGGCGCTGGCGCCCTTCGTCAAGGACGCCGTCATCGGCGCGCCCGATCGCGACATGCTGGTGGCGATCCTGGTGCCGGAGCCGGAGGCCATCGCCGCCATCGTGCCCGCGGGCGAAGATGCCACGACCCATCCGGGCCTGCGCGCCCTGCTGCTGGAGAAGCTGCGCGCCCTGGGTGCGGAGGCCAGCGGCAGCAGCCAGCGTATCGCCCGCGCCACGGTGCTGACCGACCCGCTTTCGATCGAGGCCGGCGAACTGACGGACAAGGCCTCCATCAACCAGCGCGCCGTGCTCGCGCGGCGCACAAGCCTTGTGGCGGAACTCTACGCCACCGCGCCGCCGGCCCACATCATCCTCGTCGGAGACGCCTGATCACGGCGCGGGACCCGGAGTCCGGGGCGGCGTTCGCCGCCTTCGGGTGACCGGGCTGCGCGGCTTCAGCTTTCCGGCCTGAAGCCGCTTTCCCGAACGATGCGCGCCCAGTTGTCACGCTCGCGCTGGATGCGGGCGGCGAACTCCTCGGGCGGCAGGATGGTCGGCTGGAACTCCAGCCTGTCCAACACCTGGCGAACCTCCGCCGTGCCTGCCGCCGCCGCGACCGTGCGATACAGGGCGTTGGCCAGCGTGGCGGGCGTGCGCGCCGGCAGGAACAGGCCCATCCAATCGGTGACAATGAGCTGCGGATAGCCGCTCTCGGCGACGGTCGGCACATCCGGCAGGCGCGGCAGGCGTGCCGGGCCGGAAACCGCCAGGATGCGCAGACCCGCGCCGTGCTGCGGCACCAGGTCCGACAGCACCGAGACCACCATCGGGATCGTGCCGGCGATGGTGTCCTGCACGGCGGGTGCGGCCCCGCGATAGGGAACGTGGTTCATCCGCACGCCGACCGCGCGGCCCACCATGTCGCCCACGAAATGCCCGCCCGAGCCCGAGCCCGGGGAGCCGAACACCACATCCTGCCCGCCCTGGGCCCGCAGCCAGGCGATGAACTCGGCGAAGTTGCGTGCCGGGTGGTTCGCCGGGACTGCGATCCCGAAGGCGAATTCGCACAGCGTGCAGACGGGCACGAAATCCGTCAGCGCATCGTGCCGCGCTTCACGCGGGAAAATATGCGGCTGCAGCGTCATGACGCTCGCCGGCGACATGAGCATGATCGTGCCATCGGCCTCGGCGGTGCGCACCGCCTCTAGCGCCAGGCGGCCCGTGGCACCGGGCCTGTTCTCAACGAGAGCACCGGGCGCGTAGCCGGGGCGCAGCCGCTCCGCGTAAAGCCGTGCGACCAGATCCGTGGGGCCACCGGGGGCAAAGCCCACCAGCATCCTCACATTGCGCTGCACGGTTTGCGCCCGCGCCGGCGCCACGGCGATTGCTGCCGCACAGAGCGCAAGCGCACCACGTCGTCCGATCATAGCCATCTCCCCGTCTCCCTGATTTCCAGGGTTGTTTTGTATGACGCCGGCCCCGCAACCGCCTCAGGCAGCGCTGCCCCAGACCTCTTCGGCGACCGAGACGATCATCTCCAGCTTTCGCCATTGCTCGTCTTCGGCGAGCGAGTTGCCTTCCTGGGTGGAGGCGAAGCCGCATTGCGGGCTGAGGCAGAGCTGTTCGAGCGGCGCGAACTTCGCCGCTTCCTCGATCCGGCGCTTGATGGCGTCTTTGCTTTCCAAGGTGCCGGTCTTGGAAGTCACCAGGCCGAGGACGACGGTCTTGCCCTTGGGCAGGAACCGCAGCGGTTCGAAACCGCCGGCGCGGTCGCTATCCCACTCCATGAAGTATCCATCCACCGGCATGGCGTTGAACAGCACCTCCGCCACCGGCTCGTACCCGCCGGATGCGATGAAGGTCGAGCGGAAATTCCCGCGGCACAGATGCATGGTGATCAGCAGGTCCGCCGGCTTGTTGGCCAGCGCCGTTGCGACCATGCCGGCATAGATCTCGGGCTGGCGCTCCGGATTGTCGCCCCGCTCGCGCAGCATGTCGCGCTGCGCCGGATCGCACAGATAGGCGAAGGAGATGTCATCCAGCTGGAGGTAGCGGCAGCCGGCGTCGTAAAGATCCGTGACGGCGGCCGCATAGGCGCGCCCGACATCGGCGTAGAATTCCTCCATGTCTGGATAGAGCCCGGGCGCCATCATCTTCCGCCCACCGCGATAATGCAGCATCGAGGGGCCGGGGATGGTCATCTTGGGCATGCGCTTCGCCTTGGAGGCGAGGTAGCGGAAATGCTCCACCATCGGGTGCGGGGCATAGCCCACGGGGCCGTTGATGCGCAGCGTTTTGGGCACGCCGACGCCGCCCTTGAAGTTCATGCCGCTGTCGCCATCCTCGGAAGTCACGCCAGGCAGGCGCTCCAGGAAGTCGAAATGCCAATAGGCACGGCGGAACTCGCCATCCGTCACGCTGCTGAGACCGATCGATTCCTGCTTCGCGACCAGTGCCGCGATCTCGCCATCCTCGATCGCCTGCAACTCCGCCATGCTCATGCCGCCAGCCAGCACGGACTCACGGGCGGTCTTGAGCGTGCCCGTGCGCAACAGGCTGCCGACATGGTCGGCGCGGAAGGGACGAAGCGCGTTCATGCAAGTCTCCGGTCTTGAAGAATGATCAATGGCGTGGTCATGCCGACAAGGCGGCACGCACGCGCTCCTGCGTGAAGGGCAGGATGTTGAGCCGCTTGCCCGTCGCCGCCAGCACCGCGTTGGAAATGGCAGGCGCGATGGTGCCGAGGCCAAGCTCGGCCGCCGGCAGCGGCATCTCGCCGCTGCGGATCAGCCGCACCTGCACCTCCGGCGTCTCCGAGGCACGCAGCACCTCGTAGTCATTGAAGTTGCTCTGCTCCACCGCGCCGTTGCGGAAGGTCAGGCGTTCCGTCAGGGCGCTGGAGACACCCCAGAGCAGCGAGCTTTCGATCTGCCGCATGGCGTTGCGCGGCTGCACGGCCAGGCCGATATCCGCCGCGCACCACAAGCGCAGCACGCGCAGCCTGCCGCTGGCGCGGTCCACCGCCACCTCCGCCACCGTCGCCGACAGCGACTCGCCCAATTGCGGCAGGCCGAGTTTCGCGAAGCCGATGCCGAGGCTCGTGCCCTCCCGTCGGCGGCCCCACTCGGCCATTTCGCCCGCGGCCTGCAACACGGCCTTGGCCCGCGCATCGCGCAGCAAAGCGAGGCGATAGGCCAGCGGGTCGGCATTGGCCTGGCGCGCCAGATCGTCAATCACCGCCTCCACCGCGAAGGCATTCGGACCGGCGCCGATGCCGCGCCAGGGTGCGGTGCGCACGCCGTGTTCGCGGTAGACATGCTCGGTCAGCGTGGCCGGCACGTCGTAATGCGCGACATTGGCGTGGTAGGTCACGATGTGGTCCACGCCGCGCTGCGCATCCAACCGGCCGCGGCCATACAGGATCGGCACGACCAGGTCCGCCGCCATGCGGTGGCGCCAGCCGATGATCTTGCCCGTGGCATCAAGGCCCGCATCGATCCGATGCCCGGTCATCGGCCGGGCATGCGCATTGGCGATATCGTCCTCGCGCGTTGCCATCACCTTCACCGGCCGGCCGACGGCGCGGGCGATGTGCACGGTCTCCAACTCGGTATCGATCGCCGCGCGACGGCCAAAGCCGCCGCCCATGGTGAGCATGTTCACCTTCACCCGATCGGGCGCGATGCCGACGATCTTCGCGGCTTCGTCGCGCACCTGGCTCGGCCATTGCGTGCCCGCCCAGATCTCGACCCCCTCGGCGGTGACGGAGGCCACGCAGGTCAGTGGCTCCATCTGCGCGTGGTAGACATAGTCGCTGCCGAACTCAGCGGTGTGGACCCGCGCGGCGCCCGCGATGGCCTGCACCGCCTCGCCGTTGCGCCCTGCGGTCACGCCCTGCTTCGAGGTATCGCGCGCATCGGCCATGTAGGAAGCCAGGGCCGCGCCGGATTCATGCGTCGGACCCTCGCCGGGCGACCATTGCACCGTCAGCTCCCGCCGTGCGGCCAGCACCGCCTCGATCCGCTCGCCGACGATGGCCACGCCCTGGTCCAGCGGGATGACATGGGTGATGCTGGGCCGGCGCAGCAATTCGGCGCCGTTATGCGAGACCGGGCGTGCGCCCAGGCCGGGCGAGCGCGCCACGGTTGCGTGCAGCATGTTGGGCAGCCGCACATCGATGGCGAAGACGGTCTGGCCAAGCGCCTTGGCCGGCACGTCGAAGCGCGGCATATCGCGCCCGACCAGGCGGAAGGCCGATACGGGCTTGAGGGCCGCGGGCGCAATCTCGGGCAGGGTGGCGGGCATGGTCGCGAAGGACGCGACCTCGCCATAGCCGATGCGGCGGTTGGACGCGGCGTGGACCACCACGCTCGGCTCCGTCGTCAGCTCCGCCACCGGCACGCCCCAGCGTGCGGCGACGGCATCCAGCAGCACGCGCCGCGCCTGCGCGCCGGCGATGCGCAGCGGCATCCAGTAGCCGCGCACCGAAAGGCTGGCGACCACGAACTGGCTGCGGAAGATCGGGCTGTCATAGGCCGCGCGCACGGGCGCAGTCTCGATCCGCACGCGGCTCCACTCCGCGTCCATCTCCTCCGCCACGATCAGCGGCAGCGAGTTGTTGGAGGCCTGGCCCATTTCGGGTACCGGCGCCTGGATCGTGATGGTGCCGTCGGGCGCGATGCGCACATAGGCATTGAGCGTGGCCGGGCTGGCCGCCTGGGCCTGGGCGGTCGCTGGCCCGCCGAAGGCAAAGGCGAAGCTCAGGCCCGTGGCCCCGGCCAGCAGGCCGCGCCGTCCGATGGTGATGTTGCTGGTGCTGGTGTCGATCATGTCAGACCCCTTGCCCGGCTTGCTGAATCGCCTCGACGATCTGGTTGTAGCTGGCGCAGCGGCAAAGATTGCCGTCCATATGCGCGATGATCTCCTCGCGGCTCGGTCGCGGCGTCTGCGCCAGCAGCGTCGCCGCCTGCATGATCTGGCCGGTCTGGCAGTAGCCGCATTGCGGCGCTTCGACGGCAACCCAGGCGCGCACCAGCGGATTCTGCGCGCCGCCCGGAAGACCCTCGATGGTCGTGATGGCCTTGCCTTCGGCGGCCGAGACCGGCAGCGAGCAGGAGCGCACGGCTTCACCATCCACATGCACGGTGCAAGCGCCGCAGGCGGCGACGCCACAGCCGTACTTGGTGCCGGTCAGCCCCAGATGTTCCCGCAAAACCCACAGCAATGGCGTATCAGCTTCAGTCGTCACCGTGACGGTGCGGCTGTTGACTGTGAGCGCAATCATGGCGTGCCTCCGTTGTTTCTCCGGCCTCTGGCGGGCCGTCATGACCTGATTCGCCGGGCCCGTGGCCCGGCGCTCGCCTCAATCCATGGTGGCGCCGGTTTCCTGCACCAGGCGGCCCCACTTGTCCGATTCCGCGCGCGCGAAGGCGGCGAAATCATCCGGCGTGCCGCCGCGCACCAGGGCACCCTGCGACGCCAGCACCTCGCGGAACTCCGGCACGCGCAGGATCTGGTCGACCTCGGCGGAGAAGCGCCGCACGCGGTCCTGGGGTGTCGCGGCATGCATGCAGAGGCTCATCCAGGTGGAGGAGATCAGCTGCGGCACGCCCTGTTCGATCGTCGTCGGCACATCGGGCAGCAGCGCCACGCGTTCGGCATGCGCGACCGCGATGGCCTTGACGCGGTTGTCGCGCACGAAAGGTGCCGCGGAGAAGCCGGCATCCCACATCGCCATGGTGTGGCCCGAGACCAGCGATGTCAGCGCGGGCGCCGAGCCACCGAAGGGCACATGCGTCGGGTTGCCGCCCTGGCCCATGGCGCGCGTCATCGCGATGGTCAGGTGCGAAGGCGTGCCGATGCCGGCGGAGGCGTGCGTCAGCCCATCACCCAGCCGGCGTGACAGCGCGAGGAACTCCTGGAGCGTGTTCGCGGGCAGGGAGGGATGCGCCACGAGCACCAGGGGAATCACACTGATCAGGGAGGCGAAGGAGAAGTCGCGGAAGGGGTCGTAGGGCAGGCGGCGATACAGATGCGGGTTGATCGAGATCGGGCCGGAGGGCGTTGCGAAAACCGTGTGCCCGTCAGGCGGCGCCTGCAGGAAGGCCTGTGCTGCGACGATGCCGTTTGCGCCGGGGCGGTTCTCCACGACCACCGGCTGGCTCCAACGCTCCGAGAGCCGCTGCGCCACAAGGCGCGCCTGGGCATCGGCCGAGCCGCCGGCAGCGACAGGCACGATGAAGCGCATGGCACGGGAGGGGAAGGCCTCGGCCTGGGCAATGGCCGGTGCTGGAAGTGCCGGAAGAACAAGAGCTGCCAGGGCGGCACGACGCCGGATATTGACCATTTTCTGCGTTTCCTCCGTGTTTAACCAAGGCAATGTTCAAACCAGGCGATGCCCAGCCGGCGCAATTCTTTCCGGCGGACGAAAAAGTTTGCGCCGACGTCCGAGGGTGCGCTTCGGTGCCGCAGGCAGGCCATGGGACACAGCTCATGGGCCAGGCCCAGGCTGTATTCAGGTCGCACCGCGGCAACGTATACGGCCATTGATTAACTGGCTTTCACCGAAGAATAAAGCCCAAAAATCCCCATATTTCTTGTCATATTTTCCGATCTCCGGTGCCGCTACGCAATCTCTTGGCAGGGCGAGGGTGGGTCTGTATACAGGGCCGCCATCATCTGACCGGGAAGTCATCATGCCGCCCGAGCCAAGTTTCCCTCTCAATGCCTGGTACGCCGCTGCATGGGACCATGAGGTCAAGCGCGAGCTGCTTCCGCGTTCCGTATGCGGCAAGAAGCTGGTGCTCTACCGCACCCAGGAGGGTGCGGCCGTCGCGCTGCTGGACGCCTGCTGGCATCGCCTGCTGCCGCTCTCGATGGGCAGGCTACGCGGCGATGAGGTGCAGTGCGGCTATCATGGCCTGCGCTTCGATGCCCGCGGACGCTGCACCCACATGCCCTCGCAGGAAACCATCAACCCGGCCGCGAAGGTCCGCAGTTTCCCGGTGGTCGAACGCCACCGTTTCGTCTGGATCTGGCCCGGCGATCCCGCCCTGGCCGACCCTTCCCTGGTGCCCGACCTGCATTGGAACAACGACCCGGCCTGGGCTGGCGATGGCGGCCTGATCGCCGCGCAATGCGACTACCGCCTGCTCGTCGACAACCTGATGGATCTGACGCACGAGACCTTCATCCACGCCGACAGCATCGGTGATGATCACGTCGCCGAAGCGCCCTTCGAGGTGACGCATGGCGCCCGGACCGCGACCGTGACACGCTGGATGATCGACATCGAGCCACCGCCCTTCTGGCGCGCGCAATTCGGCCGGCCTGGCCGCGTGGATCGCTGGCAGATCATCCGCTTCGAAGCGCCCTGCACCGTGGCCATCGATGTCGGCGTCGCCGCCACCGGCACCGGTGCGCCGCAGGGCGACCGCAGCCAGGGCGTCAGCATGGTGGTGATCAACACCATCACGCCGGCGACCGACAAGACCTGCCACTATTTCTGGGCCAATGCGCGCGACTATCGCCTGCATGAGCAGCTGGTCACCACGCAGATCAAGCAGGGCGTCACGCGCATCTTCGCGCAGGATGAGGCCATCGTGGAAGCCCAGCAGCGCGCGATGGACGAGAACCCGGACCACATCTTCTACAACCTCAATATCGATGCCGGCTCGATGTGGGCGCGCCGCATCATCGCGGGGATGATCGCCGCCGAGCGAACTCCGCACGCCGTCGCGGCCGAATAGCATGTCGCAAACGCTCTCCGCGCAGCTTCGCCTGCGCGACCTCATTCTCAGCGGCGAGTTGGCGCCGGGCGAGCGCCTCTCCGAGCCCTCGGTTGCCGAGCGGCTCGGCGCCTCGCGCACGCCGGTCCGCGCAGCGCTGGTGCGTCTTGCCGAGGAAGGGCTCGTGGAGCCCATTCCATCCGGCGGCTTTGCGGTAAAATCCTTCACCGAGGAGGATATCCAGGACGCCATCGAACTGCGCGGCACGCTGGAAGGCCATGCCGCGCGCCTTGCCGCGGAGCGTGGCGCGCCGAGCGCCGCCCTGGCCGAAATGAAGCGCCTGATCACGCGCCTTGATGAGGCCACCAGCCCACCGATCAACGAGGCGGTCTTCACAGACTACGTCGCCCTCAACGCGCATTTCCACGAATTGCTCGTGGAGGCGGCCGGCAGCGCCGTTCTCGCCCGACAGATCGGACGCGTGGTGTCGCTTCCCTTTGCCTCCCCCTCCGGTTTCGTGCTTGCCCAGGCCGTCCTGCCCGAAGCGCAGCGCGTTCTGGCCATCGCCCAGGAACACCACCGCGGAGTCGTCGAGGCCATCGAACGCCGCGAGGGTGCGCGCGCCGAGGCCCTGATGCGCGAGCATGCCCGGCTGGCGCGCCGGAACCTGGAGCTTGTGCTGTGTGATCAGGACTCGCTGCACCTCGTGCCGGGTGGGGCGCTGATCCGCCGCCGCAACTGGGCCTGAAAGCCATGCAGCACGACGACACCTGGCTTGGCGCCACGCTCCGTTCCACGCGGGACCTGACGCCAGGCATCCGTGAGTTTTCATTGCGGCCGGACGAGGGTGCCGCTTCCTATCCGACGGGCGCGCATCTGCGGATCCGCCTCGACGTCGCGGGCCAGGCGACGACGCGCCACTATTCGCTGGTCGGCGCTGCACCGCGCGATGGCAACTGGCGCATCGCGGTGCAGCGCGAGGATGCCGGGCGCGGCGGCTCTCGCGCCATGTGGGCGCTGGAGCCCGGCGCGCGGCTCACCATTTCCCGTCCCACGAGTCATTTCGAGCTTACCTCCGGCGCGCCGGAGGTTCTGCTGCTGGCCGGTGGCATTGGCATCACGCCGATGTTGGGCATGGCGGAGGCGCTGCGCCGCCGCGGCGCGCTGTTTCGCCTGCTCTATGCCGGCCGGTCGCGCGCCTCCATGGCCTATCTGCCGGAACTGACGGCGATGCTGGGCGAGGCGCTGCTGGTGCAGGCCGAGGATGAGGCGGGCAGGCCCGACCTTGCCGCGGCCTTCGCCGCCCTGGCCCCGGCTGGGGAAGTCTATGTCTGCGGCCCGATTGGCCTGCTGGGTGCGGCACGCCGCGCCTGGGCCGGCACCGGGCGCCCACCTGCCAATCTGGTATTCGAGACCTTCGGCTCCTCCGGCCATGCGGCGCCGCGCGCTTTCACCGTGCGCATCCCGCGTCTGGGCCGGGAGGTCACGGTGCCGGCGGATGCCAGCATGCTTGAGGCCCTGGAGGCCGCCGGCGTCGGCGTCCTGTCCGATTGCCGGCGGGGTGAATGCGGGCTTTGCGCGCTTGATGTGCTGGCCGTGGAGGGCAGCATCGACCACCGCGACGTATTTTTCTCAGACCGACAGCATGCCGAGGGTCGCCGCATCTGTGCCTGCGTCTCCCGCATCGCTGGCGGGGGCATCACCATCGATCCGCCTTGGCGTGAAGATGCGCCCCTGTGCCCCGGGCCTGAGATAGGCCGTCGAAGCGGCGCTGCTGGGGTCAGCGGTTGACCGATTCGCAAGCGGGCAGGGCGGGTCATCCCGGAGGGGGTTGCGCTGCCCTTTGTGCGGTCCTGCCCGTTGGCGTCACGCCCGAGCCGTTGCAGCGTCAGTCGAATCCCGGCGCCACCGGGTGGGCAGCTGGATCCATCGCCCGGGCCGGACGACGGGCCTTGTCGCCGCGCCTAGGGTTAATGTTACCTATCGGTAATTCTTTGTTGCCCTCAGGCTGCGGGGCGCGGTACCGTCGTTTTGTATAAAAGTTCACGTTCCTTTGTGGCGCGTGAAGCCGAGGGCCGCAAGGGTCAACGAGAAGAGTGGCTTCTGGGGGAGTCCACGCACTCGCTTTCCGCGCGACACCAGGCGCTCAGTTTTCGGCAAAATTGCCCTAGGCAATGCTGGCAGGGAGAGAAATAATTCCATGACAACCTACAAGGACGCCCAAACATCCAAGGGGGAAAAATCCTACTCGTCATCGGCCGTCGCCGATCATGAGGAGGTCGCGATCGGTCGCAAGCTGATGGCGGCGCTGAAGCTGCTCGCGATATTCTGCACCGTCTACTTCGTGGCGGCGCTGATTGCGACTCCGGAATTCAAGCACATCGCCAACATTCAGATCTTGAACCTGCCCCTTGGGTTCTACACCGGAATTCTCGTTTTTGTGGTCGGCATTGTTGTGACACGCATGTGCCTGAACCAGGACCAGAAGATCTGACCATGACCAATCCCATAGCCTTTTCGATCCTGGTCGCCAGCCTGCTCGCAGTGGTCTACGTGAGCTGGTGGGGCAAGAAATTCACCACCACCACCACCGATTTCTATGTCGCAGGCGGCAAGATTTCGGCCCGCCTGAATGGCTGGGCCATGTTCGGCGATTATTGCAGCGCTGCAAGCTTTCTCGGCGTCGCCGGCGCCATCGCATTGACCGGCATCGACAGCTGGTGGGTCGCCATCGGCTTCTTCGGCGCCTGGGTGTTCGTGCTGGTCATCCTGGCTGGCCCGCTCAAGAGCTCGGGCAAGTTCACGGTGGGCGATGTGCTGGTCGGGCGTTTCGGCGGCCGAAGCCTGAAGTTCCTGGCCATGCTCACCACCATCGTCATCGGCACGCTCTACCTGGTGCCGCAGATCGTCGGCGCGGGCCATCTCTTCCAGCTGCTGCTGGGCTGGGACTACACGGTCACGGTGTTCGTGTCGGCCGTCATCATGGGCGTGATGGTGGTCATGGGTGGCATGATGGGCACCACCTACAACCAGGCGATCCAGGGCGTGATCCTGCTGGTGGCGATGCTGCTGCTGCTGATCCTGTCCGCCATCATCTATTTCGGCGGCAACCCGATCGCCATCATCACCCAGGCAATGGAAACCGTGCCGCCCACCTCGGCCGTCGGGGTCATGGGGCAACTGCCGCCGCCGGCCGCAGGCACCACTTACGGGGCACTCGCGCTGGCCGAGGCCATCCGCAGCGGGTTCCAGAACCTGCCGAATGCGCTGACGCCGGGCATTTCCGTGCCGAACGCCCTCAATCAGTTCAGCCTTGTGCTGGGCCTGTTGCTCGGCGTGGCCGGGCTGCCGCACATCCTGATCCGCTTCTACACGGTGAAGGACGCCCGGGACGCCAAGAAGGGCGCCGAGCTCACCATCATCGGCCTGGCGGTGTTCTACATCGCCGTGCTGTTCGTCGGCTACGCGACGATGACGATCCTGTACCCCTACCTGATCGAGATGCTGCAAGCCGGCCAGCGCGGCCGGGCGACCAACATGGCGATCCCGCTGCTCGGCATGGAGTTGGGTGGCGAGGTGGTTCTGGGCATCATTGCGGCAGGTGCCATGGCCGCCATGCTCAGCACCTCGGTCGGCCTGCTGATCTCGATGAGCACCAGCCTCTCGCACGATGTCTATGCCGGGGTGCTGCGCCCCGACAGCAGCGACCGGGAGCGTGTGGTGTTCGCCAAGATCGGCGCCGCCGTGCTGACAGTGATCGCCCTGGTGGCATCGCTGTGGCTGCGGGACCAGAATGTCGCCGTGCTGGTCGCCATGTGCTTCGGCATCGCCTCCAGCACCTTCGCGCCGGTGCTGATCCTGTCGATGTGGTGGCAAGGCCTGACGAAGGAAGGCGTGATCGCCGGCCTGGTCGTCGGCCTGGTGGTCTCGCTGACCTTCACCTTCGCGCGCTTCTCGGGCGTGCCGGAGGTCCTCGGCATCACCGTGCTGGGCAATCCGGCGCTCTACGGGGTTGTCTCGGCCCTGGTCGCGATCGTCGCGGTCAGCCTGGTGACCAAGAACACCGGCAATGCCCGGGAATTCATGGCCATCGCACATCGCGGCTGATCTCCGCGACCGGTCCTGAAGCTTGGAAACCCGCCGCAAGGCGGGTTTTCTTGTTCGATCAAGGTTGGTGTACGCCACACGCCAATCACGGTCCGCGCGGCGCCCGCAATCCGTCCAGCGCCTCCGCCCCGATCACCCAGAGAATTTTCCAGCCCGCCCTGACCGTGCCGGACAGGGTTCCCGAAATCTTGGATTGACCGATGCGGCGCCGGTAGCCCACCGGCACCTCCCGCACCCGCAGGCCGAGACGGGCGGCGCGGACCTGCATCTCCACGGTCCAGCCCCAGGTTTCGTCCCGCATGCCAAGCCGCACCAGCGCATCGCGCCGGATCACGCGGAACGGGCCGAGGTCGGTGTAGCGCACGCCCCAGACCAGGCGGATCAGCAGGCAGGCCAGCGCATTGCCGAAGCGCTGCTGCGGCGTCAGCGCGCCGGGCTCCACGCCAAGGGTGCGCGCGCCGATCACCAGGTCTTCCTCTCCCGCCGCGATCGGGGTGAGCAGCCGCAGGATATCCTCCGGCCGGTCGGCCGCGTCGGCATCCATGAACAGCACGGTATCCACCTCGGGCGACAGCGCGGCGATCCCGGCGAGGCAGGCACGGCCGTAGCCGCGCCGCGGTTCCGCCACGACGCGGGCACCGAGGCGGTGCGCAACCTCGGGCGTGCCGTCGGTGCTGGCGGTGTCCACCACGATCACCTCGGCGATCCAGGCCGGGATCGCCGACAGCACCTGCGGCAGCGCGGCGGCCTCGTTGCGGGCGGGGATGACGATGCCGATGCGAAGCCCGCCCGGCGCGCTCATCGCCGCACCGGCTTTTGTATCCAGGACAGTCCAAGCATCACCAGCATCCCCAGCAGATGGATCGCGGCGATGCCATGGGCGAAGACCGCACCCATCCCCAAGCCGCGCATCGCGAAAAAGACGTAGTAGAGCGGCAGCAGCACCGCAGGCAGCAGCAGCGCCCGGCAGCCCAGCGCCGCGGCGAAGGGCAGGAACCAGACCGCATACCAGGGGAATTGCGCGGGGGAGAGGTAGAAGGTCGCCGCCGCGACGACCAGCGCACCCCGGATCAGCACCGCCGGCGCGCCCGGTGCCGGGCGCGCCACCGCCAGCGCCACCGCAACCCCGGCGAGCCCGAGCAGAGGTCGCAGCAGTTCAACAAGGCCAGGCCCGAATCCCGCCTGCAGCCAGGCCAGGGGCGCATTATTGGCCAGCCAGCCGCGGGCAAAGGCGTTGATCCCCGCATCGGGCGCGGCTGCGGTGGCCAGCAACGGCAGCAGCGTGACCGCCGCGGTCAGGCCGAAGGCGGCGGCGGCCGGCAGCCTGGCGCCGGCCGGCAGCCAGCGCGCGAGCAGCGGCACCAGCAGCACCGGCCAGAGCTTCACCCCCGCCGCCAGCCCCAGCAGCCCCCCAGCCAGCGCCCCGCGTCCGCCAAGCGTGGCCAGCAGCGCGCCGATCAGCAGCGGCGCCAGCAGCGCGTCCACATGCGCGGCATTCGCCAGGACCAGCGGCAGCAGCGGGCAGCACCACCAGATGGCGGCGCGCATCACGGGCAGGCCCGCCCGCCGCAGCAGCGCCGCCAGCAGCAGCAGCGCCAGGACCTCCGCGCCCAGCATGACCAGGCGCAGGCCCAGCAGCTCCCACGGCGCGATCCAATGCGCCAGCAGGAAGGCCGCCTGGGCGGTGCCGGGATAGATGCTGCGGAGCCCGGCGAAGGGCAGCACAGCGTGCAGCGCCGCCCCCGCTTCGCCCAGCGCGGGCGGCAGGCCGGCGGCGGGCGGCGGACCCCAGGGAGAAAGGCCCTGCGCCGCCAGCGCCCCATCCCACAGGTAGCGCAGCGTGTCGGTGTCCAGCACCACAGGGGTGCCGAACCAGGCCAGTCGCATCGCCAGGCCGAGGGCGAGCACCGCGAGGATCACCGCGGGCCGAGGGGGCAACCGTTCCAGCGGCCCGATCGCCGCGAACCAGGCCGCCCCGCCGAGCAGGGCGAGGCCTGCGAAGGCAAAGATGCCCGCCGCCGGCGCGCGCAGCTCGTCGGCAAGGGCGGGGGCGAGGGCGAGCATGCCGGCCTGGGCCAGGGCCAGCACCACCGCCGCCGCGATCAGCCGCCGCCCCTCGCCATGCGCGGCATCAGGCGCCATCTGCGTAACCTTGGCCTTGTCTGTGGCGATGCGGAATCATGGGCCTGCCTGCCGCCACGCCGCCGATGAAAGCGACACCATGCCGACAGAATTCCGCCTGAGCCGATGCCTGGTCCTGGCCGGTGCCGGTGGCGCCGCGCTGGCGGCGATGGGGGGCGCGGCGCTGGGCTGGCCCTCCCTCTGGCGCAGCGGCCTGCCCGACCCGGCCGATCCGCGCACCACGATGGAGGCGGTGGAGCGGGCCGTGGCCCGGCTGCTGCCGGTGCCGGAGATCACCGCGGCCGAGCTGGCACGCCGCCTCGCCTCCGGGGATCGCATGGTGCTGTTCGATGTGCGGGAGGCCGAGGAATACGCGCAGAGCCACATCCCCGGCGCGCTCCGCGTGTCGCCAGCGGCCACCGGCGCGTCCGTCCTGGCGGAGCATGGCGCGCGCATGGCCGGCGCGACGGTGGTGTTCTACTGCGCCGTGGGCTGGCGGTCGGGCCTGATGGTGCAGGGCATCCGGGAGGCAGCGGCATTGGCGCCGGCCGCGGCGTTGTTCAACCTGCGTGGCGGCATCTTCCGGTGGCATGCCGCGGCCGGGCAGCTGGAATTCGGCCCCGGCGCCACCGGCGTGCACCCCTTCGATACCGCCTGGGGCCGGTTGCTGCGGCGGATGACCGGCGGCTGAGCCACGACGGCTCATGCGCCCGGGGGGGCGTCGTTCAGCGCCCAGTCGTAGGTATCCTCGGCGATGGTGGTGCGATCGTTGAGCTGCGCGGCCAGCGCCGGCGCGGCGTGGCGGCGCAGATGGGCCACCACCCCCGCCTCATTGCCACCGAGATCCTCGCGGAACCAGGTGAAGATGGAGGAGACGCGCAGCCGCCCGTCCGGCAGCACCGTCACGCCGCGCGGGTGGTTGACGAAGGCGCGCGCCGCCGCGTCCAACTCAGACTCAAGTGTCGCCGCCCGCCAGGCGCGCGGCCAGATGTTCGGGCAGCCGATCGAGGCGCAGTTCACCGCGTAATGCACGCGCGGATCGCGGAAGGTCGGGCGCATCGTCTCATGCTCGATGTCGTCCAGTGACATGCGCCGCCCCTCCACGGTGACAAGCCGCGTGCGCCACGGCCCGAACCAGCCCTTCGGGTCGAGCGGCACGCCGGTGGAGCGGATGTCCCGGATGGAGCGGACCGGGTAGCGTTCCAGCACCACCTTCAGCGTCAGCGCATTGTAGAGATTGGCCCAGAAGGCAAAGGCCTCCGCGCGTGGCAATGTGGAGGGGCGGCGCGTCGCAGCCGCCGCAATCCATCCATCCAGCGCGGCCATATCGGCGGCGGAAGCCTTCCAGGCGGCGTAGCGCAGGCGCGTCACGCCATCGGGATGCGGGACGACATGGCGGCTGAGCAGCGCATCCAGCACGGCATCCGCATCGGCCTGGGCGGCAGGCGGCCGCAGCGCGACCATCGGCAGCGCGAGAAGGGGAAGTCCGAGGAGGGTGCGGCGGCGCGTCATGTGCTGTTCCATCGGTTGCGCGCGAAACGCGCCGGGGGCGAGGGGGCGGCCAAGGCGAGCGCGGCGATGCCAGGCCGCATTCGGTCTGCACGACACTTCGGCGGATGGCCGGCGGTGGTTACGGGCGCTGTGTCCCGGATGGTTGCCAGGTGCAGGCCGCCTCGGCGCTCGCCCAATCGGCCAGCAATGCGCGGGTGTGCCGTGCCGTGCCGCTGCTCGCGCCGGGGGCCAGGCCTGGCGCTGGCCGGGCGAGGTCGTTCTCCAGCCGGCGAAAATCCTGCGGCTCGTCGACATCGTACCAGCTCGGCAGCAGCGTCACGGGCAGCCCGATTTCCGTTGCGCGGTCGAGCGTGCAGGCGAGGACCTCCGGCATGCTCCAGGCGATGTCCTGGAACAGCCGGGGATGGGGCCGCTTCAACCCGACCAGGTAGTAGCCGCCATCACGCGCGGGGCCGAGCACCACGCGGTCACCGGGTGCGCGGAGCGCGGCGATCGCCTCGACGACGATATCCGTCGGCAGGGTTGGGCTGTCGCCATTCACCAGGATGGCGCAGTCGTGGCCATCGGCCAGGAAGGCCGTGATGCCCAGATCCAGGACCGCGCCCACGCTCGCCTCCTGCCGCAGCAGCAGCGTCCAGGGGGTTGGCAGCAGCGCCCGCAGCGATGCCTCCGACCCGGCCGGGCTGAACAGCGCGAAAAGCTGCCGGCCGAGCGGGGCGGGGACGGCCTCCAGCGCGGCGGCGACGTCGCGGATGAAGCAGGCGGAGAGTTGTGCGACCCGCTCCGCCCCGAGCAGGGGCCGAAGGCGGGATTTTCCGCCGCCGACGCCCGGCGTCTTGCAGACAATCGCGATCGCGACCCCCAGCCCCATTGCCCGCCCCCCGGCCTTGTTAACCCTGTTCTACGTCCCGGGGACTGAGAAGGTTACGCTTGGTCCATCTGGAAAGGGCTGGCATCGACTGAATCGGGTTCGGCGGGCGCCTGGCCGCCAAGCCCCGACGATCTTCGGAGCTTGCACGGTGGGCCGGCTTGCCGATCGCGATTATCATCGTTCTCTAGCTGATTGGAATCTTGTGATTGATGGCCGGCCGATCGCGGCTGTTTTTCACGGCGGGATGCTGTAGAGACGGCGCGTGACGGGACGCCACGGGGCCGGGGGGCTCCGCCGCGCGATCAGCCAGCGCAACATTGGTTGCGCCGGACCGGTCGATGCGGCAGGCAGGGGGTCCCAGGGGGAGAATCCCACGCCATGCGCCGCAAGTTTTCCATTCGTCTGCTGCTCGCCGGCGCCGCCGTGGCCATCGGCGGTCCCGCCATCGCCCAGTCCTGCGTCCAGTCCAACGAGCGTACGGCCTTCGAGCTGCGCGCCCTGCAAAGCCAGCTGATGGTCGCCGCCATCACCTGCCAGCGGGATGCCGACTACAACGCCTTCGTGCGCAAGTTCCAGGGCGAGCTTGGCGGCGCCTACAACACCATCCGCACCCATTTCCGCCGCACCGGCGGCGCCCAGGGCCAGCGCGCGCTGGATGGCTACATCACGACGCTGGCGAATGAGCAGTCCCAGGACGGCATCCGCCAGGGCTCGCGCTTCTGCCAGAACATCACCCCGCTGTTCCAGGCCGCCCTGGCGCAGAGCAGCGCCAGCGCGCTGGTCGAGATGTCGCTGGAGCGCAACGTGCTGAACCCGCATGATGCCGCCGCCTGCCCGGAGCGCCCCGCCCCGGCCGCAACCACCCCGGCGCGCCGTCGTCCCGCGGCGACCACCCGCTCCGCCGCCGTATCCGGCTGAACACGCGACACCTTTGACCGGGCCGGGGCTGCGCGCTTGAAGCGTTTCTGGGACGAGGCGCGGGCGGTGCCGGCCGAGACGGGCTTCGCCATCCTGCTGGATGGCCGCCCGGTGCGCCTGCCGGGCGGCGCGCCGCTGCGTGTGCAAGGCGCGAAGCTTGCGGAGGCCGTGGCCGCCGAATGGCAGGCGGCGGGCGGCGCCAAGGGCGGGGAGATGCGGCCCGAGGACGTGCCGCTGACCCGCCTGGTCGGCACGGCGGAAGAACGCATCGGCCCGGCGCTGGACGGCACCATCACCGCCATCGCCCGCTACGGCGAGACGGAATTGCTGTGCTACCGGGCGGAGGTCCACCGCCTCGCGGCCCGGCAGGCGGAAGCCTGGGATCCCTGGCTCGCCTGGGCGGCGCGCGCGCTGGATGCGCCGCTGCGCGTCACCACCGGCATCCTGCCCGTGCCGCAGCCGCCCCAGGCGCTGGCCGCGCTGCAACGCGCGGTGGCGCGCCATTCCGTGCTCGGCCTGGCGGCGCTGGGCGTCGCGGTGCCGGCGCTGGGCAGCCTGGTGCTGGGCCTGGCCGTGGCGGAGGGACATCTGGACCCGGCCGAGGCGCATCGCCTGGCCAGCCTGGAGGAAATCTTCCAGGAGGAGTTCTGGGGCGTGGACCCGGATACCGTGAAGCGGCGCGAGGCCGCGGCGGCGGATGTCGCGCTCGCGGCCCGGCTGGTGCGGCTGGCCGGATGATCGCCCGGCTGCTGTCCATCAGCGGCCGTGTGCAAGGCGTGGGCTACCGGGATTGGCTGGTGCGGGAGGCGCTGCGACTCGGCCTGCGGGGCTGGGTCCGCAACCGGCCGGATCGCAGCGTGCAGGCGCTGGTGGCGGGGGATGCGGCCGCCGTGCAGGCGCTGATCGCCGCCTGCCATCGCGGGCCGCTGCTCGCCCGCGTCGCGGCGGTGGCCGAGGCCCCGGCGGAGGTGCCTGAGGCGCCGGGATTTCACCGCCGGGCGGATGGCTGAGCCGGTCTCATGCTGCACTGCCGAAATTTCTTGTCGGGTGAGCGATTCTGCCCTATCTCTCCGCCCGTCGGCGGGTGTTAGCCCGCCGCGCCCCGGCCGCGTGAGCGGGCCCGGCGCAGCCATTCCATGAAGGAATGACCTGGCGCCTGGAGGCCCGGACCGGGGCGCTGCCGTCGCCCGAAAGGCGTGGCTCTGCGGACAACATCGGACCGGCCCCGGCACGCGGGTTGGCCCACC
>LNFM01004603.1_pt1 | contig 25172 bp, 23 predicted proteins | sample 596031 | NCBI WGS metagenome assembly LNFM01 (sample SAMN04254537, study PRJNA301005) | activated carbon metagenome | isolation source: dual media filters at the Ann Arbor, Michigan drinking water treatment plant | place: USA: Ann Arbor | reverse complement strand
CCAGCCCGTTGAAGCTCGACTTTGCCATGTCGAGGAAGGCCACCTGCGTCTCGGCCATCGCGCGCTGGTAGGACGCGTGCGCCTCGATCGTCTGGCGCTGCGCTTCTTGGTACGCGCGCACCCACGCGAGCTGAACGTTGTCCGAAGTTGCGAGCACGGGCTTGTTGCTGTTGGAGCCTTGGGTCATGGCGATTCCGTTGCGGGCAGGTGGTTGAGCAGGGGCAAGGTTCGAGACGCCGTTGGTCTTGCTGGGCGTGCTCGTCGGGGCGGTGACTGGCTTTGCGACCGCGGGCGTAGCGGGCGCAGGCGCGTGTACGGCGGGCGCGGGCGCAGGGGGCTTCGACGCAGCGGGCGCGGGGGGCGGTGAATTCGTGGGCGCTGTTGAATTCGTGGGTGTGCGATCCGAGCGCGTCGGGTTGGGCTTGGGCAGCGCCGCAGCGCCGCCGGGCGGGGGGTAGGGCTTGCCGTAGTTGCTGCCGTCGATTTTGAGTTCGAGGGCGGGCTTCTTCTTCGGCGCGACGCTGGATCGGTCCTCGTACGCGCTCCACAGCGGGGCGAAGTCGATCTTCACGCCCGCGACCGACAGCTTGGCGAGCGCCTCGTTGAGCGACGAGAGCCCGTGCTTGCCCTTGCGGTCGGTGGCGATCGCGCGATGCGCGCGGCCCGAGAGAATCCTGCCGACGAGGTCGCTCAGCACCGAGCCGGGGCCGACCTCGACGAACGTCCGCGCGCCGCGGGCGTACATCGCCTCGATCACGTCGACGAAGCGCACCGGCAGCGCGAGCTGCGCGGCGAGGCGCTGGCGGATCGCGGCCTGGTCCGCCGGGTAGGGGTCGGCGTCAGCGTCTCCGATCACGGGGATCGCGGGGGTCTTCACGGGGACGCTCGAGAGAAACGCGCCGAACGGCGCGCTCGACGAGGACACCACGCTCGAGTGAAACGCGGTCGCGACGGGCAAGCGCTTCGCGGTGATCCCGCGCTCGGCGAGCTTCTTCTCGACCGCTTCGATCCCGGCGGTCGTCCCCGAGAGGACCACCTGCGTGGGGGCGTTGTGGTTGGCGACCACGACGTCGGGGATCGCCCACTCTTTCAAGAACGCGCGCACCGCGGCGACGTCGTGGACGACGGCGGTCATCGAGCCTGGGGTCTTGGCGGCCTCGCGCATGAGCTCGCCGCGGCGGCGGGACGCGCTGAGAAAGCCGTCGAAATCGAGGGCGCCGGCGCAGTAGAGCGCGGTCAGCTCTCCGTACGAGTGCCCTGCGGCGCTCGCGGGACGCACGCCGATCGCGGACAAGACGTTCATCGTGGCGACGCTGGCGAGGCCGATCGCGGGCTGCGCCCACTCGGTGGCGGTGAGCTCTCGTTGTTGTGCTTCGCGCGCTTCGTCGCTGAACGCCGGGCGCGCAAAGACGAGCTCGTGCACCGAGCGTCCGTCGAACGCGCGGTCCGCGGCGCGATCCCAGGCGGCGCGCGCTTCGTCGCGCTCGATCGCGAGGTCCGCGCCCATGCCCACGTACTGCGAGCCCTGTCCCGGAAAGAGAAACGCGACGTCGCCCGGAGACTCTCCGCACGCGTAGAAGATCGCCGACGGGACCTCGAGCGACGCCGTGGGGCTCTTCTCGAGGTGCGCGACGAGCTGCGAGAGCTTTGTGGCGAGGTCCTTGGCGTCCGTCGCGACGATGCCCGCGCGCGCGTCGAGCGCATGGTCGAACGAGCGTTGGGTCGTGCGGGCGGTGTCCGCGAGCGGCCTCGTCGCGCTCGCTTCGATCAGCGCTCGAGCCGAGGAGACGAGCTCGGCGGGCGTTCTCGACGAGAGCGTCACGAGCTCGCTCGGCGCCGAGCGAACGCGCCAGGCGGGCTTCGCCACGCTGCCCTCGCTCGCGACGAACTCCTGGACGCTCACGTGAAAATTGCTGCCGCCGAAGCCGAAGGACGACACGCCCGCGCGGCGCGGGTGCGCGCTGCTGCGGATCCACGGTCGTGTGCGTGTATTCAAGTAGAATGGCCCGGTCTCGAGCTCGAGCTTGGGGTTGGGGCGCTCGACCTTGATCGTGGGCGGCAGGACCTTGTGGTGCAGCGCCATGACGGCCTTGAAGAGTCCTGCGGCGCCGGCGGCGGCCTTGGTGTGGCCGATCTGCGACTTGACGCTGCCGAGCGCGCACCACTGCTTCTTCTCGGCGTTGGCCTCGGTGAAGACCGTGCGCAGGCCCTCGAACTCTGCGGCGTCGCCGGCTTTCGTTCCGGTGCCGTGGGCTTCGACGAGCTCGACGGTCTCGGGAGAGTAGCCAGCGACCTCGTAGGCGCGGCGCAGCGCCCTGGCTTGTCCGGCGGGCAACGGAGCGTAGACGCTCGGTCCGCGTCCGTCGCTCGAGGTGCCCATGCCCGTGAGCACGGCGTAGATGTGATCGCCGTCGCGCTCGGCGTCTTCGAGTCGCTTGAGGGCGAGCATGGCGAGGCCCTCGCCGAGCATCGTTCCGTCGGCGGCGTCGCTGAAGGGACGGCAGTCGCCGGTCGGCGACAGCGCGGGCGTCTTGCTGAAGCAGACGTACATCGAGATGTCGTTCATCGTGTCGACGCCGCCAGCGATGACCACGTCGCTCTGCCCGGTGCTGAGCTCGGTCATCGCCATCGACAGCGCGGCGAGCGCGCTCGCGCAGGCGGCGTCGGTGACCGCGTTGGTTCCGCGGAGATCGAAGCGATTGGCGATGCGCCCCGCCACGACGTTGCCCAAGAGCCCGGGAAAGGTCGCCTCCTGCCAGGGGACGTAGTTGCTCGAGATCTTGTCGCACGCCCGCTGCACTTCGTCTTCGGGCATCCCGCACTCGCGCAGGGCGCGCACCCACACGGGCCGCTGCAGCCGCGAAGCCATCGAGAGCATCAGCTCTTGCGCCGAGGTGACGCCGAGGATGATCGACATCTTCTCTCGGTCGATCTCGCGAAACTGCGAGCGCGCGGCGTCTTCGAGCACCTTCTGCGCGACGATGAGCGCGAGCAGCTGCGCCGTGTCCGTCGCCGGAACGATGTTCGGCGGAACCCCGAACGCCATCGGGTCGAAGCTCGTCGGCTGGATGAACGCTCCGCGCCGCGCGTAGGTCTTGTCCTGCGCCTTCGGGTCGGCGTCGTAGTAGTCCTCGATGAGCCAGTGCGACGCCGGGACGTCCGTGATCAAGTCACGCCCCGCCACGATGTCGCGCCAGAACCCGTGGGCGCCGTCCGTCGCGCTCGAGCCCGCGAACAGCGCGCTCATCCCAACGACCGCGATCGGAACCTGCTTTCTCTGCATGCTCCGTTGGTATCACCCACCCCCCAGGGGCCTCGGTCATCGTTGTGTCACAACCCGGTGAAACTCCTCCAGATATCCACGCCGTCTCTGACACGCTGCGGCGAACTTCACCGGTCGGTCGTGTCTCCAGGGTGGTAGCATCCAACCCCGAGTGTCTTTATGAAACCACCAGTGATTTTTGCGCGCTGCGCGCTCGCGACCGCGACGCTTGCTGCTCTGTTGTCGGCCTGTTCGCCGGCGACCGTCCCGACGGAGGATTCGGGGATTCCCGATGTGACCACGTCGATGGACGCGACGCCGGGCTGTCCCATGGGGCAGATGCGCTGCGGAGGACAGTGCATCGACGTCTCTGCGGACCGACGCAACTGCGGCGCCTGCGGCAACGCATGCAACGGCAACTCTGTCTGTTCGATGGGCGTCTGTGCTCCGACCTGTCCCAGCGGCCAGCAGAGCTGCGGTGGGGTGTGCGTCACGACGTCGTCCAACCCCGCGCACTGCGGCGCCTGTGGCAACGCGTGCCCGGCAGGACAAGTCTGCTCGATGAGCGCGTGCGCCGTCGTCTGCGCGATGGGGTTGACGCGCTGCTCCGCGAGCGGCGCTGACGCAGGAGCCCCTGCCGACGGCGGTGCCAACGACCTGTGCGTGGACACTCGCTCGGATCCCAACCACTGCGGAGCGTGCGGAACCCAGTGCGCCGCGGGACAGATCTGTAGCGCCGGCGCGTGCCGCGCCGCCTGCGGCCCGACGCAGATGATCTGCGGCGCTCGCTGCGCCGACCTGCAAAGCGACCCGATGAACTGCGGTCGCTGCGGCGCGGCGTGCACCGGCACGCAATCGTGTGTCATGGGCACGTGCCGCACGGGCTGCCCGTCGGGCCAGATGGTCTGCGGTACGGCGTGCATCGACGTGCGCAACGACCCGCGCCACTGTGGTCGCTGCGGCGCGACGTGCTCCGCCTCGCAGGTGTGCGACATGGGCGCGTGCGTGACGCGCTGCCCGATGGGACAGACCGCGTGCGGCGATCGCTGCATCGACACGAGCAGCGACGCGGCGAACTGCGGAATGTGCGGGATGGCGTGCGCGGCGGGGCAGCTCTGCTCCGGCGGCATGTGCACCACCCAGTGCGTCATGGGCAACGTGCGCTGCGGCTCGCGCTGCGTCGACACCAGCGCGGACCCAACCAACTGCGGGATGTGCGGAACCGCGTGCCCCGCCGGCAGCTTCTGCCGCGGAGGCGCGTGCGCGACCTCTTGCACCGCGGGCTCGATGATGTGCGGCGCGAGCTGCGCCGACCTCTCCAGTGACAACAGCAACTGCGGGATGTGCGGCGCGGCGTGCGCTGCGCGGACGACGTGCGTCATGGGGACGTGTCAGCCCCTGGCGATGGTCGACGGCGGCTGCTCTCCTCCCAGCCTCCAGTGCGGCGGGGTGTGCACCGATCCGCGCTCTTCCAACACGCACTGCGGACGCTGCGGCAACGCGTGCGCCGCGGACCGAACGTGCTTCAACGGCGCGTGCGTCGCGCCGTGCACCCCCGGGCAGACGCGCTGCGGGGCTGCGGGGACGTGCACCGATATTCAAGGCGACAGCGCCAACTGCGGCCGTTGTGGCAATCGCTGCCCGTCGGGCGAGTCGTGCGTGACCGGCGCGTGCTCTCCGGACCCGAGCTTCCGGGTGACGACGATGTCGATCGAGACGGCGATGTGCCGCATCTCTCCGCCGGTCGACGACTTTGCGACGCTGGCTGGCGACCAGGGCGGCGGCATCGCCGTCACCTCGTCGAGCGTGTTCTACACGGGCGACAGCTCGACGGTGTTCTTGCCCGCGAGCGACCTCTCGACGGTGGCGTCCGTCAGCCCGCGAGGCGTGATCGAGCTTCTCGCGTCCGACCTGCGCGGAAGCACGGCCTATGCGCTCGCCGACGCGATGGGCGGAGCGCCGATGAGCGGCGCGACCGGGACGATCACGCAGCTTCGAGCGCTCAACTCCTCGGGGATGTTCTCGGGCACCTCCGTCATGCTCTCGCGTCCCTTGGCCTGGTCGAGCGTGACCTTTCCGACGACCTTCGGGATCTTCTCTGGCTACGGCCGCATCATCGTCTACGTCCCCGCCGGCGCAGACATGGGCTACTGGCAGATCGCCATGCCTACCGGCGTGGTCACCCGCCTCGCGGGCACGATGGCCCCGGGCACTCCGATCAACTGCGAGCGAGGCGGACACTATGGCATCGCCGAGTTCTTCGGCGGGATCCACTACATCGTCTACATGAGCAGCATGGGCCTCGTGCGTCAGCAGATCAGCACGGGGACGAGGACGACGATCACCGCCACGACCAGCGTCGGTGACGTGTGCTGCGTCGGATTCTCTCCTGCGCGCAACCGCTGGTACTTCCAGTACGAAGCCGCGCCGAGCTGGGCGCCGCCGCCCATGATGTTCGGTGAGCACGTCGTCTCTTGTCCCGCCACCTGGGAGCTGCCGTGAAACGCGGAGGAGATCCCATGGACACATCATTTCAAGTTGCCAGGAAGATGGCCAATCCAATGACGAATCGAAGCTCGCTTCGCGCCTTCGCGCTCGCCTGTGGCGCGGTCGCCGCGCTCGGCGCTTGCGCTCCGCGCGCCATGCTGCCGCAAGCCGACGTCCGCACCATGGACGCGACGACGGTCGACGCTCCGCCCGCCGGGTGCATGGCGCCGATGCGCGCGTGTATGAGCGGATGCGCCGATCTCAACACGGACCGTGACAACTGCGGCGGCTGCGGGGTTCGCTGCATGGACGGGCAGGCGTGCGTCGCAGGAAGCTGCGCGCTCTCGTGCCCCAGCGGACAAAACCTTTGCGGAAGCGAGTGCGCGACGCTCACGAGCGACTCGCGGCACTGCGGCGCCTGCGGCCGCGCGTGTTCTGCGGGCGAGCTGTGCTCAATGGGTCGTTGCGACACGACGTGTGCCCGCGGGTTCACCGCCTGCGGCGGCGGCGGGGACGCAGGCCTCGGCGTGCGCCTGTGCGCCGACACGCAGACGGACTCGCGGCACTGCGGCGGGTGCGGCAACGCGTGCTCCGGAGGCCGCTCGTGCGTCGCTGGACGCTGCGTCCTGTCGTGCGGCATGGGGCTGACCGAGTGCGCTGGCTCCTGCGTCGACACGCGCAACGACCCGGCCCACTGCGGAATGTGCGGCACGGCCTGCCCCTCGGGACAGGTGTGCGGCGGCGGTATGTGCGCGACGTCGTGCCCCACGGGCCAGACCTCGTGCGGCGGCGCCTGCGTCGATACCAGCGTGGACGCTCGTCACTGCGGCGCGTGCGGGACGGTGTGCCCCGCCGGGCAGAATTGTCGCATGGGCATGTGCCGCGCCGCGTGCGCCATGGGGCAGACCGAGTGCATGGGTCTTTGCGTGGACACGCAGACGAGCCGCGTTCACTGCGGAATGTGCGGCAACGCATGCCCCGCCGGACAGAGCTGTCAGGGCGGGATGTGCGCCCCTGCGTGCTCCACGGGTCAGGCCGTGTGCTCGGGGCGCTGCGTGGACATCGCGAGCGACCAGAACAACTGCGGTCGCTGCGGGACCGTGTGCCCAGCGGGGCTCATCTGCAACATGGGAACGTGCTCGGTGCGCTGTGGAGCCGCGCAGACCGAGTGCACCGGGCGCTGCGTGAACACGCAGACCGACGTCGCCAACTGCGGCGGCTGCGGCAGCGCGTGTCCTACGGGGTTCGGTTGCGTTTCGGGCGGCTGCTTTCCGCTCGTAGGGACGGACGCGGGCGCGTGCCTGCCGCCAAGCCTGCAGTGCGGACCGACGTGCACCGATGTTCGCAACGACAACGTCAACTGCGGGCGCTGCGGCAACGCGTGCCCAGGGGATCGAACGTGCGTCGGCGGCGCGTGCGTTCCCTTCTGCTCCGCGATCGAGACGCGCTGCGGTGCCTCGTGTGTGGACATCACGCGAGACGATCGCAACTGCGGGATGTGTGGTCGTGCGTGCCCTGCGGGCGAGGTGTGCTTCGCAGGCAGCTGCGGCACGGCGCGACCGACGCGGTACCTTCAAACGGGCTCGGCGCAGCCTTTCATCAACGCTTGCGCTGAGCCTGGAGCGCGAACGCTGCTCCCGGACGTCGACGACTCCATGGCAGCCACGCCGCTGCCGTTCGCTGTCCGCTTCTGGAATCGCGACATCCCCGCGGGCTCGATGATCGGCGTCAGCTCCAACGGGTACATCCAGATGAACGCGCTGCTCCAGAGCTCTCTCTCCGGGACGATTCCGTCCCCGAGCACGCCGAACGAAGTGATCGCCGCGTACTGGGGCGACAACTACACGTCGATGACAGGCATCTGCGTCGCGACGATCGGCACCGCCCCCAGCCGCCGCTTCGTCGTTCAGTGGGACGACGCGTACCACTGCTGCTCTCGCGGCACGACCAGCACCACCTACGAGATCATCATCACCGAGACGACGGGCGTGATCGACCTCGTGTACCGCACGATGACCGACGCTCGGATGCAGACGGTGGGCATCGAAAACGCGACGGGAACCATGCACGTCGGCGGATGCCCGATGGGCGCGACGAGCTGCACGCCGGCGAGCGCAACGGCGACGCGCTTCGTCCCTGTTCCCTGAGCGGGGGGCTGAGTCCGCGAGACCGCTGGCTACACAGTGATGACCCACGCGTCGGGGGCCCACGCGTCGAGGACGTCGCTCACGAAGCTCACCCAGTGATCCGCGCGGTCGATCACGACCGCGTCGGCGCTGAGCACCATCGCAGCGCCGTCGAGCGCCGTGTCCGCGTCGCGCACGACGCGCACGTCAAAGGCCGCCTCGGCGCCGTCGAAGACCCGAGCGAACGCCGACTCGTACAGCGCCCTCACGCGCCCAGAGTTGGACACGGGCTCGTCGACGAAGATCGTCACGCTCGCGACCTCGTGCTCGCGGAGCGTCTTCGCGATGAGCTCGAGCGCCGGCTCGGTGTCGATCACCGTCTTGTAGCTGCCGCGAAGGCCGGCGAGGTCACGCATCGCTCCGTCCGCGCAGCGCAACAACGGAGCGCCTCCGCGCGCGACCTCCATCGTGATCAGCACGTTGAAGGCGTCGATCGACACGTGCGCGCCGTACACCCCGGCGATCGGGATCCGCTTCTTCTCACGCTCCTCGCGCCGCTCGGGCGCGCAGCACGCGCGCGTGAGCGCCAGCCGAGCGCGCGCGTGAAGCTGGTGGTGGTCGCCCACGGCGCGCACGGCCAGGTCCATCGGGTAGCCGCGACCGAGCAGCCAGCGCACTTCCTCTGCCGCGCGGCCGAGAGAAGAGAGCTTCTCCTCCGCAAACGCGCGGGGATCTTCGGTGTCCGGGCCTCGTCTCCTCTGCTCGCTGGTCATCGATCAGCGCCCTCTTCTCTCGGCCGCGAGGCGCTCGATGATCTCGTTGCACCCGAAGGTAAACGCGTCGTCGGGCGGGTCGTAGTCGTACACTGTCGTCCAGACGTTGACCTCGAGCAACACCGGCGCGCCTTCGGCGATGGCCACGTCCCACCCGAGCGTGAGCGCGTCAGGGGCGAGCTTTTCGTGCGCCGCCAGCGCGAGCGCGCGGCCCTCGTCCCAATACGGAACCCTCGTTCCCGCGAAGGTCTCGCCCGTATCTGGGTGCGTCGAGTACGTGCCCGGCGTCTCGGCGGTGCGCTTGTTGAACGACTTCTTCGTGACGCCCGGCAGGATCTCGCCCGTGTCTCGGTTGATCTGCGACCAGATCCCTCCCTGCGCCGTGTTGTCCACGGCGCTGCCGTGGCGACCGATGCGGATCGAGGTTCGCCAGATCGTCGGCTTCTTCGTGCTCGGGTCGAGCACCGTGGTGACGCGAAAAGTGCTCAGCGGCGCTCTGTCGCCGATCAATCGTCGCAGCTCCGGGTGATTGCGAAGCCGCTCTTGCACGATGAGCCCCGTGCTGTCTTCGAGCTCCGCGAGGTCCGCGGCCGTGACCGCGAAGACGCCGGTGCCGAGGTCGGTCGTCGGGTTCTTGACGATGTAGTCGCCGCCGCGCGCCGCGGCCTCCTGGCTCGAAAACGCGCGCGGCATCGGCAGCTCGGCGCGCGCGCAGGCCTCGGCGAACTCGAGCTTTCCGTCGAGCGAATAGAAGGCTCTGTTCGTGCGTGCGAAATCGACGGCGTAGAACATCCCCAGCGCGTAGTCGGGGCGCATCCAGGCAAACTCGCGGTCGCTGAACTCGCTCTTGCTGTGAAACAGCGCGAGGTCCGGCCGCGCGAGGTCCCGTCGAAAGCGCTTCTTCGCGCCGCGCGCTCCGTGCCTCAGCGCGCGCGCCAGCGCCACGAGCGGCCACAGCCACAGAAAACAGAAGTACGCAAAGCGCATGGGCAAGATCGCGCGCAGCGCCTTCGCGCGCACGCCGGACGAGTACAGCTCTCCGAAGGTCTGCCCCGAGTAGCGACAGCGCTTGTTCCAGAGGCGAAACGGGACGCAGAGCGCCCACACGCTCACCTCGTCGACCTCGCGCGGATCCATTCCGAGCACCGCGAAGCGCAAGACGCGCCACCAGTACGCCCACAGTCCCCGCGGGGGCATCGAGCGAACGGGCACCTCGGTCGCGACCTCAGCCATCGGCGACGGGAGCTATACAGCGCTCTCGGCGAGGTGTGCCACTGTGACGTCCGTCGCGCCCGCGGGCTCGCTCGCCACCCGGCAGCGGAGCTGCGATATTGCTGGCCACCAAGCGATGCCCGATTCGACCCCGGATTTTACTGCGCTCGCTCGGCTCTATCAGGCGCCGGTGCAGCCGAGCCTTGGGCCCAAAGACTTCTCTGCGCTCGATCGCTTCGCGATTCAGTACAACGGCGTCGCCATCGAAGTGACCGCGCGCCGCGGCTCCAAGGGCGCGTTCTTGGGCGCAGAGCTCAGCGTGCAGCTCCGCACCGTCGTGACGAACGCGCAGATCCTCCTGCGCGCCGAGAGGGCGTTCGATCGCCTCGGCAGCAGGCTGAGAATCAACCGAGAATTTCAGGTCGGCGACCCCGCGTTCGATCGCAAGGTGTACATCGAGAGCAACGCCCCGGACGTGACCCTCGCCCGGCTGCTCGACGCCACGGTGCGCGAGCTCACCTTGCAGGTCGTCGCTCGAGAGGGCCTCGAGGTGCTCTTCTGGCCGTCGGTCGTCGCGCGCGCCGGTCGCCTCGTGTCCACCAACGAGACTCGGATCGAGATCTTCGCGCCCAAGAGATTGTTCGCGGACTCCCAGCTCATGCTCGCGATCCCGGCGCTGCTCGAGGCCCTTTCGCGCGCGGTGTACGCCGCGCACGAACGCGGACTCGCGGCCCATCAGGGCCCGACGCCGTACGGTCGAGGCGCGGCCCCGGTCGACCCGAGCAGCGAGCTGCCTTTGAAAACACGCACATGGCGCGGCGTGCTGGCGTCCGTGGTGGTGCTCGCGAACTGGCTCGGCGCTGCGTTGTGGGACGCTCCTCCGACGGTCCTGTCGACGATCCTCGGGCCGACCATCGTGGCTGGCATTCTCATCCTTGCTGTGCATTTTTTCGGATTTTCTCTGCTGCTGCGCGGCCGCTCCGAGAGCCTGCGCAACGTGATGCTCGCGATCGTGTTTCTCTTTTTCACCCCGTTTGTGTCCGGCGCTGCGCTCGCCAAAGACCTCAACGCGCGCTTCGCGTCCGGCGCTCCGACCCTCGAGAGCGGGGTCGCGCGCGTTCGCACGGGCAGCAAGGGCGCGCAGTGGGTCGAGCTCATCGTGCGAGAGCACTCTTTCCGGCTCCCGCGCGGCGCACGAGAGCGGTTGCAGCTCAGCGGCCAGCACGCCGTGTACGCAGAGGTCGGCGAGGGAGCGCTCGGCGGAGTGTTCTTGTGCAGCGTCAACGATTGGCGCTTTCATCCGCGAGTCGAATAGGTGTCCTCGCCTCCTGCGCAGCCTCGCTTTGGCAGCTACCGCGAGCCCGCGGTCGAGCGCGTCGCCCCGTCGTCGGCACCCGCGTTTCGCTCGCGGTACGCACAGCCCGAGGGCCGCTCGAGGACGCTCTTGGTCGGGGTCGCGTTCGCTGCGTCGATCGCGCTGTTGCTCGTGTTGGCGCTGAGCGTCCCGTGGTTCGGCGCGGCGATCGCTGCAGCCGTCGTGGCTACCGCGATGCTCGTCCTGCTCGTGATGCGCCTGCTCGCCGCGCCGCGCTCGAGCGCCGCGCGCCCGAGCACCGCGGTGTGGCTCCAAGACGACGCGTTGACGATCGAGCAAGGGCTTGCTTCGTCGATGACCGTGCGCGAGCTGCCGTGGTCGTCCGTGCTCGCGGTGACCTTCGAGACCGATCCGTACTTCGACTGCTTCGTGCGCTTCGATTTCATCGTCGACGATCGAGTCTCGAGCGAGGCGGTCGGACCGTTTACCTACAGCGACGCTCGCTCGCTCGTCGCGCTTGCAGAAGAGGCCGTGCGAGCCCGGGTGATCGCGCCGTTGGCCCAGAGCGTCCGCGCAGGAACGCCGCTGTCCATCGGCGCATCGGTGGCCATGCCCGACGCCTTCGTGCATCGAGGCGAGCGCGTTCCGTGGTCGGACATCGCGTCCGTTGCTCCGCACGGGCGCGGACTGCTGTTCGTTCGCCGCACCGTGGGTGCTTCGCCCATCCTCGAGCCGATCGTCGTTCATGGCCCTCGCGTTCGGGCGATCTTGCGCGAGGCCTTCGGCATCGCTGGGCCCGAGAGCGCAGAAATTCCACAGCCGACAGCGGTCCGCGTCGCGCTCGACCCGAGTGACGACGAGTGTTCGGCGCCGTCCGATGAGCCAGCGATGCGATCGTCGTCGTCGCAGAAGAACAGCGGCTGACCGCCCTCCGACATCTGGTACCTTGATGTCTGCTGTGAGGTTGCCACAGTCGATCGTGCGAACACTCGTCGCGACCGCAGCGTCGCTCGGCAGCGGCTGCCAGTTGCCCGCGACGCAGGTCCTGGTCGTGCTCGACACGGACGCTCCGATGACGCAGCGGCTCGACCTCCGCACGACGGTGTCGCTCCCAGAGTCGACGATCGCGCCCAACCCGCGAACGTGGTCGCACGGCGGAGACGCACGGCCCTCGATTCGACTCCCCGCGAGCTTCTCCGTGGTCCCTGCCGATGGCGCGCCGAAGAACGGCCGCGTCCTTTTGTATGTCGACGCGACGCTTCGCACTTCGCCGACGACCACGGTGTCCTTTCGTCGAACGGCGACGTTCGACTTTCGACCCAACGAGAGTTGGACGCTGCGCGTGTTCATCGCCACCTCGTGCCTCGCCCCGGCGACAGGGTGCACGCGGTCCGGCGTTTGTACGGTCGCCCAGCGTTGCGACGAGCAGGGGCTGACCTGCGGCGACGAAGGGCGCTGCGTTCGACGCGAGGCGGTGCTCACGCCGTCGGATCTCGACGCAGACACAGCGGGGCGCGACGCGCGTTCGATCGACGCGATAGACGTCGCGAATCTCCCTGATATTTCAGAGCCGCCCGACGTCGCGACCTTCGACGTGCCGACCCCCATGGACACCGGACCGATGTGCCCTTCGGGATCGAGACGGTGCGGAGGCGTGTGCGTCTCTGTCTCCGACGACCCCAGGCACTGTGGCGGGTGCGATCGCGCGTGCGCCGCGGGGCAGGGCTGCGTCGCTGGCGCGTGCACTGCGTGTACAGCGCCGCGCGCGATGTGCGGCGCCGACTGCGTCAACCGCGACAACAACACGAGTCACTGCGGCGCTTGCGGCAACGCCTGCCCCGATCGCCCCAACGCGACCTCGACGTGCACGAGCGCGCGCTGCGGGATCTCCTGCGCCGCGCCGTTCATCGACTGCGACGGCCGCGACGACACAGGGTGCGAGATCAACAGCAGCAACGACCCGTCGCAGTGCGGAATGTGCGGCGTCCGCTGCAGCGGCGGGATGGCCTGCGTCTCGGGGCGATGTCAGTGTCCGGCGGGCCAGAGCAACTGCGGTGGAACGTGCCGCTCGACAGGAGCCCCGTGCTCCACCGGCGTCGGCGCCTGCGCTCGGATGGGGCGCGTCGTGTGCTCGGGCTCGAGCACCATGTGCGACGCGGTCGCCGGCGCTCCTGCCACAGAGACGTGCAACGGCCTCGATGACAACTGCGACGGAACGACGGACGAAGACCCCGCGTGCCTCGCGTGCGTGGGATTTTCGTCGCGATTGATGGTGAACAACCTCGCGTTGCTCGAGGGAGACCGCGAGTTCGAAGGCCACGGACCGACCGTCACGTTGACGTCGAGCTGGTCCATCGTGGGCGATCGCGTTCAGGCCGAGGCGTGCGTCCGCGCGCGAGAGACCACCTCGAATTGGACGACGGGCTATGGTTGTCGAACGCTGCTCAGCGACGCCGCGCCGAGCGCCATCGCCGCGGTGTTGGAAGGCAATTATTCCGGCGGCTACACGGACACCGACCACAGCTGCGATTTCATCGGCGGCGGCTCGGGCGTCGCCAGCGTCACGTGCGTCGGCGACACGAGCGGCGACGACATCTGCGTCGGCTCGTCGACCTGCGGGGCCAACTCCTGCACGGGCTGCGACTTCGCGTTCGGCTGCGTGCGTGTTCGTCTCAGGCCGTGACGGTGGTCACTGAAGGTTGCTCATCGCTCCTGCGTTGACGACGTTGCTTCGTCCTGCGCTGCGCAAGGTGCTGGCCGCAGAAGCGCTGCGCGCGCCCGAGCGGCAGTAGAGAACCACCGGCTTTCCCTCGGGGATCTCGCGCATGCGCGCAGAGATTTGGTCGACCGGGATGTTGATCGCTCCGTTGATGTGACCCGACGCAAACTCACCGGGCGAGCGGACGTCTACGAGCGTCGCGCCTTGCTGCAACATGGTCCTGACCTGGCTGACATCCGCGTCGGGGCGCGACGTAAACGACTTGAACCCGAAGAAGAGCACCACCAGCAGCAGCGGCAGCGCGTAGCGAAAGAACTGGTCTCGTGTCATGGCGACTCGTCGATGTCCGTTGTGGACGCAGGGTAGGAGCCTACGACCGCGGCGTTGGGTTCGCAGTCGTACGCGTGAAGAAATCGCCGCACAGCCAATGCGCGATTTCTCACTGTTGTCCGGTCGACCCGCGAGAATCCGCGCTGACACAGCGCCTCGACGCACTCGTCCAGCGTCCGCTCGCACAGCTCGCTTTGGATGTAGGCCTCTCGGTCGAACGCCGAGATCTTCGACGCTCGCACCAGGGCGTCGAGGTGCTGTCGGACCATCGTTCGATCCTGCGCCGAGAGCGCGGCGCGATCGGGGGACGAGTGCTCGTCGAACGCGAGCTGCGCAGGCGCGCGCTTGTTTGCGCGAAACAGGTCGATCACCAGGTTGCGCAACACCGCGAAGAGCTGCCTGCGCACGTCGATCGTCCAGGGGTCTTCGCGCTCGACGGTCTCGTCTCGGCCTCGTCCCGTAAACCGCTCGGGCCGCACCTGACCGACGCGGATCGCGCGCACCATTCGCTCGCGTGCCGTCTGCGCGACATCCTGGGCGTCCTCGGCGCTCGCGCGACCGAGCATGCGCCGCGCGAGCTTGGTGAGCCCCTGGCTCGCCTCGACGAGCGCGTGCTCGAGCCGTCGCCGCGCCACCGTTTCGCGACCCTCGATGGGCGCGTTGGGCGCTCGCTCTGGGCCGAGCGAATCCTTCGTTTTAGTTCGGGTCATGGTCGCTCCAAGAGAGTCGCAAGGGGAGGTCGACGTCGATCGGGCGGCCGGGGTCCGCGGTGGCGATCGACGCGATGCGGGCGCGAATGCAATCGCTCGTTCGTGGGTCGAGAGCGCCGCCGCGCAGGAGTTCGACGCGCTTGACGCGCGCTCTGTGGCCCTCGACCGAGGGCGCAAGGCTGACGCGATAGGTGGCCTCACGAGGCGCGGGCTGCGCTCGGCGCGAATCGCGCATGCACGCAGCGCCCCAGCCCCGCGCGGCGCGAGCGCGTGCTTCTCGCAAGAACTCCTCGGCCGCGTAGCGCGCGAGCCGCTCGCTCGCCGGACCCTCTGCGCGAAACTCCGGCCCGCGCGCGGCGAAGTCGTCGCGATTCGAGCCTCGATTCTCAGCGGTGGTGCCTCGCGGGGGCTGGACGATCGCGCGGGTCGGCGCGCGGTCTTCGCGCGATGCGGCGTCGATCGCGCCCGTTCGCCACACGAGGGGCGTCGGCCGCTCGGGGAGTCGGATTTCGGTCACCGGCGCGGCGCCGTCGCTCGAACCGCGGCTTGCGCGTCGCGTCGCCATCGCGAAGGTCATCGCGATCGCGGCGATCGTCGTGAGCGTCGTCAGCGCGAAGGCAACCGTCACGCTCGAAGGAGACCTTTGCGGCGCGTGTCGGCGCTGTCGACCGTTCGCGAGTCCGTGCAAGATCCGGTCGATCGCGGTGAGCTCGTCGAGCAGCGACACGAGCGAGCCTCGCTCTTCTGGGGCGCAGTCGAGGTAGCGCTCGCGCATCGCTCGCAGCCGCACGAGCAGCGCCTGCTCGAGCCTCGGGTCGCGCGCGGCGCGAGCGTGATGACTGAGCGCTTCGAGGACGAGCCGCGAAAAGCCGAAGACGTCGGCGCTGGCCGAGATGGGGGCGTCGGTGCGCTCTTCGGGGGCGTTCCACGGGGAGAGAAGGGCGAACGCTCCGCGGTGCAGGGGGCGGATCGCATGGGAAAAATCAGTGAGCCACAGGCGCCCGTCGCGGTCGACGAGGAGGTTGGCCCCGTGAATGTCGCGATGAACAACCCCGCGTTCGTGCAGGGCTGACAGGAGCCTGCCCACGCTCGCCAACGAGCGGACGATCGCGCGGGGATCTCGTTCGATGCGCCACCAGTCACCGAAGGCGAACGCGCCGTCGACGAGCGATTCGACGACGAACCACTCCGATGGCTCCCCCTCGGTGTGCACTTCGAGCACAGGCGGCACGCGCACTTCGTGCGCGCGCGAGATCGCGTCGAGCGTCTCTCGGTGCAGCGCGCAGAGCGCCCAGAGCCCCTCTCGCCGCGCGGCGAACTCGTCCGCCGCGGTGCTCGCGACGGTCTGCCCGAACCGAGGATCGCCTGGAAGCACGAGGACCTTGAGCGCGACCTCTGCGCAGAGCGCGCGATCGAACGCGAGGTACACGTAGAACTCTCCGCCTGCTCCCAGAAAGTCACGCACTTCGAAGCGATCCGCGATCACGTCGCGCGCAGAGAAACGCCCGGTCTCTTGCTCGCAGCGGCTGTGTTCGTCGAGGAGGAGCATCGCGCGCGTGTTGGCTGAATACGTGTGCGCGAGCCGTCCATTCACTCGTTGAACGCGGTGTTGCCACGCGCTCGCGACACCTTCGAGGTACGCGCGCTCGCGCTCGAGGCTTCCTTCCTCGATGATCGCTGTGAACAGCGCTTCACACAGCGACGCGACTCACCCTGCTTCGGCGACGCGAAACCCTTCTGCGCTGTGGCTCGGCCGCGCGATGTTTCCTCGAAACGGTCCGCGCACAGGGACGTCGATCACGCGGTCGCGCTCGACTCTCGTGACCACGGTCTCCGCCGCTGGATCGCGCAGAACCGCGTCGCGTTCGGCGTCGAACACCCCCACCGGGAGCGTCGCTGTGCACTCGACCGGAAGAAACATCGCTCCTGCCACGAGCGCGATCGGCCCGTGGTAGCCCTGCGGGCGCTCGGCGACCTCGAGCAAGAGCACCGCATGTCGAATGCGAGGAACGTTGACGACCGCCGCCCTCCTCACCGCCACGCGCGCGCCTCCCTGCAGCTCGACGACGCGTCGCGTGTCGTCGAGGGCGTTGATCACCGCGGCGGCCACGAACGAACGCTCGTCGCAGTCCATCGCCGCCGCGCCGTTGGCGAGCGCGAGCTGCGCGATGGTCGCGGGCGTCACCGTTCCGCGCGCGTAGGGCATCGCTTGGACCCGACGGATCACCTCGGACACGAGCGCGCTCTCGCCGTTCGAGTGAGCGACCAACTCCGTCGCGATCTCTCGCGTCAGGACGTTGGGCAGAAGGTGTGCTCCTGCGGTGAGCCCCGAGACCGTCCGCGCGCTCGCGCAGCGCACTTGTTCACCGAGCGCCGCGCACAATTGGCGCTCGTCCGTCGCCGCGCTGCTGGCGCGCTGCGGGCTCGCCGCCACGCTCGCTCTTCGTGCGGCCCTGGGTGTTCGCGCGCTCGCGTCGCTCGCGCTCGTGAGCACGATGGTCGCTGCCAGGGCGATCGCAAACCGCTCGATCGTCGATCGCTGGTACATCACGTCAGCGCCCCGTGTTGATCGCGCCCACGACGCGCGGCTCGGGAGCGTTCGCGACCGATGGCGAGCTCTCGCTCACCGCCACCCCACCGGAGACGAGCGCTGGCTCGTTGCGGGGAGCCCCAACGTGCGTGGCCACCGTCGCTGCTCCGCTCGGCGCTCTGCACCGCGCCGCGACCGCGAGCACCGTCGCGAGCGCGGGACCCGAGACCTCTCGCCCCGCGCGATGAACCACCACGGCCATCGAAGACGCGGTGAGGTCCTCTCGCGCTCGCTGGGTTCGCGCGGCGCTGGACGCCGCTGCGCTCGTGGGACTACCGCCGGTGGCAGACAAGAGCTGCCCGCACCACGCGCGTTGATGAACGAGCGCGTCGGGGAGCCTCGCGTGCATCGCCGCGAGATACGCTCCACGGTTGTCGGCGCCCTCGGTCACTGTTGCCCGGACGCGCGCTCGCAAGACGAGCTCCATCGCGTCGACGTGGTTGACGACTCGCTCGCAAATCGTGCGGGCGAGGGCGATCGACGCGCACGTGCCCTGCGCGCCCGCTGTGACCGCGATCGAGAAGAGCCTCGCGTTGCTGCGGCAGAGGACGTCTTCGCCGTCGAGCCCGCAGGTGGCCATCGCGCCCGGCGCCTGCGCGAGCTGCGGGGTGCTCACGTCCCTCGAGGGAGGGGAGGTGTTTTGATTTTGTGTGCCGTTCGATCGTGCCGCTCTGGCTTGGGCGAAGGCGTCGTTCGAGCCGATCCACAGACTGGCGAACGACAGCGCTGCGAGCGCGCGAAGGTTCACGGACGGACGGCGGCGCTTCATCGTGCACCTCCTTGGTTCATCGCGACAGCGCTCTGAAAATCCACGCCCATTTCGAAGGGCGAGCCGCCGGCTTCGAGCCGCTCTGTCACGCGGTCGAACTCGTGCACGAGCGCTCTGCCTCCTTGCGGGCACGCCGACGCGGCCTGGCCTCCTTCTCGGGCGGCTTCGAGCAGCGCGCCTCCGTAGTGCGCGAGCGGGAGGCTCCTCGCGCCGGGGTCGGCCTCGAAGTCCGAGAGCACTTCGAGCATCTGCCGCGCGCGATCGCAGGGCGGCTGCACCGAACGAACGGAGGTCGTGATTCCGAGCCCGAGCATCGCCAGCGCGCGCTCGGGGCCGTTGACCCGACGAAGTCCCAGTCGCAGCGCTCGCAGCCGCGCGAGCTCAGCGTCAGGAACAGGAGCAGCGGCAGCCCGAATGAGCGGCAGCTGTCCGAGCGCCTGCGCGACCGGCGCGTGCGCGAGCAGCCCGCGGTCGAGCATCCATTGGACCGTGGCGGTCATCTGTCCGTAGTTCGACGGCGAGAGCCTCGTCGTGGCGCCCTCGAGCGCGAGCAGCGCGCGGCCCGAGACGAGCACGGGGTTCGACGGCGCGGCGACGCGATTGGAGGCCGCCATGCGCCGCAAGAACTCTGCGCTCCTGGCGCGCAGCGTGGGCGTCGTGACCATCGCGCGCGCCCCAGCCGAGAGCCAGTCGCTCAAGCGCACGACGAGGTTGGCGTCGGTGAGTAGGTAGGGCAGCGGGTCGGCGCGCAGCACCTCGAGCTCTCTCGATCGAACATCGAAGTCCGCCGCGAGCACCGTGGCCGTCGCGAACAAATCGCCGTCGTCTCGGCACACTTCTGCGGTGTCGATCACCGCGCGCACCGCCGCAGCGGCAGCGCTCGAGTCGCTTTCGAGCTCGCCGCAGTACGCCAGGGCGTCGGTGGCTCGCGTGAGCGGAGCGCCGCACGAGACGATGTCCCCTGTTCCTTGGAGGGTCGCCTCGCCGCGGATGCGGCAGTGTTCGGCGAGTCCCCAAACGCACTGCGCCGAAGGCTCGTTGGGGGCGAGCGAAACCGCGAGCGACGCCGCGTCGTGACCGCGCGCGCACTCGGTCCGAGCGATGTATCTCGCGGAGACTTTGGCGAGGCACCCGACGTCGCGTCGACCCGCGGCCTCGGCGCTCGCTCGCTCGAGCAACGAGAGGTCTTCGCTCACGGCGGGGTCCAGAGAATCGAGCTGCTGACAGGGCGTGAGCTGCGGCTGCGGCGCGGGTTGACCGCGGCGCGCGCGCGATCGACGCGCCTGCGCTAGCGCGTCGGTGCTGTGACTGAGCGCGGCGATCGCGACGAGCGTCGTCGCGGAGAGCCGAAGCACAAGGGGTACGTGATGACGTCGATGGTCCATGAGGGCGAAGACTCACTCTCTCGACCCGCTGTCAGCGCTGGTGCGCCGCGAGGGTCTCGACAGTGCTCAACGACGGTCAGGGACGGTTGTAGAAGCGCGCGTGCGATTTCTTTCGAAGCCCCCCATTTCGCAGACGCACACGGCTCAGGGAGCCGTCAGGTGGCGGTCCCTGACTGCCAGCGCGAGAAGCCTTCGGTCCCCACGAAGCCGACGGCGAGCGCGAGCGCGTGCGACAGGGCCCACGCGCGCGCGTGTTCTTTGACGCCCGCCCGCTCGAGCAGCGCGCCGAGGGGCTCTTTGGCGAGCTGGTCGAACACGATCCGCACTTCGCCCTCGATCGCCTCGCGCAGCTCCTGGCGGGCGAGGTTGTGCGCGACGACCGAGGGCAAGAGCGCGTCGACGTCCTTCCACCGGATGGACTTCTCGATCCACGTGGCCGCTTCGGGCTCGGTGCGCGAGAGCAGGCGCTGAAAGAACTTCTGCCTGCGCTTTCCCAGGGTTTTGGCGGTGTCTTCGCTCGCGATTCGATCGGCGAGGCGCTTTTGCGCGGCCGCCATCGAGCTGTCGACGAACCCCTTGGCGCGCTCTTGCAGCTGCTTCTGCATCTCTTCGCCGATGCCTCCCAAGAGGCCCTTGCCGACGCCCGCCGCCGCCCGCGCGCCAAACGAGAGGACGCCGCGGAGGCCGCCGCCCGAGCCGCCGCTCGCGCTCGGGTCGCCTTGAAGCGCCTTGGTGACGAAGCCGTCGAGGGTCTCGGTCACCATCTGCCTGACGCCTTCGCGCACTTGTTCGCTGGCGACCGCGTCGTCGATGGCCTTGCGCGGGAGCTTCACGGGTCGCCCGAGCTGCTCGTCGAGCGCCTTCTTGGCGTCTTCAGGGAGCCACGCCCCCACGAGCACCGCGCTCTTCTTCGCGCGCTCGATCAGCCGCTCTCTCAGCGGAACGCCGAGCCACGCGTGCGTGTCCGCCGTCCGCTCGGGCGCGAGCGCCGAGTCGAGCACGGGCAACACCTGCTTGGGATCGACGAAGGCCTCGAAGGGCTGCGCGCACACATATTCGAACGCCAGCTCCGCGAGGGCCCTCAGCCGCTCTTCCGTCAACGCGCCGCTCGAGTCGCTCATTTCGCCGCTCCCTTCTTGCCCGGATAGGTATCGATCGTCATCGCGTCGACCTCGTGTTTGACCAGCCCGAACGGCACTGTGACACCGTCGACGTACTTCCACCCGCCGTCTTCTCGGCGAAACGTGCTGAGCTCGATGAAGGACCGATCCTGCCCTCGCTCGAACAATCGCGCGTGAAAGAGCACCCGCGCCTCGCCCTTCTCGGCGTCTTCGCGGGCGTCGAGGATGCGCAGCCCCATGTAGCGAAAGCTCTCGGCCGCGTCCCGCAGCCCGCGCATCACGTCGCCCTTGGGGAGCTTTCGGTCCTCGTGTTCGCTGTGAAACGTCTCGTACAAGTACGGGATCAATTTCAGCGCGAACGCCGCGTACCGCGAGCGCATCAATCGCTCGGCGCTCGGCGCCTCTTTGGTCTTCTTGTGTAGCGGTCCGCAGCAGGACTCGTACTGTTCGCCCGAGTGGCACGGGCACGTGCGGGGAGCAACCATCGCCGGGCGTTGTACACCGATTCTCTGCGAGCACGGAGAGTCGTCGCGCGCGGCACCTTCGTGGCAAGCTTCGGACGTGCTCCATCCGCCCGCTTCGACCGGTCCATGAAGCCTCGCGCGCAGCCCGAGACGCCTCCGAGCCCGACGGTCGACGGTGCGCACTTCGGCGAGCGGCTCTTGCGCCCAGCGCGCCCCACGCTCGGCGCGGCCCGCGTGCTCGCGCGAGAAGAAGACGACCTCCGCGCGCTGTGGGAGCGCGCCGCGGCCCAGTCGCTCATCCCGGCGTCGTGGCTCGAGAGAGCTCCCCTCATCGAAGACGACCTCGAGGGTGCAGAGCGCGACGCGCCCGCGACGGCCGGTCATGCATTGGTGTTCGCGTCGGACGCGGCGGCGATCGAGACCGTGCAGACCCTGGCTCGATCGCTGGCCTACGCGCTCTCGGTGTGGGGCGTTTGCGACGCCGACGCTTCTCCGCGCTGGCGTCTCGTCGAGCGCAGCGCGTGGCGCCCTGCTGGCCTGCACCCGCTGCTGCTCATGCACGCGCGCGTCGCGATGCCCAAGGCGTCGCTCTTCGACGGCGTTCGACTGTCGTTTCTCGGCGCGAGCCGAGACGCCGCGAGCGCTCGCGAGGTGGCCGACACCCTACGCTTCGCTGCCTTGTGGCGCGCGGCGGCAACCATGCGCGACGGCGCGACGGGTCGCTCGTTCGCCGCGGCGCTGACCCCGCCCGGCTTCGACCCGGACGCTCCAGAATCGTGGCCCGACCCGTGGACTCCGCTGCTCGAAATCGTGGGCCTCGGGTACGCAGTGCACGTCTACGAGCGGCGGAGGATCGTGCTCGTGGCTCCTGCGCTGGCGGCGAGGTGAACCAGGGACCCGCACGTGCGCGTGCCGCGGATCAGCGCGCGGCCAACTGCAGCGCCCGGTCGAGCTCGCTCGTCCACGGAAAAGCCCGCTCCTCGCAACGAGCTGGCGAGCTTCGATGGGTCGCTCGGGGTCGCAATCGCGAAGTCCAAGTCCCTCGTGGCGCGAGGCTCGCACCAGACTCCCACCGCGATTCCTCCGACGAGCATCCATGGTTCACCAGTCGTGTCGAGGGTTTGTGCCATCGCGTTCAGGACCGTCGCGAACGCCTCGACGAACTCAGCGACGGTGTACTTCATCGCCCCTTGGCTCGCTGCATGGCTCGCCATCTCTCCGCGGGAGACACCGCGGGCTCCTCTCGTTGAGCGAGCAGCCGCTCGAGCGCAGCTCGGTCCGGCGCTCTCTCAGCGAGTTCCAACACGGCGAGGACGTAGAGCGCGAACGCGTCCTCGCAGCGCTCATCGATCGAGCGGTCTCGCGAGCGGTCTGCTGACTCGCGTCGGGCGGCCTCTTCGTGGGTGGCCCATTTCGCGCTGCGTCCGAGTGTCATCGATGGGCTCCAGTGTACCTCGCGCACTCCCTGGGGTAACCCCGACTGGGTTTCTCGGGAGTCGTCGGGAGACTGATTTCCTCGGTACGAACGAGCTCGAACGCGCTCCCGTCAGAGCGCGATGAATTCGTGGGCTCCGTCGACGCCGCGCGCCGCGAAGAAGCGCCGCGCCGCCTCCACGTGCAACCCGAAGGCGAACGCCGCCTCGAGCCCGTCGGGGCCGAACACGAGCCCGCGCTCGCTGGTCTCGTTGGTCGCAGAAAATACTGGCAATTTGGCCGCGTCCATCTCCGTCGCCGTCGAGAACAAGAGCACCCGATTCGGCCTCGGCTCGGTGCTCGTAAACCAAAACGGAACGAGCGTCGCCTCGTCGATCACCACGTCGGTCTCTTCGCGGACTTCTCGCGCGCCGCCCTGCTGCCACGTCTCGTGCTCTTCGAGAAATCCCCCCACCAGCGCGAGCAGGCCCTTCTTCGGCTCGATCGACCGGCGGACCACCAAGAGCCCCACGCGCGCTCCATGTCTCACCGGCACGAGCACGACCGACACTGGAATCGGGTTGGCCCACACCTGCGTCCCGCAGTTGGGACAGGTCCTCGGATACTTGTCGCTGGTTGGAAAGGCGGTGCCACACGCGTGGCAGTGCGCGTCACGGACGTTTGCCATAGCTCGCCCGAGCGTACACCAGCCGTCGCGGTGAACTGTCACACCGGGCGCCGGCTCTGTGCTATCTCTCTGCAGCCGAGCCGTTCATGGGATCCAGCATCGTCGCAACGCTCTCCAGCGCGGGTAGAGTCGCCATCAGCGGCACGCTCGGCTTGCTGGTGTTTGGCTTGTTTCTCGGGCTCATGGCGCGCAGCTCGCCGACGCCGCTCACGCAACAAATCTCGCGCGAGCGCAACGAAGCGACGGCGGTGATCTTCGCGGGCTTCGCGCTCGGGATCGCCGCTGTGATCGCTGCCACGCTGCGAGGAGGCTGATCGATGGCCGTAGCGCAGGGACAGTGCCCCAATTGCGGCGCGCCGATGTCGTTCGGGGCGGGCGCCAGCGCCTCGCAGGTCTGCAAGTTCTGCCGCACCGTCGTCGTGCGCACGGACCGCGATTGGAAGAACCTCGGCAAGGCCGCGGACCTCGCCAACACCCCCAGCACGCTCGCCGTCGGTGATCGCGGGTCGTTCAAGGGAAAGACCTTCGAGGTGCTCGGCCGCGTCCAGCTCGACTACGGTCGCGGACCCTGGGACGAGTTCTACGTCCAGTTCAACGACGGGCAGATCGGCTGGCTCGCGGAGGCTCAAGGCAACCTCTACGCGACGCAGAAGGTCAACGACGCCATCGCGCTGCCTCCGCCGCAGTCGCTCGGCGTGGACATGCCCGTCAACCTCGGGCGCTACGGGATGTTCAAGGTCGTCGAGCGGCGCAACGCGCGCATGCTCACGGCCGAAGGCGAGCTGCCCTACACGCCGAGCGCGCAGCGCTTCTACGCAGACTGCCACGGTGCTGGCGGCGCGTTCGCGACGCTCGACTACAACGACGGGACGAAACCACCCGAGATCTTCGTCGGGATGATCGTTCCGCTGGGGGAGGTCAAGCTCAACCCGCGCGGAGGAGAGCGCCCCGGCGCGCAGAAGGCCGCCCTCACCGAGCTCACCTGCCAGAACTGCGGAGGCAAGCTCCCCGCGCCCAAGCCGGGCGTCGAGCGCGTCGCCTGCAGGCACTGCAACACCATCTCCGACTCGAACACGATGCAGGTGCTCGCCCGGCAAAACGCCGCGCGTCAGCGCCCAGTGATTCCCCTCGGCGCCGAGGGCAACCTCGGCGGAACGCAGTACATCAACATCGGCTACGTCGAGCGCAGCGCCGTCGTCGAAGGCGAGCAGTTCTTCTGGCAGGAGTACCTGCTCTGGAGCAAGACCGCTGGCTTTCGCTGGCTCATGCTCGACGAGGGCAACTGGCTCTTCGTCAACCCGATCTCCGCGGCGGACGTGCAGTGCAACGAGTACCAGGCCATGTGGCATGGGCGCACGTTTCAGCTGCGCAACCGCAACGACGCGCGGGTCGAGTACGTCCTCGGCGAGTTCTATTGGAAGGTCGAGGTCGGAGAGACCGTCGCCGCCACGGACTTCATCGCTGGCAACGACGTGCTCTCTCGCGAGAAGACCACGGACGAGATCACCTGGAGCTACTGCACGCCCGTCGCCTTCGCGCAGATCGCGCACGCGTTCGGGGTCAACCCCGCCGCGATGGCCACGGGCTTCGCGTACAACCCCACGCCCGGATATGCTGGCGGCGATGGCGGCGGCGGCGGCGCGGGCGGCGGCATGATGACCGTCGGAATCATCATCTGCGTCGTCCTCTGCGTGATTTGCATCGCGGCCAACAGCGACGGCTCGGGCGGCGGTGGCTACTCGAGCGGCGGGTACAGCTACAGCGGCGGCGGCAGCTCGTTCGGCGGCTTCGGCGGTAAGTGAATCGCG
>LNFM01004602.1_pt1 | contig 25175 bp, 24 predicted proteins | sample 596031 | NCBI WGS metagenome assembly LNFM01 (sample SAMN04254537, study PRJNA301005) | activated carbon metagenome | isolation source: dual media filters at the Ann Arbor, Michigan drinking water treatment plant | place: USA: Ann Arbor | reverse complement strand
ACCATCTGGGCGCCCATGTTCTCGAACTTGTCGGCGAGCTCGATCTCCTTGGCGACGGTGACGCCGTCCTTGGTGATGCGCGGGGCGCCGAAGCTCTTCTCGATGACGACGTTGCGACCCTTCGGGCCGAGCGTGACCTTCACGGCCTCGGCGAGGATGTCGACGCCGCGCAGCATCTTCTCGCGCGCGTCCTGGCCGAATTTCACGTCCTTGGCAGCCATTGTGGCTTACTCCTGTCGGAATGAATGAATGGGTGGGGAGAAGCGGTTCGCGACTTACTTCGCGATCACGCCCATGATGTCGCTCTCCTTCATGATGAGGAGGTCGACACCGTCGATCTTCACTTCGGTGCCCGACCACTTGCCGAACAGCACCTTGTCGCCCTTCTTGACGTCGAGCGGGACGAGCTTGCCGGCCTCGTCGCGACCACCCGGGCCAACCGCCAGGATTTCACCCTCCTGCGGCTTCTCCTTGGCGGTATCCGGGATGATGATGCCACCCTTGGTCTTCTCTTCGCCCTCGAGGCGGCGGACGACCACGCGGTCGTGCAGCGGACGGAACTTCATGGATCTGGTGTCCCTGACATGAGCGGCCCCCGGGGCCGCGGAAATGTTTGGCGGCCCGTCGGCCGGGGCTGTTAGCACTCACCTCATGTGACTGCTAATGCCCGCCGTCGAGATAGTCCGGGAGGTATCGGGAGTCAAGGACGGAACGATCTATGGTTAAACGGGCCGCCCGACCCCACATGTCTTGACGCGGGACGTCTCGCGCCGGATCGTGACACCATGACGACGGTGACCAGCCAGATGCAGAAGCCCAACCCCGCCTCCGGGCCGGCGCCCTGCGGCGCCCCCGACGAGGCGACGGTCAACCGCATCGCCAGGTCCTGCATCTGCTACCAGACGCGGATGACGGCCCATGCGGTGACGCGCGCATACAACAACCGGGCGCTCGCCCCCCTCGGGCTCGAGGTGACCCAGTTCAACATCCTCGCCGCCCTGGCGGTCGCGAAGACCAATTCGGTGACGGCGCTGTCGGAAGCGCTGGCCCTCGACCGGACGACGATGACGCGCAACCTGAAGCGGCTGGAGGCGGCGGGCCTCGTCAGCGTCTCCACCGGCCAGGGACGGGCGGTGCGCCCGGCGCTGACGGAGGGGGGCGCCGCGCTGCTCTCGGCCGCCATCCCCCTGTGGGAATCCGAGCACGTGAAGATGGAGGAGGCGGTGGGCGCCGACGTCTGGGGCCGCACCCGCGACGGTCTCCGGGCCATCCGCCGCTCCGTGACGGACGGTCGCTGCGGCTGACGGCCGGCACCGGGCAGCAGTCCGCAATCGTTTGAGTGTTTCTTAAGTGCCGTTGGGTGAGGGTGCTGGTGGTATTTTGCTGCCGCCGGAGACCCGTGTGACGCCCTCCTCGTCCCTCACCCATATCCGCGACGCCTGGGAGGGCTGGCGCAAGGACGTGCCCAACGAGCCCGCCCATGAGGGGCGCATCCGCGCGGCGCAGATCCATGCGGTGGCGCGGTTCTCGCCGCTGACCATGGCGGCCAACCTGATCAATGCCGGCGTCGTCGTCTTCCTGGTGCGGGAGGAGGCCAACCCCTTCGTACTCGCCGCCTGGGCGCTCACCATCCTGGCCGTGGTGGTGGTGACGACCCGGGCCTGGTTCCTGCGGCGCGGCCGCAAGCCGCGGATGCACGCCTCGGCCCGCGCGATCCGCCGGGCGACCTATCACGCCGCCGCCCTGGCGGCGCTCTGGGCCGCCGTCCCGGTCTTCTGGTTCGGAAGCGTCTCGGCCGAGGACCAGCTGGTCATCGCCTGCCTCGTCACCGGCATGATCTGCGCCGGTGGCTTCGCCCTGGCGACCATTCCTTCGGCCGCCTACGCCTATGTCGGCATCCTCGCGGCCGGATCGGTCGCCGCGCTGCTGGAGACCGGCAACGGCTACGTCATCTTCCTCACCCTGCTGCTGCTCGCCTATGCCTGGATCGTGGTGCAGAGCGTCGCCAATTCCTCGCGTCTGTTCAGCGAGCGGTTCCGGGCCGAGGCGAGCCTGAAGGAACGCGGCGAGATCATCGAGCTGCTGCTGAACGAATTCGAGCAGCACGGATCGGACTGGCTCTTCGACACCGACGCCGGGTTCGCCGTGGTGCAGCACTCCGCCCGCTTCGGCGAGGTCGCGGGGGTCGCCGGCCAGTCGCTGGTCGGGCGACGCATCGTCGACATGGCCGATGAGGAGACCGGCCAGGCCCTTCGCCTCGCCATCGCGAAGCGGCAGCCCTTCCGCGACCTCGACATCCAGGTGGAGATCGCCGGAGAGCCGCGCTGGTGGTCGCTGACCGCCAAGCCTCTCGTCGACGAATCCGGCTGGCACGTCGGCTGGCGCGGGGTCGGATCAGACATCACCGACCGCAAGCTGGCGAGCCAGAAGGTGGTCTGGATGGCCCGCACCGACATGCTCACGGGGCTGCCGAACCGCACCCGCTTCCGCGAGCTGGCGGCGCTTCGCCTCGAGACGGCGCGGCGCAACGGCAACAGCTTCGCGCTGGCCTGCCTCGACCTCGACCAGTTCAAGGCGGTGAACGACACCCTCGGCCATCCCGTCGGCGACGCCCTCCTGATGGCGGTGTCGCGCGACCTCGGCGACCTCGCCGAGCAGGGCGTGGTGTTCGGCCGGTTCGGCGGCGACGAATTCGGCATGGTGATGAGCGATTTCGCCCGCCGCTCCGACGTGCTCGAACTCGCCCGGCGCATCATCGCCCGCATCAGCCGCTCCAGGACCATCGACGGCGCGCGCATCACGGTGGGCGCCAGCATGGGCATCGCCTTCGGATCGGGCGAAGCCGATACGGTCGACGACCTCATCCGCAATGCCGACCTCGCGCTCTACCGGGCGAAGGACAACGGCCGCGGCGTGGTGGTGGTCTTCGACGACACGATGCACCAGGAGGCCGAGGAGCGGCGCCTGCTGCAGGAGGACCTGCGCGCGGCCCTCGACGGCAACCAGCTCCGGCTCGCCTACCAGCCGATCATCGACATCCGCGCCGGCGCCATCGTCGGCTTCGAGGCGCTGCTGCGCTGGCAGCACCCGCAGCGTGGCCTGCTGTCGCCGGACGCCTTCATTCCGATCGCCGAGGAATCGGGGCTGATCGAGCCCATCGGCGCCTGGGTGCTGAAACGCGCCTGCCTCGACGCGGCCGCCTGGCCGCAGCCGATCCGGGTGGCGGTAAACATCTCCCCCGCCCAGTTCGGGTCCGCCATGCTCCTCAGCCACGTGGCCCAGGCGCTGGCGGCGAGCCACCTGTCCGCCGACCGGCTGGAGGTCGAGATCACCGAAGCCCTGTTCATGAACCAGATGGCGGAGAGCGGCCGCTTCCTCGCTGACATGCGCACGCTCGGCATCCGCATCGCACTGGACGACTTCGGCACCGGCTTCTCCTCGCTCGGCTATCTCACGCGCTTTCCCATCCAGAAGCTGAAGATCGACCGGTCCTTCGTGTCGGGCTCCGCCGATCCGGAGAACCGCAGGGCGGTGGTCGAGGCCATCGTCGGCATCGCGACGAGCCTCGGCTTCGTCACCACGGCCGAGGGGGTGGAGACGGCGGCCGACCTCGCCTGGGTGCGCGAGCTCGGTTGCGACCAGGCGCAGGGCTACTATTTCGCGCGGACCCTGTCGGCCGAGGCCGTGCCCGGCTTCATCGCGGGATTTGCCGACGAGTTCGGCGAGGTCGGCAGCCAGGCGGCGGCCTGAGCCCCCGCCGCCCGTTGACCCCCAAGGTTCCGCCTCGTATCGTGCAGTTACACGATGGGTTCCCCGGAGACCGACCATGACCGCCGCCGCCCCCGCTCCCGCCCTCCGCTACGGCGTCGTCGACATGGCCGAGGCCACGGGGCAGGACGGCATCGACTTCCTGCGGGGCATGCTGGAACAGCGCTATCCGGCGCCGCCCATCGCGCGGTCCATGGGCTTCATCCTGACGGAGGTTGCGCCGGGCTTCGCCGTCTTCGAGGGCACGCCGACCGCCGACTTCTTCAACCCGCTCGGAACCATCCACGGCGGCTGGACCGCGACGATCCTCGATTCCGCCCTCGGCTGCTGCGTCCACACGCTCGTCAAGGCGGGGCAGGGCTACACGACCGTCGAGATGAAGGTGAACTACGTCCGGGCGCTGATGCCGCAGACCGGTCTCGTGCGCTGCGAGGGCAAGGTGGTCCATGCGGGATCGCGCATCGCCACGTCGGAGGCGCGGCTGGTCGACGGCAAGGGCCGGCTCATCGCCCACGCCACCGAGACCTGCATGATCTTCGAGGCGCGGGTTCCGGCGGCGTCCTGATCCGCCGGCGCGAGAAGCTTTTGCCCCACCCTTACCCTCCCCGCTGCGCGGGGAGGGGGACTACCGCGTCGTGCCGTCCTTGGACCGTCGAGCCTGGCCCGACCCTCCGGAACGGAGCGCTACGTCGAAGTCCCCCTCTCCACGCGAAGCGTGGGGAGGGTGCGGGTGGGGCCTTGTCACTATCGTGACCACCGCATGGCGGTGAGGCAGGCGAAGATGATGAGCGCCGCGCCCGCCCAGGTCGTCCAGGCCGGCACTTCCGAGAAGGCGAGATAGCCGAGGCCGGCGCTCCAGATGAGGGCGGTGTACTCGATGACGCCGAGCGGCCCGGCGGCGGCATGCTTGAAGGCCCATGCCATGCACAGGTGGCCGGCGAGCCCGAAGGCGCCGATGCCGAGGAAGATCCACCAGGACCGCGCCTCCGGCACCTCCCAGACGACCCAGGCGAAGGGGGCGATGATGAGAAGGGGGAAAAGGTTCTGGAACAAGATGATGAGGCCGAAGGGATCGGTCTGGGCGCGCTTCCTGAGCAGGACGAGATTGGCGGCATAGGCGAGGGCCGAGGAGACGGCCGCGGCGATGCCGAGGACCCTGACGAGGTCGAATTCGCCGCCGCCCACCTTGCCGGCGACGATCACCGCCATGCCGACGAAGCCGACGAGAATGGCGATCAGGACCGGCTTCTGGATCGGCTCCTTGAGGATCAGCGAGGCGAGCACCGCGAGGAACAGCGGCGACAGGAAGGCGAGCGTGATGGCCTCGGCCAGCGGCAGGGTGGCGAGGGCGTAGAAGAACAGGAAGGCGGTGATGGCGACGAGCACGCCGCGCAGGAGATGGGCCCGCACCATCTCGCCGCTCGGGGCCGGAGGCCGCGTCCACAGGAAGAAGGCGATCGCCCAGGGCATGCCGCAGGCATAGCGCATGAAGACGATCTGCGACGTCGGATGGGCGTTGGCGACGCCCTTGATCAGCGCGTCCATCACCGACAGCAGGAAGATGCCGAAGGCGGCGACGAGGAAGGGCGCGAAGCGGTGGCCGGCGAAGGTCGAGGGGGTCATGGCCACCACAGGGCGCGCGTTGCGTCGAAAAGGAGCTTGGTGCCGGCGAGGCCGACCAGGACGTAGCAGAGCGTGAAGAGCTGCTGGCGGGGAAGGGCGTCGTGGAGCCGCCGGCCGACGAGGACGCCGACCGGGACGACCGGGGCGAGGGCCAGCGCCTTGACGAAGACGCCGGGCTCGCCGAGGCCGGAATAGACGTAGCCGGGCAGCTTCACGACGTTGCCGACCGTGAAGATCGCCACGGTGGTGGCGGCGTATTCGGTCTTCGTCAGGCCCCGGCGCAGCAGATACATGGCCATGGGCGGCCCGCCGGCATGGGCGATGTAGGTGGTGAAGCCGGCGCCGGCGCCGGCCGCGGTCGCCAGGGGTGGCGAGACCGGGCTGGGCGTCACCACCATCCCCCGGCGCCAGAAATAGTCGAGGGTGAAGGCGAGCGTGATCAGCGCGATGCCGAAGGCGACCCAGCGGCGGTCGACATATTCGAACACCAGGAAGCCGAGGAGGAGCCCGCCGAGAAAGCCCGGCATGATCCAGGCGAGGTCTGGCTTCGACCAGGCCGTGCGCGGGAAGGAGGCGAGCGCGAAGACGTCCATGAAGGCGACCAGCAGCGCGGTGACGATCGCCGCCTGGATCGGATCCATGACCAGGGCGAGCAGCGGAATGCCGAGAATGGCGAGGCCACCGCCGAAGGCGCCCTTGCCGAGCCCCATGAGGAAGGTGGCGAGGCCGCCGACGGCGTAGAAGGTCCAGTCTGCGGGGAGGCCTGCAAGGGTCATGGATTCGCGCTCGGGGACCGTTGCTCTAGCGGGCCCGCGCGCCGCCGCATAGGGCAGGGGCTCGCCGTCGTGGCAGCAGGCCGCGAAAAAAGAGCCGCCGCGGGGCACGCGGCGGCTCGAGGTTGTCTGGGAAGCGAACGCGAGGGGACGGCTTCTTCCCGGACAGGCTGTGGGTCGTGAAGGGCGCGGGCGCGCCCTCACATGGAAGGAACGGTGCGCGACAGGGCGGCGCCGACGTCGGGCACCAGCGGCGGACCGCTGAGCTGGCGCGTCGTGCCGAGGCCGGAGCGGCGGCCCTGGCGCTCGCTGGCGCGGGCGGCGATCACCTGCGTGGGATCGCCGAAATACCCGGCCGCCGTGGCGTCTCGAAGGTCGCTCCGCGTCAGGCCGAGATCATGGAGCGTGCGCTCGTCCATGTCGCAGAGGGCGGCATAGCCCTCGCGGGCCTCGCGCCAGTTGCGGAAAGCCACGACCTGGCGGCGCACGACAGCGGCCACCGAGAGGACGGCGGACGAAAGGGTGGCGGCGAACATCGGCATGGGGGCTCTCCTCGGCGGGTCGGACGTCGGCACGCCTGTCCCCTCGCCGGCGTCGGGTGACGCAAACGTCCGGGTGTCTCACCCGGGTCCTCGGGGGCATGTGCCGATGAAGACAGAATGTCACAGGCCAATTGATCATTGAAGCGAATGTTTTTAATCTCTATCATCAGCGTTGATGATGTGACGTCTCGGGGGCGCACCAATGGCCATTCTTCTCGATATCGACCAGCTGCGCACGTTCATGGCCATAGCCGACACCGGCAGCTTCACCCGCGCCGCGGACGTGGTGTTCAAGACCCAGTCGGCCGTCTCCATGCAGATGAAGCGGCTGGAGGAGCGCATCGGCAAATCGCTGTTCGAGCGCGACGGCCGCGCCTCGCGCCTCACCGAGGACGGCGAGCGGCTGCTCGATTATGCCCGCCGCATCGTCAAGCTGAACCTCGAGGCGGTCTCGGCCTTCGCCACCGCCGAACTGACCGGCCGCGTGCGCCTCGGCGTTCCCGACGACTATGCCGACCGCTACCTGCCGGAGATCCTGGCGCGCTTCTCGCGCTCCAACCCGCGCGCCGAGGTCACCGTCATCTGCGAGCCGTCGTCCATGCTCGCCGAGCGTATCCAGGCGAACGAGCTCGACATCGCCATCATCACACACACGCCGCAGAAGGGCCCGGCGCTCGTCTTCCGCCGCGAACAGCTCCTCTGGGTCGCCTCCGCCCGCTCCTCCGTCCATTGCGACGACCCGGTGCCGCTCGCCGTCGGGCGGCCGACCTGCGACTGGCGCCGCGCCGCCACCGAGCGGCTGGAGGGGGCCGGGCGCTCCTACCGCATCCTCTATGCCAGCTGGAACGCGGCCGCCGTCGGCGCAGCGGTCATGGCGGGCCTCGCGGTGTCGGTGCTGCCGGAATCGGCACTCCGGCCCGGCATGCGGGTGCTCCAGCCCTCGGACGGGTTCCCGGCGCTGCCGTCGGTCAGCGTGGCGCTCTTGCGCAATCCGCACGAAATGTCCCAGCTCGCCGAGGCGCTGGCGGATCACGTCGTCTCCAGCCTCGACAACCTGACGGAGCACGCCCAGGCGGCGGAGTGAGGGGGTGGGCGGCGTGCCGTGCTGTGACTTGCCACCACCCTTTCCGCGCGTCATGGCCGGGCTTGTCCCGGCCATCCACGACTTGAACACCACGGCTGGGAAGGAATTCGTGGATGCCCGGCACAAGGCCGGGCATGACCGTGGGAGGTTCCTCCGCGCTTTCAGGCGGCCGGGGCCTCAGAAGCGGCTGACAGCCCGTCTCGCCTCAGTACGCCTGTTCCTCGAACACCCGGTCGATCTGCCCTTGCCAGGGCCCGAGATATTTCTCGATCAGCGCCTCGGCCGCCGTGCGGCCGTCGTCGACGATGGCCTGGATCGGGTCGAGATAGCGCGTCTCGTCGCAGCCGTTCATGTCGAGCCGGTCGCGGCGGCGCAGGCCCGTGCGGGCCAGCGTCAGCATCTCGCGGGCGAGCTCGCCCACCGTCAGGCCGCGGATCTCCGCCTTGAAGCCGAGCTTCGGCACGTCGTCGCGCAGCTTCTGCCGCTCCTCGTCCGTCCAGTCCTTGACGAGGTCCCAGGCGGCATCGAGTACGCCGTCGTCGTAGAGCAGGCCGACGAAGAGGGCGGGCAGCGCCACGATGCGCGAAAGGGGTCCTGAATCGGCGCCGCGCATCTCGAGGTAGCGCTTCAGCCGCACCTCCGGGAAGATGGTGCCGACATGGTTCACCCAGTCGGAGAGCACGGCCCGTTCGCCCGGCGCCGCCGGGTTCTTTCCCGCCAGCAGGTCGCGGAAGGAGGAGCCGGCGACGTCGATATAGGTGTCGCCGCGCTTGATGAAATACATCGGCACGTCGAGGGCGTAGTCGACGTAAGCCTCGAAGCCCATGCCGTCCTCGAAGGCGAAGGGCAGCATGCCGGCGCGGTCGTTGTCGGTGTCCATCCAGACGGCCGAGCGGAAGGAGAGGTAGCCGTTGAGCTTGCCCTCCGTGAAGGGCGAATTGGCGAAGATGGCGGTGGCCACCGGCTGCCAGGCGAGCGAGACCCGGAGCTTCTTGACCATGTCGGCTTCCGAGGCGAAGTCGAGGTTCGCCTGAACGGTCGAGGTCCGGTACATCATGTCGAGGCCGAGCGTGCCGACCTTCGGCATGTAGCGCGTCATGATCTGGTAGCGCGACTTCGGCATGACCGGCGTCTCCGCCCGGGTCCATTTCGGGCTCATGCCGAGACCGAGGAAGCCGATGCCCATGGGGTCGGCGATCTCGCGCACCTGGGCGAAATGGGCGTGGGCCTCCATGCAGGTCTGGTGCAGCGTCTCCAGCGGCGCCCCCGACAGCTCGAACTGCCCGCCCGGCTCCAGCGAGATGGCGCCGCCGCCGGTGACGTCGGCGAGGCCGATGATGTTTGCGCCGTCGAGGATCGGCTCCCAGCCGAGAAGGCCCTCCATGCCTTCGAGGATGGCGCGGATGCCGCGCGGCCCCTCATAGGGCACCGGGCTGTTGTCCTTGCGGTAGAAGCCGAACTTCTCGTGCTCGGTCCCGACGCGGAACCTGTCCTTCGGTTTGACGCCCTTTTCGATCCAGGCGACCAGTTCGTCGCGGGATTCGATGGGCGTCAGGTCGACTGTATCGCGGGCCATGCAGGGGTCCTGATGCGGATGCGAAGGCGAGGGGCGGGGAGCAAAGCACGCCGCCCCGGCCCGGCATAGTCCGGGGAGATAGCGTTCGACGGGCGGTTACGGAAGGGGCGGGGTCACCGTTACGCCCGGCTGCCGACACATTGCCGCCATGCCCCGCAGGCGGACGTCGACGGTATTCCGATGCAAGGCCAAGCGTTTGGACCGGTTTTTGGCGGCTGTTGCGCCTGCGGCGGGGCGGGTCGGGGCGGCCATGCTATCCTGCCGGTCGATTCGTCCGGAGGAGCCTCGTGTCCATGCGTTCGCCCGTTTCGATCCCGGTCCTCGCCGCGCTCGCCCTCTTCGCCGCCGCGCCCGCAGCCGCCCAGACCCAGCAGGTGACGCCCACCCAGCAGGCGCCGGACCGGGTCGCGCCCGCTCCGCTCGGCCCGACGCCCACCGACATCTCCGCCGAGGCGCGCCGGGCGCAGGAGGCCGCTAGCGCCGGCCGCGCGGTGGAGGCGCTGGACGCCCTCGACGAGGCGGCGATCGCCATTTCCGAGAAGATGCCGCTGACGATCCGCCGCGCCACCTTCGTCGCCGAGGAGCCGCAGGGTTACGGCGTCTTCAACCCCAGGGATTCCACCAGCTTCGAGATCGGCCAGCCGCTCCTCGTCTATGCCGAGCTGGCGGGGCAGGGCTGGCGCCGCTCCGGCGACATCTTCCGCACCGATCTGGTGCTCGATTTCGAACTGCGCCGCGCCGACGGCCAGTCGCTCGTCGCCCAGCAGGCCTTCAACACCATCGCCACCGCCAGCCGCCGCCGCAACCGCGAGTTCTTCCTCTATGTGACCTATTCCTTCTCCGGCCTCGAACCGGGGGACTATGTGGTTCGCACCACGGTGCGCGACCGGGCGGGCAACAAGCAGACCGCCTTCGATCTCACCTTCGCGGTCCGCCGGTGAGGCTTGTCGGCCTCGTCGTGGCAGGGCTGATCGCCGTCGGCCCGGTGCTGGCGCAGGACTTTCCCGGTTTCGCGCGGCAGGCGGCGTCGGGCGGCCACGCCGTCATGGAGGTGGCGCAGCCCCACCCGGTGCGCCTTCCGGGTGTGGTCACCACCCGTTTCGAGCTGCGCGCCGGCGAGTGCGGCCCGCCCTGTCCGGCCGATACGGAGCGGGCCGAACTCAGCGAGGCGGGCCCCGGCATCGCGCCGGGCACCGAGGCCTTCACCGCGCTCTCCCTCTTCATCCCGCGCGGTACCACGGCGACGCCGGGGCTTGCGGTGACGCTTGCCAGGCTCGTGCAGGGCGAGCGGGTGCTCCTCGCGTTGGACTGGCGGGAGGCGGGGCTCGTCGCCTCGGGGCCCGCGGTCGGGGCCGAGCAGGTGGTGGTTCCGGCGAGCGCCCTCACCCAGCGCTGGCACGACGTGCTGATCGACCAGCGCTGGTCTGCGGGAGCCGACGGGCGCCTCGCCCTCTGGGTCAACGGCCAGCGCCTCATCCAGAGCGCCGGGGCCAATGCGGCGGCCGCCACGCCGGTGCGGCTCGTGCACGGCCTCTCCCGCTCGCCGGTCTCGGCTTGGACGGCGCGCTTCGGCGCCCGCACGCCGACCCAGGTGGTCTATTTCGCCCATGTCCGGCGCGACGCCGATCGGGCCGCGGTCGACATCGACCTGAGGGTGCGCTAGCAAGCCGCCTCACGTTTCTGCCGGAAGACCGCCATGTCCGATGCCCCGAAGAAGAAGCCCGGCACGCTCGCCCGCCTGCCGCGCGGCTTCGTCGACCGCGACGCCGCCGAGATCGCCGGCGTCAACGCCATGCTCGACACCATCCGCGGGGTCTACGAGCTCTACGGCTTCGAGGCGGTGGAGACCCCGGCCATCGAGTTCACCGACGCGCTCGGCAAGTTCCTGCCCGACCAGGACCGGCCCAACGAGGGCGTCTTCTCCTTCCAGGACGACGACGAGCAGTGGCTGTCGCTGCGCTACGACCTCACCGCGCCGCTCGCCCGCTATGTCGCCGAGCATTTCGACGCGCTGCCGAAGCCCTATCGCAGCTACCGGGCCGGCTACGTGTTCCGCAACGAGAAGCCGGGACCGGGCCGCTTCCGCCAGTTCATGCAATTCGACGCCGACACGGTGGGCTCGGCTTCGCCCGCGGCGGACGCCGAGATCTGCATGATGGCGGCCGACACCATGGAAAGGCTCGGGATCGCCCGCGGCGACTACGTCGTGCGCGTCAACAACCGCAAGGTGCTCGATGGGGTGATGGAGGCCATCGGCCTCGGCGGCGATGAGAACGCGGGGAGGCGCCTGACGGTGCTGCGCGCCATCGACAAGCTCGACAAGTTCGGCCCCGAGGGCGTGAAGCTGCTGCTCGGCGCCGGCCGCAAGGACGAGAGCGGGGATTTTACCAAAGGCGCCGGGCTGGATGAGGCGGCGATCGGGCGCGTGCTGGCGTTCGTCGACGCGAAGGGTGACAACGGCAGTCAGACCATCACCAACCTCACGGCCGTAGTGGCCGGGATCGAGCGCGGGGCGGCCGGTGTCGCGGAACTCGCGGATATGGCCAGGCTGTTCGCGGCGGCCGGCTATGGCGACCGCATCGTCATCGATCCCTCCGTGGTCCGTGGCCTCGAGTATTACACCGGCCCGGTCTACGAGGTGGAGCTGACCTTCCCCGTCACCAACGAGGACGGCCAGGTCGTCCGCTTCGGCTCGGTCGCCGGCGGCGGCCGCTATGACGGGCTCGTCGCGCGCTTCCGCGGCGAGGAGGTGCCGGCCACCGGCTTCTCCATCGGCGTCTCGCGCCTCGCGGCGGCCCTGAAATCCCTCGGCAAGCTGGGGGCGGAGAAGCCCGTCGGTCCCGTCGTCGTCCTCGTCATGGACCGCGACCAGATCGCCGAATACCAGAAAATGGTCTCGGAACTCCGCGAAGCCGGCATCCGCGCCGAGATGTATCTCGGCTCCTCCGGCATGAAGGCGCAGATGAAATATGCCGACCGCCGCAACGCCCCCGCCGTGATCATCCAGGGCTCGAACGAGCGCGAGGCGGGCGAGGTCATGATCAAGGACCTCGTCGCCGGTGCCGAGGCCGCCAAGACCATCACCGACAATGCCGAGTGGCGCGCCTCGCGCCCGGCGCAGTTCGCGGCGAAGCGCGGCGAGCTGGTGGAGAAGATCCGGGAGCTGCTCGCGGGGCGGTGAGGGCGCTCAGGCCCCCTGCATCGGCCAAGTGCGTCCTTCGAGGCTCGCCGTCGAACGATGCTGACGCATCGCCGGGGCTCGCACCTCAGGATGAGGGGGGTGGTGCCTGGCACGTCGGGCGTGGCGATCGCGGATCGCGCTTGTCAGCACCTGACCGGCTGCGCGGTTGATGCAAAGCACCACCATCCTCATCCTGAGGTGCGAGCGCATAGCGAGATGCGGACGCATCTCGCGTCCGCTCGATGCTATGGCGAGCCTCGAAGGACGCACTTGCGCCGTGCAGGCCGCGATCGGTGCCGTTACGCTGTCAAGGATAAAAATCCTATTCGCCCCGCCTCCCATATTGCGGCAGGGACCAGCCGTGGCGGATGGCGAGGCCGCGGATGGCGAAGACCACGGCGAAGCCTACGAGATCGTCGAGGTCCGGCGAGACGAAGCGGTTGGCCAGGGCGAAGGCGACGGCGCCGGCGAGGGACGCCGTGACATAGACGTCGCGGCGCAGGGCGAGGGGCACGTCGCCGGCGAGGATGTCGCGGATGATGCCGCCGAAAGTCGCCGTGACGACGCCGAGCAGCACGGCGGAGATCGCCGGCGCGCCGGCCTCCAGCGCCTTGGCGGTGCCGGTCACGGTGAAGAGCGCGAGGCCGAGGGCGTCGGCCCAGAGGATGACGCGGGTTCGCCCCTCGCGTTCGAAATGGTGGGCCGAGACGAAGGCGGCGAGCGAGACCGCCGCGCAGATCACCACCACTCCCGGGTCGAGGATCCACGGCACCGGCCTGACGCCGAGCAGCACGTCGCGCAGGGTGCCGCCGCCGATGCCGGTGACGGTGCCGAGCAGGACGAAGCCGAAGGGGTCCATGTGCTTGCGCGCCGCCACCAGGGCGCCGGTGAGGGCGAAGACCGCGACCCCTGCCCATTCCAGCCAGGGCAGGAGCCCGGTCATGGCGGTCAGGCGTCGTCGGAGGCGGTGGCCTGGGGAGCGGCCTTCGGGCCGCCGGTGGAGACCCCGACGAGGGCCGGGCGCAGCACGCGCTCGCCGATGACGAAGCCGGCCTGCACGGTCTGCACCACAGTGCCCTTCGGCACCTCGGCATTGGGGATCTCGAACATGGCCTGGTGCAGGTTCGGGTCGAACTTCTGCCCGTCGGGGGCGATCTTCTTGACGCCGTGCTTCTCGAGGGTCTTCAGGAGCTCGCGCTCGGTGAGGTCGATGCCCTCGACGAAGGCCTTCAGCGGGCCGTCGGCGGGGCGGGCGTCCTCGGGCAGGGTCTCGAAGGCGCGGCGCATGTTGTCGGCGACGTTCAGCATGTCGCGGGCGAAAGAGGTGACGCCGTAGGTGCGGGCGTCGGCCACCTCGCGCTCGGTGCGCTTCCTCAGGTTCTCCATCTCCGCGAGGGTGCGGAGCATGCGGTCCTTCATGTCGCGCGCCTCGGCCTGGGCGGCGGCGAGCAGGGCGGGGCCGGCATCGGCCAGCGTCTCCACGGTCTCGCCGGCCTCGGCGGTCTGGTCGGCCTCGTCGATCGGCACTTCGTCGTGCCCGTTTTTCGGGTTGGTCATGGCATCTCGCCTGTGATGGAAAAGGGTGGCCCGGATATCGAGCCTCCGGCGCCCAAAATCAAGGTTGAAGGCGGGAAGCGGTCAGGCCGCGGTGACGGCGGCGAGGATGTCGCGGCCGCTCATCGCCGTGCCCGGCCGCCGGCCGGAGACGAGCCTGACCATGGCGGCGTTGCGCGGCGCGGCCATGCCCCTTGCCGCCGCCAGCCGCACAACGGCGCCGCAGAGGTCGTCGATCTCGGTCGGCCGTCCCGCCGCGAGGTCGTCGGCCATGGAGGAACGGGCGGTCGGCGCAATGGTCAGCATGGAGGCGGCGATGCGGGAGAAGGCGAAGGTCGGCAGGCGCAGGATGGTCGGGATGAGGCGCGGCGGGGCGGCGCCGATCTTCGCGGGCCGGATGCCGGCGGCCGTCATCACCGCGAGAGCCTCGTCCTGCAGGGCGGCGAGGGCGCGGCGGCAGTCGCGGTCCATCAGTTCGGCGCGCAGCGGTAGTCCCGAGAGGGCGTTGACCGGGTTGTTGAGGTTGAGGAGGAGCTTGCCCCATTGCACCGGCGCCATGTCGGCGACGAGGGTGAGCGGCAGGCCCGCCGCGGCGAAGAGGGGCGCGAGGGCGCGGGTCACCGCGTGGTCCTCGGCGTGGAGTTCGCCGGACGTCGTCTGGCGGGCGACGAGCCGGCCGCTCTCGTCGTGGTCGAGGGTGACGTTGAAGGGCACCATGGCTGCGAGCGCCTGGAGGTCCGGCGCCGCGGCGCGGATGCGGCCGATGTTGTCGACGCCGTTCTGCAGCGACAGGATCGGCGTGCCGGGGGCGAAGGCCGCGCCGGCTTCGGCCGCCGCCTCGGCAGTCGCGCCGCCCTTGGTGCAGAGGAGGAGGACGGGATGCGCGCCGCCCATGGCCGCGGCCTCCGCGGCCGTCGCGGCGAGGCGGAAGCGGTCGGGAGACAGGATGCGGGTCGCGCCGTCGAGCTCCGTGACGGCGAGGCCGTGGGCCGCGAGATCGGCCGAGCGCCGGCCGCGGGCGACGACGACGACGTCGGCCCCCGCTGCGGCGAGGGCGCCGCCCACCCGGCATCCGATGGCGCCGGCTCCGATGACCACGAAGCGCTGCGCCACGCCGGCCTCCGTCAGGCGCGGAGGGCGGGGCGGGGCAGGCCCTCGCGCAGATGGGCGGCCGCCAGGGTGTTCGCCATCAGGAGAGCGATGGTCATCGGCCCGACGCCGCCGGGCACGGGGGTGATGGCGGCGGCGTGGACCGCCGCTTCCTCGGTCGCGACGTCGCCGACGAGGCGCGTCTTGCCCTCGCCCTTCTCCGGGGCGGGAATGCGGTTGATGCCGACGTCGATGACGACGGCGCCGGGCTTCACCCAGTCGCCGCGCACCATCTCGGGGCGCCCGACCGCGGCGACCAGGATGTCCGCCGTGCGGCAGAGGGCGGGCAGGTCGGCGGTGCGGGAATGGGCGATGGTGACGGTGGCGTCGCGCTGCAGCAGGAGCTGAGCGACCGGCTTGCCGACGATGTTGGAGCGGCCGACGACGACGGCGTGCTTGCCGGCAAGGGAGGGGCCGAGCACGCTCTCGATCAGGATCACCGACCCGGCCGGCGTGCAGGGGACGAGCGCCTTCTCCGCGGCACCGGAGCCGAGCAGGCCGACATTGATCGGGTGGAAGCCGTCGACGTCCTTGGCCGGATCGATGGCGAGCAGCACGCGGTCGGTGTCGATGCCCTTCGGCAGCGGCAGCTGCACGAGGATGCCGTCGATGCCGGGATCGGCGTTGAGCCTGCCGACGAGCGCGAGAAGCTCCACCTCGCCGGTCGTCACGGGGAGCGTGTGCTGCTCGGAGCGGAAGCCGGCGGCCTCGGCCTCGCGGCCCTTGTTGCGCACATAGACCTGGCTCGCCGGGTCTTCGCCCACCAGCACCACGGCGAGGCCGGGCGGGCGGCCCCTGGCGGCGGCGAAGGCGGCGGCGCCCTCCTTCACGTCGGCGAGAAGGCGGGTGGCGACGGCCTTGCCGTCGATGCGGATGGCGGGCACGGGATCAGACCCGCATCGGCATGAGCACGTAGAGGGCGCCCGGCCCGGCAGGGTCGTGAATGAGGGTGGGCGAGCCGGGATCGGCGAGCTTCAGCTCGATGGTGTCGCCGTCGATCTGGCTGGTGATGTCGAGCAGGTAGCGCGAGTTGAAGCCGATATCGATGCCGTCGGCCTCGTAGGAGACCTCGAGCTCTTCCGTCGCGCTGCCGGAATCCGGGTTGGTCACCGACAGGGTCAGCTTGCCGTCGCCGGCCGACAGCTTCACCGCCCGGCCGCGCTCGGAGGAGACGGTGGAGACGCGGTCGACGGCGGCGGCGAACTCGCCCTTCTCGACGGTCAGGATCTTGTCGTTGGCCAGCGGAATGACGCGGGCATAGTCGGGGAAGGTCCCGTCGATGAGCTTCGAGGTCAGCACCGTCTCGCCGAAGCGGAAGCGCACCTTGGCGGTGGAGAGCTCGACCGTGACGCTCGCGTCCGGCGTGTCGGCGAGGCGCTGGACCTCGGCCACGGTCTTGCGGGGCACGATGACGCCGGGCATGCCGGCGGCGCCGGCGGGCGCCTCGAACTCCACCTGGGCGAGGCGGTGGCCGTCGGTGGCGACGGCGCGGATCAGGCTCTGGCCACCCTTCTCCACCACGTGCAGGAATATGCCGTTGAGATAGTAGCGCGTCTCCTCGGTGGAGATGGCGAACTGGGTCTTGTCGATGAGGCGCTTCAGGTGGCCGGCGGGCAGCTGGAAGCTGTGCGACATGTCGCCTGCGGCGATGTCGGGGAAGTCGCTCTCGGGGATGGTCTGCAGGGTGAAGCGCGAGCGCCCCGCCTTGACGGCGAGGGTGCCCTTGTCGCCGATCATCTCGAGCTGGATCTGGGAGCCGTCCGGCAGCTTGCGGACGATGTCGTAGATCATGTGGGCCGGAACGGTGGTGCCGCCGGCGGTCGCGACCTCGGCGGGCAGGGTCTCCACCACCTCGATGTCGAGGTCGGTCGCCTTGAGCCTGAGGGAGGCACCGTCGGCCTTCATCAGCACGTTCGACAGAACGGGGATGGTGTTGCGCCGCTCGACGACGCGGTGGACGTGGCCGAGGGATTTCAGGAGCTGGGCCCGCTCGACGGTGACCTTCATCAATGCTGCTCCAAACGACTCAAGGAGGCGAAGGCGATCCCGCGCCCCGAAAACAAGGGGCGTCAGTCAACCCCGCGGCGCAACATGATGCAAGGGCAAGGCCAGCCGCCATGGGTCTATCCACGGCCTTTTCCGTGTTGCGGCGGGTAACAGAGCCGCCCGCGGCCCGGAAAGCGGCGATCGCGCCTTGCCTTCGCGGCCCCGAGGCCCGATCTATCGGGCACAGCGCCGGCTGTTCGACGGAGAGACCCCATGCCCACCATCCGCACCCGCCTCAGCGCCGCCCTCGCCGCCGCGGCGCTCGTCCTCGGCACGGCGCTGGTGTCGCTTCCCGTCCAGGCCCAGTTCAACGACGGCGGCGGCCTCAGCGACGGCCGCGGCGACACCGATTCCCGCAACAACCGCCTGACCGTCTCCATCCGCGTCGTGACGGTGGGGAGTTTCTGCGTCAGGGCGGTGGAGGCGGTGGGCTACGACCCGCGCCTCAACCAGCGGCTCTTCCGCATCGGCTTCGATTCCGGGCCCATGACGTCGGTGGGGGTCACGGCCTACGAGAATGCCTTCTCCAGCGCCCGTACCGATGCCGACGCGGCCGCAGCGCTCGCCGCGGCCCAGCGGGACGCGCAGCCCTATCGCCGCGGCCCGGGTCAGTGCTGACGGCTCGCCGCCTCAGTCGTTGAGGCGGCGCTTCAGGGCTTCCACTTCCTCGCTCAGCGCCGGATCCTGGCCGACGAGGCCCTCGATCTTGCGTACGGCGTGCAGCACCGTGGTGTGGTCGCGGCCGCCGAAGCGCCGGCCGATCTCGGGCAGCGAGCGCAGGGTCATGGTCTTGGCCAGATACATGGCGATCTGGCGCGGGCGGACCACGGTGGCGGTGCGCCGGGAGGACAGGATGTCCGAGCGGCTGACGTTGTAGTGCTGCGCCACGATCTTCTGGATGTCCTCGATCTTCACCCGCTTCGGCTCGGCGATGCGGACGAGGTCACGGATGGAGCGCTCGGCCATCTCGATGGTCACAGGCTGGTTGGTGAGGCGGTTGGTGGCGATCAGCCGGTTGAAGGCGCCGTCGAGATCGCGACCGTTCTGGGTCACGTTCTTGGCGACGTAGCTCATCACCGTCGGTGGCACGTCGAAGCCGGGGTGCTGGGCCCGGGCATGGGCGAGCTTCTGCTTGAGGATGTCGAAGCGCAGGTTCTCGTCCAGCGCGCCGATCTCCACGGTCAGACCGCCGGCGAGGCGCGAACGGACCCGCTCGTCGAGGTTCTCGAGGTCGGAGGGCGGGCGGTCGCCGGCGACGACGATCTGGCGGCCGGCGTCGATCAGCGCGTTCAGCGTGTGGCAGAACTCGGCCTGGGTCTGCTTGCCCTGCAGGAACTGCAGGTCGTCGATGATGAGAAGGTCGATGTTGCGCAGCGCCTCCTTGAAGGCGATCGCCGTCTGGTTCTTCAGGGCGGCGACGAAGCCGAAGGTGAACTTCTCCGCCGTCAGGTAGAGCACGCGCCGGCCGCCGGCCTGGGCCGTGCCGGCCACGGCCTGCAGGAGATGCGTCTTGCCCAGGCCGACGCCGGCATGGATGTAGAGCGGATTGAACAGCACCGCGTCGGTCGGCCGCGACTGCGCCACCTGGAGCGCCGCGGCGCGGGCGAGCGTGTTGGAACGGCCCTGGACGAAGGTCTCGAAGGTCAGCCGCGGGTCGAGCGGCGAGCCGCCGAGCGTGTTCTGGGCCGCCGAGAGATGCGTGCCGTCGTGGCGCTGGGGCGCCGGGGCGGGCACGGCCGGGCGGGCCGCCTCCTCGACGGGACGCGGGCGGGACACGGCGCGGGCGCCGGCCGCCGTGCGGACGACGACCTCGATCGCGACCGCCTGACCGGCCTCCTCGGACCAGCGGGCGATGATGCGGTCCTTGTAGTGATGGTCGATCCAGCTCTTCAGGAAGCGGGTGGGCACCGACAGGCGGACCGCGTCGGTCTCCGCCAGATCGATCTCGATGCTCTTGAACCAGCTCGAGAACACGTCCTCGCCGAGCTCGGCGCGCAGACGCCGGCCGACGCGCTCCCAGATCGCTCCTGCACGCATGGAATCGCTCATCGTATCGGTCTTGCCTTCGGTCGGTTCGCGGACACGTTCGGAAGTGGCAAACACGATGGTCTCCAGTCAAAAAGTCCGGTGGTAAAATTGGGGAGTGAGTACGCGGGGATCACGCAAGATCGTGACGGCTGCGCCAGCCCTCAGGGCTGGACCCAGGGCAGGCCCGCGGCCTTCCAGCCGGCCTTCGTGCCGCGATGTCCCTGCTCGTCGTGCGGGCCCTCGAAGCCACCGCTGACATTGTAGCAGCGGGAATGGCCGGCCGCGGTCATGGCGATGGCGGCAGCCTTCGAACGGATGCCGGACCGGCAGAGGAAATAGAGGGGGGCATCCTTCGGGGCGCCGCGCTCGGCCAGCTTGGCGGCCAGCGTGGTCACGAAATCCGGATTGATGCCCATTGCGGGAAAAACCTGCCATTCGATGCGGATCGGCTCGCGCCCGACAGCCTTCAGGTCGGGAGCTCCGATATAGGCCCACTCCGCCGTCGTGCGGACGTCGACCAACTGGGCGGCGGCGTCCCGCATCAGGGCGTCGAGGCTGTCCTGTGGTGTCACGTCACCGGCATAACCGGCCTCTTGCACATGCGACATTGTCCGCCCACGCGTCCACATGATGGCCGCGCGCCTCAGTTGTTCCAAAGTTGTTCAGCTCAGAAGGGTGCCCCGGCTGCAGTCGGTCGACCGCAGCCCGAAATCTTCACCTCCGGCTTCAGTCCGAATACTGAAGCGGCTGAAGGAGTGGGTCCGCCTCGATTGAGGCAAAACTCTCCCATGCCCGATGTTGCGGGCGCCGCGCGTCAGCTCTTCCATGAAGCCCGAGGTGGCCCCCCCGAGTGACCCGATTGATACACAGGGGCTTCGGACCCGGCAACGGAATTCCATTAATAAATGGTTAAGGCCCGTCGCTTGACTCCCCCCGGGATTTGGGTTTGCGGAGACCGGCTTTTCAAGCCCCTGATGAATCGGCCAATTTCAAATCGGCCCTCTTGGGACCCCGGCTGACTCCGCCCTGGCAAGCGGGCCGGGAGGGGCAGCGGCGGACATGCGGTCGCCGCATTACGGGGCCGGAACGATTCCGTCCCCCGGCTAACCAACTGGAATCTGAATTGTTTTCCTGACGTGCCTTTAGCCGGTTCAGGGTCGCCCTCCCTGCCACGGAAGGGGCCATGATAAAAAAAGGAGGTTGACGGCCTTCTGTTGCCGAATCGCAACGGCTCCCCTGCGTCACCCCCGCCGCCCGCCGCGCCAACGAAAAAGCCCGGCACGAGGCCGGGCTTTCGGAACGATGTCGCGGCGCCGCGAGGCGCCGGCGGGAAGGGCTCAGGCGCCGATCTTGGCGATGCGGGTCGCCAGACGCGAGACCTTGCGGGAGGCGGTGTTCTTGTGGAGCACGCCCTTCTGGGCGGCCCGCATGATCTCCGGCTGGGCTGCCTGGAAGGCGGCTGAGGCGGCGGTCTTGTCGCCGGAGGCGATGGCGTCCTCGAGCTTGCGCAGGAAGGTGCGCATGCGCGAGCGGCGCGCCTGGTTGACTGCGGTGCGCCGCGCGATGACGCGGGCGGCCTTCTTCGCGGATGCCGTATTGGCCATGGGTCTTGTCCCGGCGGCTGGCCCCGGCTGGCCGGGGCACGAGAAAACGAGAGCGGCGGCACGGGGCCGCCACGGATCGGCGTGTATAGTCGCGTGGTTTCGGCGCGTCAACCGCGCAACGGGCCCATCTGCGAAATTCGCACGGGTCCGCCGGCCGCCGCCGGACTAGAAGGTGATCCCCCCGCTCGCGATCGCCCCCGAGGCCCGATGACCCCCAAGCCGCAGCGCAGCTTCATCCTGGTCGTGTTCTGGATGGCGGGGACGCTCCTGTCCTTCTCGGCCATCGCCTTGTCGATCCGGGCGCTGCACGGCACGCTCACCCTGTTCGAGATCCTCGCCCTGCGCAACATCGGCGGCCTCATCATCCTCGCGGGGCTCATGGCGGTGGCCCCGGACCCCGGCCAGCGCATCCGGCCGACGAGCCCCGCCGTCCACGTGATGCGCAACACGGTGCATTTCGGCGGGCAGGCGCTGTGGGCCTACGGGCTGACCGTGCTGCCGCTCGCCACCGTCTTCGCCATCGAGTTCACGACGCCCACATGGGTCGCCATCTTCGCGGTGCTCTTCCTCGGCGAGCGGATGACGGCGGCGCGGGCCGCGGCGCTGGTCTTCGGCTTCCTCGGCGTGCTCGTCATCCTGCGCCCCGGCTTCGACAGCTTCCGCCCGGAGGCGCTGGCGGTGGCGGCGGCGGCCATCTGCTTCGGCGTGCAGCAGACGACGACGAAGTTCCTGACCGCGACCAACTCGACCTGGACCATCATGTTGTGGATGAACGTCATCCAGCTGCCGCTGAACCTCGCGGCCAACGTGGTGGTGGGCGAGCCGGCCTTCTTCCTCGGCAAGCTCGCGCTCGCCCAGTGGCTGCCGCTGCTCGGCATCGGGGTCTGCGGCTTCACCGCGCACTACTGCCTGACCAACGCCTTCCGGCACGGCGACGCCATCGTGGTGACGCCCATCGACTTCCTGCGGGTTCCGCTGATCGGCCTCATCGGCTGGCTGGTCTACGGCGAGCAGCCGGAGGCCGCCGTGCTGCTCGGCGCCGCCATCGTGGTGGCGGGGGTGCTGATCAACATCTACGCGGAATCGCGCACGCGCACGTGAGTCTCCCCGAAAGCCCATTTCGGGACGGGGGCGTTAACGGCAGGGCGGATGCCGTGGGGAACACCCCGCCGGCCGTCGTCGCGGAGGGCCGCTGCGGCGCCGGATCCGGACGGGACGGACACGGAACACGGGCACGTCGGCGATTCGGTCATGCTCCGTTCGCGGCCCGTTGCAGGGGTTAACGCCATCGGCCGAACGGCGATGCCGCCGACTTCCCGCTTGCGTCGGCCCCCCCGGATCAGCTAGTCAGGACCACCAGCGGCCGTGGAGCCGCCTTTGTCCGAGGATCGTCCGTGCCGATCGTCCGTGCGCCCGCACCGATCAGCCTTCGCGCTTTCAGCGCCACGCCCTCGCTGTCCCTCCTTCTGCTTATCCGCCCCTGAGCACCGGCAGGGCCATATGGCCTTGGCGCTCAGGGGACCACGCCACCGCAACCCGCAACCGGGGGCCTGCGAAGTGAGGCGCTGAACGCCGCCGCGGCCCGCAGCAAGGACGAGACCCATGACCACCACCACCACGACGTCCCCCAAGGACCGCGTCGTCATCTTCGACACCACCCTGCGCGACGGCGAGCAGTGCCCCGGCGCCACCATGACGCTGGAGGAGAAGCTCCAGGTCGCCGACATCCTCGACGAGATGGGCGTCGACATCATCGAGGCGGGCTTCCCCATCGCCTCCATCGGCGATTTCGAGGCGGTCGTCGCCGTCGCCAAGCGGGTGAAGAACGCCGTCGTCACCGGCCTCGCCCGCGCCGGCATGAACGACATCGACCGCGCCGGCGAGGCGGTACGCCACGCCCGCCGCCCGCGCATCCACACCTTCCTGTCCACCTCGCCGGTGCACATGAAGCACAAGCTGCAGAAGTCGCCGGACGAGGTGCTGGCCATGGTGGTGGCCTCCGTCACCCGCGCCCGCAACCTGGTCGACGACGTCGAATGGTCGGCCGAGGACGGCACCCGCACCGAGCACGACTTCCTGTGCCGCTGCGTGGAGGCGGCGATCAAGGCCGGCGCCACCACCATCAACATCCCCGACACGGTCGGCTACACCGCTCCCCACGAGTACAAGGCCCTGTTCGAGATGGTGCGCGCCCGCGTGCCGAACGCCGACAAGGCGGTGTTCTCGGTGCATTGCCACAACGACCTCGGCATGGCGGTGGCCAATTCCATCGCCGGCGTCGAGGGCGGCGCCCGGCAGATCGAGTGCACGATCAACGGCATCGGCGAGCGGGCCGGCAACGCGGCGCTGGAAGAGATCGTCATGGCGATCCGGACGCGCAACGACATCTTCCCCTATGAGACCGGCATCGACACCAAGATGCTGACGCGGGCCTCCAAGCTCGTCTCGACGGTCACCTCGTTCCCCGTCCAGTACAACAAGGCCATCGTCGGCCGGAACGCCTTCGCCCACGAGAGCGGCATCCACCAGGACGGCATGCTGAAGAACACCCAGACCTACGAGATCATGACGCCGGACTCGGTCGGCGTGAAATCGACCTCGCTGGTCATGGGCAAGCACTCCGGGCGCAACGCCTTCAAGGACAAGCTGAAGCACCTCGGCTACCAGCTCTCCGACAACCAGCTGGAAGACGCCTTCGTGCGCTTCAAGGAGCTCGCCGACCGCAAGAAGGTGATCTACGACGAGGACATCGAGGCGCTGGTGGACGAGAAGATCGCCCACAGCCAGGACCGGATGAAGGTCATGTCGCTGCTGGTGGTGGCCGGCACGATGGGCCCGCAGGCGGCGACCCTGACGCTCGACCTCGACGGCGTCCACAAGACCGTCCAGGCCTCGGGCAACGGGCCGGTCGACGCGGTGTTCAACGCCATCAAGGCGATCGTGCCGCACGAGGCCGTGCTGGAACTCTATCAGGTGCATGCCGTTACCCAGGGGACGGATGCACAGGCGGAGGTTTCGGTGCGGCTCCAGGCGGACGGCAACACGTTTACCGGCAAGGGCGCGGACCCGGACACGCTCGTGTCCTCGGCCAAGGCCTATCTGTCGGCGCTGAACAAGCTGATCGCCAAGCGCGAGCGCCTGCATCCGCAGCACGGCATCGTCGCCGCGGAGTAAGCACCCCAGCATGCGCATCGGCATCGACCTCGGCGGCACCAAGATCGAGATCCTGGCCCTGGACCACCAGGGCCGGGAGCTCATGCGCCGCCGGGTGGCGACGCCGCGCCACGACTACGGCGCCATCGTCGCGGCCATCGCCGGCCTCGTCACCGGCGTCGAGGCCGAGCTCGGCCAGACCGGAACGGTGGGGGTCGGCATTCCCGGCTCCCTGTCGCCCGCCACCGGACTCATCAAGAACGCCAACACCACCGTCCTCATCGGCCATCCCCTCGACAAGGACCTCGCAGCCGCCCTCGGCCGCGAGGTGCGGCTCGAGAACGACGCCAATTGCTTCGCCCTGTCGGAGGCCGTCGACGGCGCGGCCGCGGGGGCCGGGGTGGTGTTCGGCCTGATCATCGGGACGGGTGCGGGATCCGGCATCGTCATCGACGGCAAGGTCCTGCGCGGCCGCCATCTCATCGGCGGCGAGTTCGGACACAATCCGCTGCCCTGGCCGAGCGTCGACGAGGTGACCGGGGCGCCGTCCTGCTATTGCGGGCAGAAGGGCTGCCTGGAGACCTGGGTCTCCGGCACCGGCTTCGCCGACGACTACCGCCGCGCCACGGGCTCGGCCGTGCCCGCGCCCGAGATCGTCGCCATGGCCGCCGGCGGCGACGCGGTGGCCCGCGCCTCCTACGACCGATACGTCTCGCGTCTCGCCCGCGGCCTCGCCCAGGTCGTCAATCTCATCGACCCCGACGTCATCGTGGTGGGCGGCGGCATGAGCAACGTGCCCTCCATCTATGGGGACCTGCCGCCGGCCATGGTGCCTTATGTCTTCTCCGACGCCTGCACCACGCCCATCGTCAAGGCGGTGCACGGCGACTCCTCCGGCGTGCGCGGCGCGGCCTGGCTCTGGCCCGCCGGTAACCCTGCCGCGTGACGGCCCGTCGTCCCCGCGAAAAAGTTGGCGGGCGTTCTGGACAGGGCCCCCGGTGTCTGGTAGTCACCCGGCTCCCGCGCAGCCCCTCGGGCTTGCGGGCGTGGGTGATTAGCTCAGTTGGTAGAGCAGCTGACTCTTAATCAGCGGG
>LNFM01008799.1_pt1 | contig 25178 bp, 29 predicted proteins | sample 596031 | NCBI WGS metagenome assembly LNFM01 (sample SAMN04254537, study PRJNA301005) | activated carbon metagenome | isolation source: dual media filters at the Ann Arbor, Michigan drinking water treatment plant | place: USA: Ann Arbor | reverse complement strand
CCTGATGGACGCGATCGCAAAGGCTTACGATGGCAACGTCCAGATGATCGACACCTCGGTCGTGCGGGTTCACCAACAGGGTGCGACCGGAAAAGGGGGGTCGAGAGTTGCATCCACCATTCGTTATCCGCGCCAGCCCCCATGTTCAGGCCACTGCCTTTAGCGGCTGTGAGGCGTAGGCCCAAGGCAGCAGGTCATCGAGCTGGCTCTGCGGGTGGCCGGCGACGATACGGCTGATGACGTCGACGAGGTAGGCTTGCGGCTCAGTGGTGAGGAAAGCGAAAAGGTCGGTCGTTTCCCTGCCCGTCTTGATCTTGCGCACGCGGGTCCATTGCGGCGTCCAGATCCCGTCCTGGTCATCTCGTCGATGGGAGATCGCCTGCAATAATGTCCTATGAGTGGCGTCCATCGCTCCGAAGTTTGTCAGAGCCAGATCGACACGACAAATGCACATCACAGCGGCCATCGGTCGCACTCAAGCCAGGTCAGCCAGCGCTTGGTCGTCGAGCGAGTAAAGCATCTTCGGCTTCTCGTCGCAGTCCAACACGGCTGTCTCCCACACTACGCTATCGGACCATAGGTGGAACAGAAGAGCCTGGTGTTCTGGACGGCGAAGTTCGAACTGCCATCGCCTTCGCAACAGCTGAGCCTTCACACGAGGATCAAGGGGCCTTGATGTTTCTCGCCAGGGATAATAATCCCCACCGATCGCGATTAGCGCTCGGCGGACAAGTCCGAGCATGCCGTCGTAATCACTAGTCACAGGCAGATCGGGGTAATCATGGCCGGCAAGCGCTATTGTCGAGGCGGCGAGGTCTAGAATGTCGATCCGTGACCAGTTCATGATCGGTGCCAGCTGAAGCGCGGACCGTGGATTGTAGGCGACGTCGAAAGCCATACTGTCGGCAAACGCGACTGCCTTGTCGAGTGCGTCAAGCGAGAAGCTTGTTGCAGCTTCCCAGATGGTTGGCTGCGGTTCAACGGCAAGGTGCCAGGCCAAATTCTGCCGTTGCCGAAGAACCAGGGTGGGCTCCGGCACCGCGAGCCACACGCAGTCTTCGCCAATGACAATGTCACGCTCGTACTTGAGGCGGGCCTCCTCACGCCGCTGAGGCTGCATTCGAGAATCTAAATTGGCCTGCCCGAGAGGGGGCGCTGCCCCGTTCGCGTAAACGGCACTTCGATCGTCAAATCGTAGCGATCGCACGTAACTCGGCCGCAAGAAATCCACCCGCGACCAGCTCTCAACGCGCCTCGGTTGGAGGTCACGGCGTTGGTTGCAAGCGAGGTCCACAAAGCGCGCCGGCGAACAGACTGCGCCGAAGGACGTGGCCTGCCGAAACAATCGCCCATTGAACGAGTACGTCAGCTGCGGGATCCGTCTACCGTCGCCGAGTTCGAATGCTTCGTGAAAAACTCGATGGCTCGCCGAAGCGGCCATGACTGTGACTGTGTCCCGGTAGACGCGTGTCGTCGTACCGCCGCGGTCGGCGACGCCTAGCTCATAGGAATACGGCAGAGTGAGTTTCATCCGGCAGGCTCTGAGGTGCGTCAAGCCTTCTATCAGAGCAGCGTCCATTCGGCAGCAACGGTAGCGGGTTGGTCTTCATTCGTGCGCGCGTAAAACTAATCGCAAGTTAAGCTCGCTCGCATCCGATATCCGTTCGCCCGGCCGGGGGATTTCCGATCAATAATCGTTGTGTGTTTTACTGTCTGAATTCTCCGCTGGCTGATAGCGAGCACGCGTAGTCGTGGCCAATCGAAGGTGCCTCGAAGCGTAGATTCGTTGTCGAGCCTCCTCGGGCGCCGAAGGCGGATCCTCCCGAATCCTTCCGTTCATCCAAAAAAATGAGCTATATCAATTGGTTCCGTGCATCGCCGATTTCGGGGTACAGCGAAGAGTTCCTTGGACCTGTTGGGCTGACCGCGAATCCGGTGAGCGCGCCGCAGTGGATAAGCATGGTAGATAATACTTGCATGTTCATGTGCGTTACAGTATGAAAATGAGGACGGCGCCGATACGAGGTCGGCGGGCATGCAGGAGCGCATACAGATGAACACTCAGGAACATGGTGCCCCGGGCACCGAAATTCGGCATCTGGCCGAAGGTTTGAATTATGAAGTCGCGGTGAACTCGGCTGGCAAGGAGCATCTGCTTCCGGGCCGTGACGAGGACGTGCCAGCGTACCTTGCCTGGTATATGAACGCCGCTGGCGTCGACTACGAAGAGTGTTGTGACGAAGCCTGATCCTACAAACAAAAGCGCCGTGAGCGGGGGCTCACGGCGCTTTCAGGGAAGTCGGAAGGATGTCAGTTGTGCGTTGTTGGGGGAACGATCCAGCGATTCCGGTACATATCGAAAACGCCAGACGGCATCTCGATGTGTTCCGCAAGGCGACGGAAGAACCGATTTCCGCTCAGGATAGGGGCGCGGAAAAGGCGGCCTGCCGCCGCGATGCTGATGCGCATTTCGAATCCCCGGCTGAGGCGCAGGTCGTGACAGATCCGTTCGTTGCCGAGCAATTTGTCGACCTCAGCGACAAAGTTCGCGCTGTAGTCGATGACTTCAGCGCGTCGAGCAAACAGAGCGTCGGCGCGAGAGCGCAAAAGCTCGGCATACTCCGGCTTGGTTGCCGCGATCAGGTCTTCCCCCATGCGATCCTGAATGGAGGCTTGGGGGGTGACCAGAAAGACGAGGTGCGAGTTTTGCGCCAGGAATTCCTGAACACATGGGAACCCACGCGTGATGATTCCAAGCGCGCAAAGATCGAGGACGCCGTTTTTCGTGTGCGGCGTGAACGGTACGGTGGCGCTGATGTCTGTTTGAAAGGCCATTTCGTTCAAGTTCCTCACTTGTTTTCGATTTTCAAACATTTACACACAGTGTGAAAAACAACAAGTGGCGGGATTGGTTTTCGTATGAATTTCGTGGATAGGAGCCCCAACGTGGATAATGCTACATTAGCCGACGATCGCGAATTGGGTATTGGCGTCGCGCGGCGTCAGCTTGAGACGCTGGATCGACAGATCGAGGCGCTTTTGACGCAGCGGCGCGCGGTGGCGGCATACCTGTCTGCGATGACAGGCCAGGCCATTCCCGAGTTGCCGGCCGCACAGATCGCCGCCCAATCAAACCCCCCGGGGGCCGGTGGTGATGGTGAGGAAATGCGCGAGCGCATTTCTCCGAGCCGGCAATTCAACAAGCGCGTCGTCCAGGAAGCTCTGGATATCATCGCGCGGCACGGTCGGCCGATGACTGCTCCTGACATTCACGAGGAGCATTCGCAGGCTGCATCGATCGGCACCGAGGCTCTGTATCGGCTGATGTATAACCGCGTGATCGCGGGATCGTTGTATTCGTTCGCCGGGGCGTTTTGGCCGGTGCGAGAGCCGATTCCAGTGGGCTGGGATTTGTCCATGGCAAAGCGCCAGCATGATCCCGCAGTTGCTAAGCAGCGCGGCGGCAAACGCCGGTAGCCTGGCGGGTCGAATCGTCAATGCCAGTTCGCGCGTCGGCAGCGAACTGGCATGGCTGGTCGTCAAAGGCCTTTGTAGTGCCTCAGGGCAGAATAACTCACGTTGATGGTTCGATGCCGATCAGGAAACTTCGTTTCGAACGTGAGTAGGATCGCTTGCCACAGGCCTGTCCGATCGAGGCGTCTCGCCAGAGCCATTGCGGGCTTGCGCTCGGGAGATCGATCAATAAACCGGAAACTGATCCAGTATCGGCTCAGCGTCTGCAAAAAAAGCTGACGGTCAATTGCCTGCCGGAGCAAAGGCATCTCGTCCGGCTTGAACTCTTGCATGATGATGGCGCCGTGCTCCTGAAGGATCGCGTCGTACTGCTCATCGGTTGTGAAATGCCGACGCTCGGTCCACGCCTGCGCGAAGCCGACGTTATCGATCGCCTGACTTGTGAAATGCCTTATCCGCTCGAACGTACGCGTGGTGGAGCCTGGCGGCAAAGAGCTGCGCAATACACCGAAGATCTTGTCGAGAGAAAAAGTCACGGTGCATTTCATGCTCGCAGAGCCCTGAATGCGCTGGCAAACTACATTTTCGACCATGCCACGAATTGCGTGAGCGATTTGAAGATCCGCAGGATCGAGGTTGTCGACCATGAAATCCTGCGCACTCAGCCTTGCCACGAATCCGTCGAACGCCTCGAGGAGGCTCAGCCGGCGGCTGGAGTCGAGAGTCGGTGCCTTCGGATGGGCTGGCAGTGCGACAAGCTGATCTCTCGCCGTAGCGTACTCGGCGGACAGCTGCGCGATCCGCTTGTCGAGAAACTCTTTGGGAAACGCATTGGTGAGCTGTTCATCGAACGCAGAATCGAGATGGCGCTCCACGCTGGTCAAGTGCGCCTTCAGCTCACTACGCTTTTTACCGACCTCACGGGTTGCTTCGCCAAATTCTGCTGTCAGCTGCTCCTGAAAATGAACCTCAAGCGCGTCATCCTCCAGAAGGTAACGCAAGCTCTCCAGAACAAACGTGGAGAGCCAGGGACCCTCAACTGGCTTGGAACCGCGGAACGTGGACGCATTGGCCCTTTTGAATTTCCGCTGGCCGTGATCGTAGCACGTCGGAACGCTCTCGTCTTCTATAATGACTTTGCAGCTCAGCAGTGCGCGCCCAAAATGCTGAAGGGGCCTATGAACAAGCGTAGCATAAACCGCTTCCCAGATATCGAGGGGAACGATCTGCAGGTGAGGGACTTCTGTCACCCGCCATTCAGAGGGCGGTACAGCTGTCTTTTCAGTTCGGTCCGTATGTGGATTGCGGCTATATTTCTTACGACCATAGACGAAGACGCCAGCATAAATGCTGTTGGCGAGCATATGCCTGATGCCTGCTGCCGTGAATGTGTCGCCCTTGAGCTTAGGGGTATGGCTGCTCAAAATTCGCGCCATTTCGTTGTAACTCATGCCATCGAGCCGAGCCTTGAACATCCACTCGACAATCGGGCGCGCATTCTCATCGATCTCCCGCTCCCCAGTGCGTCCGGGAACGGCTTTGTAGCCAAAGCAGATGCTGGTGACTTTACCAGCGGCAATCGCATTGTGGACGCCGGACCGGGTCCGCTCACGCAAAAGCGTCTGATGCTCGGTCGCCATGAACCCTTTGAACGCGATGTCCAGGTTGTCGATCGGCGCACCCTTGGTGACACTATGAACAACGACGCCCGCGTTCTTGAAGTTCTCACACTCCCCGGCGATGATCGCCATGGTCCGGCCGATACGGTCGATTTCCTCGACAATGAGGGCGGTGATCAAGCCGGACTTCACGTCCTCCTTCAGCCGCTTGAACTGGATGCGGGTTCGAACTTCGCCGCTCTTCCCCTTGTCGATGTAGAACTCCTTGACCGGCATGCCGAACACACGCTCGCAATAGTCATTGGCGCGCTGGATCTGGCGCTCGATGGAGTCATTGTCGCGTCTTTTGGAGCGGCGCAGATACGCAACAGGATGAGGCAGCCGTTCTGGAGCCGTCGGATGAGACTCGATCTCGTCCATCTTCCGGCGCAGGAGGGCTTGGGGCAGCTTGCTGGCTGCGTTGAAGTCGAATTTCACGGGCTTGATCATGAGAGTAGGTGTCTTTCGAGCATGGGCAACCGCTCGCGCGTTTTGCTGGCGCGTCGTCGCGTAAACCTGAAACCGGTTAGTAACTGAGGGCGCTCAGGAGTGGCGCGATCGCTCTAACGTCAGCGCGATTGCGCGCACGAGAGCTGCCGCCAACGGCGTCCTACCAACTCCTTCCGTGCGCTCAATCATCGTGTTTCACAGTTCGTTTTAAACTACGAAAACATTCGTTCGTTCGGGCTGAAAAGTCAACCCTGTGTTTTCTGCTGCTGGTGCAAAGCGTTGTCGGTACGGCTCGAAAAAACAGAAAACGGCGCATCTTCAGCGTCTAGATCAGGGCACGCCGGCGGATTGGGGAAGCGGTTTCTAGTGGATTTCTCGCGCGCGATATGTTTTGCATGGGCTAATGCAAGCAGTGTGACCAGGCGCTGCAAGGCGGTTTCATGGTATTGTGTAGGCATGCTGGAACTCCTCACAGAAGTGGTTGAGCAGGCCCTGGGGTGGTGCCTCGACGGGTCGCAGAAGCACTGGTATCGGGGTGATTAGACCTCAATGACGAAGGACGGCTGGAAGAGCTTGTTTTCACGTCCATTCGTGAGCGGATAACCGGCCGGGTTAGCCACGATCCGCGTGTCTCCGATAACATAGTCGTGTTGGCGATGATCGTGGCCATGAATCCAAACGTCCGGCCTGTAAGTTTTGATCATCCCAGCCAAATTCGACGCAAACGCTGGCGCGAGCGGATCGCCGCGAAACTCGGGCGGAATGGAATCCGGATGTGGCGCCATGTGTGTGACCACGACTGTGCGTCCATTGAAAGGTTGCGCAAGATTGGTCTCGATGAACGCGCGGTCGTGTCGATGCAGAGCCAGGACATCGTCCGGAGTCAGATGACGGATCTTGCCGTTTCTATCGATCTTGATGCGTCGATAGTCGTTCATCCCGCGGGCGGCGACCCTTCGCGACGCGATCGAGCGACCGTAGAGGTCGAAATCCGTCCATAAGGTTGCACCGACGAAGCGAACGCCGTCTATGGTGACGGTGCCGGGGTCGAGCAGATGGATACCAGCTTGATCGGCCAGATCGCGCCCCTCCTTGCGGTTGCTGACCAGCTCCGACCCGTAGAACTCGTGGTTCCCCGGGACAAAAAGCACGGGCTTTCCCTGGAGAGGCCCGTTGCGCTGCACGGCGAGCCAACGGATCGCAGAAGACATCGGCTTCCAGATGTCGCCTGCGAAGACGGCTACGTCGAACTGTAGATTTTCCGAAAGATCGAAGCTTTCGAACTCTAAGTGAATGTCGCTGGCGACGAAAATTCGCATGTTCATGTCCTCAGAGCTGCATAGTTGCGAGGAATTGTTCGGCGTTCAGGACCCGCGCTACCCGAAGGGTGTTGGCAACAGCCTCGACTTTTTCCTGTTGCGCGGTGATGAGCGTCATGCTGCGCGCATCGAGGATGCGCACCTCTGCTTCGATGAGATCGCGAAAGTGCGGGTCGTCCAAGAGCTCAAGAGCGTTTGATGCCCTCGTGCGATGGATGATACTCGCTCCCAATCCGAGGCTTCCATGCACTGCGGCCGCTGTCAGGGTCGCAGAATGAAGATCGGCCTCTGCGCCGTCGCAAGCCTCGCCCAGCAGCAAGATTTCCGCGTTGCGGCCGGCGAGACTTATGATGATGTGCTCGTCCAGGAGCGCACGCGAGGTTGCTCTCTGGAGTGGCTCGGTTGTCGAGCTGCCAAGTTGGTCACCCCTCGGGATCGTGGTGATATGGTGAACCTGCCGGCCCAGGACATGGGCGGCAACCGCGTGCCCTGCTTCATGGACGCAAATCCGACGAAGCTCATCTGCACTGACATCGTTTTCGTGGATCAACAGGCGGCGAAGATCGGCCTCGGTGAGTTCGCGGTGTTGCCCGCGCGCTGTCGCGGCCGCGCTTTTGACCAGCAAGGCGATATCGGCCCCGGTCGCCCCGACGGCGAGGCGAGCGATCGCGACGAGGTCGGTGTTGGGAAGACGGTCTGCGAGATGGTGCCTCAGCATGCCGGCGAGAGCCGTCTCGTCGGGCAGTTCGATCTGGAAGTGTCGCTCCAGGCGTCCTGCGCGAAGGATTGCCCGATCGATCCGGGCCAACATGTTTGTCGCGCCCAACACGGCCACCCCGTCGCGATTATCATCAAGTAGCTTCAAGACATGATTGACGACGGTACTCCACCAGTCGCGGTTTCGATTGGACAGAGTGTGTCTATCAGGGATTGAATCGAGCTCATCGATGAAGAGGAGCGATGGCGTATTTTTGTGAGCCTCAGCGAAAGCTTGTGACAAGCCCTTCACGACGTCGTCCAGATGTCCGTCCGTATCGTTGAAGATGCGTCCAAGGCTGGTGGCAACGAGCGGGACACCGCAAGACCGAGCGAGGGCCCCTGCAAAGAGCGTTTTGCCGGTGCCGGGCGGACCATGGAGAACGGCCGCACTGCTGATATCAGCCCATGCGATATGATCGGTGCGATAGGCGGCAATGTCTCGTGCCAGATCCAGACCCCAGCTTTTGGCGGGACCGTATCCGTCCAACTGCTCCAGCGTAGGGCCTCGCGACGCTGTGACTGGCGTGATTTTGGTTCGCCGCTCCAGCTCTCTCAGTCGCGAGACCGCGCGCCCGGCATTTTCACCTCGACGCAGGCATGCCACCAAGGCGGCAGCGGACGCGCTGCGGCCGATATCGGGAATGCCGCGGATAGAGCGGTTGCCGTAGGTCGCCCGGATCGTCGCGGCAATTGTCGCTGGGGCGGGAAAATGGATTTGAACGTGGTGATCCATGGACGCGACAAGCGCGTGGTTTATGGTTCCGACGCCTTCGGCGGTGACCACCACGACGGACTGTCCGGCGCTGATGGCCGTTTGCAGAACAGTCACTTGCGATGAGGTATTCTTAGATTTACTGTCAGATTTTGTTAGAAACTGCGAATTGGGGAACAGTGACCTCACGGCGTCGAAGATCAAGTCAAACCAGTCGCGCGACGGGGGCTCGACGATAACCACGATGCAGCGGCGGCGCTCCAGGTCTGATCGCAGACGAGGCGAGCAGGCGTTCCAGACCATCGATCGACTGAGGAATTCGCCCGGCGACAGGTTCGGTCTGAAGTAACGGTCGCGGAGCGACGTCCGTTTGGGACGCTCTTCCGTCTCTTCGTCATTGAACAAATGCACGAATACTTCAGACATCTCCAGCCTCCTTGGCGTTTCGGGCCGGCAGCCAACCGTGACCCCAGTCCATGCGACGGCCCGTGACCAGGTCGGCAGCCCCTGCTGGTGACGAGACCTCGATATCGCGGGTCAGGATGAAGGTGCCGGCTTCGGGCGAATGGACGAGGCTACCGTCGGCGATCAGGCGCCGACGAAGCGCGGCGCTACGGCGCGAAAGTGTGTCATTGACCTCGGTCGCTACCATGGCGCCGGCAAGAACCCGTACCGTGCGGTTGAGCGATTTGATCGCAAATGCGTGGCAGCGGCCTTGTTTCAACTCGTAGAGTTGTTCGCCTGGGAACGAGTTCACATGCTGAGGCCGAACATCACTACCGAAACATCGTTTGCGCTCTTGGCCAGCGATCGTCGCTGCGACAAGACCCATCATCGGCTCGACGGGGCCTAGCAGCACGAGGGCGTCCTGGAAGAAGCGTTCGGCCCGGATCCGGATGTCGGCAGGAAGTACGGGGCAGGTCGACGAGTGATTGTCGGTCTCGACCAGTCTAGTTTCGTTCAGGGTCCAGATCAGCCGTTGTTCAATGTATTGAAAGACGTCGCCATGGATTTGATTGTCGGTGCTGGCAATCGTGACGATCTGGATATCCCGCTGGCTGAGACGATTGCGCTCATGGTCACGGACACTCTGCAGCAGGTTCGAGGCTTTCCCGACAAAAGTCCGCAGCGCGAAGTCACCGACAGATGGGGCGACGAGAACGTAGATGCCCGGTCGATCTAGCTCCGGCCAGCACGCGACCCTGTGAAGGGCGTTCCTCGGGAAGGTCGTCACGAGGCAGTTCGAATGGCTCAGTCGTCGGATCGAAGGGCCGATCGGGCTGGGGCTTTCGAGGATGATATGGACGGTTCGAGGCTGGGGGCCGGGCGGCTGTCCTGAGGTCAAAGTGTGCAACATGGTGCTGGTCCTGGGAGTGGTTTAAGACGTGCGGAGACGCGCGCTAAGGGCGCCAAAAATGACCTATTTTCAGTATCTTAGGCGGAAAAGTTGTTCATCGCCCAGGTGAACGCCCAGCCCTGCGGGGGGCAGGAATCGCGAGTCTGAGGATCGCTGGTAGCGGGTAGCGCTACCATGTATGGCTAACGTTGCTTTGAGCGGGCTGCGGGCGCGCTGCGCAGCCAGCGGATTGTAGCCGGGTCGACGGTTGGTGGTGGGTCGAGCCGAACCTCTCCGGCGAGGGACAGGTCGTTTGGAGGGTCGAGGAAGATAACGCCGCTGGAGATCAGCCCCAGAATGGCATCGAAGCTGTCGGCGCCTGCCCCGCAGTGCCTGAGGCAATCGCGCAGGCGTGCGGGACCGACGGCGGAGAGGTAGGCAACGACACGCTCGTAATCGGATGGGTCGATGTCGGTCTGGGCGGCCCGGGCGATCTGGAGCGCGCTCGACCATTGGGGTTCGCGACGCAGGTCTGCGGGCGTCGCAGAGTAGAGCCAGATGGTACGGCGGAAAAGGACGGTGTCGAGTTGGTGCCAGCAATCGCGGAAGGCGGTAGAGTGTTGTGCTCTGGCTGGTTCGGCGCAGACGACGTAGCCGCCGGACCTGTGGCGCAATTGGTAGGCTGCGACATCATCGAGCTCACGGGCGAGTTTGCAGGGTAGGGCGGTCCGGAAATCGAATTCTGCATAACTGTAACAATGCGGGTCGGCTTCCATGTGAACGAGTAGCTCGAACGACCCCATTTTCGAGCAGTCGAAGGATCCCGAAGCCTTGGTGCCGCGGTATTTCATGATCGCCTCCCTGGATCGTCATACAAGCGGTCAGGTGCGGGCTCTCCCAATCGATAGGAGCGCGAAAGCGTACGGACCCAGCGTCGACGAGGGTCGAGCAGACAGACCTCCGAAGTCATGGTTGGTCCTTCTCGCAGTGTGGGATGTGCGGTGCAGCAGCCCGTGAGGACCGCAATAGGCCGCAACGAGAGCTGATAGAGCCGGAGTTCAGGTGCTCGCCCGAGTGGGGCGCACCCTGGCCCACCCTTCCTCGCGGCGGCGTCGAGGTTATCTGCCAATGGCCGCAACAGCCCGATCTGGACGGGCAGGTCTGCTCGATTGGCCAAGCCTTCGAACATGGCTGATTGTCTCCGTGTCGATGGGGCGAAAGAATCCGGGACCCGGCGGTAGCTCGTATGCACACAACCGATGTCACCAGGAATCTCCGCGGACGGGGGAGCGTGGCGTCTGAAAATTCTCCCGCCCCTATCTGCGTATCGTTGGTGCAAGTTATGAATCGATTGCGTAATCCTTGGTCCGGCCACCGCGGGGCTGCAACGCCCTCTTAACCAAGCCCCCGGCAGTGTTCTGCGGGGAACGGAATGGGGCGGCACGGATCGGCTGGCCGAAGCTTCCTTACGCAACGCGCGGGCATGATATGGACGGGGCTGGCTTCAAACAGGCGCTGGAGCGGTTAGGCCATTCGCAGTCGAGCTTTGCGCGTGAGCACCGCCTTCATCTGCGTACTGTCCAAAACTGGGCGCGAAACGGGCCGCCCGAGTTCTTGGCACCTATTCTCACGACCCTCGTTCGGCAGACAATCGATCCCCCGGCTTCGCAGGAGTGGGCATCGCCAAGTGTCGCGGCAGTCGAAGGCGCGCAGGCCTTGGATATGTCACTTCGTTCGCTGGTCCAACGCGCCACTCATGCGGGCTGGCCTCGTGAAATCGTCCTTGCCAGCGTGATGACCTGGGCGGTGGAGAAAATCATCACCAAGCGGTGACATTTCTTATGAGTGATTTTTAACCGCAGTTTCTTAAGAAATCGTTAGCACGAACTGCATGGTATGCGATCGACGTCATTTTCACGCATGGCCCTGCAGGGTAGGCTCGAAGGAACGGACCGTGCCGACGCGACAGCAGATCTGGAATGTAGCTGACCAACTCAGGGCCCGCAGTGAGCGTGTGTCCTTGCGAAGTGTGCGCGCGGGCTTGCCCAGGGGCGGCTCGTATCGCGACATCGGCGAGCACCTGGCGTCGTGGAAAACCGAACGCAACTACCAACCCCGCGTTGAACTAGCCCGGTTGCCGGAGTTTTTGCAGACGGATCTCGCCGATTTCGGAAAGGCTGTTTGGGATTCGGCGATGCAGCGGGCGACGCAGCAACTGAACGCTGATCGGGAGGTATACCAGCAGATAATCAAAGCCGAGCGTGAGCTCAGGGAGCAGGCGCTCATGGCCGCCGACATTCTGGAAGAACGGGTTCGATCGCTGGCAACAGAGAATGGGCAGTTGCGGCTGGAACTCCAACTGACCCGACAGGACCCGCGCAGCGCCTAGCGGATCGCCGCATCATGCGACCGTCATCCCGTCACTTTGACGTTTCCATGACTGATGCCTATTCAACGTGCTCAGGCAGCGCGCGCCGGCGAGAGGGCTCTTACCGGCAATCATTTCCTCGGGCTTTCGACCAGCGGCTTCCGCCGCCGCGTCAAGCCGGATTGGGCCTCTCTCGCCTGCGAGATAAAGCGGCCCGGCGTCAATTTGACAGTGCTCTGGGAGGAGTACCGCGACGCTCATACCGATGGCTATGGCTACAGCCGCTTCTGCGACCTGGTCCGGGAGTTCTAAGGCCGGCTGTCAGTTACATCATGATGAGCGTTTGGCAGCCAGACCCCGATGAAGATCTAACAACGGCTGCTGTGAAAGCGTTTCGCCGGGGCTCACCCGGTATCCCTCAGCCGGAGCGTTAGGCAGTCGGTGCAGACGGGATGCGACGCGGTCCGGGTTCAATATCAGTTAGCTCGTTTGCAGCAGCGACGCCATGACCCGACGCCCTCAATGACCGATCGAGACTATCGTCGCAGCCGCAGCAATTTTTGCTAAGGCGTTAGCGTACGTTAACGAACCGGTGAGGCCGTCGTTAGGTCACCGAGAAACGGCAATGGCTGTCCGCGAGCGCGGCACCCATTAGTGCCCGGTGCCGCCAATCATGCGTGGCAAAGGCGACATCCGAGCCTCGACGGCACCGCCGACGCTGCGGCTGAAAGCCAAAGCGCGGCAGGCGTTCAAGTTCGCGCGGTAGGTCAACTCGCGCGCCGAGCCCGTTGAAGCCATCGCTCGGGCGGTTGCCAAAGGCGTCATCATCTCGTCGGCGAGGCACGTGCAGGTCTCCATGCGCCGCGCTGGCGGCTCCAGGGCTTCGCGTTCCAGGCACGGATGAACAATCTCGTTGAACGTAGGTATGCGGTGTACGACGTAGCCGCCCGCTCCTACTCCGAAGACGACGGTGACCACGGCTGCGGCGATTATAGTTTTCATCGTTGCGCCTTTCGCGTGGAACGGTGCGCGCTTTGGGTTTACGCAGGGTTATGGCGTGTCTTGGTTCGCATCAGCCTTTCGTCGGGGTCAGCCGGAACAGGGACGCCAGGTCCTGCGCAGCGCGCTTCAGGCCAACCCATTCGATGCGGCCCTGCTCGGCGCGCTGCTCGCCGACGCGCAGGCGCGGCGCGACCTCGCCGGCGCCGCGGATCTGGCCGGCCGCCTGTCACGCCTGCGCCCGGACGATGCCGAACTGGCGCGCCTCGCCGCGAGGCTGGCGCGCCCGTGAGGCGCCGGGCATCCCGGCGTCGGCCGCGGCGGGGGTCGCTTCAGTCGAGGCGCTCGATCTCGCTGAGCTTCCAGGTCTTGTCGAACCAGGGATCGAGCGGGCCATAGAGCCGGAACAGCATGTTCCAGCCCTTGCCAGGAAGGGTCTGAACCCAGTTGCGCTCCAGACCGGCGGGCGCCTTGGGCCCGAAATAGACGTCGACCGAACCATCCGCGTTACTCGCCAGGCCCTTGTCGAGGCTGCTGACCTGCGGAAAGTCCTGATCCGTCTGCAGCATGGAGCGCGTCTGGTTGTCGTAGACGATCGCCGACCAGAAATCCTTGACGGGCGCATTCGGCAGGACGCGCAGCCGATAGGTCTTGCCGCCATCGAGCGCGCGACCCTGCGAATCGAGCAGCCCGACGGCGTATTGCGACCCTTGGCCGACCATCTTGGCTTCCATGGCCGGCGTCACGCCGGTGGCGTAAAAATAGAAGAAGGCAGCGGCATCCAGATGGGCCACCCCGGGCTGGCTCTGGAAGCGGTAGCCTCCCAGCCATTGGCGCCAGGTGCTGTTGGGGTAATAGAACGCCTCGGGGATGCGGCTCTTGTAGGTGAGCGTGCGCGCGGTCGCGTCGCCGACAGCCGCAGCCTCGGTCAGAATGCGCTTCATCCGCTCGTCGGGCTTGAAGGGCTTGCCCTTCTCGATTCCGATCGCAGCGAAGAAGCCGAGCGTCACGGGATCGAGCGACTCGACAGGCTCGCTCTGAACGACCGCGTTGAGGAGGTCCCAGAACCTGTCATCCGCCGGAGCAACCGTCGAGAAGGCCCGGTTCGAGACGTTGACGAAGCTGTTGGGCGGCGGGTTGGCAGCGCGCGCGAGCGGATAGATGCGCGTGTTCTTGTGCAGGCTCTCGATCGCCGGCCGGATGTCGCCCTTCACCGGCATGTTGCGCCAGACCAGGATCGACTCGAAGGTCGGGACCCGCACGACCATGTATCCGGCCGGGACCTCGCCCTTGAACCCTGGCGGCAGCAGCAGGTACTTGCCGCCCTGGCCCTTGTCGGGGCCGACGATGCCGATGTCCGTGACGTATTTGAACCAGAAGTCATCGATCATGCCGAGCGTCATCGGCGGCACCTCGACGACCAGCGGTCCGTCGTGGAGATTGATCCAGACCCATGTGTAGGGGGTCGTCGCATTCGCGGTCAGAAACAGCGAACGCGCATTCATGTTGTCTTCGAAGGTCGGGATCGTGACGTTGGCGGGGCCGACGCTCAGCAGCCCTTCCCGCAGGCCGGCCATGTTCACCGGAGCCAGACCCAGCAGATAGGCCTGGACCGCCCGCTGGAAGTCGAGGTTGTCGTAGATCTTCTCGGCGGTTTGCGCATCCGGGAAGCCGTCGAAGAATTTCAGCGGTCCCAACCGCGTCTGGACAGCGTCCGGCATGGCGATGCCCGGAGGGATCGGCGTCGTCATCTTGTGGGGAGCCGTCTGGGCGAGCCCGACCGTGGCGGCAGCAACGCAGCCGAGCGCGAGAACCAGAGCGTAGAAGCGCGTGGGTTTCATGACAGTTCCCTTCTGGTCGACGCAGGAGGCTCGGCCTATTGCTTGAAGCCGATCAAGACACCGTCGGCGCCGAGCGAGAACTGCAGTCCCCTGCGCTGGGTATCCAGCCGCAACGTCACGCCATTCGCGTTCCGGAGCCAAAGCCGTCCTCTCCCCTCGTCGCCGAGCGCCCAGCCTTCCCGCAGTTGGACATAGGCGCCGGTGAAGTCATTGATGTTGCGCAAACCGTAGACGGCGCCGGTTGCCCGCAGCGTCGAGGCGCCGACGCCGCCGATGCCGAGCCCGGCAACGGTGATCCCGTATTTGCGCTTGCCGAACGTCAGTTCCCCTCCGCCGATCGCGCCGGAGCCGATGAAGGCGACCTGAAGCTGGCGAATGGTGACAGAGCCCGTGGCGGCGCCCAGATTCCGCGCCTGCGCCAACGCCGCCCCGCTCCAGAGCAGGCAACTCAAGAAGACCGTTGTGACGATCCGGATCATGGCTCAACCCTTCCCTCTGATGTTTGGACGATGAACGACGGTCCGTAGACGCGTCAGGTGGGGAACAGGAAGGTGAGACCTGCGCGCACTCCCAGGCTCTTCGGGCCTGCTTCCGGGGAAATGGCATTATATCTCAGCCCCACGAACAGGCTGATGGGCTGGTGTCCAACCTTGATCAGTTTCGACACCATCGCGTTGACCGGCACCGTCAGTTTGTCGGCCGTCCAATCATAGGAGGCTTCGGTGTTGAGCGTGAAGGTCCATGCATCCGGCGTCGTATAGGAGATGAAGGGCTGGACGAACGTCGCGTTGACGTGTCCTGCTCCGCTCCGCGTCGCGCCCCCGACCGCCCACATGTGATTGGCCAGGGCGCCCACGGTCCAGGGACCGATCTGCTTCAGCACGACGACCGTCGGACCGAGCGCCCACCTGCCAGCGCCCAATCGGTCATCCGTAGCACTGGGAAGGCGAATGACTGGCCCGACGCCCCAGATAAGGCCGCCGGGGCCCGGCTCCTTCGGCGACAGGAACAGACTCTGCGTCACATCGGAAAGGCCAAATTGGCGTCCGCTGCCCGGCGCGAGATTCCATTGTGACGTCAAGGGCAAGATGGTGCGCGAGATCACGTTCCAGTCCGCACCGAGAGGGATCGGAACGACCGGCTGAATGTTCAGGGTCGCACGCTTCCCATTGCCGGGCGCGCCAATCCGCCCATCATAATTGAACTGGAACGGCACGCTGATCAGCGCAGCGATCGGATTGCTGAGTTTCTTCGCAAGATCAGCCTCTTGCGCCAAGCCCGGAGAGGCTGACGCAAGGAAGCCGATGACGACGCCGGTCATCTTGTATGTCGATGCCAACACGCCAAGCCTCAAAGTGAAACTGAAATAAAAATGTCAGGGCGAAGTTATTCTCATTCGCATATTGGCCCATTGAGCTAAATCAATCGTCGCGCGTCAACGCTGTTCAAAAACTGGATCCAAGGTGGCCCCGGAAATCAACCGTCAGTTGTTGCTGCGGCGCCGTTGGTGACGGAGGCCGGGCTCGAACATCGCAATCAGGGTGCAAATGTCGTCCGAACAAACGGCAGTCACCATTGGGGTGTTTGAGACTGGATCTTACGGCAATGAACGTCCGGTGCGGCGCCAAACACCAATAGCAGGAAGTGGCGCTCCATCACCGGCTCTATCCCGACGCAACGGTTCAGTGCATGAGGTGAGGACCATCGGCGACCCGAGCGGCTCTCAACGTCCCGGCATAAAGGCGGAGCTCGCGGGGATGATAAACGGACGTCAGCGTGAAATGACATGTCCGTCGCGCGCATGACCGGATAGACGCGCGGGTCGAGGAGAACGCCAGGTCATATGAGCGCTGCAACCGAACAAAGCCGTATCGAGGTCGAGATAGAGAAGGTCGGGAACTCGAACGATCCCTTCGCGTCCGCTGTACGGGCGACCCGCATGCCAATGACCATCACCGATCCCAACCAGCCGGACAACCCGATCGTTTTCGCCAACGACGCGTTTCTGCGCCTGACCGGCTACGATCGCGACGAGGTCGTAGGGCGCAACTGCCGCTTCCTCCAAGGCCCGCTCACGGATCGCCAGGACGTTGCGAAGCTGCGAGAGGCTGTGGATCGACATTCGGAGATCGAACTGAACCTGATCAATCACCGGAAGGACGGATCGACATTCCACAACCGCGTCCTGATCTCGCCGGTATTCGACGAGGATGGGCGTCTGACCTATTTCTTCGCGTCGCAATTCGACGTGACCCTGGAGCGCGAACGTCTCGTCCGGCTCCAGCAGGACCACGACCGGCTGGAACGAGAGGTCCAGCGCCGTACCCGGGAACTGCAGCTCGCAGAGGAACGCGAAAGCTTCACGCTTGAGGCCGCCCGGGTGGGATCATGGACGCTCGATCTCGCCGACATGCGGTTGTCGGCATCCGACATCTGCAAGCAAAACTTCGGTCGAGAGGCCTCTGACCCGTTCACCTACGACGACCTCATCGGTTCGATCGTCAGCGATCACAGGGCGAAGATGCGGATGGCTGTCAGCGACGCCATCGAGATCCACGCCGACTACGAGCAGGAGTACCGGATTGCGACCCCTGTCGGCGAGGCGCGCTGGATACTAGCGCGGGGGCGACCACATTACGATGCGAGCGGCCGCCCAACAGGGATGTCCGGCGTGACGCTGGACGTGACCGAAAACCGCCGCAACGAGCAGCAGCGCATCCTTCTCACCGCAGAGCTGAAGCACCGGGTGAAGAACTCGATGGCCACGATCCAGGCGATAGCGACCCAGACGCTGCGCCATGCTGCGTCGTTGAAGGAGGCTCGCGAGACGCTGACGGCCCGGATGCAGTCGCTGGCGTCGGCCCACGACCTTCTGACACGCGAGGAATGGCAGAGTGCCACCATCGCGGAAAGCGTCGCCAGCGCCATTGAGGCCTTCGACGCTCCCGGCGCTAAGCGCTTCATGGTGGACGGTCCTTCCGTCGTCCTGGGGCCGCGCGCCGCGATGTCGATGGTGCTGGCCCTGCACGAACTATCCACGAACGCGGCGAAGTACGGAGCCTTATCGGTGCCGGAAGGCCATGTCGTCATCGACTGGCAAATCACGAAGCATGGGCTCGACGAGATGATTGAGTTCCGTTGGCAAGAGGTCGGAGGGCCGCCGGTTACCGTCCCCGGCCGGATCGGCTTTGGGACCAGGCTTATCGAAAAGGTTCTTGCGGCCGAACTGGGCGGCAAGGGCGCCATCGCTTACAGCCCTGCCGGGGTTGTCTTCACCGTCGTCGCGCCCTTGCCGGAACAGGACAAGATCAGCGGAACGCCCGACTACGAAGAGCTGTTCCGGCGCGGTATCGACGGCTCGCTCGATTAGGACAGTCCGAGCGACCGGCTGACGGCTTGTGGGCTGTACGGTTTTGGGAGGAAGGCCACGTTCTCTGGAAGCTCGCCCCGACCGGGCTTAATGCGTCCGCTCGCGACGACCACCGTCACAGGAGGCCATCTGTTGCGTATCGCGTGGGCCAACCGGATGCCGTCCATGGTGCCCGGCATCTCGATGTCGGTGAAGACGGTGGTGATGTCGGGCCGCGCCTCCAGCAGGGCAATCGCCTCATCGGCGCTCGACGCCTCTATGGCGACATGTCCTGCTTCGGTGACCATGTCCACCGCGTCCATCCTCAGGATCGCATCGTCTTCGACGATCAGGACGACTAATTTCGGCATGGAATGCTTTCGTGTTGGCTGCGTCGTCAATGCGCGGGCGCCGGTTTGGTTGCCGTGACGTGGCACCTCTCAGGAGTGCTCCTCCTGTGGGACTGTGCTCGACCGGGACCACAATCCAGACCAACAATGCCAGGGCTCCGGCGACATTCGGCCATGGTCTACTTAGGTGTGTGCGAGGATCCGTTGTCGTACCCGTATTCCCGAGGATCGAGACCCGCGTCCTTCATACCCTCGACAAGCGAAAGACTGAGCTCGGCTCCGATTGTCTTTGGCAGGTAAGACCACCCTTTAGATAGAGCATCGCGCCAGGCTGGTCCGCGCTCAAAAGCGTCCGTGTAGGCCATGGCTAGATCGGATTGGCGTCGGGTAGCTGCGAGTGTCTCCATGATGGATTGGGCTTGAAAGACATCCTTATTGCGCTTTGCGATGCCGTCTCGGTCAGCTCGCCGACGCGAAGCCACGATCAGTTTGTGAACCGCATAACGCTCCGGCGCTGGAACCGTTACTGAGACCCCGCTCTTGTGGAGCAGGACAGACCTGACTGGCTCGTAGATCAGATAATCAAGGAAGCGGAGCGGTTGGGCAGATGCACCGCCTAATGCTGGCATGTTGGCGGGCAGCCCTTCGAAATCAGCACTTCCTCTGTTCGGCGTCAGGAATTCGACCTTGTAGCCGGTTTTGTTAGCGAACGAGAACGACCGGCGGCCATCCATCTGATGCGGAACCTCGCGAAAACTGTCGTCGATTGCGCGGAGCACATCGAGAATAGGAGGCAACGAGTCTTCGATCGCCACAGAGATCGAGTGAAATTGGGCGAAATCGGCGTCGCCGGTTTGCATTGCCGTGGAGGCCAAGCGTACGCCGAGAAGTCCCGCGTAGCACTGGAAGGCGACCGTGCCCACCAGCACGCCGCGCATACGGAAAAATCCGGCCGAGGCCAATGCCTCGACTATATCGCCTGTAAGTCGCTCTGGCGGCTGGAGACCGGCGTCACGAATAAGCGTAGTGACGAGCTTACGTCGGCCTTTGTAGCTCTCCTTGATCTCCTTGAAATGCTCAACCCGGCGAGTGATCTCAGGGTCACTATGTGGGCCAACATAGCGACGTTTGACGGATCCGTCGGCCGTTTGATCGAAGTACCAATAGTCTCGCCCCTTGACGGGAACGGTCACAAAACGCCCCTCGACGGGAAACTCGGATTGGAATGACGCATCCAGGCAGCGCTGTGAAAGTTCAGCGAACATGGTGCTGTAGGCGATGTCCAAGGACCGCACGAGCGCCTCGTTATAACGTTTTGCAAATTTAATTATAACGCTCATTCGGTTTGGCGCAACGGCGTTATAATCTTTTCTCGAAAAAATTATAACAGGCTAGTAATCTCGGGCCCCACCGCTTTGGCAGAGGCGGGTATGGAGGGCTTTGTCGGCCGAGATTGCGACGCCGTTGCCCACCTGCTGCCGAGACGCCATCGACACACGAACCGTCACGAGCAGCCTCCAGACAACTTTGTCCTTCGCAATCCGAGCAGGCCGATCAACGTCAGCACGGAGAAGATCGCCCCGGCAACGAAGGTGCCTTTCGGGCCGATGGCATCCCAGACGCCGCCTGCTATTACGCTCGCCGCCAGAAGGGCTATGCCGGTGACGAGATTAACCGCCTCTAAGGCGATCGGCGAGATCGGTGCAGATTTGATGCCACGCCTAGCATTGGCGGCGATGTCGGCGAGCGCGAAGAACTGGCGTCGTGCATGAGACCAGCACAAGGCCTCGACGATCGGCTCAGGCTAGCGGTCGGGCGCTAGCGGCCGGTTGTAGCCGGCATAGGCATCAGCTTGCAGGATGCCGGTGAAGCCGCGCAGATGCTCTTCGGGATGATCGCCCGAGCGGTCTCGCGAAGCGTGGACCAGCACGGCGGGCGGATCGGCGCTGCCGAACGGCTGGTCGTCACGGACATAGACCGAGGCCCTGCCAGTGTCGGTCTTGCCCTTCGCCAGGATCGGCACCGGCGTGTCGTCGCCATGAAGCGGCTCGGCCGCTATGACACGCTGCTCGATAAGGCTATGGAGCGGCCGCAAGGCCGCTGCGCAGGCGCCGACATGGTCGGCCAGCGTCGATAGGGGCAGATCGATGCCTTCGCGAGCATAGCGCTCGCTCTGCCGGTTCAACGGCTGGTGCTGGCCATACTTCTCGAACAGCACGATCGCCAGCAGGTTCGGCCCGGCATGACCACGTGGGATGACATGGAATGGCGCCGGCGGCTGGGCGATCGTCTCACACTCGCGGCAGGCGAAGCGCTCCCGCACCGTCTGGATTACCTTCCATTGGCGCGGGATCACCTCCAGCGTCTCGGTGACGTCCTCGCCGAGCTTGACCAGCTTCAACGAGCCGCAGCACGGGCAGCTCTCCGGAGCGGCGACGACAACGCGCTCGCGCGGCAGGTGATCGGGGAACGGCTGGCGCGCCGGGCGCTTGCGCTGGAAGGCGGCAACGCTCGTCGCGCGTGCCGCGGACTTCGCTGCCAGTTCGTCCTCGGTGGCGTCGGCCTCCAGATCCTCGAGCTGTATCTCCATCTGGTCGAGGAGCCGGGCCTTGCGTTCCGAACGTGTGCCGTAGAGCTCGCGCCTGAGCTTCTCGACCTCCAGCTTCAGCCGCGCGATCAGTGCGTCCGTGCTGCTGTTCGCGGCCCGCTCCGGGGCGGCGGCCGTTTCAGCCTCCAGAAGCGCCGCGCGCTCCGCCAAGATCATCGCATGGGCGGCTGCGAGGTCGCTCGGAAGGGCATCGAAGGCGTTCGACACAGGTCGATGGAATCACTCCATCGTCCGCGAGCCAAGCGCAAGCGTTGATTTATGCATTCACTTAGCGTCGAGCATATCCAAAACCGGGCATGTGGCAGTTGCGTCTCTGGTGCAGCGAGCAATAGTCTGGGCTAGAATGGCTGCAAGCTTCGCGAGGTCGGCCAGCTTCGCCTGTACCTCGGCAAGATGCTTGGCCGCGATATCCTTCACCTCGGCACACGAACCTTGGTGAGGGGCGGACAGCGCCAGAAGGGCGCGGATTTCCTCGATGCTGAACCCCAGCTCCCGCGACCGGCGAATGAACGTGAGCCGCTGAATATGGGAACCGTCATAGGCCCGGTGCCCGCCTTCCGTGCGCGGGGGAGGCGGCATCAGCTTGATGTTCTCGTAGTAGCGGACAGTCTCAAGGTTTACCCCTGCGGCCTTGGCAAGCTGTCCACTGGTAGGCCCTCGCACCATCGTGATGATTTTTACCCTTGTTCCTGTAGTCACTACAGGAGGCACGGTGTCACAAGCGAAGATGGAGCACCACCCCATGACAGATGTACCGCTTGCTGAAGCCGACCAGCCTGCGACCATGCCCAAACCTCCTGCTGGCCTGTTCGCTGGAGCCGGGGCCGTGGTTGGACTGACTGCCCTCGTCTCGTCGTCCTGTTGTGTCGTCCCGCTTGCGCTGGCGGGTTTGGGGGCGACCGGTGCGGCGTTCAGCGGTCTCTTGTTCCTCGCTGCTATCCGCTCCTATCTGCTCGGGGCGGCAGCCCTGGCACTGCTCGCGGGTTGGGCCTTGTGTTTATCGCGGCGGCGACCCGTTGCCTGCAACAGCGATGGTACATGCGCCGCGCCCGCAACATCGTGGCGCACGATTGGCTTCCTGACGCTAGGGTCGATCTTCGTCGGGCTGGCGACGGTCTGGGAGCCCTATATCGAGCCCATGATCCTGAGGTCGATGCGCTGATGACGATGCAGCTGCAATCCGTTCTCACCTGCCCCCACTGTGGCTTTCAGGTGAAGGAAACGATGCCGACCGACGCCTGCCAGTTCTTCTATGAATGCCAGGGCTGCGGCACACTGCTGGAGCCTCTGGCGGGCGACTGCTGCGTGTTCTGCTCCTATGGCTCTGTGCCATGCCCGCCCATACAGGCAGCCGCAGACGGCGAGGGCCAGGAGGGGAGTTGTTGCCGCCCGCGACAACCCTAAAAGCCCGCCCGTCCTTGTGCACAAATCTTCATCCCGTCGCGGTGGGGCGCCAAATCCGCTGCGGCATCCGCCAATCGATGCCTTTCGAGCAGGTACACCACCAACGCGATCGAGGCGCTGAACGCCAAACTGCGCCGGGCCGTGCGCGCCCGGGGCCACTTCCCGACCGACGAGGCTGCGATGAAGCTCCTCTTCCTCGTCTTGAACCGCACCGAAAAGGAGTGGAAGATGGGACCTCGTGAATGGGTGATGGCCAAGGCTCAGTTCGCCGTCATCTTCGGCGAGCGCTTCACCAGGGCCATGGCGGCCTGATGTTCAACCCGCCGCCCGCACACGGAAATCCTGACAGTCCCGTCGGCCGAGGCCCGAGTAAAGCGCCGAGAGGTGGCTCCCCATCACTGAGGGAGAGCCTCGTTCACCCGCGACAGGATCGCCCGCAGCGGATGGCCCGCCGGCACCCGCGCCTCCTGGTCCACGTAGCTGAAAAGCGCCCCCGTCCTCTCGTCCGCTCCCCGCAAATCAACCTCCCAAGGCAGTCAGGGGGATTGAATCACGCCAACGCCCGGCTAGCGAGCAACTTCGTCAACAGCCTGCTAGGCAAATGGCGATATCAAGCCAGGGCCGAAATGGTCGACCGCTATGCCTTGCTCACTACAGATCCCAACGCTGAGGTTGGTGCAGCCCACCCGAAGGCGATGCCGGTTCTCCTGACGACGTCCGCGGCGTGGCTGAATCCTCTTTGGGACCAAGCGAATGCCCTCCAAAGGCCGCTGCGAGAGGGAACGCCGCAGGTTGTAGCTCGGCGCGCAAGAACGACGTCGAGGTCGGCATGACAAACTAGCCTATCCGAAGCTCTGCTCATGCATATTTGCGGCGTCGCTTGCTCTTTTCCTGTGTGAGTTCGGTGTCGTAGAGGTTCACGCCATCGGGCTCAGGGACGTAGTCGTCGTTGTCGGGCGGTATCGGCAGTGCCCAGATGTATCGCCGAGCCTCGTCGAATAGGGGGCCCGTCGACACATAAGTGTCGTCGGCTTCATTGCCATGGCTGTGACCCACCATCGACTGGACCATGTCCAAAGGTGCTATTCGCCGCATGTGCGTAATGAACCAGCGGCGGAAGCTGTGGAAATTCACCTTGGAACGACGATCGCCATCGACCACCTCATCAACGCCGCACTTCCTTCGATAATCCGTGAAGGCATTGCTAGTCTTGAACGACCGCTCCCGGATACTGTCTTTTTTCTTTGGCGCTGGCCAATCGGGGAAGAGGTCATCATGCGGTGATTTCCCAAAGGTGCGGCGCTTCAATATCGGATGAAGGAGAGGGTGTATCGGTACGAAGCGTTCCTTGATCTCCTTCTTGCGTGGCTCGAATCTCAACCGTCCTGGTAGAACGTCGCCAACTTTCATGCTGACGATTGCATCGAGACGCGCTCCGGTGACCAAGCCAATCATCATGACGTCACGAAGTTTCTCCGGCGGATTCCCTCGAAGCAGGCGTCTAACCTCATCCATCCTGAACGCGCGTTCTAGACAGCGCTCGTTTCGAGCAGGAATCTCAATGCGGTAATCGTCCCAAATGTTCGTTGTCACCCAGCCCTTTTGCCGCAACCGGACCCACAGCATCGAAAGCCGGTTGAGATACTTCGCGCGTGTAACGCCCTGCAGTCCGCCAGAGACACCTTCAAAGTCATCGAGAAAGTCAGACGCTGTCACCGACGTCATTTTAGCGACGTCCAGAGGAACGTTCTTCGATTTGCACCAATCTTTAAGATAGCGGACGGCCCGACGGGTATCCTCTTTGGTACGCTTGGTGCGCTTCTCTAGCTTCGTATCGATCCAGGTCTCGACGAACGCGTCCAGCTTCTCCTCTAGTGTTGGCTGCACCTTGGACAGGAACAGGTTTGCGTTTGCCTCGCGAGACGGATCATAGATGGGATACTGATCCTCTTCGCCGTCATCGTGGACGATGAACTCATGGCTGATGGGCTTGCCCAACAGCCCCTGATATTCGAGTTCAATATCCATGCGCGCCGACGTGATGCCCGCCGGATCCAAATCGGGCTGAGCCAGAATCGATTTCAGCAGCTTGGCTTTGTCCTCGGCTGAGCCGCGTTCGAGCCGAATGGCCGCTCTCACAAGTTCAATCTGCTCGTCGAAGCGCGCGATGAATTGGGTCTTCAAGCGATGGGCTTTGCGCAAATCGCCGGTGCCGAGTGAGGCCTTCAAACGCATCTTTCCAAAGCGCTTCTGAAGGTCCTTCGGGATCGGGTAGGAGACCCGATAGGTCGGCCCATGCTTCTCAAGGTAGTTCGGCGCTGCGTCTCTGGCGGGGGCCATGGAGCATTCTCCTGAATCACGTTGGTGTACCCAAGCATGACCCCACCGAACCGCGGGTTAGCCCAATGGAATCAATTGCTTCAATCCTTCCAAGGATTTCCGCGAATCGGGACTTGGGAATCCCCTCAGCTCCACCAGGCCCATCGCGCAAGCGATTGATCTCCCAGAACATTGTCGGTGCGGGTCGGGTCGGCCCTTGGTCGTGCCCCTG
>LNFM01004601.1_pt1 | contig 25179 bp, 25 predicted proteins | sample 596031 | NCBI WGS metagenome assembly LNFM01 (sample SAMN04254537, study PRJNA301005) | activated carbon metagenome | isolation source: dual media filters at the Ann Arbor, Michigan drinking water treatment plant | place: USA: Ann Arbor | reverse complement strand
ACGATCGAGTGATCCAGCATCGACCCGTCGCCCTCCGGCCGCGCCGCGAGGGACTCGAGCAGGTAGGCGAACTGCGCGACGAACCACTGGCGCTGCTGCACGTACGCGACGAACTCGGCGTGGGTCGGATCGTGCGCGGGCCCGTAGTGCGACGCCTGGTGACTTCGCATGTCGAAGGCCGGGTCGTACATCGCCGTCGCCGGGAACTGGCTCATCACGAGGTCGCTGGTGTGGTGCGAGGCCTGCAGCACGCCGACGCGCGTGAGGCCGCAGGCCATCGCCTGCACCATCAGATCGGTCTGCGCGCGGAGGATCTCCGGGAAGCGGCTGGCGACCCACAGGTCGTTCGCGGTGACGTCGGTGTCGAGCGAGGGATCGCGGCAGCTCGCGCCGCCCGTGCCGCCGCCGTTCTTGGTGCGCATCTCGACCTCGCGCAGCGCCTCGAGGTGCAGATCGAGCTTGGCCTGCTCGACGCCGCCGAGCTGTCCGCGCAGGCGATTCATGTCGGCGAGCACGCCGTCGATGACGCTGACCGCGACCGGATCGACGTCGGGCGCGCCGGGCCGGCCGGGCGCGCCGGGGCGCGCGGGCGCGCCGAAGAGCAGCTCGAACGCCGCGAGGGGATCGTCCTGCGGCGTGATGCTCTGGCCGGGGCTCGGGTAGCTGATGTGCTTGTCGCCCGAGGCGCCGCCGATCGTCGCCGCGGCGCCGAGGTAGAGGTGCTTCCACGGCGCGTCGGCGCCGACGCCGTTGGCGATCACGTGGTCGATCGAGACGCCGTTGCCGCCGTCGGTCGCGGTCAGCAGCTTCTTCGCGCCGCCCGGGTGACTGCCGCTGTCGGTCGGGCCCATCGACAGGCCGCGGAAGAACACGCAGTCGTCGACCCACGGCTGCAGCGGCGCGAGCTGATCGGGCAGCGTGAAGTCGTGGACGCCGCCGGTGGGGTGCCACAGGCTCGGCTCGCCGTTCTGGCTCGGACCGGCGACGCCATCGGGGAAGTAGAAGAAGACGACGCGCTCGGCGACGGGCGTGCCCGCATGGGCGCCGCGTGGCGCGAGCTGCTCGAAGAAGGGCAGGGCCATCGCGGCGGCCGGGCCGACGCGGCGCAGGAGCTGACGGCGGGTGAGCGTGGTCATGGTGCCTGCCTCGGTGCGGTGGCGTAGCTCTGGACGGTGGCGACCAACAGCGCGCGGAGATCGTGGTCGTGCGCGGCGAAGTCCTCGATGAGCGCGTCGTTGCGGCACTCGGACTCGGGGCCCTCGAGGGCCCCGGCGACGAAGCGGAGCACCTGGGTGGCGAAGCACGCCGGCGCGGCCTCGCTGTCGGCGAGCACCGCGGCGAGCTCGGGCACGCCGTCGAAGGCGACGTCGGTGCCGTCGAGTTCGCGCACGACGCCGCGGGCGTCGATCGTCGCGCCGTGGTCGTCGTCGCGCCGGCGGCCGATCGCGTCGAAGTGCTCGAACCCCAGGCCGATCGGATCGATGAGGCCGTGGCAGCTCGCGCACGCCGGATCGGCGGTGTGCTGCTCGAGCACGTCGCGCGCGGTCTGGCCGCCCTGCACGTCGGGGATGCTCGGCACGTCGGCGGGCGGCGGTGGCGGCGGCTGGCACAGCAGGCGCTCGAGCACGAACACGCCGCGGCGCACGGGCGAGGTGCGATCGGAGTGGGCTTGGCGCGCGAGCACGCTGGCGTGGCCGAGGATTCCGGCGCGCCGTGAGGCGGGCACGGCGATCGATCCCGGCGCGTCGAGCTCGACGCCGTAGAGCTCGGCGAGCGCGGGGCTCACCTCGGTCGTCGGCGAGGTCAGGAGGTCGGCGTAGCGGCCGGCGTCCGCGGTGACCAGGCGGACGAGCAGCGCGCGGGTCTCGGCGAGCATCGCCGCGCCGAGCTCGGCGTCGAAGGCCCCGAACTCGGCGCCGTTCTTCGTCAGCGCGGCGGTGTGCTCGACGTCGAGCCACTGCGCCGCGAAGTCGCCGAGCACCGCGGTCGCCTTCGGATCGTCGAGCATCGCGCTCGCCCGCGCGGCGATGTCCGCCGCATCGTCGAGCTCACCCGTCGCCGCCGCCTCGAGCAGCGCGTCGTCGGGCGCCTGGCCCCACAGCGAGAAGGCCAGGATCCCCGCGACCTCGTAGGCGTCGAGGGCGAACGCGCCGTCCTCGGTCGGCTGGCCGAGCTCGAAGCGGTACAGGAAGTACGGCGACGACAACAGCACGCGCACGATCGCGGCGACACCGGTGGTCGGGTCGGCCTGGGCCTCGCCGACGGCGACGTAAGTGGCGATCTCGTCGTCGGTCAGCGGTCGACGCAGGGCGCGGCGCCCGAAGGTCGTGACGAACTGCGAGAGGCAGCCGGGCGCGGCCGGATCGCAGCCGACGTGGCGCGGCAGATCGCCGGTGACGCGCAGGGCGATCGACGCCGCGGCGCGTAGGTACTGCTCGACGTGCACGGAGGTGACGAGGCCCGAGGCGACGCCGTTGTCGAAGGGGAAGCCGGTGACGCGGCTCTCGACCGGGAAGTCGGCGGCCGGGTGCGCGTCGGGATCGCCGGGCACAGGCGGTGGCTCGGCCCCGGCGCAGTCCACCGGCAGCAGCGAGTTCACGCCGCCGAAGCCGTCGGGCTCGGACATCGGGTTGCCCGGGTCGGGCTGCCACGCGCCGTCGACGACGAACTTGTACGTGTGCGTGCCGTCCTCGAGCGCGCGCTTGGTCACCCACGCGCCCGCGGCGTCGACGTACTCGAGCGCCCAGCCGCCGTCGGCGACCGAGGCGGGCCAGCCGTTGAAGCTGCCCGCGACGTGGACGCTCGCGTGGGCGTGGCCCGGGTCGTCGAGCACGAAGGTGTGCAGTGGGCACGGATCGGCCTGGCAGCTGCCCGCGGTGCACGACTCGCGCGAGAGATCGCAGTCGGCGTCCGCTTCGCACGCGTCGCCGGCGTCCCCCGGATCCGCCGCGTCGTCCAAGGGCACGAGGGCGAGCACGGTCGCCTCGTACTCGCGACGCGTGAGCAGCCGCAGCGCGCGGGGGATCGGCGCGTCGCACGACGCCCCGGGCACGTCGCCGTCGTCGCCACCGCTGTCACCGTCGCCGTCGCCGATCGTGATCGTCGCGCCGTCCGTCTCGGTCGCGTCGTCGGTGTCCGCGTCGCCGTGACCCCCCGACGAGGAGCACGCGGCCACGACCAGGGCGAGGGCAGCCAGGGATCGATGCGCGTGACTCATCGGAGAGTCACGCTACCGGGTGCCGCGGAGGCGCGCAAGGGCCGCGCGGGGCGGACTGCAGGCTGGTCCCTGGGACCGGGGGCGCGGCTAGAACCGTCCGGCAACGCCGACGCCACCGCCGCGCTGCAGGCGAAACGGGAACAGCGACACCGAGGGACGGCGCGCGGCCGTCGACTCCGCGACGGATTGCTCGGCCCGTCGCGCGACGTCGTTCGCGTCGAGGATCGCGAGGATCGTCGACGACACCGTGAGCCCGGCGCTGAGCAGGTAGAGCCCCGGAGGGGCGCCGCGCGTCGGCGCGACCCAGACACAGTCGATGCCCTCGGACGCGCCCGGATCCGAGGTTGGATCGCAGGCCTCGCGCGCGTTGGCGACCTGCGTCCACGACACCGCTTGGTTCGCGGCCAGACTCCCGAGGCCCGCGCCCCACAGCGCCCACGCGGCGATGTGGCGCCGGCGACCGACGACGTCCCCGAGCCGCTGTCGCAGCAGCGTCGAGGGCACGAGCGTCAGCGGGCCCGCGACGAAGTGCAGCGGAATCGCGATGCTGCTCGAGGTGGCGACGCCCAACATGTTGTCGTAGTACGCGTACGAGTAGGCGCCGCCGCCCTTCGTGTCGCTGCCATCGGTCCAGCCGCACACCTCGCCGTCGGCGTAGTAGTCCTGGCCGCATACGCGCTTCGAGAGCGACCAGCGGTGGATGTTGAACCCCTCGGCGACGATCGAGGCGACCGTCGAGAGCGATGCGACCACGCCGCCGGCGATCGCGGTGCCCCGCGTGACCGCGGCGAAGCGCTCGGTCCGGTTGCGTCGGGCCTGGACCTCGGCCTCGCGGAAGGCGAGCGTCGTGGTGCCGCCGAGCGGCGCCTGGATCGTCGCGGGCGGCGGCGGCTCAGGGATCACGAGGACGCTCGCGACCGCGGCCATGGGGATGGAGACGAGCGCGCCGTCGTGGCCCGCGAGGATCGCCGCGCCGCCGTCGAGGCCGAGCAAGACGCCGACGGTGGTCGTGCCGTCGTCGGTGGTGATCCGCAGCCGCCGATCCTTCAACACCGCCCACGGCACCGCGGGTCGGACCTCGGGTGCGGTGGCGTCGGCGGGCGCCGGCGGGATCTCGGGCGTCGTCGCCCCATCGCTCGTGGTGGACGCGGGCGAGACGCCGAGGATCAAGATGCGGACGTCCATGGGGCTCACCTCCTCGAGCGCGAGATACGAGCGTAGCGCGGCGCGGCGTCGTCCGCGATCACCTCGACCAGCGGAGCTGCAGCTCGAGCTCCTCGTCGTCGCCGCAGTCTCGCTCGACGTCGCGCTCGGCCATCGCCCGAGCATAACCGACGGCCGCGCCGCCGTAGGGGGCTCGCGCCGACGCCTGCCGGATCATCCGGGGTGGGTGGGACCCGCTGGCGCGACCCCGAGCTTCGCACGCGCCTCGTGCAGCATCGCGACCAACACCTTTCGCGCGTCGGTGGCCGTGCGGATCGCCTCCGCGAACGCGACGCGGATCGGTCTCGGCCCCTCGGACGTCGTCGCCGACATCTCGAAGCCGTAGCGATCGATCCCGGTCATCGTCGCCTCGGTGACTGCGGTGCCGCGGGAGAACGCGCGGCAGTACAGCGGCAGCGCTTCCGCGTGGTCGGCGTTCATGTGGGCGAGGATCCCGGCGGCGGCGGGGCCGATCGGGTCGGGCTCGGCGGCGAGCCAGTCGGCGGCGTCGACCCACGACATGCGGCCGTAGCCGCCGATGTAGCGCACCGCGGTGACCTCGAGCCGCCAGTACGCGAAGTCGCGGAAGTCGGCGTAGTACGCCGCGTTGGGGTGCTGCTCGAGGTACGCCGCGGCCGCCGAGCCGCGATCGGCCAGGCGCGTGCACGGGCCGAGCAGCGTGATGCGCCCGTTCGCGAGCGGATCGCTGGCGCCGCCCTCGGCGACCATCAGCGACGCCCGCGGATCGGCGTGGAGGTTCTTGGTGTGCTCGGCCAGCTCGCTGATGAGGAACACCGGGTGCCCCGCGTCGAACGCCACCGTGACGAACGATCCGTACGGATACCCCGCGGGGTCGAGGCCGATCGTCGCAAGCGTGCCGGTCTTGCACCGCGCCGCCAGGGTGCGCGCCCGCTCGGCGTGGCTCGGCGTCGGGATCGACTCGTCGTACAGCGGCGCGAGTCTGGCAGACGTCGGCGTCGCGTGGGCGTCGTTGCTCATGGCCCGGCGTACCACGGCGGCGGGCGATCCGGTGGGGCGCGGTCGAACGCCAGGCCCGCGCGGGCACGACGGCCGCGCGCGGGCACAGCTCAGCGCTGCGTCAGAAGTACCCGCACGGCGACGCTGCTGCTGGTGCGCGACGACGCCGACATCCCGCTCCCGACGGATCCCGACGCGTAGTCCCGCCGACGCTAGCCGGCCGGCGTCGCCGCCCGCACCAGCACACGGACGTGGGCCAACAGCGCCTGGTTCCTGCGCCGGAGCTTCCCCTCGCCCGGGCCGGTGTGAAACTCCCGACGTCGCCGCGACGATGAGGGATGCATGACCACCGGTGAGCTCGGGAGGCGCTCGACCGCCGAGGCCGCCCTGCGCGGGCGCTCGCTGCGGGGACTGCGGGCGATCGTCACCGGCGCGAGCTCGGGGCTCGGCGTCGAGACGACCCGCGTGCTGGCCAAGGCCGGCGCCGACGTGATCCTGGCGTGTCGTGACGTCGCCGCGGGCAATCGCGCTGCCGCCGGCCTCCGACAGGAGCTGGGGCAGGGCGCCGGCGGCCTCGAGGTCCACGCCCTCGACCTCGCCGATCTGCTGTCGGTCCGCAGCTTCGCCGCGGCGATGCGCGGGCGAGGTACGCCGCTCGATCTGTTGATCAACAACGCCGGCATCATGGCCACGCCGCGCGGGCTGACCGTGCAGGGCCACGAGCTGCAGATCGGCACCAACCACCTCGGGCACTTCCTGCTCACCGCGCTGCTGCGGCCGATGCTCGAGGCTGCGCCGGAGGCCCGCGTCGTCACGCTCGCGAGCGGTCTGCACGTGCGCGGCCGCGGCGAGCGGATGCTCGACACCCTGCGCGACGATCCCGGCTACGTGCGGCGCAAGTACGTGCGCTTCGACGCCTATGGCGACGCCAAGCTCGCCAACGTCCTGTTCGCCCGCGCGCTGGCCCAGCGACTGCCGACCAACGTCACCACGTTCTCGCTCCACCCCGGCGTCATCGCCACGGGGCTGTCGCGCGGGATGGGTCCGCTCGGTGCGGTCTTCCGCTTCGTCGGTCGACCGTTCATGAAGAGCGTGGCCCAGGGCGCGGCGACGACGATCTTCGCCGCGACCGCGCCCGAGCTGCGGTCGCACTCCGGCGCGTACCTCTCCGATTGCGCGGTGGCGCAGGCCAGCGCGGACGGCCGCGACGACGCCCTCGCGCAGACGCTGTGGGACGTCAGCGAGCGCCTCGTGGCGTAGCGCCTCAGCGCACCGCCATCGTCGGCGCGCCCGCGAGCTCCGCCGCCCAGGCCTCGAGCGCGGCGAGATCGGCGATGCCGTTGACGCCGGTCGCTCGCAGCGCGGCCCTGGCCTCCTGGAGCGTCGCGGAGACGCGCGTTGCCTCGCGGCCGGCGCCATGCAGCGCGCGCGCCAGCGTGACGCGCACGCGCCCGCGGTCGATCGCGTCGGTGGTGTCGTCCTGCAGGGCGATTGCCCGCTCGCACGCCGCGATCGCCTCGACCCAGCGGCGCTCGCCGAGCAGCAGGCGCGCGAGCCCGGCGTGTCCGTAGGCCTGGTGCGGGCGATCGTCGAGGGCCTCGAACACCGCGATCGCCTCGCGGTAGGTGCGGCGCGCCGCCTCGGCGTCGCCGACGAGGGCGTAGGCGTCGCCGAGCAGATCCTTGGCCAGGCCGATGCCCTGGTGCCCGGGCCCGAGCCGCGGCGTGCGGATCTCGAGCACCCGCTGCATGCGCTCGAGCGCGACCCGACCCTCACCCCGCGCGATCTCGAGGTGCGCGAGGTTCTGCAGCGCGGTGGCGACCCCGAGGTTCTGCGGGCCGTGCTCGAGGATCGCGAGCGTCTCGGAGTACGCCGCGTGGGCCTCGTCCTGCTTGCCCTGCGACGACAGCACCAGGCCCATGCCGTTGGCGACCGCGGCGACGTTGGCGTGGTTGGGCCCGAGCGCGGCGACGAACGTCTTGCGGGCGCGGGCGAACAGCTCGAGCGCCTCGGCATCGCGGCCCTGCTCGTGGCGCAGGCGCCCGAGCATGGCGTACAGCGCCGCGGCGTTGGGGTGTTCGGGCCCGAGCTCACCGTCGACGATCGTCTGCGCCTCGAGGATCACCTCGCCGGCCTCGTCGTAGCGGCTGGCGCCCATGAGCGCGCTGGCCAGTCCGTTGAGCACCGGGAGTCGTCGGGGCCCGTCGGCGCCGAGCTCGACGGCGAGCGCGTCGGCCCGCCGCATCAACGCGACCGCGTCGTCGTCGCGGTCCTGCGAGGTGCGGAGCCCGCCCTCCTCGTCGACGAGGCGGAGCTCGAGGTGCTTGTCGCCGCCGAGTCGCTCGAGCACCGCGTGTCCGCGTCGGAGGTAGAGGTCGGCGACATCGAAGTGGCCCAGCGCACCGCCCTCGATCCGGACGAGCACCGCCACGAGCTCGACGATGATCGGATCGTGGCCGGTGGCTTCGGCGTGATCCAGGCCCTCGAGCAGGGCGACGCTGGCCTCGTCCGGGCGCGAGAGGTTCGCCAACAGCCGGCCGCGCAGCAGCAGCGCCTCCGCGACGAGCGGTCGGTATCCGGTGGCGCGGGCGCGCTCGAGGGCCGCGGTCACGCTCGCCTCCATGCCCTCGATCTTGCCAGCGACGCCGAGCCCCTCGATGCGATCGAGCTCGATGCGGATCTCCTCGACCGCAGCGCGCACCGCCGGATCCTCGGCCAGCGCGACGCCGCCGAGCAGCCGCTCGACGTCGGCACACGGCGCGAGGTCGGGCAGGCCGTGGGCCGCCTCGACGGCGCGGAGGATCGTCGCGGTGCCACCTTCGGCGAGCGCCCCGGTGAGCGTCGACAACCGCTGCCCGCGGCGATCGAGACACGCCATGCGCCGGCCGAGGGCCTCGTCGGACTGCGTCCCGGCGACCCGCGTCGCCTCGCACGCCTCGCGGCGCATCGCGACCAGGCCGTCGGCGTACGCGTCGAGCTCGCGCTCGACCGCGCGCCAGCTCGCCGCGGTGTACGTCTTGCCCTCGCGCTCGAAGGACGCCGCTGCCTCCTGCTTGCGAGCGGCATCCCAGACCCCGTCGAGCACCGCCTCGATCCCTCCGCAGGGCTCGGCCTGCGCGCCGTAGCGCATCGCGAGCCCGCCGACCGCGGCGAGCCCGACGAGGCCGGCCCCGATCGCGAGGTGTCGGGCCCGGGCCTCGCGCCCGCGCGTGAGCGCGACGAGCAGCGCGGCCATCGACGCGAAGCGCAGCGAGGGGTTGGGCGCCATGCCGCGGCGCAGCACCGCCCGCAGCCACCGCGGCACCCCGCGGTGGGACGGGGGCTCGTCGACCTCGCCGGCGATGATCTTGCTCGCGAGCTCGCCGAGCGATCCCGCGGTGAACGAGCGCGCGCGGTAGACCGCCTCCCACAGCGCGACGCAGTAGGCGTAGATGTCGCTGCGCTCGTCGGCGCCCCTGCCGAGGTGCTGCTCGGGCGCCATGTACCGCGGCGTGCCCATCACCGTGCCGGGGACGGTGAGGTCGAGCTCGAGGTGACTCGCGGCCGACCAACCGCCCGAGCTCTCGACGCGGGCGCCGGCCTCGCCGTCGAGGCTGCGCGGCGAGGGCCGGGCGAGGCCGAAGTCGAGCACGCGCACGCGGCCATCGCCGCCGATCATCACGTTGTCGGGCTTGAAGTCGCGGTGCACCAGCCCGGCGGCGTGGGCGGCCTGGATGCCGCGACCGGCGTCCTCGAAGGTGCGCAGGATCTCGCGCAGCGTCCGCGGGGCCTCGGCGAGCCACCGCGTGAGCGTGACGCCGTCGATGTGCTCCATCGCGATGTACACGCCCGCGTCGATCGACCCGACGTCGTAGACCGCCACCACGTTGGGATGGGACAGCCGCGCCATCGACTGCGCCTCGCGCAGCAGTCGCGTCGCGTTGCCGTCGGCCCCACCGCCGTCGCGTCCGCCGTCGGCTCCGCCGACGCCCCGCGGCACCAACTTGATCGCGACCTTGCGATCGAGCTCGGGGTCGTACGCGGCGTAGACCACACCCATGCCGCCGGCGCCGAGGCGATCGAGGACGACCCAGCGGCCGATGAGCGAGCCACGGGCGATCTGCGGCGCACTGTCGTCGTCGCCGTCGTCGTCCGGCGGGGCCCCGGGCTCCTCGACGATCGTCGCGTCGGCGTCGGCCCCGAGCTGCGGCACCCGGCGGTGATCGGGCGCGGAGATCAGCGTCTCGTCGTCCGGGCCCATGGGCTCCGCCCGGCGTGCGCCGAGCTCGGGGGACCTCGTGCGCGTGTCGTCCACGACGTCCGGCGAGCCTATCACGGCGCCCGATCGACGCAGGCGCGCACCACGGTGCCGCCGCGGACCCCGGGCACCCAGAACGCCAGTCGATACCACGCCGACGGCCCCGCAACGAGCTGCGGCGGGGCCGCGTCGTCGAGCCTCGCCTCGGCGATCGTCGCCCAGCGATCGTCGAGGAACGTGCGCTCGTGGATCTGCAGCGCGATACCGGTGCCCGCGGGCGCGTCCGCGCTCACCACCCGCACGATCTCGCCGTGCTCGAGGGGGATGAGGCGGTGGAACGCACAGCCGTCGGCGTCACAGTCCTCGGCGCGGGTCGAGAAACCGGTGAACGCGACGTTGCCAGGGGTACAGAACCCGCGTGCCGGCACACTGCGCTCGCGGTGCGCCGACCAGCTCGGCAAGGTCCCAGGCTTTCCGGCGGCGTAGTCGACGGGCGTGGTGTCCCTCGCGGGTCCGGCCCCCAGCACGCACGTGGAGGGAATCGCGACGATCACCGCGCCGGAGATCGCCCGCAGGATCAGGCTCGTGCGGAGCTCGCGTCGCTGTTCGTCCCATTGCTCGCGCGCCGCCGCGAGCTCGCGGCCGAGGGTCTTCGCGTTGCGGCGCATGCGGTCGATCCACGCCGGCGGCATGTTCACGAGGTTGTCGGTGCCGCAGTAGGGGCACGCGACCGCGTGGTCGCGGGCGCCGATCGCCAGCGCGGCGCCGCACTGCCGGCATCGCTCGGGGCCGCCTCGGCGCTCGGGGCCTCGCGCCGCGAGGGCGACCTGCAGGCCGCCGCGGACGATCGCGCGCTTGCGGGCCCAGCCCGCGCCGAGCAGGCCCAGCGCGAAGGTGCCGATGGGCAGCACCATCGAGATCCAGCCCTGGGTGCGCTCGTCGAGCACGTCGACGGTGCTGATGTCGAACCAACGCCCGATGACGGGGGGCAGCAGCACGCCGACGATCACGCCGACGGTGATCCACAGCGCGAGGCCGAACCAGAGGAACCACGCGCTGTCGAACATCGCGAGCATGCGGATCGGCGCCGACGGGACCTTTGCGAGTGCGAGGGCCAGCGCATGACCCTCGCGGCGGCCCGCGTCGAGCTCGCGCTCGGTGTCGCGGAGCTCGCGGTACGGCGCGGGGATCTCGACCACCGCCGCGCAGTACGGGCACGCGACGCGCTCACCGGGGCCGAGCGGGACCGAGCCGCCGCACTGCGCACAGGTCAGGGGCGTCAGCGCAGGCGTCACGTCGGCCCATCGTATCGCACGCTCATCCGGCGTGTCGTCGCGGCCGCGCGCGCAGCATGAACCCGAACAGCGCGATCCCGAGCCCGCCCAGCGCACCCACGCCGAGCAACCACGCGGGCCGGTCGGTGTGGGCGCGTCCGCAGACGGTGTACCACTGCGCGTGCTCGGCCGGCGGCGCTGCGCAGTCGAAGGTGAAGTCCTCGTCGAGATCCTCGGCGCACAGGTACTCGTAGCGGACCAGGCCCGCGATGTCCTTCGCCGGGACCTTGCACGGGCCGTAGGTCTGGTGCACGCCGGTCGCGACGTGGGTCGCCGGGTCGAACACGACCACGATCGTCATCAGCGTCGCGAAGTACACCGGCACCGCGGCGCGCAGCCAGCGATCGGCGATCGGCGCAGCAGCGTCGGCGTCGCGGCGCGGCCAGCCGCGCACGAGCACCGCGCCGTAGATCGCCACCACGGTGAACAGCCCGCGGATCCCGGGCACGCCGCCGTCGAGCTGCTGCAGCGCGGTGAGCTGCACCATCATCACCGGCGTGCTGCAGGCCGCGACGATCGCCAGGGCCACGGCGAACCGACGGGCGCCGGTGGTCGGCCGCGACCGACCCCAGTCGAGCAGCCACGCGAACGCGGCGACGAAGGTGATGACCCACATCGAGCTGCCGATCGGCGCGCCGAGCAGGCGGTGCGCGATGGGCAGGTCGGTGTCGTGCCACGTCCACCACAGGAACTTGGCGCCGACGATGTCGTAGGGCGCGTAGAACACGATCGCGAGCAGACCGGTCGCTGCGGCGCCGGCCCAGCGGCCGAGCCCGAGTCGCCGCACCGCGACCGTCGGCAGGTACATGAAGCACACGTAGACGCACGGGATGTACAGCGGCAGCCGCGGCGTCAGCATGATCGTCGCCTGGGCCTGCCAGAAGTTGTCCACCAGCGGCAACGCCATGAAGAAGAGGTCGTTCGCGGTGCCGGCGACGAGCGCCGCGATCCAGGTGAGGACGTGGTCGCGTCCGCATGCGCGCGCGTGGACGAGCGCGACGATCGCCAGCGCGATGAACATCCACTCCCCGACGAGGAACGACGGCAGCACCGCCCACTGATCGGCGGGGGAGGTGAAGTGTCGCCACGGGAGCTCGGGGGCGAGGTCGAACGGCGAAGTGGCGAGCATCGTGGTCATGCGGGCATCGGGGTCAGTAGCGGACGTACCGCGGTCGACCCGAGGCGGCCCCGGTCGCCGGCTCGCCCTTGCCGCCGAACACCGCGTCGCCGTAGCGGCGATCCTCGCGGCGCAGCGTGCCGTGCAGGCGATCCCAGAACATCAGGTGCTGGCCGAAGTTGCAGTGGAAGTGGACGTGGTGATCGTCGTGGTAGGTGCTCGGACCTTGCCATGGCCAGCGCGAGTGCAGCCGCACGCCGCTGTGGTCGATGATGTTGAACACCAGCACGTAGACGAACACCACCACGACCGACAGCCAGTGGAACGGGATCACGAACAGCGGCAAGAAGGTGACCGCCTGGAAGATCAGGAACTCGACCGGGTGCATCGCGGTGACCACGAACGGCGTGGTGGCGACGTAGCGGTGGTGCCAGCGGTGGACGTGGCGGAACACCAGCTTGGCGTGGAGCGCCCGGTGGGCGTAGTAGGCCAGGCCATCGATCAGCACGAACAGCAGGACGGTGCTGCCCAGGGTGTAGGCCCAGCCGTACGCCTCGACGTCGAAGTAGATCGGCGTGTCGAAGCCGTGGAGCAGGGCGTAGATGAACGTGCCCGAGATGGTGCCGCCGATGGCGAGGTTCATCGTGCTGAGGAACATCGCCTGACGCTGCTGGTCGGGGCGCAGGAACCGCTGCGGCTGGCACTTCCACGTCGCGGCGTCGTGGCGTCGCAGCACGTAGTAGCGCACGTGGTAGTAGCCGCCGACGATCCACAGGATCGCGATGCCCGCGAGCACCGAGACGACCACGAGGCCGGCCCACGCGCCCCAGTCCACCGCCGCGATCATGGCGCCAGCGTCCGCTCGAGCGGGAACAGCCGCTGCATCTTCATCGCCAGGCGCACCGGGCCGCGCAGGCGACCACGGCCGGTGGAGAACGCGAGCGCGCCGTTCAACTCGCCGTTGATCATCTGCAGGTAATCGTCGCTCGACATCTCGATCGTGACGGTCGGCGATGCGTGGACGCCGGTGGCCGTCTCGATGGTGCCGCGGCGCACCCGGGCGTAGTGCTCGCGCACCTTCGGGCCGTCGAGGCGCCACTGGAACACCGCCTCGAGATCGCCGGCCGCCTCGGGATCGAAGCGCCGCGCCAGCGTGTCGAAGTAGACGTCGACCGACGCGAAGCGCGGGCCCTGGGTCTTGGGTGGCGCCGCGGCTGGGGCCTTCACGTCGGCGGGGGGTGCGTCGTCCTCGGGCGCGGGGGCCGGCGCGGGGTTGGGGCTGCGGCGGGCGACGACGACGGGCACCAGGTCGCGGCGGATCTGCTCGAACACCAGCCGTGAGCGCGCGAGCACCCGGCGCACGCGATCGATCGCCGGCGCCGGCTCGATCCGCACCAGCCGCGGCGGGTCGGTCGTGGCCGCGGGCGTGGTGTACAGCCGCCGCGCCCACTTGCGATACGCGCCGATGGGACCGTCGCCCGCCGCGAGCAGCGGGCGATCGAGGTACGCCTTGTTCTCCCAGATCGGGAAGTCGCGCGGGAAGTCGGCGAGGAACGCGTCCCAGAACAGCTGGTCGATCTCGCGGGTGTACTCGGGATCGGGCATCTCGAAGGTGTTGCCCAGGGCGAAGATCGCGATGCGCTCGCGATCGATCGGCGTGGGGTGGATCCGCTGGCGCGTGCGGAGCCCCGCCGTGATCACGTAGGTGTTCGAGACGATGACGCCCAGGCCGCGCAGCGTGACGTCGAGCTCGACCTCGTTGGTCTCGTCGGGCATGCCGACGGCCTGGCCGCTGGCCACGAGGTCGAGGACGACGCGCATCCGGTCGCCGTCCTGTTCGACCGAGCGGACCGTCGTCGAGGTGACGTGGTGGATCGGGCCGAGGTGCGCGCAGTCGACGGTGTTCTCGGCGACCTCCTGCGGGTGCGAGCGGATCTCCCAGCGGACCGTGCGATTGGCGGTCCAGCCCCGCTCCTCGAGCGGGGGCAGGGGCTCGGGCGTCCGCGGCTCGCCGTCCGCGTCGGTGTCCGCGGTCGCGTCGTAGTGCACGAGGATGGTGCCGTTCTGCTCGAGGACCGGCCACGCGCGGACGCGGGCGCGCGGTGGGATCTTCGCCGCGTAGGGCACCTCGGCGCAGTGGCCGTCGCCGGCGAATTTCCACGCGTGGAACGGACAGCGCAGGCACTCGCCGTCGACCGTACCGCCGCCGAGGTGCGCGCCGAGGTGCGGACAGGTCTTGTCCAGCACGGCGACGACGCCGGTCTCGCTGCGATACGCGACGAGGTCGCGATCGAAGTAGTGCAGGGTCCGCACCTCCCCCGGCGCGAGATCGGTGGAGAACGCGACCACGTACCAGCCGCGCGGGAACGACGGAAACGGGAAACGAGCCGCCACGGTCTCGCAGGTTATCACCATTGGCTCGCCCCGAGACCGCCGGGGCGCCGCAATCCCAGCGGGCGACTCGTGCGTGGGGCGAGCATGGCGTATGTTGTCGGTGTCCTCGGCACCCCAAACACGATGAGCTTCGGTCGCAATCCCCACGTCGCGCGGGCCCTCGCCGCGCAGCAACGCGCCGAGGAGGCGTCCGATGATCCCACCCGCGAGCGCGCCCATCGGGAGGCCGCGCACGAGTGGGACCGCGCCGCGGCCCGCGAGAAGCCGGGCAAGCAGCGCGACGCCTACGGGGAGAACGCCGCGCGATCGCGGGCGCTCGCCGACGGCGAGCCCGTCGACGAGTGACGCAGCGCGTGCGCGCGGACTACTCCGGCTTCGCGGGCTCGGCCTTCGCGGGCTCGGCCTTCGCGGGCTCTGCCTTCGCGGGCTCCGCCTCCGCGGGCTCCGCCGCCGGCACCGTCGGCGCCGTGAAGACGCCGAGGGCGGCGAGCAGCTCGAGGCCGTTGTCGTAGCGCCACGACTCGGCGACCTTGCCGTCCTCGATCCGCACGAGCTCGGCGACGCCGAGGTCGACCGCCTTCTTCGTGGCGACCAGCGGCCCCAGCGGCCCCTTCTGCGTGCCCTTGGCGCGGGAGAAGACCACCGCCCACCCCGGCCCGAACGACGTGACGTCCTCGACGGTGTGCGACATGTTCGGGAACGCGGTGAAGAACGCGTCGTGGCTCGCGGCGTGCGCCTCGGGGGTGCCGAGATCGGTGGCCGTGCGCGCGTCGTGCTGCACGAAGCCCGCGGTGCACAGCTTGGTGCTGCACTGCTTCCAGCGCTTCTTGCCTGCGCCGTTGAGCGCGGTCAGCAGCTTCACCGCGGCCGCGTCCTCGTCGCCCCCGATGAGCTCGGGCGCCCCGGTCGGGACGTCCGGGATCGGCGGCGTCGGCATGCCCTCGAGTTTCCCCGCCATCTTTCCCATTTGGGCGAGGATCGTCGCCTCGTCGTACACGACGCGCACGCGCTGGGCCTTGCCCGTCGCCGCGTCGTGCCAGATGAACGCGAGCACCTCGGTGCCCACGGGCTTCTCGGTCGCCGCGATGCCGCGGAAGTTGCCGAGGTGCGTCCCGGTGAGCACGACCTGCATCACCACGAGGTCGCCGTGGTGGAAGATGCGACGCGCGTGCAGCTTCATGTCGGGGATCGCGATGAGCAGATCCTCCCAGCGCGCCATCACGGCGGCCTTGCCGACCGACGGCTTCTCGAGCGGCGAGCCGACGGCGTCCCAGGTGATGTCGGGGGCGAAGTTGGCGACGATGGGATCGATGTTGCCGGCACGGAACGCCTCGAGCCCCTGCACGAACCACTCGGGGGTGCCGGGCTTCGCGTCGACGACGACCGGCGTCGCGTCGCGCGACGCAGCGAACGCCGCGATCGCCTTCTCGGCGGCGGGGTCGTCGGCCTTGCCGCGGGGCTCGCGACCGTCGGCCTCGGCCTTCGCGTCGGCCTTTGCGTCCGCCTTCGCGCTGGCCTTCGCGTCGGGCTTCGCGTCGGGCTTCGCGTCGGATTTCGCCGGCGGCTTTGCGTCGGCCTTGGCGGACTTGGGGCCGGGGACCGGCCCGGGCTCGCCCCGATCGCAGGCGGGGAGCAGCAGGGACAGCGCGAGGGTGGCGAGGAGCGGGGACGTCGTGCGCATGGGATTCACCTGGGGCAACCGTCCGTGTACCACGCAGCGTGGGCGGGGGCGCGGGGAAAATCCTGCGCTAGGAGCCCGTGCTGACCGCTGCACGACGGGTCCGCGACCTGTGCTACATCGGTAGCGGAGACGCTCGACGATGCCCCAGCAATCCACCTCGCGCCCCGGTCGCTTCCATCGCCTCGGTCTGCTGGCCGCCTTGCCTGCGCTGGTGTTCTTCACCGCGCCCACGATCGAGGCCGATGACACGCCCGTCGGCGTCTGGAAGACGATCGACGACGAAACCGGCGAGGCCAAGTCGCAGGTCAAGATCTACGAGAGCAACGGCAAGCTCCGCGGCAAGATCATCAAGCTGTACAAGAACCCCGACGCGCTCTGTACCGAGTGCGAGGGCGAGGACTACAACACGCCGATCCTCGGGATGACGATCATGTGGGGCCTCGAGCAGGACGACGACGAATGGGTCGACGGCCGAATCTTCGATCCGAAGAAGGGCAAGACCTACAACTGCAAGATCTGGCTCGAGGACAACGGCGATCTGAAGGTCCGCGGATCCGCGGGGCCGTTCTATCGCACGCAGACCTGGCACCGCGTCGAGTAGTGTCCCTCCCGCGGGTCGACCGGTCCGAGGATTCGGCCGGTCGGCCAAGGGTTAGTCCGTAGGCGAGCGGTTGCACGCATCGGGGCCGAGCCCCATGAAGCAATCGAACCGCCATGACGTACCCCACGCGCAGCTCTGTTTCCCTCGATCGCGTTGCGCCGCGATCCGAAGCTCTTCCAACCACCTCACCTACATTCTCTGGGCCCACTCGACCGACGCGCCTGCGTCACCTCGCCCTGCTCGCACCGCTCGCGCTCGCGGCCTGCGACGGCGAGCCCGATCCCGTTCATGACCCGACGTTCCGCCATGGACACGGCGGTGGGAACAACGGCCCCAACGTGCCGCTGCCGGGCCCCGATGGCTGGGGCTCGGACGACGAGCGGGGCAATGGCAACACGATGGGCGCGGCGACGCTGCAGCGTTGCGCCGATCTCATGGGCCACCGCAAGGCGCGGCTGTACGAGACCTCGCACGAGCTCTCGTCGACGATGCCGCAGGCGCTGTTCGGCGACGCGCCGGTCGACCTCGAGTGGTTGCCGACCCTCGGTCTGCCCTTCGTCGCGCAGGTCGCCAACGGCGAGATCTACAGCGGCGGCCTCGGCTCGCAGGGCACGCAGTTCGACGCCCTCGGCCACTTCGGTGTGCTGCCGGCGCCGTGGAATCCATACGTGGACGCGACGGTGCCGACCGCGGGCGCGACCTACTACAACGGGTTCACCCAGGCGCAGGTGAAGCCCGCGGCGAACGGACCCATGGCGCACCTCGGCGTCGAGAACGCCCCGCCGATCCTGACCTCAGCGGTGTTGCTCGACATGAAGGAGCTCCTCGGTCGCGGCATGGAGGCGGGCGAGCTCATCGACGCCGACATGATCGACCAGGCGCTCGACGCCGCTGGCCTGCAGCACCGCGGCATCAAGCCCGGCGACGCCGTGTACCTGCGCACCGGGTGGGGCGAGCGGTGGGTCGACCCCGAGCCGTCGCCGGACTACTACCTCGCCGGTCCGGGCCTGTCGTACGACGCCGCGGTGCGCCTCGCCGAGGATGTCCCGGTGCTCGTCGGCCTCGACAACCCGTTCACCGACGCGTTCGTGCCGTGCGAGCTCACCGGTGAGTGCGCGCCGCCGGATGCCAGCGTCCCGGGCTCGCCGCTGCCGGTGCACCAGGCGAACCTCGTGGAGTTCGGGATCCACCAGATCCAGAACCTCGATCTGACCGCGGCCGCCGACGACGACGTGGCGCTGGGCTGCGCGGTGGTGCTGCCGCTGCGCCTGCGCGGTGCCGCGGGCTCGCCGGTGCGAACGGTGCTGATCGGTCGCCCGCGCTGACGTCTACGGCACGTAGGTCTCCGCGAGCCCCGTCGCCATCTGTCGCGCCGCGGCGATCGGCGCCTGATCGCAGAACGTCGTGCTCGTGTCGTGGGTGACGCCGTCGACCACGGCGGTCATCGACTCGAAGATGTCTGATGGCGGATCGCAGGCCGGGTCGGGGCCGTCGAGGAGGGCCAGCAGCGCGGGGTCCGAGAAGATCGCGGCGGCCTCGGTGAGGTCCCCGTCGGAGATCGCGGCCTCGACGACGGTGTCCTCGACGTCGCCGAAGGTCTCGACCCGCAGCGTGCCGTCGGCGAGCAGCTCGATGAAGCCGTCGCAGTCGGCCTCGGGGGGGCAAGGCCCCGCCGCCGAATCGAGGCGGAAGCGCTCGAACGTGCCGAGCTCGCCGGTGGTCGAGCCGCCATCGGTCGTGTCGACGCCCGTGCTGCCCGTGGTCGTGTCGGCGCCCGAGGTGCCCGAGGTGCCGCCCGAGCTCGAGGTCTCGGACGACGTCACGCCGGTCGAGCCGCCGCTGCTGCCCTCCGAGGTGCCCGTCGTGGCGGTGGTGCCGGTCGTGCCGGTGCCGCCATCGGAGGCATCGTCGCCACACGCGCCGAGGGCGAGGACCAGGAGCGGCAGGACGACGTGGAGGCGTAGGTGCATCGGTGGAGGCTGCGGCACGCGGGCGCACCTGTCGACCGAAACCCCTGCGCGGGCGGCCCCGCGTTCACGCGGCTTTCACCGAGCTTTCGCGGACGTGCGACCTGCGTGCGACGGGTCGTCCACGCCGCCGTGGTCTGCTCCTTCCGAGAAACGAGGAGCGAATGCCTGCCGCCGTACTCATGGTGTCCGACCTGCTCGACCTCGCGGTCGGCCGCCCGGTCGCGAACACCGGCCCCGCAGGCCGGACGCGTTTCACCCTCGCCGCGGCCCTGGGCGCCCTGGTGTTCGCCGCCCTGTGCCTCGCCGCAGGGAACTCGTCGTGGTGGCTCGCCGCCGGCAACGCCCCCCTCGGCGACGACGCGAAGGAGCGGCGATGATCCTGCTGTTGGTGTTGACGATCGCGTGGCTGCGGCGCGCACGCTGGCCCCAGCGCCGCAAGCTCGGGGTGGTCGCGATCGGCGGGAACGCGGGGGATACCGCCGTCCACTAGCGCCGTCGATGACACGCTTCGCCCGCCGCGCACGCACCCTCAGCCTGGTCCTCGGGACCGCCCTCACGCCCGCGACCGCGCTCGCCGCCCGGGGAACCGTCTCGTTCGCCGAGCTCGGCTTCGCGGCGCTCGACCCCAAGACCGACGTCGAGATGCGGGCCTCCGCGACCTGTGAGCCGACGGTTCGGGTCGCCGGGGCGACGATCGCCGTGCGCATCGCGGCGCGCACGACCGACAAGCAGCGCATGTCGTTCGGGATCCAGCACGTCGACGCGGGATCGCAGCGCTTCGACGTCTCGATCGCGGCGGTGCCGGGGACCGGCGAGGGCCACGGCACCGGCGAGGGGCGCGTGGTGCTGGAGTTCGACGCGGCCGCCGTCCCGGGGACCGGCGAAGGTCGCGGATCGCTGAAGCTCTCGCCGAGCTTCCCCGACTCCAAGACCTACAGCATCCGCGTGAAGCGCAAGGGACTCGTCGTGTACGACCTGCGCGGTCGCAGCGACGAGTTCACGATCCCCGACTTCGAGGGCGCCGAGGAGCGGCAGAAGACGGAGACTCTCGGCGTCTCGCTGCGCTGGGAAGGCCTCGGCAAGGGCGCATGGGCCCTGGTGGTCGAGCACGAGGGCTTCGAGATCGCGATCGCACCCGAGGTCGAGCAGGTGTTCGCGGGCGTCCCCGAGCTGTCCCTGCGCGCCAACGGACTCGACGAGATCCAGCTCGTCGGTCTCGGCAGGCCGGCCGCGGGCGGTGGCGCCGATCCATCCGGTGGCAAGGGGCACGCCGGCTTGACCGAAGGCGGCTTCCGCTGACGCGGCTGGTCACCCGAACGCGGCGGAGAGCAACCAGCCGATCAGGAAGATCGGCGCCGCCACGCTCGCCGCCACCAGCGTCGCCGCGGCCCCGACGATCATCCAGTCGCCGGTGCGCGCCCGCGGCTCGAGCTCGCCTTGGTGGCGCTCGAGCAGCGCGAGGTTGCGGGTGTTCGACCGCCAGAGCAGGTCGAATAGATCGCCCGCGACCGGCACCATGCCGAGCAGCGTGTCGACGGCGATGTTGAGGAACATCCGCGCGATGACGACGCGCGGCACACCGCGGCGCACGGCGGTGCGCAGCAGGGTCAGGGCGACCATGCCGGTGATCGCGTCGCCGAGGCCCGGCACCGCGGCCCCGACGATCGCGTCGAGGCCGATTCCGAACTTGGTGCCCGGGATGCGCACGAGATCGTCGAGCCAGCGCACGGCGCCGGCGACCTTCGCCACCTCGTCGGTGCGCGCGAGGTGGTGCTCGGCCATCGCCTCGGCGTCGGCGACGGAATCCAGGCGCTCGTAGACCATCGGGCTCGCGGACGCGGAAGTCACGGGGGCACAAGCTGGGGCCGCACGCCTCGGGGTCAACCCCGGCGCCGATCCCGGCCGCGCCCGAGGTTGCGCGTCGTCACAGGCCTGACGTAGCGTGCGGGCGTGCAACGCGTCGCCGCCCTGTTCCTCGTCGTGTCCGTGCTCGGCTGTGGTGGATCCGATCCGAGCGGTGACGGCGAGGGCACGACGGCCGTCGACACCACCGAGGCTGCCCCCGACTCGGGCTCGACGTCCGCGCCGGGGAGCTCGAGCGACGCGCCCGGCAGCTCCGACGACGCCGCCGACACGACGACCGCGACGCCGTCGGACGTGCCGGAGTTCGGCGCCGGCATGCTCACCGTGATCGGCACTGCGGCCGACGGGTTGAACGTACCGCGCGACCTCGAGTTCGCGCCCGATCACCCCGACCAGCTGTGGACCGTCAACGGGGCCAGCCACGGCGTCGTGATCTTCTTCGATCCCGGCACCGAGGCGCAGACCGCCGAGGCCCGCGTCGACGCGTATGGGCAGCACTTCATGGCCTACGTCTCGTCGTTGGCGTTCGGGCCCGGCAACCTGTTCTCGTCGTGCCAGGAATCCCGCGACGAGTGGAACGTCGGCCCGCAGACGCCCGACGACTTCATGGGCCCGACGCTCTGGTCGGCGGATCTCGACGTGTTCGCGGCGATGAACCAGGCGTTCCCGCCGGACCCCCTCGAGGGCAGCCACCTCGACATGCTCCACCAGAGCCCGCTGTGCATGGGCGTCGCGCACGACGTGGACAACGTCTACTGGGTCTTCGACGGCGGCAACGGCCACATCGTGCGCTACGACTTCATGGCGGATCACGGTCCCGGTGGCTCGAGCCACGTCGACGGCGTGATCCGTCGCTACCTGAACGCCGTCGTCACGCGCGAAGCGGAGATCCCCGGGCACCTCGCGCTCGACCACGACAGCGGCATGCTCTACATCGCCGACACCGGCACCGGCCGCGTGATGCGGCTCGACACCGGCAGCGGCGCGAGCAACGGGGACTTGCCCAACAACTGGGACGGCGCCACCGAGTACACCGGCTGGGACGGCGCGACGTTCGAGGCCGTCGTCGAGGGTCTCGGCCAGCCCGCGGGCATCGAGCTCGTCGACGATCGGCTGTTCGTGACCGACCACGCCACCGCGGAGATCCTCGCCTACGACCTCGACGGTAACGAGCTCGGCCGCCTCGCGACCGGCGCGACCGGCCTCATGGGCATCACGGTCGGACCCGACGGCAAGCTCTACTATGCGGATGGCTTCGGCAACGAGATCGTCCGCGTCGATCCGTGATTCTCGGACGCGGTCGCTCCGCTCCGATCGCACGGCGCGAAAGGAGCGAAGCGATGGAAAGGGAGAGGCTCCAGGCGAGCTCTGCTCGACTGGAGGGGGAAGCGGGCCGCTTCCCCTGACGACTAGAACTCGTCGTTGCCGGCGGAGTACAGCTTCTCGAGCTGCTCGGCCTGCCACGCGATGGCCTGCAGCGGGAGCTCGAACTCCTCGGCATCCATCTGGTTGAGCGCGACGTTCCACATCACCGCGTAGTGATCGCCGAGCAGGGCGATGAAGCCCGTGGCCATCTCGGCGTTCTTGCGCAGCGCGACGATCGGCTGCAGCTCGCCCTCCTTGCAGAAGTACGAGCGGTACTCGATGAACGGCTGGCCGCCGTGGGCGTTGAAGGTGCGGACCCAGATCTGCTGGGTGCGGCCGCCCTCCATGCCGAAGAGGATGGCGAAGCGTTCCGGCTCGTCCTTGGCGAGGCGGTACTTGTTGCGCGCGTACTGTTGGACTTCGGCCCACGTCGGCATCTGCGTGTCTCCTGGCCCAGGAAATCGGGCGGCCACCATGCTGGCACTTCGCACCGAGGCGATCAACCGCCGCAGCTCGGGTCCCGACCTCAGCGCCGCGGCCCGTGGCCCGGCCCGAACATCGCCCGCTCGAACGCGCCCAGATCGGGCGCCCCGAAGTAGTCCACCACCAGCGGTTGCATCTCGGGCCGCGTGTACACATCGGCGCGCGGACGGGCGAGCGTGTCCGCGATGATCCGCGCGACCTCGTCGGCGCCCTGGGCCGGACCGAACGTCGTCGCGCCGGGCGTGGCATGCAGCGCGTTGGCGGCGAAGGCCGTGTCGACGAGGCCCGGGTGCACACAGCTGATCGCGATCTCCGGATCCGAGGCCGCGAGCTCGACCCGCAGGTTCGCCATGAGTCCGACCAGCGCGTGCTTGGCCGCGGCGTAGGCCGAGCGCTGCGGTGCGAACGGCACCCGGGCGAGCATCGACGACACCGCGAGGATGTGACCGCGACCGCGGGCGCGGAAGTGGGGGAGGATCGCCTGCACCCCATACAGCACCGACTTGACGTTGACGCGCATCATCTCGTCGACGTCCTCGTCGGTGAGCATCGAGGCCAGGCGATCGATGCCGCGGCCGGCGTTGTTCACCCAGGCGTCGACGTGGCCGAAGCGGGTGAGCGCTGCGTCGCGGACCGCCTCGACCTGGGCGCGCTCGGTGACGTCGGCGACCACCGTCATCGCGTGCGGGCCGCAGCGGGTCGCGACCGCCTCGAGGGCGTCGTGGCGGCGCGCGACGAGGACCAGGCGCGCGCCCTCGGCCGCGAGGAGCTCGGCCAGGGCGGCCCCGATGCCGGCGCTCGCCCCGGTGATGACGACGACGCGATCTCGCATGGCGCCAGCATAGGCGCCCGGCGCGGGTGGGGGGGCTCGCGGCAACGGCGCGTCGCGGGGTCCCTTGGCCGCGGGGCATTGGCGGCGCTGGCACGGGCACCGACCCGCGGGATCTCGGGCCCGCGGCGGTGCGGTTGCCCAGGGCCTACGCGGAGATCCCCGCGGGGCCCGCGACGCAGGAGGTTCATCACTGACGCCGCGCTTGAGCCCGCGCCCCCCGTGAGGCATGACCTCGCGCGGTGACGCTCGACATCGACGGCCTCTTTCGACGGATGGCCCGCTGGACCGCGGTGCTGGGCCTCGGTTGGGCCGCGGCCCTGGGCCTCTGGCTCGGCTGGGAGATGGCGCTGGGCATCACCGTCGGCGCCGCCCTCGGCTACGCCAACCTCTGGTTCGCCGCCCGCGCGCTGCGGGGGATCGTCGAGCGACCGCACGAACATCGCCCCGCCCCGGGCAGCAAATGGGCATTGCCGGCGGGTTTGCTGCTGAAGTGGCCCCTGATCCTGCTTGCGCTGTGGGGCATCCTTTGGTATTTGCCCGCGCGTCCGGAAGGGGTAGCCCTCGGTGTTGCGATCGCGCTGGCAGCAGCGTCCCTCGCAGCACTTTCGCGGTCCAAACCGTCGGGATCCGCCCCTTCCTGAGCCACAGGCTTCCATGGGCGATCACGACACCTGGTACACGCTCCTGCCCGGTTGGCACGACTTCGAACACATGTTCGAGGAGGGGCTTCGACGCGACTGGCGCGCGTTGATGTTCCAGGACACCAACTTCACGCTCATCCACGTCATGGCGGCGCTGATCGCCGCGGCGCTCATCCTCGTGGCCGCGCTGCGCTACCGCGCGAGCATCCAGGACGAGACGAAGGGCGTGGTGCCGTCGCGGCGCTTCACCCTCGCCGCGATGATCGACGGCTTCGTCGGCGCGGTCTACAAGCTCGCCGTCGACGTGATGGGCGACAAGGACGCCAAGAAGTACCTGCCGCTGGTGGGGACCCTCGGGCTGTTCATCTTCTGCTGCAACATCCAGGGGCTGATCCCCGGGCTGCTGCCGGCGACCGACACGCTGAAGACCAACCTCGCGCTGTCGGTGATGGTCTTCGTCATCTACAACGTCGCGGGCGTCTACCGCAACGGCATGCACTACCTGGCCCACTTCCTGGGCCCCAAGATCGGCGGCTTCCCCTGGCTGGCGCCGCTGTTCCTCGTCGTCGAGATCGCGAGCCACTTCGCGCGGCCGGTCTCGCTGGCGCTGCGACTGATGGGCAACATCCTCGCCGACCACAAGGTGGTCATCGCGATCAGCTCGCTCATCGCGCTGCTGCTGCCGGTGCCGTTCCTTCTGCTCGGGGTCATGGTCGCCATCGTCCAGACCCTCATCTTCACGCTGCTCACGATCATCTACATCGGCATGGCCATCGAGCACGCCGAAGAGCACTAAAAGCTTCCCCCTTGTCCCTCGGAGAACAACACGCCATGACGAACAACAACGCCCGCATCGCCAAGCTCGCCGCCTTCGCCACCGCCTTCCTCGCGCCCGCCATCGCGGCCGCCGCCCCGGCTGCTGCCGGTGCTGCGCAGCAGAGCGGCCCGAACGACGGCATCTACGCCATCGCCATGGGCCTGGGCATGGGCATCGCCGCGCTGGGCTGCGGCATGGGTCAGGGCAAGGCCGCCGGCGCCGCGCTCGAGGGCATCTGCCGCAACCCGAACAGCGCCGACAAGGTCTTCACGCCGATGCTCCTCGGCCTGGCCTTCATCGAGTCGCTCGTGATCTTCACGTTCGTCATCGCGTTCATGATCTTCGGTAAGTTCGGGTTTTGATCCTTCCCCCCGTCGACAGCTCGGGCGAAACGGTACGCGCTGCGCGCGGATTGCCCCCCGCAAGCGGGGGGCATCTTCGGTGCG
>LNFM01004600.1_pt1 | contig 25179 bp, 22 predicted proteins | sample 596031 | NCBI WGS metagenome assembly LNFM01 (sample SAMN04254537, study PRJNA301005) | activated carbon metagenome | isolation source: dual media filters at the Ann Arbor, Michigan drinking water treatment plant | place: USA: Ann Arbor | reverse complement strand
GCCCATGATCGCATCCGTTCCGTGCGTCGAGATGTGCCGCTGGCCCGTCATTTCAAACGGCCTGAACTCGACGCGACGCCACACGGTGAGCTGCCGCGATTCGCGGTGGATCAACTCTGTCGTACCGTTCGCGGCGAATACCGTCGCGCGAATCAAGTAAGTATCCCCGCCCGCCGCCGAGGGGGCAAAGGTCACCATGGCCTTGGCTTGGTTGGCTCCGGCCGCCGTCGAGACTGGCACGTTCGCCGTGGTGCGGAAGGAGTTCGGACTGGTCGCCGGCCAGCCCGCCTTCGCTCGGAAGAGCGTAGCGGTCGCGCTGCCGACCTTCCCGAGCGGAGACCCGCCGGTCGGAGTGAACGTCGCTGCGGCGGTTCCATTCGCGCCGGCGGGATCGCGATACGAGAACACGAGATCGACGGCGCACCTCGTGACGACGCCAGTGTTGTTCTTCCGCTTCACCTTCACGGTCGCCGTCACATCGAAGACATCCGCGGGGCGGCTCATGTTCAGCCGGTCGCTTGCGGGCGCCGTGGTCGTGATCTCGATGTCATGGACCTGGATGGCGATCGTTCCGGCATTGGATGCCCCGCCCGTGGCAACGATGGTGACGGTGTACGGGGAGAAGGCCGGCGTCGCGACGCCTCCAGCGAGGCGACCGACCGTCGCGGAACCATCCCACGTGACGGTGTGTGCGCCGACCGCCTTCTCGGCGGCGGTGAGATCGCGCTGGAATACGGTGGTGCCTGGGTACGTCGCGCTGGAAATGCGCAACGTGACTCGCCCCGAAACCCCCGCCGGCACCGAATAGCGAATGTCCGCGCTCTCGACGATGGGGGCGAAGTGGGGATCGACCGAGTCGATATGAGCTTGCGGGTTATCCTCGACGTACTGGTCGGCGCTCGGTGTCCAACGCAGCGGGCGGTGTGGCCGCGGCTGGCCGGTCAAGTCCGAAAAAAACTCCTCGGCTTGCTCGGAGCCAGCGATCTCCCGCGGCAGCCGGGGACCCGGCGGCGCGCCGATGAAGTCCGCAAAGAACAGCTCGGCTTGCCGGCGCTCGTGCTCCGACACGAAACCGAAGCCCGCATCCGAGCGCTGTCGCGAAACTCCTCGCATCGACCTTCCTCCCACGGCCGCACGCTACCCCACTCGTGCCTCCAAGACCAGTCGCTCGTGGCCGAGCCCAGCCTGTCCCGGATCAGCCGCAGATGTGGCCGGATTCGGCCAACTTCGTCGAGGCAGGGGACGCTTGGCCGTTCGGCCACATGCTCTGCCCGACCACGTGGATCGGCATGCCGGGCAATCCTCCCGGACCGCCGTCGACCATCCAACGCCCGCTGGGTGACGCCGACACGGGATACGCAACGTCCTCGTCGACGCGCGTCGGCTCACCGAGCGCGCCTGCGACGACGTCGACGAGCCACGTGCCGTTCTGCTCCTCGGTGCCTTGCGTGATGGTGTAGAACACCCGCGCGTCGGTGGGCATCGGCACGTCATCGCCCGTGCTGCTCTCGGTGCCCGACGACGAATCGTCGGCGGTCGACGACATCGTCGGCGACGGAGACTCGGTTCCACTCGAGTCCGGATCCTCCGACGCCGCCATGCCCGTGCTCGACGTGTCGGAGTCGGCGGACGACACGTCGTCGCCACAAGCCGCTGCCACCACGATCCCACAACTCCACCATCTACGATCCATACGATGGCAGGATGCGCGATGGTGCAGTCCGTCGGCAAGTGGGTTGGGACGAATCGCCCGGGGCCCCGGTGTGGTCGCGGGTGAGGTGCTCGAGAGCGGCCCGTACCGCCGCTACCGGCTGTGAGCGTGTGCCTCGCCGGTTCGAGCCTCACTGCGCAGGGGCATACGCCCCGTAGCTCGCGACCGCGGGGTTCGTGGTGTGGAAGTCGCCTGCGGCCGCGTCGACGAACCCCGGCTCCTCGGCGATCACCGCCCCGACGCAGCCGGCGTCTCCACCCGTGATCGGGCCGTCGACGATGTTGTCCTCGATCGAGAAGCCCATCGCCGCGGCGCCGTAGCAGTCATTGATGAGGGTGTTGCCGACCGCGAAGATGTTCCCGGTGATCGTCGCGTTTGCGGCGGTCCCGGCCTCGTCGATGTTGATCTCCGAGCGACCCTCGGCGCTCGATCCGGCGCTGTTGTTCGCGAAGGTGTTGAACTCGACGGAGATGGCTTCGGTCACCGGGCCCGCGAAGCGGATCCCCGAGAAGAAGTTGTCGTGGAAGAGGTTGTGGAGGATCGAGACGTTCGCGATCGTGCCGGTGCCGGTGGCGTTGATGACGATGCCGTCCTCCTGATCGCCGTGGCCGTTGGCGACGATGCGGTTGCGCAGCACGGTGATCCCGTCGAGCGTCCCGTACATCCCGCCCTGGGTGTACATCTGGATGCCCCGCGAGGCGTTCTCGCGGATCACGTTGTTGACGATGGTGATGTCAGTGCCGCCCGCGAGGTAGATGCCATGGTCCTGGTGGCCCTCGGGACCGCAGCGGCCATACCGCTCGATGATGCAGGCCTCGATCCGGAGATCGATGGCGCCGTTGCTCTCGATGTGGCCGCCGTCCCTCCCGGTCGCGCAGTCGCCGGTGAAGGTGATGTGATCGAGTGCGACGTCCTGCACCTCGCCGATGTCTGCGGTGTTGAACGCCTCGTCGTTCTCGTAGCCCGTGAGGTCCAACGTGAGGTTGGAGACGACGACGTGGCTGGCGTCCTGGTCGATCGTCATGCGGCCGGTGATGTGGACGCCCTCGCGGCTCTCGCCGATCCAGTAGATCGGCTGCTCGGCCGTGCCGCCGTGCAGGATGTACAGCGCGGGGTCTTCGCCACCGACGTAGTCACCGTCGAGGATGAAGTAGCAGGTGCCCGGCGCCGGATCGACGAACGGCTCCTCGCCGCGCGATGCGGCGTTGAGCTCCTCGATCGTCGCGAGCTCGATCGGCACGGTGCCCTCGGGGCAGGCCCCTGGCGCGTCCTCCCACTCGCCGATGCCGTCGCCGCCACCGTCGTCGGCCCCCGTGCTGGTGCTGCCGTCGGTGTCGCTGGGATCGCCGGTGCCGTCGGGGCCGCTCGGATCATCGCTGCCCGCCGCGGTCGAGTCGCCCAGCGTCCCCGTGCCGGTCCCCGACGGGTCGCTCGCCGGGCCCGCTTCGCCCTCGGCGGTGTCGTCGACGAACGGCGAACCGTCGTTCGCGCCGCACGCGGGGCCGATGGCGAGGACCAGGATCGACAGGGACCTCGTGATCACGCCGGCCCAGTATGCCCGAGGCGCGGCGTGCCGGCCCCATCAATAGAACGGGCCGTCGTCGGCGGCGACCCGCGCCAGCGCCTCGTCCCACGTGATCTCGGCGATGCTGGTGGCCGTCCAGTGCGTGACCACGCTGCCGCCGCGGCTGATCTCGGGGGTGCGTGCGATCGCGTTGGCGTGCGCGTCGCCGACGACGAACGCCATCATGGCCGCCTCGTCGCGCCACACCGTGAACGTCCGCGCGCTCGAGCACTGCATCGAGGTGCCGAGCTGGATCGCGACCACGCCGGGGTTGGCGAGCAGCTCGGGGATCATCGGGCCGATGGACTCGCCGAAGGCCTGCTGTGCCGCGCCCTCGGGTTTGATCGCCAGGTAGGTCGAGCTCACGACGAAGCTGTCGCCGTCGTCGACGAGCTCGCCGGTCATGGGATCGGCCCCGGGCCCGAACCACGCGAGCGGCACGGGGTTGCCCATCGCGTCGGCGCCCATGAGGTCGGCCTCGAGGGTGCCGCGGTCGCACGCCGCGAACGGATCGTCGCCCGTGCTCGTGTCGTCGCCCGTGCTCGTGTCGGCGCCCGAGGTCCCCGCGTCGTCGCCCGAGGTGGTCGCGGGGCCGTCGCCCGAGGTCTCGACCGAGGTGTCGTCGACGTCCTCGTCGGTGTCGTCCCCGGCGCATCCGGGGATGCCGAGGGCCGCGAAGCAGAGCAAGGAGAAGAAGGCGTGGTTGGAGTGCATCCGTCGTTGCATGGTCATCTCGGGTCAGGTGGGGGGTGTCGATCCGTCGGCGAGCCGAACGCTGCCGAAGGTGAGCTCGTCGAAGCGCCGTCCGAGGCGCGGGGAGTCGAAGTCGCGGCGAAGGCCGAAGCTGCGCACGACGACGCGCGCGCCCACGTCGGCACCGGCGCCCATCGTCGCGATCCACCGATCGGTGTCCGCGCTGCGGATGCGCAGGTAGTGGTAACGACCGGCGGCGAGCCGCTCGACCACGGTGCCGGAGAGCTCCGCGGCGCCGGGCGCCGGCGGGTCGAGGGTACCCAGCGGTGATGCGGGTGGTGGCGTCGGAGCGGACGGCTCCGCGGCGATCGGGGTCGGCGCGGGCGAGCAGCCGGCCGCGCCGAAGAGCACGAGGAGGCGGATCAGGCGGCGCGGGGCGTCGGCGAGCGTCGGCATCGGCGAGAGCTTGGCGCGAGGGTTGCCATTCGTCCAAATCATGCGATTCATAGACGCCATGAACGCGGAACATGCTCCCGCCGATCTCGACCTGAACCTGCTGGTCGCGCTCGAGGCCCTCATCGCGCATCGCAACGTGACGCGCGCCGCGGCGGCGCAGGGCATCACGCAGTCGGCGATGAGTCATCGGCTGCGTCGCCTCCGCGCGCTGCTCGACGATCCGGTGGTGGTGGCGGGGCGTCAGGGCCTGGTGCCGACACCGCGGGCCGAGCGGCTGGGCCGCGTGGTGTCGCGGAGCCTGCACGAGATGCGCGCGGCGATCGAGAGCGCCGAGCACTTCGATCCGGCGACGAGCGAGCGCACGTTCACCGTCGTCACCAGCGACTTCGCCGAGTTCGAGATCCTGCCGCGGGTGCTGGAGGAGCTGTCACGACGCGCGCCGCGGGTGACGGTGACGATGCGCGAGCCGTTCCCCGGCCTGCTCGACGCGCTCGAGCGTGGGGCCGCGGATCTGATCGTCGGGCCGCAGCTCAGCGCGCCGGGGCTCATCCAGCGGAAGATCGGGGAGGACGGCTTCGCGTCCGCGGTGCGCCGTGATCATCCGCGCGTCGGTCGACACCTCGATCTCGACACGTTCGTCGCGCTGCGGCACCTCGTGATCGATCCGGTGGGCGACGGCGGCGTGTCGGTCGTCGACACTGCGCTCGCGAAGCACGGCCGCGTCCGCGACGTCGCGATGCGTGTCCCCCACTTCGTCGGCGCGCCGTTCATCGCTGCGCGGTCGGATCTCCTGCTCACCGCCCCATGGGCCCTGCTGACCCACGCCGCGACCCTGCTCCCGCTGCGCCTCTTCGAGCCGCCGCTCGAGCTCCCGACCCCCCGCACCTTCATGAACTGGCACGAGCGCGTCAACGAGGACCCCGCCCACACCTTCTTGCGCGAGGTGACGGCCCGCTGCACCGCCGCCGTGCTGTCCCGGCCCGCGAAGCGGCCGAAGCCTGGCGTCGCCCTGGTGGTCGCCGAGCAGCGTCGGTGACGGGGACGCATGCCTGCATGCGACCCTGCATGCGCGCCCGTCGGTGCCCTGGTCTACGGAAACGGCGGGGCGCGTTGTTGCGACGCCCCTCGAGGTTCCCGACGCCGACGTCGGAGACCGCACATCCGAGGGGCGCAGATGGCTGCGCCGTGATTGCGCGGGTTATGGCAGTTTCCCGTGCATCGCTGCCCCTCCATTCCCCGGGGGGTCACGTCACCGCTACGAGACGACGCCGCCGCGGGCGGCAAGGGCACCCCACCATGACCACCAAGCTTGCCGTTCGCCACACCACCACCACCCGCATGACCATGCTCCTCGCATGCTTCGCCCTCGCCGCCTGCGCGAGCGAGGACGACGACAGCGACACCAACGCCAGCGCGACGATCAGCACGACGATCGGCAGCGCGACGAACGACCCGAGCACCGCGACGGACGACCCGACCGCCGAGACCACCGCGGATCCGACCGTGGATCCGACGGACGCGACGGATGACACCGGCGTCGCCGACACCGGCACGACCGACCCGACCGCGGACACGGGCAGCGAGTGCACCGCGGAGGATGAGTGCATCGACGACTCGATGTGCGGGGGAGGGATGTGCATCGGGTGCCTCTGCATCGGGGGCGGGGACACGGGCGCGACGATGAGCGACTACGGGTCTTGTGACGCGTGTGGCCCGGGCGAGGGACCGATCGCGATCACCGGGCTCGAGGGGTTCTGCTTCTGCTCCCCGATGTGTGATGGCGCGATGTCGGAGTGCCCGACGCCGACTTCTGGCGCTGGTGGCATGGCCATCTGTGGTCTCGGTGCGGACGCGATGAACCCCACGCAGTGTGTCGTGGTCTGCCAGGACGCTTCGAACTGCCCTGATGGCGCCACCTGCGAGCCGCTCGAGACGCCACAAGGCACTGTCGGGCTCTGCACGCATCCGGCTTGAGATGCTGCGACGAGGGCGGGCCGGATTTCGGCTCCGCCCTCGATGCCTGTCGTGGCTACTGTTCGATGCAGTAGACGCACGTCAGGTTGATGAAGGACCCGTTGGCCGGCGTCCCCCAGCCATCGCATTCGGTTGTTGCGTCGGAAAGGAAATCCACGGTGCTGGTCACGTCGCCGTATCGGAATTCATCGGTCTCGAGGTCGCTCGACCAACCATTGCATGTGTTCGAGCCGCTGGTAGTCCAGTTCGCGTTCATCCCCGAGATGAAACGGACCATGAAGTCGTTCTCGAGAAAGACCGGCGACTCGAGGGGGACCGAGTCGCCGGCTCGGACTCCGAGCAGCGGGGTCTCGTCCGTGATCCACACGAGTTCTCCGTCAGTGTTCACATAGGCGGTGAACGGCTGAAGCACCCAGTCCGTCGCGCCATCCCCACTGTACGGGGATTCGCTCGCCTCTCGGACGCCAGCGACCGAGAACATCGCAGAGAATCCGGGGTCGCACGTCGAGTCGACGAACGCCACCGGATTGTTCCCGAAGTCGCCGCCGCCTGCGATGAAGTTCCCGCCCGTGATCACCTTCTCCTCGATCACCCGCGAGCAATCCGGCGCGCAGGCCCCGATCTCCAGCACGTTGTTCCCATCCCCGTCATCACACCCCTCGCCGCCGGCCCACACATCCCCGTCGCCGCACCGCGCCAAGTTGCAGTCCGGCCTGCACTCGGCCGTGAGCGCGTTGTCTCCCCCGAGATCGCACTCTTCGCCGGGGTCGACGTTGCCGTCGCCGCAGTAGGGATCCGCGGGCTCGCCCGTCGACGCGTCCGCGGAGGTCTCCATCGGCGAGCTCCCGGTCGAGTCCGACGGGTCGGCGGTCGTCGACGACGCGGTGGTCGAGCTCGCGGAGGTGGCGTTCGAGGTGGCGGAGCCCGCCGAGCTCGCCGATTCGGCCGAGCTCGCGACGCCGTCGTCGGTGTCGCTGCTGCTGCCGCCGCTCCCATCGTCGGCCGCGGCGGACGTCGGGACCACGTCGTCGTTGGGGCTGTAGCACGCGGCCCCCAACACGGCGACGAGCGTGAGGGGCAGGGCGGCGAGCGTGAGGGGGAGGGTGGAGCGGACGGTTGCAGCGGGTCGCATGGAGAATCCTCGTCGGTGCGGGTTCGCGCGGCGGCGAGCGTGCCACGCCGTCGCGGGGCGCAGTGTCGGCCGCGCGTCGGCCTTCGTTGCACGATCCCGCGCGGCGACCGTCGGATCGGCCGTGGTACCGTGGGCCAAGTGATCGTGCGTCCGTCCGCGCTGGCCCTCGCGTTCACCCTCGCCCTCGCGCCGCTGCCCGCCGTCGCGGCCCTGGCCGCCGAGCCCAACCCGTACGGCGAGCCCGTGCGCCCGCGCCCCGAGGAGAACCCCTACGGCGAGCCCGTGCGCCCGGCCCCGGAGGTCGATCCCTACGGTGTGCCGCTGCACGACGGCGTCCGCGTCACCCTGCCGCCCAAGCCGACGAAGAAGGGCGAGGCGCTGCTCATCGCGGCGGGCGCTGCAACGGTGGTCTCCTGGGCGCTGCGCTTCGCGTCGATCGGCGTGGGCCTCCCGCTCGTGAAGGGCTGCGACCTGAACGACGACGCCTGCGAGAAGCGCGTCCGCACCGTGCAAGCCCTCAGCTACACCGCGCCCGCGATGCAGGGCGTCGCGTCGGCGCTGGTCATCCCCGCCGCGCTCTTCCGCGGCCGCGCCGAGGCGTGGCGGTTCCTCTCGACCGGCGTGCCCAACCGCCCGTCGCGGCAGTTCGCGGTCGCGGGCGCCGTGCTGTTCGGCATCTTCACCGCCGCCTCGATCGCCGCGCGCCCCGCCTTCGTGTTCGGCTGCATCGCGTCCGACGCCAGTGTGCGGCGCTGCAACACCAAGGGCACGTTCGCCGGCTACAACGTCGCGGTGCAGGTGTCGGACACGCTCAGCACCACGGGCCTCGGGCTGCTCACCTTCGGCACCGCGTACGGTCGCTACCGCCAGCGCTATGGCCTCGCCGCCGCACCGTTCTCGCACCGCGGCGCCCACGGCGTCTCGATCTCGGGCCGGTTCTGATCCCGAACCGGAGGGGAGTTGGCGCGCCGCCTCGCGCGAGGCTACGATCCCCGCGATGCTGCACCTGCGACTCGCCGCCGCCGTGATGCTCGCCGCTGCGTGCGGTGAGCCCGAGCGCAATCCTCCGGCGCCGGTCGGCGGCACCGCGGCCATCGGTCCGGTCACCGCCGCGGGCGGGCAGGGCGAGGCCACCGCGGCGCCCGACACCGACGGAACCTCCGATGGCACCGCGAGCGGGGCGACGAGCGCGACGGCGACCACGATCACGGGCAGCGGGACGGACGCGTCCGACGACACGTACGGCACGTACGGCACCTTCGCGACGACGCTGCCGGACACCGATTCCAACAGCGATGCGAGCGCGGGCGACACCGGCTCGGTCGACACCGGCGCGGCGGACTCGGGCCTCCCCGATTCGGGCCTCCCCGATCCCTCCGGCGCGACCTGACGCGGGTGCGTCCCGCCTCGGGGCCGGCGCGGCCGCGCGCCGACGTTACGGATCCCGAAGGACGAGCACGGGGAGGACGACGGCATGATCGCGGAGCACGCGTGGCGGTGCGAGGACGAGGAGGAGGCCTACGGCGTCGAGCTGCTCCTGCAGCGCGCCGGGATCTCCGTCCGCGTCCGCGACGACGGCAACGAGGTGTGGTTCGACGTCGAGCCCCAGGACGCCGAGCGGGCCGCGGCGCTCGAGTCCCGCATCGCGCGGCACTTCGTGCGCTCGGACGATCGGGCCCGCGCGCAGCGCCTCGATCGCCGCGATCGCTGGATCCGCCGCGCCCTCTACGGCTTCGCCGCCCTGGTCGCGATCGTCGTCGTCGCGACGTAGTGCGCGATCGATCGATGAAGGCGACGCGGCCGACTCACGCCTCGGCGAGCTTCGTCGCGAGCTCGCCGTTGGCGTCCATCTCGCGCACGATGTCGCAGCCCCCGACGAACTCGCCGCGCACGTACAGCTGCGGGATCGTCGGCCACTGCGAGTACTCCTTGATGCCCTCGCGGACGTTCGCGTCCTGCAGCACGTTGACCGCGTGGAAGTCGACGCCGTGCTTCTTCAGGACCTCGACCACCGCGGCCGAGAAGCCGCACTGTGGGAAGGAGCGGTTGCCCTTCATGAACAGCACGACCTTGTTGTTCGCGATCAGGTGATCGAGGAACTTGCGGGTGTTCTCGTCGAGCATGGGTGCCTTCGGGTTCACTCCAGGCCCGGGGCTTGGCGGCCCGCGCGCTCCAGGAGCTGACGTTGCGTTAAGTATTCGATGCGCCCCGCTGAGGCAAGCCTTGGCCGGGGGCTTGGCGTCGCGCCCCGAGTTTTGCCATGGTGCGCGCCACGCCATGCTCTCGCCGCTGTTGTCGCGACGTCGCACGCTGCTGGGGGGCCTCGCGGCCACCACCGCATCGCTCCTGCTGCCCCGGGCCGCCCTCGGCCACCTGCCCGCCGGCGCGTCGCCCAAGACGCTGATCCTCGGCGACAGCATGATCGCCGGCGGGTTCGGCGTCTTCCTCGAGCGCGCCCTGAAGAAGGAGTACGCCGTCCCGGTCAAGCGCGCCGGCAAGAGCAGCAGCGGCCTGTCGCGTCCCGACTTCCACGACTGGCCCGAGGCCGCCACCGCGATCGTGGCCAAGTGGAAGCCCGAGGCGAGCGTCGTGATGTTCGGCGGCAACGACGTGCAGGGCCTCTACATGGGCAAGGGCAAGTGGATCACGTGGAACGAGGAGGGCTGGGACGAGGAGTACGCCCGCCGCGTCGACGCGCTCGCCGACATCCTCGCGCCCGCGGGCGAGCGGCTGTTCTGGGTCGGCATGCCGGTGATGCGCCCCGAGAAATTCCACGAGCGCGTGAAGCGGGTGAACGTCATCTACCGCGCGCGCATGGCCGCGCGACCCGGTGCGAAGTTCATCGACGCGTGGGACGTGCTCGCGGGCGACGACGGCGGGTACGCCGACAAGATCGCGATCGGCACCAACCCCGATGGCACACCGGGCAAGAAGATCCGCGTGCGCGCGGGGGATGGGATCCACCTGTCGCCCAAGGGGGCCGAGCTCCTGCGCGACCACGTGCTCGGCGTGCTCGAGGCCGAGCTGCAGATCGCCCGCGCCGTGGCGGTCGCGGCCGCGCCCGCGACCCCGGCGACGCCGCCCGTCGTCGAGACGCCGTAGCACCGTCCACGCGTGTCGCCGTCGCGGTGTGCCCCGTCGTTCACAACGGGGTGGCCGCGCGCGCGTGGCATGCTCGCGCGATGCTCCGCCGCGCGCTCCTCGTCGCTTCGTTCGTGATCGGCTGCGGCGGCGGTGGTGCGGCCACCTCCGACGGATCCGCGGACGCCTCCACCGGCGGCCCGTCGTCCGGCGGGCCCACCGGTCCCGACGCGAGCGACGACGCGACTGATCCGAGCGGCCCCTCGGAGTCCGGCCCGAGCACTGGCGCCGACCCCGACAGCAGCACCGGCGACCCACCGCCCGACGCGTGCGAGCCGTTCGGCCGCTTCGGCGCGCCCGAGACCACCTTCGTGCTGCCCACGCGCGCGGGCGCGGGCGTCTACTTCCCCGACGTGCAGGCGAGCTTCCCCGAGGTCGACTGGGCCACGCTCGATCGCCTGTACATCCCGGCGGGCACGTACACCTCGATGAACCTCGGCAACCTGCCCGATCGCACCGCGGAGGATCCGCTCGTCATCACCAACATGGGCGGGCAGGTGCGCATCGGCCCCAACACGCCCGACGGCAACTATCTGTGGGTGATGTCCGGCGGCTCGCACTGGATCCTCACCGGGCGCTTCGATCCGGACTCGGGCACCGGCGATGCGTCGGCGCCGGGGCACCGCTGTGGCGCATACGGCGATGCGCGCGGCCACTACGGCTTCTGGAGCGACGACGCCTACGCCATGCGGCAGTACCTGCACATGGGCATCTCGGTCGGCGGCGCGCACAGCTTCGAGCTCGAGTTCCTCGAGATCGAGCGCTCGGGTTTCGCCGGCATCCGCCTGCTCAACGCGTGGGAGGACGGCGAGCTGCCGATGGCCGACGTCCGCGTGCACGACAACTACGTCCACGACACCGACGGCGAGGGCATCTACTTCGGCTGGACCGGCGGCCCGCCGTCGAACCTGCTGCCGGGGCTGCAGGTCTACAACAACCGCTTCATCCGCACGGGCAACGAGGCGCTGCAGATCCAGGACATCGGGCCGGGCAGCGAGATCCACCACAACGTCGTCGCCTTCGCCGCGATGCACTGGCGCGACAACGGCCTGGGCGCGTACCAGGACGGCAACTCGCAGATCTCGATCCGCGAGGGCGAGGTGTCGATCCACCACAACGTGTTCGTCGGCGGTGCCGGCGTGCTGGTCAGCTTCTGGTCGCAGCCGCAGACGGCCGACGGGTCGCGCACGGTCGAGTTCGCCGACAACTACCTCGGCGAGGTGCGCAACCTCGGGTTCTACTTCGGCGGCACGGCGACCGCGGACTCGAGCTTCGTGTTCGCGCGCAACGCCCTGCGCCTCGCCGAGTTCTCGTACGACGATCTCGATCCCGCCGCGACGCCGCCCGGCGCGGTGTTCCGGATCGCCAACGAGATCGCGGGCGACGTCTCGTTCGTCGACAACGCGTGGGAGGGCGAGCTCGCGCTGGTCGAGGGCGGCGCGCCGACCGAGCGCGGCAACGTGCAGGGCCCCGTCGAGCCGATCGCGTTCGTCGACGCGGGCTACCCCGCGGACGCCTCGATCCTGGCGCTCGAGGCGTGGACCGCGGTGTCGACGTTGGCGCCGGGCATGCCCGCGCGCACGTACGCCGCCGGCGAGCTGGTGATGGACGACGGCCAGCTCTACGTCGCCGTCGCCGAGAGCACCGACGCGCGACCGTCGGAGCACCCCGAGGCGTGGACGATGTTGCCGACGCCCGTCGACGATCTCCGCGTGGTCGCGGGCTCGGCGTACACCGAGCTCGGCATCCACTGAATCGCGGCGGGGTCACGATCGCGACACGCCGGTCCGCGCGAGCGGGCGATCCGGTGGCCGCGCTCACGCTCGTTGCGGGACCGCGGCGATCGAGCGTGGAATTTCCCGGGGGGACGAGCACCCGGTGCCCAAACGCTGTGGCACTGTCGTTGGTGGAGGGCGGGGACGACATGCAGGGCAATCAGGCAGCACGCAGGCTCGGGGCGTGGGTTTTCGCCGTGGCGTCGCTCGGCGGATCGTGTGGGGGCGAGAAGCCCCCCGGCAGCGACGACGATGGGGGCACCGGCGCCTCCGGAATCAGCGGGATCAACCTCGACACCGGCAGCGGCGGCAGCGAGGGCATCGACTCCGTGGGCGACGAGACGGGCGACAAGTTCGACGTCGGCACCGGCAACGCCACCGAGAGCGGCGGCGACTGCATGGGCGGCGGCGGCGGGATGGGCGAGAACACGTTCAGCATCATCTGGATCGCCAACACGCCCGAGGGCACGGTGTCGAAGATCGACACCAAGACCGGCGGCGAGCTGGCGCGCTACTACACCGGGCCGACCAACGGCGACGACGACCCCTCGCGCACGGCGGTGAACCTCGAGGGCGACGCGGCGGTGTCGAACCGCGGCGGCGGCATCGTGAAGTTCGCCTCCGACCCGGTGCGCTGCATCGACCGCAACGCCAACGGCATGATCGACACCTCGACGGGGGCCGGCGACGTGCGGCCGTTCGGCGAGGACGAGTGCATGCTGTGGCACAAGCCGACGCCGGTCGACGGCGACAACCGACATGGGCCGCGACCGACGGCGTGGGATGCCGGTGCGGGCGGCGATCCGTGCGCCACCGGCGACGATCGCCTGTGGGTCGGCTGGTACCAGTTCGACGCGAACATCGGTCACTTCGAGCGGCTCTCGGGCGCGGACGGCACGACGAACGACTCGGTCGACGTGGTGATGTGGGACGCGATCGGAGACCAGGCCGACTACGGCCCCTACGGTGGCGCGGTGAATGCCCAGGGCGATCTGTGGACCAGTGGGCGCAGCCCCGGGCCGCTGGTGCGCATCGATGCCGTGACCCTCGTGGTCGATCGCTACGAGGTCCCCGAGGACACCAGCCCGTACGGCATCGCGGTCGACGCCGAGGGGCACCCGTGGTTGGCCGACTACGACGGCGGCGTCCTGCACTTCAACCCTGATACCGAGACCTGGGACGTGATCGACACCCCGAACACGGCCCGCGGCCGCGGCATCATGATCGATCGCACCGGCTCGGCGTGGATCGCCGGCAATGATCCGTGCGCGCTGGTGCAGGTCGACACCGCGACCCGAACGCTCGTCTCCGACACGATCGCGCTGCCGGGCTGCGATGATCCCGTCGGCATCAGCATCGACGTGGACGGCTTCGTGTGGGTGCCCGATCGCGGCGCCGATCTGGCGTTCAAGGTCGACCCCAACACCTATGCCTCGACGACGGTGACCGGGCTCGCGGCGCCGTACACGTACTCCGACATGACCGGCGCCGGCCTGGGCCTGGTGGTCAACCCGCCCGCGGGGTAGGCTCCGCCGGCCTTGTCGCGCCGATCCTCCTCTGGTCACGATCGTCCCGTCGCGCGCGCCGGAGACCCACGCCGACCTTCGTCTGGCCACGATCGCCCCGCCTCGACCAAGGGCGTGGTGCGGCCGGCCGAGCTCGTCTTCGTGCCGCTCGGGGGCTCGGGCGAGATCGGCATGAACCTCAACCTCTACGGTCACGCCGGCAAGTGGTTGATGCTCGATTGCGGCATCGGCTTCGACAACAGCAGCGGCGCGACCGACGTGATCATGCCCGATCCGCTGTTCATCGCGCGGCAGCGCGAGTCGCTGGTCGGGCTCGTGGTCACGCACGCGCACGAGGATCACCTCGGGGCGATCGCGTACCTGTGGCGGCACCTGCGGTGCCCGGTGTACGCCACGCCGTTCCCGGCCGAGATCCTGCGCCGCAAGTTCCACGATGCGCGGATCCTCGGCGACGTGCCGCTGCACGAGATCCCCACCTCGGGGACGCTGTCGCTGCCGCCGTTCGACCTGCGCTTCGTCGACATCACCCACTCCACGGTCGAGAGCAGCGCGGTCATCATCGATACGCCGCTGGGCACGATCCTGCACACGGGGGACTTCAAGCTCGACCCCGATCCGCTGATCGGGCCGGTCACCGACGCCGCGGTGCTGCGGGCGTGCGGACAAAAGGGCGTGCTGGCGGCGATCTCGGATTCCACCAACGCGACCAAGGAGGGCCACAGCCGCTCCGAGGGCGAGCTGCGCGGCGAGCTGCTCTCGCTGCTCGGCCGGTACGAGCGGCGGATCGCGGTCGCGTGCTTCGCCAGCAACATCGCCCGCATCGCAACGTTCATCGAGGCGGCGAAGCAGCTCGATCGCCACCCGATCATCGTCGGCCGTTCGTTGCTGCGGATGATCGGCGCGGCGCGGCGCACCGGCTACCTCGGGGTGTTCCCCACCGAGGTCGACCCGCGCGAGATCGGCTACCTGCCGCCGTCGAAGGTGATGCTGATCTGCACCGGCACGCAGGGCGAGCCCGGCGCGGCGCTCTCGCGGATCAGCACCCACGACCACCGCGACGTGTTCCTCGAGCGCCACGACACCGTGGTGTTCTCGTCGAAGATCATCCCGGGCAACGAGGCGCCGATCGAGGCGCTGCACCGCCGGCTCGGGCGCTCGGGCATCGACGTCGTCAGCGAGCGCGACGCGTTCGTGCACGTCTCGGGGCACCCGGCGCGCGAGGATCTGCGCGAGCTGTACGACTGGACGCGGCCGCGGATCGTGATTCCCGTGCACGGCGAGGCGCGGCACATGCAGGCCCACGCCGAGCTCGCGACGAGCTGCGGGGTGCCGCAGACGCTGGTGCCGTTCAACGGATCGGTCGTGCGCCTGGCCCCCGGCCCGGCCGAGATCGTCGGCAAGGTCCACGCCGCTCGCCTGCGCGTCGAGGGCGAGCGGCTCGTGCCGGTGTGATCCGGACTACTTCAGGTCGACCAGCGCGTTGATGTCGAACGCGCCGCCGTCGATCGGTGCCGTCCGCGGGCCGCGGGCGTAGCCGTGCACGTGCTCGGGGTACATCGCGACGCGGTAGGGCTCGCGCCACCCGAAGGTGGTGTCCTCGAGGAAGTGATCGACCGCGACGCGCAGATCGATGTTGTCCGCGGGCGCGAGCGCGACCAGGCCATAGGCGACGACCTGCTCGGCGTGGGGCCCGAGGTCGTCGGCGTCGGCGTGCATCGCGTCGAACATCTGCATGACCCGCTGCGAGCGGGCCTGCGCGAGCGAGCGCGCAGTGGCCTCGGCGTACTTGGGCCGGTTCGCGGTGTCGATCGGGAAGCGGATCTCGAGGGCCGTGGGGCCGAGCAGGCCGATGCCGGCGACGTTCGAGGTCTCGGCCGCGAGCAGGCGCTGGTAGTCGGCCGCGAACGCGTCGTAGTGGGCCGCGAGCTTGGCCAGATCGGCCGCGGCGTCCTTGGTGACCTCGATGCGGTCGCCGCCGAGCTCGCTCGGGTCGGTGTCGCGGTCGACCTCGGTGGCGCCGAGGATGTCGGCGAGCGCCGCCGACAGCTGCGCGCCGGTGCGCCCGATCGCCATCTGGGCCAGCGCGCCGTCGTCGAGGCGGAAGTCGACGAACACCGACGTGCCGGGCCCGATGAACCCGTTCTCCTGGATCTCGAAGGTGCCCTGGGCGAGCAGCTTGTGGGTCGCGATGGTCTCGAGCAGCGCGCGGGTCGGCTCGGGCAGCGACGCGATGCGGGGGGCGAACGCGGCCATCGCCGCCGCGCGAAGATCCGCGAGCATCGGATCCACCACGGCCGTGGTCACGCATGCGTCGTGGACCTTGGCGCCGGGGCACAGCGATTGGGCGAAGCGCTCGAGGTCGTTGGCCGGGCCGTCGATCGCCGCGAACGCGTCGCGACCGGCGAGCGCGACGATGAGCGCGTCGAGGTGATCGACCAGCTTGTCGCGCTCCATGCCCTTGTCGGCCTCGCGCAGCTGCACGATGAGGTTGGTCTCGCCGACCGCGGGTCCGAGGTCGGGCGAGAAGCTGAGACCCGCCAGGCCGACGCGGGTGTAGCCGTGCGACGAGACGAAGATGCCGCCCTCCTTGTGGAGCGAGTCGAACAGCAGCGAGCGCACGCCGCCGGGCGTCTGCGAGACGACCTCGCCGACCGACGTGATCGTCTTGCGGTAGAACGACAGGCCCAGGAGATCGATGCCGGCGTCGGACGTCGACGCCACGCCCGAGCGCAGCAGATCGAAGTCCTGGCGCACGCCCGGCGCGGCGCGGTTGGCCAGGGCCTGGGCGAGGCGGACATCGCCGACCAGCGCCTGGGCGATCGCGGCCTCGAGCTGGGCCGGATCGGCGCTCGCGAGATCGAAGCGGAACCGGGCCACGCTGGCGCGCGTCGACGCCGTGGTGCTCGAGGCGTGCGCGGCGATGAGGTTGACCTTGTCGTTGAGCTGGCGCGCCAGCGCGTTGCCGACGAGCTGCCCGAGATCGACCTTGATCGCGCCGATGTCGACGTTGATCTGCGGTAGGCCCTGCACGCCCCAGCCGTCCTCGATCGCGACGCGGGCCGAGCGGACCTTGGCCTGCTGCACGCCGACGTCGAGCACGACCTCGCTGCCGCCCATGCGCACCAGCTGCACGTCGAGCACGCCCTCGAGGTAGGCGACCAGGCCCGCGGTGAGCACGAGCTTGTAGCTCAGCACCGACAGCGGCTCGGCGATCACGAGCGGAGTGCCGACGGACAGGTTGACGCCGAGGCGGCCCTTGCCGCGCAGCGCGACGACCTCGCCGGGCTTCATCTGGCCGAGCTCGGCGACCGAGCGCGGGACCACGAAGCCGCGCAGGGCCTTGGCGGCGGCGAGCGGATCGGACGGGGCGATCGGGTGGGCCTGGATCAGCCGGCCCTCGAGCGAGGCGCCGGTGTCGAAGCCGACGGGCAGCGCCAGGCCGCGGTTGGCGAGGTCGAGGCCCTTGACCGGGATCTGCCACTGCTTGGCGAACGACGCGTCGATCTTCAGCGCGAGCTCGGCGTAGAGCGTGTCGCCGCCCTTGGCCAGGTGCTCGCGGCGCGCCGCGTTGACCTCGGTGGTCAGCTCGCGCTCGCCGTACATCGTCGCGAGGCCCGACGTGAGCGCATCGACGGCGGCCGCGTCGTGCAGCACCGGGTCGGCGAGCTTGATGTCGACGAAGCTCGAGGAGGACAGCAGGTCGTTGAGCTTGCCGATGACGAGCGGCACGCTCGCGCCGAGGAGATCGTCGAGCGACAGATCACGGGGATCCTTCACCAGCGACTTGATGCTCGAGAAGCCGTCGCACTTGCCGTCGCAGGTGACGTCGAGCTCGTCGAGCTGGGCCTCGTCCTCGGTCTGGCAGGCGCCGAGCGCGAGCGACGACACCAGGGCGAGGGACGCGACGGCGCGGCGATGGGGGAGGGCGGTCTTGCGGGGGCTCATGCGCGTCGTCATGTCAGGGCTACGTCAGGGCTGGAGTGACGCAGACCCTACGACGGTTCATCGCGGCCTGACGCGGGGGCCGTGGACCACGATGCGTCAGCCGCGGAGCGCCGAAATGCACCCCGGGCACGACCACGCGCGGCCCCGCGAGGGATCGTCGCGCAGGCCGACGAACGCGGGGCTGCCCGCGGCGAGCGCGACACCGCAGCTCGAGCACGTCGCCGGGCGGCTGGGCACGACCTCGTTCCACGCGTAGACGTCGTCGAGCGCGGGATCGGCGGGCTTCGGCGCCGCGGGCGGGGTCGTCTCTGTCTCCGTCGGCGGCGACGCGCTGCTGCGCGCCCGCACGTTCTGCCCGACCTGACGACCGAGCGCGATCGAGTCCTGCACGATCGCGTCGACCCCATCGACGACGTCGCCGACGATCTGCAGCGTGTCCTCGAGGATGTTTCGCACCAGCTGCGAGACCGGGAGCCGCCGCCGCGTCGCCTCCTCCTTGAGGGCGGACTCGAGACTCTCGGGCACCCGCGTCTGGATGAGTCGGTCCTTGCGCTCGCGATCCACGACCCGCAGGCTAGCCCGTTTGTCCGGCCCGAGCCAGGCGGCGTCATCATTTGTATTACGGAATTGCTTCATGATGTTCGACGCATAGAACTTTCATCTGGACGTTGTTAGCGATTGTATTACAAACGATGACGCAATGACGCGCAACACGCGCCCCAACGACACCCCCTTCGTCCCCCTCGACGACCCCCGGGTCGAGGCCTTCGGCCGGGACCTCGATGCGATCCGCGACCGCATCGAGGCCGAGGTCGGCGCCGACGACCTGCGCCGCGTCCGTCGTCTCGATGCCCTCTCGCGCGGGCTCGAGGTCACCGGCCGCGTGCTGCTCCACGTGAGCTTCGATCCCGTCACGTTCGTCGCCGGCGTCGGCGCGCTGTGGCTGCACAAGCAGCTGCAGGCCACCGAGATCGGGCACCCCGCGCTGCACGGCGCGTACGATCGCATCCCCGACGCGGGTCGCTTCGCGTCGAAGCGCTTCCGCTGGGACGTCCCGATCGACGAGCGCGCGTGGCACACGAGCCACAACGTCGCGCACCACCAGTACACCAACGTGATCGGTCGCGATCCCGATCTCGCCTACGGTGCGATCCGGCTCAGCCCCCGCGTCGAGTACAAGCCGCGGCACCGCTGGCAGCGGCTGTCGGTGCTGTACACGTGGACGGGCCTGGCGTTCTTCATGAACCTCCACGCCACGGGGATGGATCGCGTGCTGCTCGGCGACGAGGCCGCAGGCGACGCCGAGGCCCGCCGCGCGCGCCGTCGGGCCGTCGCGCGCAAGTACGTGCCGTACTACTTGAAGAACTTCGTGCTGTTCCCGGTGCTCGCCGGCGCCGGCTGGTGGAAGGTGTTGCTCGGCAACTGGCTGGCCGAGACGCTGCGCGACGTCTACTCCGCCGCGTCGATCTTCTGCGGCCACATCGGCGCCGACGTGCAGGACTGGCCCGCGGACACCAAGCCGACCTCGCGCGCGCAGTGGTACGCGATGCAGGCGCAGTCGGCCAACGACTTCCGCGTGCCGTACGTCTTCAGCGTGCTGTGCGGCGGGCTCGACTACCAGATCGAGCACCACCTGTTCCCCAAGCTCCCGCCCGAGCGCCTGCGGCAGATCGCGCCCGAGGTCCAGGCCGTGTGCGAGCGGCACGGCGTGCCGTACCGCGTGGCGACCTGGGGGCAGACGCTGCGCAAGATGTTCGATCGCCTGCGCGAGCTGAGCCGACCCGACGCGACACCCTCGACGACGGCCGCGCGCGCGGCCTAGCCGGGTGCCGTGCGGCGCCCCGAGGTGCTACGGTGATCTCGGATGCGCTGGAGCTCCACCGTGTGGATCGCGTCGGCGTGGCTGGGCCTGCCGGTCGTGGCGCAGGCCGTCAACGGCAACATGCCGCGGACCCCGGCGCTGTACCCCGAGCACGCGTGCTTGACGGTGGTCGATCGCTCGGTCGATCCCACGCTCCACTTCGCGGTGCACATCCCGTTCGAGGACACGATGATCACCGAGGACGAGCTGCCCGACAGCCGGCGGTTCTCGTTCTACGGCCTGTGCCGTGATCCCGGGCGACTCGAGGTGCTGCCGACGTGGATCTCGGCCGACGACACGCAGCGGGCGTTGGACGCCGAGATCATCGACACACTGCCGCCCGTCGACGACGTGCTCCTCGACGATCCTGCGTGGGCGGTCGGCCACGACGGCGCCGACACGTGCGTGCAGAGCATCGTCGCCGAGCGTGTACAGATCTCGTGCGAGGCGACGCAGGACGGCGTGACGTGGGACACCCGCGCCGCGCCGGTGGGCAACTACGTGATCCGCGGCTACACCTTCGCGCCGCCGTCGAACCTGTGGACCACGCGCACGGGCGTGGTGCAGATCCACGACGGCGAGCCGCTGCCGGTGGCGGCCCTCGTGTCGCCGACCTACGACGCGCAGGCGTTCGAGCAGGACGGCTACCGCGTGCTCGGCTGCATGGGCGGGCCGCCGGGCACCACGGTGGCGCTGCAGTGGGCGTCCACGGCGAGCGACGCGCTCGCCGACGACGCCGCGTGGACCACGTTCGCCGAGCTCGACGCGGCCGAGGGTGTGATCGACGTCGAGCTCGCGCTGACGCCGGACACGGTCTACCTCGGGCTGCTGCTGCGCGCCGTCGCCACCGGCCCCGACGGTGCGCGGTGGATCGGCCAGGCGCCGGGGTTCGTGACGGTGTATCCCGGCGACGGCGAGAGCGACGCGCCCGAGGTGCCGTCGCCGCCGGACCACTGCGAGGCCGGGGGCGAGTCCTCGGGCGGCCTCGACAGCGGGTCCACGGGCGACGGCGCCACGGCCGGCGGCGGCGCGGACGAGTCCGACGCGGGCGCGGGCTGTGGCTGCGCCTCGGGGCCGCCGCGGCCGGGCGTCACGCTGCTCGCGGCCCCGCTGTTGCTCGCGCGGCGCCGCCGATCTGGCCCGCGTCGTCGCGCTCGTGCAAGCTCGGAGGCGTCCGCCCGAGGCCCCGATGTGTCGCAACATCAAGACCCTGTTCAACTTCGATCCGCCGGCGACCGACGATGAGATCCGCGCCGCCGCCCTGCAGTTCGTCCGCAAGCTGAGCGGGTTCAACCGCCCGTCGCAGGCCAACGCGGAGGTCTTCGACCTCGCGGTCGACGAGGTGACGGTCGCGGCCCGGCGACTGATCGCCTCGCTGGTCACGAGCGCCGACCCCCGCGATCGGCTGATCGAGGCGCAGCGCGCCAAGGCCCGCAACCTCGCCCGCTTCGGCGGCTGAAGCGGCCCCGCTGCGCCGCGACGCGCGGCGATGACGCGACCGCATCGGGCGGGCTGGTCCCGCCGGGCCAAGTCGTGCAAGAGTGTGCCCGCCGTTGGGCCCCAAAGAGCCACTGCGCGACCGCTGGATCCGCCAGGTGCTCGCGCACCACCGGGCCATCCTCGTCGTCTCGACGCTGCTGAGCGTGCTGTGCGGCTGGCTCGCCACGCACCTGCGCGTCGATCCGGATCTGCGGCGGCTGCTGCCCGACGGTCACCCCGTGCTCGTCGGCCTCGAGTCGATCGAGGAGACGTTCGGCAGCACCGGCAGCGTGAACGTCGTGATCAAGGACGGCACGCCCGAGGCCCGACACGCCTTCGCCGACGCGATTGCGGCCGAGCTCGACGGACACCCGCTGCTGCGCGGGGTCGAGGACCGACTGCCGAGCGACTTCTTCAGCCGGCACGCGCTGTACTACCTCAGCGACGCCGAGATGGAGGAGCTCGAGCAGCGGGTCCAGGACTACACCCACTACGAGTTCTGCTCGCGCAGCGCCGACACGTGCCTGCTGCCGCCCGACGCCGACGCGCCGGATGCCCTCGAGCAGTTCATCGAGCGCAAGCGCGGCGAGGCCCAGAATCGCACCGGCTTCCGCGATCGCTACGAGCGCGAAGGCATCGACGCGGCGATCATGCTGCTGCACCCGACCGAGTCGGCGTCGAGCCTCGAGTTCGCGCAGAAGGTCACCGAGCAGATGCGCGCCGCGATCGCCGGGGTCCACGGGCGCGCCGGCGCACCGTGGGCCGACACCGGCATGGGCTACAACGTCGTCGGGCCCTACGCCAACAAGGCCGACGAACAGAAGGTCATCCGCCGCGACATGCTCCGCGGCGGCCTCATCGGCCTGCTCGGCGTCGTCGCCATCATCTACCTGCTGTTCCGGTCGATGCGGGCCGTGCTGGTGCTGCTGGTGCCCCTGGCCTTCGGCGTGATCTGGTCCCTCGGCCTCACGCAGATCGTGCTCGGCCGGCTCAACCTGATGACCAGCCTGATCTCGACCGTGCTGATGGGCATGGGCATCGACGCGGGCATCCACTTCTTCTCCCGCGCGAAGATCGACCGGCGGCGTCACGACGACGCCGAGGCCATCCGCCGCGCGTTCCACAGCCTCATCATCCCGCTGTTCGTCGCGTCGGGCACCACCATCGGCGCGTTCCTGGTGATGGCGACCTCCGAGTTCCCGGCGTTCCGCGAGTTCGGCCTCATCTCGGCCTGGGGCGTCGCGCTGTGCATGCTCGCGATGTGCACGGTGCTGCCGGCGCTGCTCTACATGGTCGGCATCAAGCGCCACGAGGAGCCGCTGCCGCACCACGAGGGCGCGGTCATGCGCCGGCTGTTGCGCTACCCCGGGGTCGTGTTCGCGATCACGGTGGTCGTGACGGTGCTGTCGTTCCAGGGCATCCGTCGCGTCGAGTTCGAGTACAACGCGCGCGCGCTGCAGTCCGACAAGACCCGGGAGCAGAGCGAGGCCGACATCAAGCTGATCTCGACGGTCTTCGGCAAGGACATCCACGCGGGCATGCTGGTCCGCGACGACCTCGCGTCGACGCGTGCGGCGCTGACCAAGGCCCGCGCGCGCCACGAGCTGCGCCTCGCGGCGGGGGACACCGTGGTCGCCGGGCTGTTCGGCGCGCCCGATCTCCTGCCCGCGGCCGATATCGATCTGCAGGCGCGCAAGCGGGCCATCGACGCGATGTACGCCGACAACGAGGACACGTTCGCCCGGCTGGAGGCGACGGCCGAGGGGCGCGAGCTGCCGGTCGCGAAGCCGCCGGCCAAGCCCGTGCCCGACGACGACTGGGACGACTTCGACGACGGTGCGGGCGGGGTCGATCGGATCGACGCGGCCGAGCCCACGGCCGAGCCGCCGCGCGCGGTCGAGGCTGCCGCCGTCACATCGCCGCCCGATGCTCCGTCGCCGCCGCGCACCGTCGCCGCGTCGGCGCCGTCCGGCAAGCCGAAGGTCGAGCCGCAGCGGCTGAGCCGCGAGGAGGCCCGCAACCTCGTCGACATGTTCGCGGCCAAGCCGTTCACGATCGATGACCTGCCGCCGGTGCTGCTCGAGAAGGTCCGCACGGCGGAGGGCGCCTACGCGATCTTCGCGTACCCCAACTTCGACGCCGCCGACATGCGCAAGGGCGTCGAGTTCACCGAGGAAACCTCGGGGTACCTCGACGGCGACGGCCTGTTCATCGGCGAGACGACGGTCTACGCGACGATGTTCCTGATGCTGCGCGAAGAGGCGCCGATCGTGCTCGGCATGGCGGCGGTCTTGGTCGCCGCGTTCGTGTACTGGCAGCTGCGATCCCTCGGCCTCACGCTGCTCACGCTGCTGCCGCTGTCGTTGGCGCTGTGGTGGCTCGTCGGGTCGATGGGCGCGCTCGGGCTCAAGTTCACGCTGTTCAACATGCCGATCCTCCCCGCGATCCTCGGCATCGGCGTCGACAACGGGGTGTACCTGGCCGATACGATCCGGCGGACGCACGGCGAGCCCGAGGCGCTCGCGCGCGCGCTGCAGGAGACCGGCGGTGCGATCCTCGCGGCGACCTTCACCACGGTCGCGGGGTTCGCCGCGTTCATGGCCGCGGACTCGGCGGGGCTGCGGGGCATCGGTGCGGTTGCGTCGCTCGGGATCACGCTGGCCGCGATCTCGGCGCTGATCGTGCTGCCGACGCTGTGGGTGCTGGGCCAGCGCCGGCGTCGACGCGGCTGAGCAATCCTGCGTAGCGCCGGGCCGGGCCGGTTGCGCTACCCTGATGCGGCCGTGGATCGCCGAATCATCTGCCTCTCGATCGCCTGCCTTGCCGCGTGCGCAGACGCCCGCGAGCGCGACGCGGCGACGTCGGCGTCGGCGTCGGCGTCGATCTCGGTCTCTGCGGGCACCGACGTCGACACCAGCGCCGATGGCAGCGGCCCTGCGTCCGAGGATCCCGGCGTGCTCGACGTGGCCGCCGAGGGGGCCGGCTCGGCCGACGACGGGGGTAGCTCGGGGCAGGGCTGCAAGAAGGTCGACTTCCTCTTCGTCATCGACAACTCCGGCTCGATGTCCGACGAGCAGGACTCGCTCATCGCCAGCTTCCCCGGGTTCATCCAGACCATCCAGACCACGCTGACCGACGCGCAGGACTACCACGTGCTGGTCACCGACACCGACGCGGCGTGGGGCGGCGAGTGTCCGCTCTTGTGCGGGTTCTTCAACGGCACGTGCCCCGACATCCCCAGCTACCCGTGCGACGGGGGCCCGCCGTCGGTCTGCGACACGACGCTGGGCGCGGGCGTCACGTATCCGTTGGGCAGCGACGCGACCAATCAGCTGTGCGCGTTCACCAGCGGCCACCGCTTCATGGACGCGACCCAGCCCGACCTCTCGGCGGCGTTCCAGTGCGCCGCGAAGGTCGGCAGCGACGGCGACGGCAACGAGAAGGCGATGAGCGCGTTGGTCGGCGCGCTGTCCGAGGAACTCGCGCTACCGGGCGGCTGCAACGAGGGCTTCATCCGCGATGACGCGATCCTGGTCGTCACGTTCATCACCGACGAGGAGGACAAGGGCTCCACCGGCCTCCCCGAGGGCTGGTTCGCCAACGTCATCGCCTCGAAGAAGGGCGACGAGAGCGCGATCGTCATGCTCGGCCTCATCAACGACGCCGACCAACCCGCGCCGCTGTGTCCCGCCGAGACCGAGGACGCCGTGAAGCTGCGCACCTTCGTCGAAATGTTCCCCAACAGCATCCGCGGCAGCGTCTGCGAGCCGAGCTACAACACCTTCTTCGAGCAGGCCGTCGCATTGATCGACCAGACCTGCGACGACTTCGTACCGGCGGGCTGAGGCCTCCATCCGATCACGCGGCGCGAGAGGAGCGTAGCGATGGAAGGAGGGGGTCCCGCGACGGCTTCGCCGGCGCG
>LNFM01004599.1_pt1 | contig 25181 bp, 26 predicted proteins | sample 596031 | NCBI WGS metagenome assembly LNFM01 (sample SAMN04254537, study PRJNA301005) | activated carbon metagenome | isolation source: dual media filters at the Ann Arbor, Michigan drinking water treatment plant | place: USA: Ann Arbor | reverse complement strand
TCCGTTCACTCGTGCCGGTCCGGCTTGAAAGAAATCCCATGAAATCGAAGGGTGGTTCGCCTGCCGCCGTAACCGACGCTCCTCTGAGGAGGCCTTATATCAGTTTTCTGTTCCGTTGCTCCCCAAAACCCAGATCTGGCGCCACGCCCAGGGCAACCCACGGCGTATCAACCGTCTGGCCGAAAAATGCATGCTGTCCGCCGCCTCCAACCGGCGGGAACTGATCGACGGCAATTGCCTGGAAGAAGCGGTGAGCGAAACAACTTTTCAGTTGTTTCGCAAGGATGAGGAGGCCCTATGCTGATTGCCGCCGACCGCAATCCCTACGCCGAGCGCGCCGTCTTGCTGGGCCCCGACGGCAGACCCATCAGTCACTTCGTGGGCACTGGGAAGAAGAGCTGCGACGCCTGGCTGGCCAAAACGCGTAGCGACCATCCCAGTGTCCCGGTGGTGGCTTCGCCGTTGGACCGCTGGCCCGAATCCTTACGGGACGATCCGAATATCCATTGGCTTCATCCCGGCCTGATGAAGCGGCTTTACGGCGCCAGCCAACCCTGGAACCTCCAGCGCAAGCTCCACCGAGCTATCCTGCTTTGCCACCTGTTTCGACAGCGGGTTTCCGCTGCCGGCGCGGAGGCTGCCGTGCTGGACTTCGAACTCCAGGCAGCCTACCGGCTCATCAACCAGCACTCCTGACAGAGAAAGCACCGGCGCCTACTGGCCGGTGCTTTCTTGCTTCTACTGGCGGCCAGCCAATGTGAGCAAACACCGGCCAACCAGAGTTAGCTCCAACAACTGGGACGGCTCTCATTGACAAACTCGAGCCAGCCCTTGTTTTGCTGGGCGAGGTCAGCATCATCCTGAAAAGACCGCCCTTGGAGAAAGCTGGACTTGACCCAGCCGACCAGATTCTCCACCGAGCCCTTTTGGTTCGGGCAACCGCGGTCGCAGGCTTCTGGCTTAAAATCGAGTTCTTCGGCAAACTTAAGGAACACGGGATGCCAGATTGGTTGGTTGTGTTCGTCTCGCCCAAGCGTTACGGTCTTCATGTTGTCGAACACAAACACCCAGGGCACCCCTCCAAAATACTCGCAAGCCTCCAAAAGCCCCCGGATGACAACCTCGAGGCGCATCGAGTCGGTCCACTTCACGAAAGAAACCCGGCTGAACTTCAAACGGACCGACAAAAAGTAGCGTGTGCTTCTGTCGTGACGCGTGAACGGGAAGCCCCTTACCTCGCCCCAGTCGACCTGCGCGTATTCCCCCGGCAATCCCTCAAACCGAGAGTAAGCATCGACTTTGGCCGCGTCCACTGCCGCGCGGATTCTGGCCACCCCCGCGAAGAATGCCGACCGACTGCCTGTGTAGGGATTTTGGCAGTCGCTCGCCACCAACTGGAGCATCCGCTCCACCGGCATCTGCTCCTTCATCCATTCGCGGATGCTTGCATCGTAAGGCGTGGCCGCGTCCGCGCGCGCGGCCCGTGTATAGACCTTCGTCGGTGGCTCTTTCAGCAACCGGGCCACCGTGTTTCGATGCAACCCTACGTGTTTGGCGATCTCGGTGAGCGACAAGCCCTGCTTCCGCAACCGCCTGATCTCTGAACGTCCCATGAATCCTATCACCCATCTCTCCCTGTTGAAAAATCCTCACAGGGGGTCGAATTTTACTCACGGGGCGTGCACTCTTTTAAGCTGGATCAGTGCACTATTTTAAACAGGATCTCTCAACACTCTTGGTTGCCGTGATTGAACGCCACAGAGACGCTTTCGGCCGTGTCCCGGATGAGGCGGCCGCAGACCGTGGATACTACAGCGCTGCCAATGAAAAGAAGCTGGCCGAATTGGGAGTGAAACAGGTCAGCATACCAGCCACCGGCAAGGTCTCCAGGGCTCGCGCGGCCCACCAAGCGCAGTCCTGGTTCAAACGAGGCCAACGCTTTCGCGCCGGTTCAGAAGGCGGGATTAGTAATCTGAAGCGACGCTACGGCCTCGGTCGCTCAATGCTGAGGGGTCATGAAGGCTGGAGTTGCTGGACTGGATGGGGTGTTTTTGCGCACAACTTGAACATTCCGGCCAGACTCAAAGCCAAAGCGGCTAAGCCAAAAGGAACGAAAAAGCAATGAAAAGGCCCAAATTTAGAGAGTTGGGGCGCCCAGCGAGCGTGGAGCAACTGTGGACGCCGTTGTGGGCCCGATTGGCCAGTCCAAAGTTCCCTCCGAACTAAAGAGTCAGTCGACGGTTGAGTCGGGAAACCGTTCTAAATACTGACTTTTGCAGGGGTAACTAGCTAAGCTAGGCGAGTCAGTATCAGTATCCGGTAGCGAACTGAAAGTGCATCGGATCGTTACCCAGCTGATAAAAGCCGTTGCGGGCAAAAATCTGCGCGATTTGCCTGTAGCGAGGAGAAGTCGAAGCGGCGCTCGTGCCCATCGGGTACTGTCCCGCGTTCAGGTCTACCGCCAGCCCCCAAGAATGGACGCTCCAGGTGCTACCCCCTCGCTTCTTGCGAACATTGTAGGAACCATCAAAAGTTTTGATTTCATCAGACAAACCGGCCGCGCTGATCTCTTCAAAAGTGTTCTTCAAGCGATCAGCAATCTTTCGGTGAACCTGGACCGGCACAGTTCGCCCGCCCGGCCCTGCTTTCATGGGCACGCTGACGATATTGCGGCGATCCCCGGGTTGGCCAAACTGGCTCACAATCTCACTGTAACCATTGGGCCGCCCCGTTACCGAGCCGCCTCCCGTCCCAACCGAGGACCCGCCCGAACCCTTGTAGCTTGTCGAGCCCTTAGAAGTCTGACCGGAGGACCTGTCAGCCCGGGCTTTTCCTGAAGGCCTTACCTTGTAAGCCTTTTCGCCACTACCGCCCGGAGAAGCCGAAGAGCCTGACGGCTGAAGCAACTGCAGCAAGAGAGTGGATAGGGAGAACAACGATTGCTGAAACAGCAAATTAGACGCTGCTAAAGCGGAACCAGGGTCGGCCGAAGCCATGTCATCGGAATGACAGCGCTCTTTGGCCAGACCTGCCAGGCCATAAGCGCCGGACGGAAGTCCTGCTATGGTGGTGTTAGGGCCGGCGGCGCTCTGTAAAGAAACCAAAAAATTCATACGGCGTGTTCTCCATTGAAATCGAGTCGATGTAAAATCATAGGTAAAGTAGTCATTGCGTAATATTGAATCCAGGAGGCTATTTAATAGCGTTAGCCCAGCTACCCAAGCTTCACTGTAGCCCGGCCAAGCTGAAATTGCTGACGAAAGCCTCCAGCCAGTTCTGGTCGGGATTTTTGTCGTCCTCCTCGGCTTTACGGGCATTGTCGGAAACATTCGAAGGCGCAATATTGCTGTCGATCAATTCCCTGCCCGACCGCTGGGCGGCCTTCAGGGCCACCGACTTGGCCGAGCTTTTGATCCCCTGCTCGGCCACTTCACGAGCGGTTCCTTCCGCCACTTCCTTGGCTACCGCCTGAGCCGCGACGGTGCCACCCACCTTGGCCGCAGCGCTGCCTCCGCCCGTGAGTAAGGCGGCTGCCACGTCGGGAGCGGCAAAACCCAACACCCCGGCCACTCCATGGTCCTGGTAAGCCTGCTTCCAGCCGCTGGCGATCCCCTCAGCGGTACCTTTTAGCTGCTGAGCCCCCTCCCTGTAAACTTCTACCGGGCTTTTTCCTTGCGCCGCGCCCAGCAAAAGTCTGCCTGGAGCAGCCATCGGGTTGAGGACCGGATTGGTGACCAGATTGCCCAACGCCTTGGCCGTGGCCACCGGATGGGTGGCCACTCCGAGCAAGGTCGTTGCCGTGTTCTTGACAGAATCCAGGGTCCCACCCGCGAAATCTTTTCCCACACGAGCAGCTCCCCTGGCGCCGGTTTCCAGGGCTTCGGCGGAAAGCGAGAGGCCATCCTTGGCCACGTCCACAGCCTTGCTTCCCAAGTCTTTGGCCGCATCCGCGCCGGCACCGACAGCCTTCTTGGCGCCGCCGACCACGCCCCGTCCGGCGTCACCGACCTTGTCTACCGCCTTACTCACGAAACTAGCCGCCGCCGCGGGGGGGTTGAGACTAGGAATCCCTAAGCCCATGATTTCGTCCACCATTTCTTTCGGTTTACCAGTTCATCCTAGCAAGTCCGATCGAAAGGAGAATAAAACCGAGACTGCGCAGCGTCGTTCAAAAGTTCATATTCAAAGACCTAAAATAAGGCCAATCTAACACACTAAAGCTGCAGTCTAAATCGAGACTTTAATCCGGCATCGAGATTTAGCAAGAAAAAGGCCGGAACTGGTCTTCACGGCCGGTCTACGGCCAGCACTTCGAGTCAATTCTCCAGTCCCTCTGGCTACTCTAAAGTCGCTGCTGCGCGCGTGGCAGGCCGAGTTATTCTCGAACCAAAGTGAGGTCCGGATAGGGGGTAGTTGCTTGTGGCTGTGGCCATCGCCTGACCGTCAAGCTGGACCAACCCCACGTCAGGCGACGTACAGCCTTAGACTTGACACTTTCTCAAGTCAGGAAAGCAGAACCAACGGCGCGACTGGCCGGCCCTTCTTGGTAGACCACCAGATGACTTTCTTGCCCGCGGACTTCACTTCTGTAAAATTCAGTGCGGGTGCGAAGGTACCTGGTCAGAGTTTCGCCCGACCGGATAGGGACGGACTTACTGGAATTGTGTGGCTACAGAATGACTCGTAAGACCGTTGTCAAACGGTTGATTTGACAAGGTTGCAGCTTGATTTGACGAGGTTCCCGCCTGGTCGCCGACCTTTGCAATGACAACGTCCGCGTGCTTTCCGTAGGTCCACTGGGTGCTGGCAAAGGAGTAGTCCACGTTTCAAGCCTCTCTCTCGAGACTGTCTACGACGTTCGAGGGTCAAAGTCATGCAGGATTTTTCGAAGCACTCAACCAAATTAATTGCAATGCCGATAGCCCAAACTTCCGGCAGCACCTCATTCCCATTCATAAGCTCTCTCTATCCAGGCCGGGCTCCGGCCTTTTTCTTTCGTGTGCAGTGCGGGAGTGTCCGCACCAGCAGGGCCTGGCTTGTTTGGACAGGAGGGGGCGGTAGCGTTTGCAGGGGACCGGAAGAAGGCTTTCGCCATTTTCTCCGGGATGAGCTTCAGTCATGGGCTGGTCGAGGATTTCCCTCATGGTGCTTTCCTTCAGCCAATTGTTCACACCCAATCCATCCCAGCTGAGACGCCAGAGGGGATCGTCGGAAGAAGGGTAGGCAAGGTCAAGGTCGAGCAGCAGGCACAGGCTTTCTTGAATGGCCAGGAAGCGAACTCGACCGCCCAGCAACTGGAAAAGCTGATGCATAGTTGCTCCTGGAGGAATCAATTCGAGAACTTCACCCAGGTCAGAGGGAAGCTGGTGAACCAGGTCGGGGAAACTCCGTCCTGATATGCGATGCTGTGGGTCGTTCGGAGAGCGGGTGCGCTGGTAATAGCGAAGGAAGCGCAGGGCGGTTTCGGGCGCCTCGTCGAGATGCTCACTACGCAATCGGCCACACCAGCAGTAGACTCCAGAAAAAAGCAAGGGTCTAAATTCGTCACAGGTAGGCCCCAGGTGTGAGCCGTTCTCCCCCGGGCGAGGAAGCGAAGCCACAAGATGGCGGTTTTGGGCTTCGCGCAACTGGCGGTGCCAGTTGAGCACGCCTGCGCCCAACCAGTTCGGCCGCCAACCTTGCGAGTGACGAAATTCGAGCAGCTCCATCTCGTGCAGGCGACGCAAGTGCTCCTCGGAGAGAATCAAAACCTGCCCCGGATAGCGGCAGGCCATTTCCAGACAATTCAGGGCATTACCGTCAAGCCGATGATAGAGAGCCAGGAGTTTATTCAAGGATTTAGAACAGCGGAGGTCCAGCGAATCCGAAGTTTCCGGTCGAGGCGAAGGCTCCTGGGGAAGCGAAAGCACCGCCGGGGCCATTGAAAGCGCCCATCCCTGGCATACCGGGCATACCACCCCCCATGTGGCCCATTAATTTGTGCATCTTGCGCATCATCTTCTTCATTTTGTGAGCCATGCGGCCTTGATGCAGGCCGGCCTGGAAGGCGTTTTGCGGTCCGCCGGGCTGACCGAAGTTGCCGGCCAAGGCGTGGCCGTTGGGGCCGAAGTTACCCGCTTGAGCGAAGGAACCGAGGCCTCCGGAACCGCCCGCCGAGGCGAAGGCGCCATTCGGTCCGGCGAAAGCTTGCGCGCCAGCGGCGCTGGCTTGAGCACCGAGTCCGGTGCTCAGGGACATTGCGATGCTGACCTGCGAGCCGCCCGCCAGATTCGAGTTCGAATTGACTTTATTGACTCCACCCATCTTTCTGTCCTCGTCTTTCCGTTGTTCTTGAATTCAGGATAGTCCTCTACCGATCCATTCGGAAGACCAGCGATGTTCCAAGGCTGAAAACATTGTTAATTCTTGGAGTCAAAACTGAACTCAAGGTGAACTCTCCAAATGAATGCTGGTTAGGGGGACAAGGCCTGGCTCGCTCGAACTACAGTCTGAAGATGTTAGATATTGGACAATTGGCTCAGGCCCGAGATTGGCAGCTGGTGATCGGTTTCGGTTCCAGGACACGCGGTCAGTCCCGTCCAGGCAGCGACTTTGATCTGGCCGTTTTGCGAGGCTCAGGTCAGCATTCGGCAGAGGGTCTTGAGTTGGCGTTGGGCGAGAGAAACCTGGATCTCACCTGGCTGGATGAAGCTTCCTGGCTGATGTGGGCAGAGGTGGCCAGGGATGGGGTGGCTCTCTTTGAGTCCAGCCAGGGTTTATATGACGAGTTTGTGGTTCAGGCAACCTTGCGAAAATGGAACTCGGAGGTCTGGAGACGACGGGATCGAGCATTTCTGCGTCGGTTTCTAGAAAGGAAGTTTCAGTTGAACCTAGATCTCATCTTGCGTAAATCGGCTCAGTTGGCCGAATACCTCACTGAGTTGGAGCCCTTGACTCAGCTGTCCCGGGAACAATTTGCCGCCGACAAGCTCAAGCTGTATGCTGCCGAACGCTTGGTAGAACTCATTGTGGAGTCAGCAGGCTCGATCAATACCGAGGTTGGCCAAGCTCTGGCTAAAACTCCGCCATCCGATTATTACAGCAGTTTTTTCAGCCTGGTGACGGCTGGTTGGATCGACCAGGAGCTTGCCATTGAACTGGCAGAGTGGGCACGCTTACGCAACGCCCTGGTGCACCGCTATGATAGCGTCGCCGCCGCTGATTTCAACAAAATGCTAGCTAAATGCATCAGTCCCTGGCGTCGGTATTTGTCTGGTGTGTCTGGTCACCTGGGCGCCTGACGGCCCAGCCCAGCACCTCACAGTGTATTTACCACGTTGATAATGGGCAGCAGGGTGGCCAGGGCCAGGAAGGCCGACATGGCGCCAGCAAAGGCCAGCAGCAAGGGTTCAGCCAACTGGGTGGCCGCGCTCAGCGATTGGGTAACATCCTCTTCGTACAGAACCGAGATCTTTCCCAACACGATTTCCAGGTTGCCCACTTCCAGCCCCAACCCCTCTCAAGGAGCAGCTAGGTCAACGTTCGTGCCAGGACACGATCTGCATGCTCAACGGCTGAGGCAGGTTTTCGTAAAGCCCCATCAGGAAGCTCGGATCGAACTGTATACGCGCGCTTTTCCCGGAAAAGGTGAACTTCCCGGCCGAGCCGGAGCCCGTGTAACCCGGAACCGGATTGGCAGGGTCGCCGCCAAAGGCCACCAGAGCCCCCTGCATATTCATGGTTCCCCATTTATTGGAGGGAACCGAAGCATCACCCACATTGATGGTCACATTGCCCCAACTATAGACCACTCCTTTGAAATCCACTTTGTAAAAGTCGGCGGCGCCAGTTGAGTCGAGCTTAAAGGTGCTGACCAGCACGTTACCCTTCGCGTAAATATTCAGGCTGGTGGCACCCGAGGGGGTCGACGATAGTTGGCTGGAGGTGCCCAATAACTGAATGTCCTTTCCGCTGACCAGGGCCGCCCCATTGCCCACGACCTGCGATCCTAGCACCAGATTCCCGGTATCGTTTTTGAGCACCAGCGAGCCGCCGGCCGGGTCTTGCATGGTCAACTGCAGCTCACTCGGGATCAACTCCGTCGACGCCGGAAGTGCCGCCGTCGGGTTATACTGAGGTGCCCCGGAGGTCTGAGCGAGGTAATTGTAGTCCGTCAAGTTTTGGGCTGCATTGGGATTGCTAGGGTCAAGCGTAGAAGCGATCGCACCGGCGAAGTCCATAGCGCTGGCCGTGTTCCAGCCGCCCGTGATCGTCCACTGATTGGAACTGGTATTGAGTTCGGCAGTGGCCCCGTTGCTGGCCGTCCACGAGAACCGGTTCGAATTGATCTGCACGACTCCAGGCAGATCGGGAAAGATGCTGTTCCAGGCCGGCAATGCGCCAGCTGACCCCGGCGGATTCAGCCAGGATGTGTTGTAAACTTGAAAATAGGTTTGTACATTTTGGGTGGCCTGGCTGTAGTCATACTGGTTGTTGCTGGTCGGCGCTCCACCGTCGGGGATGATGACAAAATCTGTCGCAGAACCGGTGGGAGTCACCTGCAGATCCTGGGTCGCCGTCAGGCGCACCTTGGGACTGGTGCCGGAAGTATTCATGGCGATTCCCGGGATGGTGGCGGTGGTGCCGGCGGGCAGAGTGCCGGCTGATTTGGCCGCCTGATAGGCGGCGAAGTTCATGTCGTAATAAGTGATGCCGCCCGTATTATTGACCACATAGACACCAGCCGGCGGCAACGCCGGGCTGGTCGGAACCTTTACATCCGAGTATGGAATAGCATAGAACCCATCGCCGGTATTCTCGGCCACTTTACCGACATTACTGGGGGCCCCGTTGATGGTGATGTTGGAGATGGCATTCGCGCTCAATTCCCCTTTGCTGGAGACTACGTTGGGAGTGCCTCCCTGGCTCACCTGCAGACTCCCCTTGGTGCGCAGCCGGGTGGCCTGGGTGGCCGTAGCCGCCAGATCCAGTTGACCGGTCACGGCGTTCTCAAGATTGAGGGCCACGTCCCCGGCCGCCATCACGGCCGCCGGAGTGACCGCCTGATTGGGGCCGCTCAGCCGCATCACCACCTCGACCGTGCGCTGTTGAGGAACGCCCACAAAGCCGGTGGGATTGCCGGTTGCATCCAGGCCCACGCTACCCGAGGTTCCTTCAATACTGAGAAGAACAGAATTCTCAGGTAGTTTCAGGCGGACAGGCGAAGAGCCGGTGACACTCCCACCGACTCCGTTGGCCTGGAAAATATCCTTGGGAGAGGCTCCGCGCAGATTGTTGCTGCTCACCAGCGTAAAGTCAGGCCAGTTTTGGGCCGGGTTGTTCATCCCGTCGCTGGGACTGGTGGGCCCGTCTTGCCAGTTAAAGCGAATGCGAAAGCGGTTCCAGCGTTCGCCTTCGTGAATCCACCCCACCACCTGACCCTCCGACTCGCGGATCTGGAAATCCGGCTGAATGGTAGTGTTAACGACGGTGGCATTCCAGTCGGGAGCGCTGCGCAAGCGAGCTGTCGCCCAGGCCAGGCCGGTCCTGGCCGCCCGGTCAGCGGCCTGCTGGCGTGACTCGAAGGCAGCCTGGCCCAGGGATGCCGGGGCCAAAGCCACCGCCGCGCCCACGAACATGGCGATCAGAACCGCCATAAAAAGAACGGATATCATGAATATGCCGCGGCGCCTCTTACTCGTCATACAATTCGTTACATCCCCTTCTTTAGTTGTGAACCGCTACTGAAAATCGCTGAACAAGCATATAAGGACTGTTGCCCAACAGGCTCGAGCCCAGAGAAATCTTGCGCCGAGCTTCATCGACGGCGCACGCGCGCAGCTCAAACTCCCACTGCGGCCCGGCCGAAAGGATCCGAAAACTGTGCAAAGTGGCCACCACCTGGGTGGTGGCCGTAGACGTCATCGACGAAGGTCGGGATAACAAGATGGTCGTCCAATTGCTGGGCACCGCCGCTTCGGGATTGGGTGGAGCCGGGGCGGGGACCGGATCTATTCGGCGTATCAGCCACTTATAGGGACAACCATCCTCGTAGCCCGCCCCATCGCTCAGGCCCGGGAAAGTCCCACCATAGCGTGCGTTGACATTGGTCGGAACAAACAAGGAATAGGTCAACTCGCGAGTCAGCACAGAAGCTCCGGTGGTGCTGATACTCCAGGGGGTGGCGTTGTCCTCACAGGACAAAATCGTCAACGCATCGCCGTCCCAGCCGGCGCCCAAGGATGGGCCCACGCGGGTGCTGGCCGATTGATTGGGGCGGCCGCTACCATTTTGCAAATCGCGGCTTAGGAACGAACGTGCTCGCACAATTTGGCGCAGGGCGGCGTCACGGGCCGAAGTTCGCTGCCACACCTTGGACGTATTCTGGAGAGCGAAAAACAAAACCATAGAAAACATGCTGAAGAAGCTGATCGCAAACAGGACCTCGAGCAAACTGAAGGCTCTAAGGCGGCGAGACAAGCCGATTGACCTCCGCAATCTGGGTGCCCAGGCCGGCTCTTCCGGCCGCTCCGTTGTCCCAACTGATGCGCACTCGCAGCGAACGAAGTCCCGGTGTAACGCCGCCATAGTCGCTGACATAAATAACGCGCTGGTAACTCTGCTGGCCCAGCGTGACGGAATCTTGTTGGTAGGGTGAAGCAAAGCTGGTGGCCGTCCAGAAGCCCGCCGAGGCTGGTGGCAGAGCATAGACGAAGCTCTCGGCCGTTTGCTGGGCCAGGCCGTCGGCCGACACCTCGTCGAGACTTTTGGAGTTGGCGTGCAACGCGACCAGCGCCAGTTGAACGGCCGAGAGCACCACCACCACACAAAGGCCGAGGGAAAGAATTACCTCGGCCAGCGTAGCTCCCCGACGGGACTGTTTCGTCATCTCTTAATCATAGCACAAAGATTACCGTAAGTGGAGCAGGAACACCAAGTCACGCTCAAGCAGAAAGTTCAGGCTTTCTTGGATGGCCAGGAAGCGTATTCGGCCACCGAGCAAGTGATAGAGTTGGTGCATCGTCGCTCCCTGAGGATGAATCGGCTCCAGCATGTCGCAGAGGTCCGACGGCAATTCTTTGACCACTTCTCGAAACGAACGCCCGGAGATACGCGTTTGGGGAGGCTGAAGTGTGCGACTGCGTTCGTGGTAGCCGAGAAAGCGCAAGGCGGTCTCGGGTGCCTGATCCAGGTGGTCGCTGCGCAGTCTGCCGCACCAGCAATAGACGCCGGAGAAAAGTAGCTCGCGGAAATTTTCGCAGGGAGGACCGAGATGTTCGCCGTTCTCTCCTTCTCCAGGCTTCGGCGGCAAGGCGATTTTCCGGTCGCGAGCTTCGCGGAGCTGGCGATGCCAGTTGAGCACCGCCAGCCCCCACCAGTTCGGCCGCCAACCTTGAGAATGGCGAAACTCGACCAGGTCCATCTCCAGCAAGCGCTTCACCTGGATCTCAGAAACGAGCAACATCTGACCTGGATATTTATAGGTGATCTCCAGGCAGTCCAGGGCATCCTGACCCAGGCAATGATAAAGAGTCATCAGGCGATTCAACAGTAAAACCCTCAAGTCTAAAATTAAACACCGTGCTTTAGATAAAAAAAATTCGCTATCTTTTCGAGACTTTCTCGCGCTCTTGTCCCGAGTGTAATTCCTCAAATTCACTCGATTCGCCTTTCCATCTATGCAGTAGTTGCGCTACACATTCAACCCTCACCTCTAACCTTAGACAGTAGAAAGGCACGATACTGACCGAGAGCAAATGGATGGTTTCATGAAAATATCCAGTGCGGATTCGCGATTCTTTTTGGAAAGAATCGGCTTGCTGTTGGCGATGGTGCTCTTTGTGAGCCTCGGTTGCGGTGCCTTTCCCGACCTGGACCGACACCAGGCCGAGCTGGCCATTCCGTCCAGTAAGGTTGGATTGGCCATTTGGTGGAGCCTTTGGGGAGGTTGCTACGCTTTCTGGATCTGCGGCGGATATGCGCTCTTCCTCTTCCGTCGGACCCCTCAAAGACTACCCTCCTTCCTGATTCTTTTGGCCGGGCAACACGTTCTTATGATGGTCAGCAAATCGTTATTCCATACCACGCGCCCGTCTCAGCCTTATCAGGTGGGAGGACATGCCTATCCCAGCGGTCATACCTTGTTAGCTACCTGTCTTTATGGCTATCTCGCGACCTATTGCCCGGCAGGCTCAGCTTTTTTCTGGCTTCTTCCGGGACTGGTGGGATGGAGTCGGGTCGCGCTGGGTCATCATTGGCTACGGGATGTACTGGGAGCGGCGCTGCTTGGATGGGTCTGGTTGAGGTGCTGTATCGCTTGGAGCTCCTCCAGCTATCGATAAGTTCCCTTTATCGATACTAGAGGCGCTTCTACTTTAATCGGATCGATCAGGTCTTTTTTTCTCTTTCTTCCGTTTCTTTAGCATGATTTTTCAGACCGGCGTCGTACAAGACTCGTAAGACTAGAAACGAGGCCGACCGTCACATGACTATAGTTCCCATCACCAAGAGACATGACCTCGACCTGGTGGGGCATCAGGTGGCGGATTATTTGGCGGCCGCATCCGCGCCGGCGACTCGCAGGGCTTACTCCAGTGATTGGCGGCAGTTTGAAGTTTGGTGTTCTTCGCGGTCGTGCGAGCGAATGCCGGCGACGCCGGCGGCGGTCACCTGCTATGTGGTCGACCAGGCGGAGGCGGGAAAAAAAGTGGCCAGTCTGGAGCGAGCCCTTGTGGCCATTGGCCGCGCCCATCAGCTGGCCGGAGCAGAGGACCCCACGAAGCACCGAATCGTAAGAGAGACGATGAAAGGCATCCGCCGCCGCAAGTCCAGCGTGCAGAAGAAAGCGCAGCCACTGTTACTGGAGTCGCTGAAAGTCATGGTGACGGCCATGCGCAGGGATGAAGCGCGAGATCTGCGCGACATCGCCCTCTTGTGCTTGGGATTTATGACCGGACTGCGGCGCTCCGAGCTGGTCGCCCTGGATGTGGCCGACCTGAAATGGGCTGGCCGCGGGCTGACGGTTCGAGTGCGACGCAGCAAGGGAGACCAGGCGGGTGAGGGTCGGGATGTGGTGGTTTTTCGGGGAACCGGTGCCACCTGTCCGGTGGCCGCGGTGGAAGTCTGGCTGGCCGCCGCAGGCATTGAGCATGGGCCTGTCTTTGTGGGTGTGGATCGCTATGGCCATGCACGGGTTGGCAAACGACTGACCGACCAGGTGGTGCGCACGGTCGTGAAAACGCGGGCCCGGGCGGCCGGCCTGGATGAGTTCGACCAGCTGTCGGGGCATTCGCTGCGGGCCGGGTTGGCCACCCAGGCGGCGCTGAACGGGGCTAACCTGCGAGACATCGCCAAGCAGACGGGCCACAAGTCCGAAAAAGTCTTGAGCGGCTATATACGCGATGCGGACTTGTGGCGCAATAACGTGACCGAACGGTTGGGGCTGAGCTAGACCTGAATTGAGGGACCGCAAGCGCCGCAGAGGGCCCAAAGCCTTACAGGATCGAGATTGTCGCCGCATGCGCCGCAGGTGTCGCACAGGCGCTTGCGGCGCATGTGGTCTCGCCGATTCAAGTCGGCAAGGGGGCTGTCAGCTTGCGAGCCAGTTCATAAGCGGCCGCAACCTCCAGGAGCGCGACAGCTCGGCACCACTCGGAGGCCGCAGGTTCTATCCATCCCAGGGCTACGGCGATTCGGTCAACTTCCAGCAGAAGGTCGCGATGGCGAAAAAGAATGGGCTCGTGGTGGGCGACCCGGTTGCGCAGGCTCAGAATCGAGGCAAAACGATCGTGGGCGTCTTTGTGCTTGAGAGAAGTATTGGCCGCAAAGGCTTTGTGCAGACAAGGGTTCCAAAGTGTGCGGGCATAGGAGCCGCGCAAGAGTCCGACCCAGAAACCAAAGGAGAGCGCGGCCACCATTCGGGGAGAGGTGACTGACTTTCCCTCGTCGCCAAGGTAACTCTTCGCTTTGGCAATTTGCCGGCACTCTGGTTCGGCGAAGACCGGCAGGTCATACCAGGCATCGGTCTTGGTGCCTAGCGCTAACTGGCGACTGAGCGAGTTGCGTAAGACCAGCTCGACGTATTGCAGGGGTCCATAGATGGCCTGGCTCAGTAGGCGGTTGGCCTCGTGCAACTTGAAGGCGCGTACTTTGTCGCGCGAGCCGAACTTCATGTAGGGCTCCAGGCGGTCTTTGGAGAGGAACGGTTCCAGCGCCTCAACCTGGGGCAAGGAATGGGTGAACAGCGCCAACTTGGCTTGACTCCTTAAGATCAGAGGCCTTATACTGGCAGGGTAGGCCCTTGGCCCCTCTACAAGTATGCGCCTTGGGTAATGGGAGAGAGGTTGTCGTCGCAAGACCGCAACCTCTCTTATCTTTTATAGACGACTGCGCGTCGCTGGTGACCATTATAATCGCGGCGGCGATGCCCGGGTTGCTTTGGACGAACTTTTTTGAAATTCTTTCTAAGCTGAGGAAGAACCGCAGGCGACGCATGGCGCTGCAAACCATTTCCCAGTCTCGCTTTGCGGGCACAAGCGCCGCAGGCTCGTGGCACGTCGTGCGGCGCTTGCGGCGGGGGTCAGGCCAGCTGAGGGAGTTCCTCGTACTTAACCACCGCGATGGCGGGCTCGGCAACGTAGTCCAGGAGAACTTCCTGGCAACCAAGCTTCGCTTCTTTTTCGGTCTCAAAGCCAGCGCCGCCGCCGGCCTCCTGGTCGTCGATGTAATATTTAAAACCCCACTGTCCGGAGGGTGCCCGGTAAACCCGGCCTTGGTAAGTGCTCATGGGAGGGCTCCTTTGAGATGGGCGGCCAGGGCCCTGGGTTAGAAGGCGGGCAGGGTGGCCACGGCCTGGGCCAGTTGGTCGGGCTGATTGTGTAGATAGACTTCGGTAGAGGCGAGAAAACGGTGGCCGAGCAGTTGCTGGACGATGCGCAGGGAGACGCGGCTGGCCAGCTGGGAAGCGAAGCTGTGGCGAAAGGTGTGCGGGGTGGCGCGCACAGCCAGGCCGGCCGTGTGGCGGTGGACCTGCACCAGGCGCTGCACTTCACGCACCGGCAAGCGGCGGTGCCTTCGGTCTTGCAGCAATGGAGAATCCGGACTGGCCTGGAAGCCACGCATTTTAAGGAAGTCGATCAGGTCCTGGATGGCCTGGCGGGCGGAGTGGTTGAGCGGGATGATGCGGGAGTGGCGGCCTTTGCAGATGGCGGCCGGCAGGTCGACCTGGTCGAAAGGCGCCTGGCTGTAAACGTTGCCGACGTTGAGGCCGACCATTTCGCCGACACGCAGGCCGGTTTGAGCAAACAGGCGGATCACGGCGTGATCGCGGGCACCGAAGGGCGACCGGGGCGGGATGGCGGCCAGGAGGTGACGGGTGGCGGAAGGAGTGATAATGCGCATATCTTTAGTGTTCGTGGCGTTTGCTCCGTTTCCTGTACGGTTTATCTCGATAGTTACCTGATCTTGTGGTCGTTTTTCGCGTACGCCCCCGCTTTGTTCATCGGACCCGACCTCCGCCTGAGCCAACTTTTAAAAAGCCCCCGCCTGCGCCCCTTACCCCTCGGACTCGGCCCGTCGGCAAATCCCACCCAGAGCTGGCCGAGGGCGGGGTGTCAAGGGCGAGCGAAGCGAGGGCGCGAAGCGCCGAACCCTTGACACCCCGTCCCGAGAGCCAGCTAAGGTGGGATGCCGGCGGGACGGGGCCGAGGGGGAAGGGAGCCCCCCCTTACCCTGAGGATGAAGGTCCCCGAGGTAAAAAGCTATTTTAGGTAAGTGCGTAACACGCTCACGACCTCATCGAGCGCATCCGTTCGGCCTCTGTCGTCGCTATGCGCCAGGTGTTCGCGGAGGTGGCCTTCGAGTAACTCCCCCATCAGGCCGTTGACAGCTCCGCGCACGGCCGCCACTTGTTGAAGAATCGAGCCGCATTCGGCCCCCTCTTCCAGTCCCCGTTCCAGGCCGTCGAGTTGTCCTCGAATTCGTCGGATTCGCTGCACCAATTTTTTCTGGTCTCGAGTTGTATGCGACATGCCCCTCACTATAGCCCAAGCTTGCCAATAGATACTATACCCGGGTATAGTATCTCGCATGTCGGAACACAGCCATTCTTTTCATTCGGGAAACCCTCTGGCCGAGAAGAATACGGTGCGGGTCGTGGGCCTGACCGCTGTTATGATGGTGGTCGAGATCGCCGCGGGTTGGTATTACAATTCGATGGCTTTGCTGGCGGACGGCTGGCACATGAGTTCTCATGCGGCCGCCCTGGGGATTTCCGCGCTTGCTTATGTTTGGTCGCGACGTCTGCAGAGCGATTCCCGTTTCTGCTTTGGCACCTGGAAAATTGAGGTGTTAGGAGGCTATACCAGCGCCATTTTGTTGGCGGTGGTGGCCGTCTTCATGGCTTACGAGTCGGTCTGGCGAATTCTCCGCCCCCAACCGATTCAATTCGACCAAGCGATTCTGGTGGCCGGTTTGGGGCTGGTGGTCAACCTGGTCAGCGCCAAGATGCTCCACGGGAGCCATGATCATCACCATCATGACCATGACCACGACCATCACCACGGACACGGTGAACATCATCACGACGGGCACGAGCACGAGCACCACGATATGAATTTGCGCTCGGCCTACCTGCATGTGATAGCCGACGCCGCCACCTCCGTGCTGGCTCTGGTGGCTTTGCTGGTGGGGCGTAGCTATGGAGTGCTCTGGTTGGATCCCGTGATGGGAATTGTGGGTTCTCTGCTGGTGGCCAGTTGGGCCAAGGGTTTGTTGGTGGACACCGGCCGAACGCTGCTGGATGCGGAAATGGCCCGGCCGGCTGCACGCAAGCTGGGAGCGGAAATTCAGCAAAGACTGGAGGGTGCAGAGCTGCAAGACCTGCACCTCTGGCGGGTTTCACGGGAAGGCTACGCCTGCATTTTGCAATTGGACAGCTGCCTGCCCGGTTCAGAGCTTCGCCAGCGATTCGAAGATTTGCCGCAAGTGGTGCACCTCACCCTGGAAGTCAGACCGAACCAGGGTTCCGTTCCCAGCCAATGAATACGGGCTGGGTGGTGACCTGGACACGAAAGATCTGGTTGGCCCTGCTGCTGCTCTCCTGGGCTCTGGCCGTGGGTCTTCACGATTTTGTGCTGGACGATCACGATCACGTGGCCGGGGGTCCGGAAAGCCTGATCACCCAGGTCTGGCAGCAGGACGTTACTCCCGTGAGTCCGCTGCTTCCGCCCATAGTGGCGTTGGCTGCCGTGATCATCGTGACGCTACTGGTCCAGGCTCCGCTGGAAGAGCAGCGGGTAGCCGAGCGTCCCGAATCCCGCCATTCCCCACCGCGACCCCCGACGCTCAAGAATCTCCTCTTTCGCGGCCCACCGGCCCTGACTTTGCCTGCCGCAAAGTCTAGGAAGTGTGAGATGATCCCGTGCCCAAAAGATACATTGCGCTGCTCTGGCTGGCTCTATGCCTGGCCGGGCGTGCCCAGCCTCTCGACCGCCGCCAGGTAGAAGAAATGGCCCTGGCTCGGCAGCCGCGTTTGCAGGCTGCTCAGCTGGAAGTGGAGGCGACCCAAAAACTCATCGAGCAGGCTCAGACGTCGCCCAATCCTGTGCTTGGTATTGGTACTGAGGTGCCCGCGCTGCGCATCGTCAGCCGCGTGCAGATGTCCCTTTCTCAACCCTTGGAGTTGGGCGGGAAACGGGAAGCGCGCACCCGCCTGGCCGAGGTCAACCATCAAGTGGCCGGCGCTCGTCAGCGCGAGGCGGAACGCCAGGTATTGCTGGAAGTGCGTCAGGCCTATGCCGAGCTGTTGGCGGCGGAACGCAAGGTCAGTTTGGAAAAGGAAGCCGCGGCTACTTCGCAGCGCCAGTGGAAGTTGGCCCAGGAGCGCTTCAAGTTGGGCGACATTCCCAAGGTGGAGGTCATGCAGTTGGAAGCCGACGCCAGTCGCGCTCTGGCTTTGTCCGGCCAGAGCGAGGCCGAGTGCGAGATGCGGCGCGGCGCGCTGGCCATCTGGTTGGGAAAGCCTGCAGCAGAGCTCCAGGTGCAAGGGCAGTTGGGCAGCAATGCCGCGCTCCCCGGTCTGGAAGAACTGCAGAAGCTGGCGCTGAGTCAGCGACCCGATCTGCAGGCCCAGCAGTTGGATCAGGACAGGCGTCAGGCGGAAACTCGTCTGGAGCAGGCGAAAGGCGTTTCCGACGTCACGTTGCAGACGGGGCTGGCTTACGATCGCACCTATATTTCCCCGCAAAATCAAACCAGCGGGTTGACGGGCATCGGTTCGCCGGTGCTGAGCGTCACCGCCGGTTTGAGCATTCCCCTCCCCTTTCGGGACGACAACAGCGGCAACATTGCGGCCGCCGAGATTCGGGCCCAGGCGGCCGGGTCCGAACGGGAGGCGCTGGAGCGGCAGGTTCGTCTGCAGGTGGAAAGCGCTTACCTGACGGCCCTGGCCAACCAGAAAACGCGCCAGGTGTTGGCCGGGCAAACGCTGCCTTTGACCCTGGAAACTCTGAGAATTCTCGAGCAAGCTTATCGAGTCCGGGCCCGCTCTCTAACCGAAGTGCTCAATTCTCGCCGGGCCTACCTGGAAGCAGCCCGTTCCGAACTGGAGGCGGCCCGCCAGGAAGAGCTGGCCCTGATTCGCCTCGAGGCGGCCGCCGCCCACAATCTGCAACGCTAAGGATTTTTGCTCCGATGAGATACGCATTGATTTTCTTACTGGCCGTGCTGACGGCTCTGGGTCTGGGTTATTACTGGGGCCACCAACCCGGTCCCGCAGCCATCCCCGCAATCTCCACACCGGCTCCGGCCAGCCGGCTCGAACTCGTCAAAGTGACGCGCCAGAAGGTTCAGGGGGAGGTGGTGGCGGTCGGTAACCTGACCACCGATCCGGACCGAGAGAGCCGGATCGGTTCACCGATCGCGGGACGCGTCAGCGAAATCAACCGCTCGGTGGGCGATCGCGTGGAAGGTGGCGCTCCCCTGGCCGTTATTACCAGTCCGGAGATCACCAAGCTGGTGGCCGAGCACCACCATGCCGAGTTGCGCTATCAGCAGGCGCTGGCCAGTCAGGCCCAAAGCGCCCAGGCGATTCGGCTGGGCGACGAGGCGCGGCGCCCGCTGGAAGAATCTCGCACCGAAGTCATTTCGAGTCGAACCGAACTGGAGGTGCGGCGCTCCTCCCGGAAACTCAGTGAGCAGAATTTGCGGCGCGCGCAGGGCCTTTACAAGCTGGGGGTGGTGTCCGCCCGCGAGCTGGAGGTAGCCAACGCAGAGTACACGCAGGCGCGGGACCGCGAGCAGCAATCCCGGGCCCTGAGCGAGCTGGCTTTGCAGCATCGCAGCCGCGAGCAAGACATTGCTTCCAATCAGGCGGTGATCGGGCCCAAGCTGAACGCGCTCAACACCGAGCTGAAGCTGGCTCAGGAAGAAGTGCGCCACCTGGATGTGATCATGCGCAATCTGGGCCTGGATCCGGAGGCGGGCGGGACCGGCCTGGTGCTGCGCGCTCCGCGGCCGGGGACGGTGGTGGAACGAAGCGTGACTCTGGGACAGGCTGTCAACGCCGAGCAAGAGTTGTTTCGAATTGTGGACACCAAGGCACTCTGGCTTTGGGTTTTTTTACAAGAGGACGATCTTGGCGTCATTCGCGTTGGGTCTACTGCACAGCTTGAAGCCGGCTCGCGCAAGTTTCCAGGCCGGGTTTCTTATCTGTCTCCCCTGCTTGACCCGGAAACCCGCACCCTGAAGGCGCGCATCGTTGTAGACAATCCCGAGGGCCAGCTCAATGCCGGCCAATTCGCCCGGGCAATGTTTTCCGTCAAACAGGCGCGTTCGGTGCTGCGTGTTCCGCTAGATTCGGTGGTGATCGAGGGAACCAGCTCGGTGGTGTTTCGCGCCAAAGGGGACGGCGTGGAGCGGGCCGTCATTGAGGTGGGTCCCCAGCATGAGGACTGGATTGAAGTGCGCAAGGGTCTGCAGGAAGGTGACCAGATCGCGGCCCGCGGACAGGCGGCTTTGGAGCAGCAGAGACGATGATTGACGCGATTTTAGCCTTTTCCGTCCGCTACCGCGGCACCGTCTGCGCCCTGGCCCTGGTCTTTTTCGTGGCCGCGCTGTTCTCTCTGAAGAACCTGGCGGTGGATGCCGTTCCGGACGTGACCAATCGGCAGGTTCAGCTCAACACTGTGGCTCCCGCCCTGGGTGCGGAAGAAATCGAGCGGCGCGTCACCTTTCCTCTGGAACTGCTGCTGGCCGGCCTTCCCAAGGTGACGGAAACGCGCTCCATCTCTCAGTTTGGCTTGTCGCAGATCACGGTGGTGTTTGAGGACGACACCGATATCTACTTTGCTCGCCAGCTGGTCAACGAGCGATTGCAGGGTCTGGAAAACATGCCGGCCGGCACCAAGGTGGAGATGTCGCCGATCAGCAGCGGACTGGGCGAGATCTATTATTTCCGGCTGGACAATCCGCGCCTTTCTCTGCGCGAGCGCCGCAGCTTGATGGACTGGGTGGTTCGGCCGGCCCTGAAAACCTTGCCCGGACTGGCCGACGTCAACATCTGGGGCGGTGAAGCCAAGCAAATTCACGTGATTCTTGAGCCGGAGCGAGTGCGAGAGTTTGGGTTGACCTATCCCCAGATCGCGGAGGCGATTGCGAAAAACAACGCCAACGGGAGTGGATCTTTGATCCGCCAGGGCCCGGAACAAGTGGTGGTGCGCACGCTGGGTACGCTGCAGACGCAAGAAGACGTGCGCCGCATCGTGATCGGCCAGCACAATTCCGTGCCTTTGCTGCTGGGCCAGTTGGGCGAGGTGCGCGAGGGGGCCTTGACTCGTCAGGGAGCGGTCAGCGCCAACGGGACCGGCGAGGAGGTCTACGGTATTGCTCTGCTCTTGTTGGGAGAGAACGGGCGCGTGGTGGTGGAGCGTGTCAAGGATCGTCTTCACCAGATCGAATCGGCTCTTCCGGCAGGAAGCAAACTGGATGGGTTTCTGGATCGCTCGGTGCTGATCCGGTCCACGTTGGGGACGGCGGTGCGCAATTTGATCGAGGGCGGGGTGCTGGTGGCCGGGCTGCTGTTTTTATTCTTGCTGCAGATTCGGGCCGGGCTGATCGTCAGCTGCTCCATTCCTCTGGCGATGCTGGCGGCCACCCTGGCCATGCAGTATTTCCACATTTCGGCCAATCTGATGAGTCTGGGGGCCATCGACTTCGGGCTGGTGGTGGATGGGGCCGTGATTATCGTGGAAAACTGCTTGCGCCGTCTGACTCTGCGCCGCCAGCAGAAGGGCTCGGCGCTGACCGATGAGGAGCGCCTGGAAGAAATCAAAGCCGGTTCAGCCGAAGTGCGGCGGGCCACCATCCTGGGCGAGATCTTGATCCTGTCCACCTACCTGCCGATTCTGGCGCTGGGCGGCATCGAGGGCAAGATGTTTCGTCCCATGGGTTTTACGGTGATCTTCGCCTTGTTGGGCGCCATGTTGTGCTCTTTTACGGTTGTTCCCGCGCTTTGCGCCTATTTTCTGAAGGATAGCGGGGAACATCGCCATCCGGTGCTAGACCCGCTCACCGAGAGGTATGAAAAGTGGTTGCGGAATCTGCTGGCCAGACCGGCGCTGGTGCTGGCGGCCGCGGCGCTATCGGTGCTGCTGAGTCTGGGGTTGTTGGTTGGGTTGGGCTCGGACTTTATTCCCGAACTGGAGGAGGGGGCATTGGCGATTCAGGTCACCTACCCTACCAGTATTTCGCTGGACGAAGCGGTGCACCAATCCGGTCAGATCGAAGCCGCTTTGAAGAAAAAGTTTCCCAGCCAGGTGGACCAGGTGGTGACGCGCATCGGGCGGCCTGAGATCGCCACCGATCCGATGCTGACCTGCCAGACCGACGTACTGGTGGATCTTAAGCCCGGCACTTATCAGAGAGTCCAGTTGGTCGAGGAAATTTCGGCCTATTTGGAGCGCGCTTTTCCTGAGCTGGACATCAGTTACACCCAGCCCATCAAAATGCGCATGATGGAGCTGATCGAGGGCGTGGGCATTCGTTCCGATCTGGGCATCAAGCTCTACGGCAGCGACCACGGCGTGCTGGCGCGCGAAGCCAAGAAGGTGGCGGCCGTGGTGGAAAAGGTGCAGGGTGCAGCCGACGTGCAGGTGGAGATCACCGAAGGTTTGCCGCAACTGCAGATCGCCATTGACCGAGCGGCCATCGCCCGCTATGGCATCAACGTGGAGGACATCAACCAGGTGGTGGAAACGCTGGTGGGCGGGCGCCCGCTGACCACCATCAACGACGGCAATCAGCGCTACGACGTGGTTTTGCGCCTGCCTCCCGAGCGCCAGAACGATGTGGAGACCATTCGCCACCTGCGCATTCCCTCGCTGTTGGGGCCGAGCATTCCGCTCGAGCAGCTGGCCAAGATCGACAAAGTCCAGGGATTGGTTCAGATCAGCCGCGAGAACGGCAAGCGGCGCATCGTGATTCAGTCCAATGTGCGCGGACGCGATCTGGGCAGCTTCGTGCAGGAAGTGCAGAAACGGGTGGCCGCCGAGGTGAAACTGCCGGTCGGCTATTACCTGGAGTATGGCGGAACCTACGAGAAGATGCAGTCCGGGCGGGCTCGATTGGCGGTGGTGGTGCCGCTGACTTTTGCGATTGTGCTGGGCCTGCTTTATCTGACGTTTCAGGAGTGGCGGTCGGCGCTGCTGATTTGCACGGGCATTCCTTTTGCGGTGGTGGGCGGCGTGGCCGGTCTGTGGCTGCGCGGTTTGCCGGTGTCGATTTCGGCGTTGATCGGCTTCGTGGCGCTGGCCGGGGTGGCGGTGTTGAATGGCGTGGTCATGCTGACGTTCGTGCAGCAACTGCGTCAGGCCGGGGTCGCTCTGGAAAGCGCCGTGATTCAGGGGGCGGTGACGCGGTTGCGTCCGGTGTTGATGACGGCGGCGGTGGCTAGTCTGGGATTTTTGCCCATGGCCATTTCCCAAGGCTCGGGGGCGGAAGTGCAAAGGCCGCTGGCCACCGTGGTGATCGGGGGCGTGATTACTTCCACGGTGCTGACCCTGCTGGTATTACCCGTGCTCTATCTGCGCTTTGGAGGTCGACATGAACGGAATTAGCCCGACCGTTTGGCAGCCGGCCGATGCGTCGCAAGCGCCGCAGAGTGCCGCAAGTCTTATTTTGCAAGGGTTTTAGGGAAGCGCCGCAAGGACTGGATGAAGCCTGCGGCGCTTGGGAATCCTATTAATAACGATTGGGAAACCTCTTCTCCATCTGGCTTTTGAAGCCGTAGCGGAAGGGCACAACCGCCACTTTAAAGCCGGATTGGATGAGATTTTCAATCAGCTGGTCGATCAGCCGGTCCGCCTCTAATTCCGGCAGCCAGGCTTGCTGCTGCTTGGCTTCTTGCGCCCCTTTGTCAAAAGCCACCTGGGCGGCAGGGTCCATCGGGTCAATGCCCCACCGGGAGTTGCGCCAGGATTTTTCCACTTGAGGAGCGGGATGAGTCTTGAGGGGGAATTTGGCCAGAAGCAGTTGGCGAAAGGTCGGCACGAAGCCGGATAGATACCCGTTGTTGAAATCATCCTGGCCGAGGGGGACGGGTTCTGGGTCCTGGTAGAGCCAGTCATAAGGTGCCGGGACAACGGCCGCGTAGGCGGCGGCCTGCTGCCGGCCGAGATTCAGGCCGTCGTCAAAAGTGAGTCCGGGTCTGGTGGGCGGAATGTCATCGGAACTTTTCCAGCGTTGTTGGACGGCCAGGTCCGAGGTCTCTTGCAGAAGAAAGCCGCGCTTACATGATTCCTTGGCCTGGGCCAGCGTCATGGTGTGCGTCCCCTGGCTGGGCGTGAGGTAGGTGACGCTGGGCGTCTTGCGGTTGAGTTCGCAGATTCTGCCCATATAACCGCCGTCCCGGTCAAACAGCTTCATTGCGAAGCAGAGTTCGCCGATGTTCTCCAGGGACACCTCGAGTTCTTGAGGTTTCGGGACAGTTGCTTCCTTCGCGGCTTCCACTTCTTTGGCCGGGTTGTCCACAAAGAGCTCGTCGCATTTTTGCAGGGGAAGAAACAGTCGCCGAGGCTGAGTGGGCAATGGCTGGAATTCGTGGTGCAGATAAAAGGCCAGCGGGTCCGGTTGGATATCAAGCACGTCGACCACCATGGCGAAAGAAGCGGCTTCTTTGGAGGCCTTCCAGGCTCTTTCCAAGGCGTTCATCAGAAGCAGCCCGCCGTGACCCTGGCCGCGGCAACTCTGGTCTACGGCCAGACGGCCCAGCAAGGTGGCTGGAATCTGAGGATAGCGTGGGAGGCGTTTGCGCAGACGGTCCGGCAGGTCATCAAGCAGCACCGAGCTTTGGGAAAGCGTGTAATAACCGAGAACGCGCGAAGCGCCTTCGTGAACGAGCACAAAGACGGCGGCCGTGCGGCGTTTCAGCTCCTGGCTGGCCAACTCTTTAAGATAGCGGTTGAGCCCGTCGTTGCCACAGTCAAAGGAGGCCCGGTCGTGCGTTTTCTCCAGGCACTCGATGCGCAGGGGGGAGGTTGATTTATTTTCCACCTGTTCAGGGTAGCATCTTCCGCGTTTTGTGTGTCAGCGCCGGTCGCCCAGGTTTTGGCGATAGCGGTGAGCCGCTTTGACCAGGGTGGGGCCCGGAGGCTGGGGGCTGAGAAGCGCCTCGACAAAGGCTTCCGAGTCCTGCCGGGCAAGTTTCCATTGGGAGTGGTCGGCGATGACTTGCTGCGCGGCCTGGCTCACGTGCTCGACGATGAAGTCGGTGACGGACTTGCCGGCGATGTGGCAAGCCAGCATCAACTGCTCTTTGAATTCAGGGGTGACGCGCGCTTCCAGGCGCTCAGTCTTGCTGTCCAGAGGTTTAGCCATATGCACGATTGTACGGCAATCTGCCGGGTCAGTCTAGTTGTCAAGATCCGCATTTTTGCCGTAGGTCCACAAAGTGGCCGCAAAGGGGAGGTCCAGGACGGGCAGTCCGGTCTGATCTTTGCAGGGGTTCATCTGGTTCTCCCTTTGAGGTGGTGCAAGATTTGTACGAGGTCAAGCGCAAAAGTCATGCTTGCTCGATGACGGAACTCGAGTGCGCCGTAAGCGCCGCAGAGCGTCGCACGCCTTATTTGGTGGGGTTTTTGAAGGAGCGCCGCAAGAGTTGCGCGAGGCTTGCGGCGCTTGGAATTCGGGCGGGTCGGTGGCGGGGGTGG
>LNFM01004598.1_pt1 | contig 25190 bp, 23 predicted proteins | sample 596031 | NCBI WGS metagenome assembly LNFM01 (sample SAMN04254537, study PRJNA301005) | activated carbon metagenome | isolation source: dual media filters at the Ann Arbor, Michigan drinking water treatment plant | place: USA: Ann Arbor | reverse complement strand
TGGCTGCCGCGGGCTTCTTCGCGCCGCTGGTACTGGGCGTGTTCTGGAAGCGGGCCAACAAGTACGGCGCGTGCGCGGCCATGATCGTCGGCGTGAGCATCACGTTCTACTACATGGCCGTTACCCAGCCGTGGCTGCGCAGCGTGTTCAATGTCTCCGGCACGATCGCGGAGAACACCTGGTGGGACATCGCGCCGATCTCGGCGGGCATCTTCGGCATGCCGGCGGCGTTGATCACCTTGATCGTCGTTTCGCTGCTGACCCCTGCGCCTGACAAGGCGACGCAGGACCTGGTCGAGCACGTGCGCTATCCGAACCTGCAGGGGGACACGATGAATACCTCCGCCCAGGCCGGTGGCGGGCACTAGTAGTACCAGTACGAGCAAGAGTCTGCAAGACGAAGCCCGCGGCGCAAGCCGCGGGCTTTTTTTTTCGTCTCGACCTGGCGTTGCTACGCTTCACCGCTTTCCACACGCTCCATTTGCCGGCGATCGACGCCGCTGTCCCAACAGCCCACATGGCCAAGCTCATTCCTGCCGGCTGGCGCGAACTGCGCGTGCTCGGTCGCGTCGATCGCGAACTGGAGACGCTCGAGGTCCTCGAAGCCGGCCTGCCCGACACGCTGACGGTGTTCCACGGCGTGCACTGGACGCGCATCGAGCGCGGCTTCTCGGTGATCGGCGAGATCGACTTCGTGATCGTCGGTCCGGCCGGTCGCGTGCTGCTGATCGAGCAGAAGTCGGGCTTCATGCGGGAGAGCGCAGACGGGCTGGTCAAGGCCTACGAAGGGCGCGACAAGAACGTGCCGGCACAGCTCAAGCGCACGCTCGATGCACTGACGCTGCGCCTGGCTGCCGTATTGCCGGGCGAGTCGCTCACCCTGGACTACCTGCTGTATTGCCCCGATTACCACGTGAAGAGTCCGGCCACGGCCGGGCTGCCGCCCGAGCGCATCGTCGATGCCGCGCGCAAGTCGCTGCTGTGTCGCCGGATCATCGAGGCGTTTCCGCCGGAGCCGGCGCGCGACGTGCTGGCCCACCGGCTGCGCCGCTTCTTCAACGACGAGCTGCAACTGGTGCCCGATGTGAGCGCGTTGGTGGGCCGCGCCGAGCAACTGGTCACGCGCGTGTCGCAGGGTCTCGCCACCTGGGCGCGGCGCCTGGAGTTCACGCCGTTTCGCCTGCGCGTGATCGGCACCGCCGGGTCAGGCAAGACGCAGCTTGCGCTGGCGGTGCTGGCCGACGCCGCGGCTGCGGGGCGGCGTGCGCTGTACGTTTGCTACAACCGGCCGCTGGCGGATCACATGGCACAGGTCGCACCACGCGAGACCGACGGCATCGAGGTCGCTGCCTATCACCAGCTGTGCGACCGGCGGCTGCGCGCGCACAACGAGCGCACCGACTTCTCGCAGCCCGATGCATTCGAGAAGATGATCGAGAGGTTTGCCCTCTTGCCGGTCGATCCTGCCGAGCAGGTCGATGAGCTGGTGATCGACGAGGGCCAGGACTTCCATCAGGCCTGGGTGGCGCCGTTGATGGCGCGCCTGGCGCCCGGTGCGCGCATGTGGTGGCTCGAAGATCCGATGCAGAACCTGTACGCGCGGCCCACGGTGGACCTGCCCGGGTTCACCGTGATGCGTGCGCAGACCAACTACCGCAGTCCGCGCGACGTCATTGCCTACATCGAGCGCACGCTGCGGCCGGCACTGCCGCTGGAGCCGGCCAGTCCGTTCGCCGGCGGTGTCGAGGACCCGCTGACCTATGTCGATGCCCCGAGCCTGCTGGAGGCGACCAAGCGCGCGGTCACGCTAGCGCTGGGCGCCGGGTTCCGCCGCGAGGACATCGTGATCCTGACCTTCGCCGGGCGCGAGAAGTCATTGCTGCGCGCCTTCGACCAGATCGGCCCGCACCGGCTGCGCGCGGCCACGGGTCGCTACGACATGTTCGGTGCGCCGGAGATGACCCCGGGCGATCTGCTGGTCGAGACGGTGTACCGCTTCAAGGGCCAGAGTGCGCCGTGTGTCATCTTCACCGAGGTCGACTTCGCCGTCTGGGACGAGGTGGTGGAGCGCAAGCTTTTCGTCGGCATGACGCGCGCCGCGATGCGGCTGTTCCTCGTGCTTTCGGAGCCCGCCGCGCGCTGTCTGCTCGCGCGCATGTAGTGCGCACGGCCTGCGGCCGCTCCGTCCGCGCACGGTGTGGCCCGCTGGCGTGGGGCAGGGTTGCAGGCGCGGGGCTTGCTGCCGCGTTGGACTGCTCCTCACACGGCGCCGCAGCGCGCACGACACAACATGAACGCGGATTCCATCACCACTGAACAGATGAACGACGAGCTGCGCCAGCAGCTCATCGACACGCGCGATCGCCTGCTGCGCGAGCTGGCCGAGGGCGCGCAGCGGCGCCAGGCCGAGAGCGGCTTTCCGGTGCATACCGGTGACGTACCTGACGCCGGCGATACGTCGGTGGCGACGGAGCAGGCCGATATACGCAATGCCCAGATCAGCCGCGATGCAATGGAGCTGCGCCAGGTCGAGGCCGCCCTGGCGCGCCTCGATGACGGCACTTACGGCTACTGCATGGACTGTGGGCAGGACATTCCCCTGGCGCGCTTGCGCGCCGCGTCCGCCGCGGAGCGCTGCATCTTGTGCCAGAGCGCGCGTGAACGGCAGTACGCCGACACCGGTCCGCTCGCGGTCGCTCGCCGGGTCTGATCACAGCACAACGGCCGGGAGCGAGCGATGAACACGAACTGTGAAGGGCACCGCGTTCCTGATGTGCCATTGCGCGTGCTGCGCGGCGAGGACGAGTGGCGCACCACCACGAGCGCCGAGCTGTTCGGCGGGCGCAGCGTAGTGGTGTTCGCGCTGCCCGGCGCCTTCACGCCGACCTGCTCGTCGCAGCATCTTCCGCGCTACGAAGAGCTGGCGCCGGCGCTGCGCGAGGCGGGCATCGACGAGATCGTCTGTCTCTCGGTCAACGACCCCTTCGTGATGCAGGCCTGGGCGCGCGACCAGGACGTGCGCGAGGTGACGCTGGTCGCCGACGGCAACTGCGAATTCACCGAGCAGCTGGGCATGGCGGTGGACAAGCGCGACGATGGCCTGGGTCGTCGATCCTGGCGCTACTCCATGCTGGTGCGCGACGGCACGATCGAGAAGGTGTTCGCCGAGCAGGAGGGGACGGCTGATCCGTTCAAGGTATCCGATGCCGACACCATGCTCGAGCATCTGCGTCCGGGGGCGGCGGTGCCCGATCGCATTGCGATGCTGACGCGCGAGGGCTGTGCGCATTGCGCGCGTGCCCGACAGTTTCTCGAAAGCGCCAACCTGGACTATGTCGAGGTGCCGTTGGACAACGCGGTGCGCAGCACGGTGGTCGGCGCCATCACCGGCCGCGACGGCGTGCCGCAGGTGTTCATCAACGGCGAGCACATCGGCGGCGCGGACGAACTGAAGCGCCGCCTGTTCGGCGAAGGCGGCGATCCGTCGCCGCGCACGGCGTCGTAGTGGCTGATACGGCGGTGCTGCCTTACCCGCTGCCTACCTGCCAGCGCTTTCTGACGCAGCGCTGTTCCTGCCGCGCGCACTAGCGCTTTTGCGCCTTCTCTTCCTTGTCCTTGCCGCCGGCGCCTTGCGCGGCCGCCTGTGCATCGGGTACGTCGGTGCTGCCGCTTTTCGCCTGGTCTGCAGCGCCCGCGACCGGCGCCAGCACCTCGCTGCAATGGCTGTCCTCGCCGCCGCCGGTCTCGATCAGCGGGAGCAGCGCTGCCAGCGGATTGACCAGCGCCAAGGCCACCGCCGCGCCGGCACGCGCCGCCACGGAAGCATCGAGCGAGATGTCGACGTTGGTGAAGCTGCCGCGCACGTGCAGCGGTCCACGCACGGACAGCAGATTCGGCTTCTTCGGTTGCGGCCGCAGTATGAGCGCGATGCGCTCCTGCTTGAAGTTCACCTCGCCGTCGCCGTCGATGCGTACGTGCTCGGTGTCGAACACGAAGGGATCGATGGTGCCGATGCCCTTGGCGATGTTCAACGCCACGCCGGCGCAGCGGATCGTGCTTGGACGATCGCCGCCGAGCGCCAGTTGCAGCAGCCGGCCACCGTTGAGGCTCGCCGTCGCCAGCACGAAGTGCGAGATCTGACCGCCTGCCATGCCGAGCGTGATCGAACCATCGGCGGAGCCGAGCAGGTCGGCCACCGACGCGCCACGGCCTTCCAGCCGCAATTGCGCGCCCAGGCGGCCACCGGACTGCTTGAGTTCGTCCACGGGTCCCACAAGCTGGTCCAGTTGCAGTCGCCTCAGGTCGGCGGCGGCGCGCAGCCGGTTGGGTGTGACGCGCCCGTCGAGCACGATCGACGCCAGCACCTCGCCGCCGGCGAACCGGAAGCGCAGCGGGTCGATGCGCAGCTCGGCATCCTGCAGCAGCGCGCGGCTGCGCACGTCACGCAACGCCAGTTGCGGCGCGGGCAGGTGCAGGGTGTCGATGGCATAGCTGATGTCGGCATCGATCACGGCGAGTCGCGCACCGCTGAAGTCAACCGTCGGCAGCACCCGTGTCGCGACGGCGGTCCCGGCATTGCGCCTGGCCGATGGGGGTGTCGCAGCGCGCGACTGCGCCGCTCGGTCTGCGGGCGTCGCGGCGCCGGTCTGCTTCGCGGGCGGCGTGCCGTTGCTGCGGCCACGCTCTGGTGCCGGTCGGGGTGGTGCCTGACGTTGCGCCTTGCCCGCAGGCGGCGCTTCAGGCGCCGGCTCGCTGCTGCGTGGCGGTGGCATCCAGCTGCGCGGCGAACGAGGCGTTCCGACAGGATGCAACAGGGTCGGGAACACGGTCGGGAACAGCGCGGGCGCCGCGGCGTCAATTGCGCGCACCAGCGTTGGCGCCCGGCGTGGGTCGCGCTGGATGCTGCGGGTCTTCTTCGCCGGTGCACGGGCGGCCGGTGTTTCCTTGTCCTGCGGTCGCAAGCCTTGACGGCGCTCGGCCGGCGTTGCCTGCTCTGGTCTCGCGCCGCGTGACAACGCCGCCTCGGCCGCCTGCACGCCGATCAGTGGGCCGAGGTCGGCCAGGTTGACACGCTTGCTGCGCAGTGATGCGGTGAGCCGGGGTCGCGGCTCCTCGACCACCAGTTCGCCGTCACCGGCGATGTCGCTGCCGCCGACTGTCCCGCTGAAGCGCGCATAGCTGTAGGTGTTGCCGCGCTTGGTGAGCCGACCGTCGAAGCGATACGGCGGCGAGGCCGGCAGCGCCAGGCGCAAGGTCGGATAGAGCGACGCCAGGCTCGGCCCCGCGATCATCAGTTGCGTGTCGATGCCGCCCCAGGTGGCGATGTCGGTGACTTCGCCTTCCGCTTCGACCGTGGTGTTGCTCGCCTTCATCGACAGCTTCATCGCGAACGGCTGGTTGCTGTTCATCACGCTGAGCACGCTGCCGGCCTGCAGCACACCGCGAAACGGCATGCCCGTCCAGTTGCCGCTGAATTCGATCCAGGTCGGATAACGCGCCTCGTTGCGCGTCTGCGCGCGGGCGTCGGCACGGATGTTCGATTTGCCGTCGCGGTACGTCAGGCGCACGCCATCAACGTGCAGGCCGCGCACATCCAACGCCGGCGGGCGGTCGCCTTGATCCATGCCGTGACGGCCGCCGCGGCCGAACTCCCAGTTGGCGCGGCCGTCGGCAAGTCGTTCCAGCAGCAGGTCGGCATCGGTCAGGCGCAGGTGCGGCAGCACGCGCGGCGACATGAAGAGGGACCCCAGGCGGATCGAGAACTCGATCTCGCGCACCGTGGCCATCGGCTGCGTCGGTGACCAGTCGGTGTTGGCCACGCGCACGTCACGCAGGCGCACGATGCTGGTGAGACCCGGCCGTACCTCCAGATGCCCCAGCACCACCTCACGCTGCAGGAGGCTGCTGGCCAGGCGCTGCGCCGGGCCGCGCAGCCAGTTCCAGTCCATCAGCGCGACCAGCAGCACGAGCGCGCCGATGGGCAGCGCAACGGCGAGGAGGGAGGCACGACGCAGGTTCATGGGCGGGCGCGCGGGTGACGATCGACACCACTCGGCGCACAACCCTGCTCGGGGGCAACCGTCATGCCCCGCGCCGCGATGCGGGCCGCGCGGAAGAAGGAATCGGCAAGCAGGCGCCACGCCGTGCCCTGGCTGATCGCTGGTTCAGGCGGCGGTGAGACCGGTCGGTCGCAACTGCGCATCACGCCTGCGCTACCAAGCGGGATGCGGGTGGAGGCAGCGCACTGCCTCCACCCGCCCCACCGCTGCGCCCGCGGCGCCGTGGCGCCGCCCGACCCGTTGGCCGCACGGTCGGGCGATGTTCCGGCACACCGTCCTCTCCCCTGTGCCGTCTTGCATCGGCTTTCACGGGCGGTCGACTCGCCCTGGTGCCGCACGCCCGGCGTCGCATCCAGTGCGACGCATCAGGCGCCTCTCCTGCGGCTTTGCGTGACTTCTGGCGCTGCGCTCAGCCGACCCGCAACGTGTGCATCGGCGCGCGCTGCGGATCGCCTGACTGCTCGACCGCGTTCAGCGTCGCCGGTGCGGTCCGCAGCATCAGCGCGCGGAAAGCTGGCTGGCGCGCGAGCAGATCGCCCATGCTGCCGGCGTCCACCACCCGGCCCTGGTCCATCAGCACCACGCGATCGAACTTGTCGAGCAGCGACAGGCGGTGCACGGAGGCGATCAGCACGCCATCGGGCCGGGCTCGCGCCAGTTGCTCGTACACCCGCGCTTCGGTGGCCTGGTCCAGCGCACTGGTGGGCTCGTCGAGCAGCAGGATCGGCCGGTCGCCGGCGGCCAGCAGGCCACGCGCGAGCGCCAGCCGCTGACGCTGCCCGCCGGACAGGTTGACGCCGCGCTCGGTGATCGCGGTCTCCAGGCCGTCGGGCAGGGCGTCGAGCACGCCATCGAATGCAGCGACCTCGACCGCGGCGTGGATCGCCGCGTCGCTGTGCTCGGCGCCGAAGGTGAGGTTCTCGCGCAGGGAGCCCTCGAACACCTCGTACTCCTGCGGGATCAGGGTGGCGATCGCGCCGAGATCCTTCATCTTGAGCTGGGCGACATTGTCGACCATGTAGTGGCCGTGCAGCGGTGTGTACAGACCGGCCAGCACGCGCAGCAGCGTGCTCTTGCCCGAACCCGAGCCGCCGACCACGGCGATCTTCTCGCCGCGCCGGAGCATCAAGGACACGCCGCGCAGCGCCGGGCGCACGCCATCGGGACGCAGGTAGTCGAAGTCGAGCCCGAGCACGGCGATCTCTTTCCACGCCGTGTCGGCGGGGCCGACCGATGCGCTGGCCTCCTGCGCCTGCCAGATCGGATCGGCACTGGCGTAGTTGGTCGCAATGCGGGCGAAGTTCTGGAAGTGCGCCGCGAGCGAACCGAGCACGCCGCCGGCCTGCTGCGCATACTGGTACACCATGAACACGCTGCCCAATGCCAGCACGCCACTGCTGCCATAGCTGCCCCAGGCGAACAGGGCGACCAGCGACCAGGTCAGGCTCACCGTCAGCAGATCCACGGCGCACCACTTGAACTCGGTCAGCAGGATGGTCTTGCGCAGAGGCACGAAGACTTCCTGCAGCCGGCGTGACAGCAGGGTGCGTGTCGCGGTCTGCAGGCGCAGACTCATGACGGTGGAGATGTTGCCGAGAAACTCGAGCAGTCCGGCCGAGTAGCGGCGTTCGGCCTGGTTCTCCTGCGCCGCGTAGCGCATCAACCGGCGATCGAAATGCACGATCACTGCGGCGACCACGGCGTAGCCGGCGATGGCAACGCCGCCGAGCGTGTCGGACAACAGCCACAGCGCGATCACCGGACCGCAGATGTTCACGAAGTTCTGCAGGTAGATGAACTGGTTCTGCGCGAAGTCGAACAGGCCGCTGCTGGCCATGCCGACGCGGTGCAGGACCTCGCCGGAGTGATGGCGGTTGTGCCAGGCCAGCGGCAGGCGCGAGGCGCGCGCATACAGCGTGTCGGCTACGCGCGTGCGCACGTGCACGCCGACGCGCCGCTCGATGATGCGACCGGGTCCATGCAGCGTCCATGATGCGATCACGGCGCCGAGCACGCCGGCGATGTAGACCCCGGCATTCGCTAGCATGCGGTCGCCGCCAGCCTGGATCGCGTTGATCGCCTGCCCGGCCAGGTACGGCACGCCGAGCTTCAGCAACTGTGACGTCACGAGCAAGGTCGTGGCCAGCGCCAGTTGCAGGCGGGCGCCGCGCGCGAAGTGCCACAGATGCCGATACAGCATTGCGTAGCTGGGCGTCTCTTTCTGCGACGGCGTGATAGCGGCAGGTGCAGGCGCAACGCTGGACGGGACGAGCGTGGGGCAGGGGGAGACTTTAGGAGGCATCGCGTCGATGCGCACAGGGCGCCGCGTTTGAACCGTGTGGCGGCTCAGGTGAGTCGGAAACAAGCGTCGGTTAACGACGTCGTGATGACTCGGTGCACAGGATGCCGAAAATTTCGCGCCTGTCTGTAATTGCTACAAGCGGATTTGCGCAAAGGCAGAGGATGACCGGCGTGGCATTCGCGACGCGAGGACACGCAGACAAAAAAAGCCCCGCCACGGGGGCGGGGCTCGTCGGATCACTGCAAGCAGTGGCCCGGTGAGGAAAAGAGCGGGTGGAGTGAGGGGAGAGATATCCACCCGGAACGTCTTTCGACATTCACCCAGACGCGGCAGACTGGGCCTCGGTTCACAACGAGCAATGACAGTGCCTGGGGGCAAGATTCCGCGGCGGGCCTACATGAGTGCGTGATCGCAGCGTTGCGTAGGGCAGCGCAGCGTCGTGGCCGAAGCCCAGCGGCAAGGACCGGCGTGATCAGCGACGTCGGCGCAGAAAACGGCCGCGCCGGCGCGTGCTCGACTCGTCGCGACCGCGCAGCGCACGGTTGCGATCAGGCTGGTCGGTACTGTCTCGCTCGTCTACCTCGGTGCCGCCGCCACCGGCGGCGGCAGGTCCGGATGTATCTGCGGGGGCATTGCTCGGTTCACCGCTTTCGTCGCCGCCCTTCGAGCGCTGGCGTCCGATCTCCTCGGCTCGCTTCATGTCGGCTGCTTCGGCGGCATCGCGCGGCTTGGCTTCGCGCGCCAGTCGCTCGCGCTCCCGCTCATCGTGTTCACCAACGAACTGGCGCTGATCTTCGTTGTAGCGCTTGGCCGACTCGCGGTCGCCTTCGCCCTGGTTCTTGGGGTTCGTGGGGTTCTTGGGAGTCGTCATCTGTGCATCTCCAAAGTGCGGCGGACGGTCCGCCGACCGTGTCGCTGTGCAAAAACGAGGCGCGACTTCTCGTGTGGGGGCGAGCGCGTCTGCGCAGTTGCGCCACGAGCCGGTGATCTGCGGTACGCCGTTAACGTGACACAGCGTCCGGCTTTACTTCTTCATCGTGGTGCCACTGCCGTTTGCAGGCGTGACCGGGCCCCGCGCAACCGTGATGTCGTTGCGCACGCTGCGCACGCCCGCGACACTCGTTGCCAGTTGCTCGGCGCGCTGCTTCTCGGCGGCGGTCTGGGCAGAGCCGGTCAGCGTGACCGAACCACTGCTGGTATCCACATTGATCGACAGGCCCTTGACCTGATCGTCGGCAAGCAGCGACGACTTCACCTTGGCGGTGATGCCTGCATCGTCGATCGCCTGGCCGGTGCGTTCGGCCGCCTTCTCCGCGCCTGCGGCGGCACTGCCGGCGGCCTGCGACGTCTCCGTGCGCGCCCCCTGACGATCAGTCGGACTGCAGGCCGCGAGTGCGGCAACAATCGACGCAGACAGGAACACGCGTGGCAGGGTGAGGGTCGGGGTGGATCGCTTCATGACAACTCCTTGCGGAAAGAGGAAAGGGACGGAGCGCACTCGCAACGGTGCTCTCGCGCGCTGTTGCGTTGGGTGTAGGGGAGGCGGTACCGGTGGCGGATCCTGAATCGGCCTGGGCGGCACGTCGCCAGGGTCACGCACGCCGGGAGGGTGCGGCTGGGGAATCGGATCAGCCGGGTCGGCGGGTGGCATCCAGCCAGGAGGGACCTGTTGCATCGACGGCGCCCTTGCGTGATCTGTAAGAGAAGCCAAGTCGGCAATACGCATGCCCGTGCAGCGATCCATGCCGGCAAGCGGTGTTGGGTGGGTGGGTGGCAGAACCAAGTGTTGCAGCGGCAGGCACACACGATGCTGCGATTGCTTTTCCCCGCTTACCTTGCGAGCCGGCGTCACGTCGGCCGATTGGAGTCCCCCTCATGGCAATCACGAGCAGCATCGATCAGGAGCCGCAAGGCAGTACTCAGGCACCGGCTCACCCGCCCGTCTCCGCGCCGGGTCAGCTGAGCGATGTCGCCACGCTCAGGCAGCGTGCACGGCAGTCGATCGAAGAGGGCGCGGTGACGCCTGGCTACGACGCCGATCGCGGCACCGTGCTGCGCCTGTTGAACGAGGCGCTGGCGACCGAACTGGTGTGCGTGCTGCGCTACAAGCGGCACTACTTCACTGCGAAGGGTGCCGATGCGCAGGCGGTGGCAGCCGAGTTCCTCGAGCATGCCAAGGAGGAGGAAGAGCACGCCGATCGGATTGCCGAGCGCATCGTGCAACTGGGGGGCGAGCCGGACTTTTCGCCGCACGGCCTGGCGGAGCGCAGTCACGCCGAGTACGTGGCCGGCAACACGCTGCGCGAAATGATCCGCGAGGATCTGGTGGCCGAGCGCATCGCAATCGAAAGCTATCGCGAGATCGTGCGCTACCTCGCGGATCGTGACCCGACCACGCGACGCATGATGGAAGACATCCTCGCCACCGAGGAAGAGCACGCCGATGATCTGGCCGACCTGCTGACTGGGCGCGACCTGCGCTGATCCGGCTGACGGTGCCCACGGGTGCCCGCCCATGCGCGCAACCGCGCGCATGCCGATTGATCGGGGCGCCGCAGCAGCGCCCCGCTCTAGACCTCGCTTGCCTCGTGTCTTGCCGATTCCTCGGCGTACTCCTTGAGGCGGTTGTAGAGCGTCTTCAGGCTGACCCCGAGCGTGGCGGCGGTCTTTTCCTTGTGCCCACCATAGTGGTCGAGCGTGGCGTAGATCATCATCCGCTCGACCTCGGCCAGCGACATGCCGACATGCACGCTGAGCGAGCGGCCGCTGCTGGGTGAGGGGATCGGCGTGTCGGGGTCCGCCTGCGGCAACCACTCCTCGGAGATCAGCCCGCCCTCGGTCATCACATAGGCGCGATGCACGGCATTGCGCAGCTCCCGCACGTTGCCGGGCCAGGGGTACGACGCCATGCGCCGCATTCCCCCGGGCGTGAAGTTCTTGCTCTTGCCCTCGCTGTGCGAGATCTCGTCGACGAAGTGCTGTGCGAGCAGTTCCACGTCCTCCAGGCGGTCGCGCAGCGGCGGCAAATGGATCGGAAACACGTTCAGGCGGTACAGCAGGTCCTCGCGCAGCTTGCCGCTGGCGACCGCGTCGAGCGGCTTGCGATTGGTCGCGGCGATGATGCGCACGTCGGCCTCGACGACGTCGGTGGAGCCGATGCGCATGAAGGTGCCGGTTTCGAGCACGCGCAGCAGCTTGACCTGCAGATCGAGCGGCATCTCGGTGATCTCGTCGAGGAACAGCGTGCCGCCGTGGGCGCGCTCGAAGAAGCCCTGGTGCTGCCGCTGCGCGCCGGTGAAACTGCCCTTCTCGTGGCCGAAGACTTCGCTCTCGATCAGGTGCGGCGAGATGGCGCCGCAGTTGACCGCGAGGAAAGGATTGTTCCGGCGCCGCGACAGCTGGTGGATGGTCTGTGCCACCACTTCCTTGCCGGAGCCGCTCTCGCCGGTGATGAAGACCGTCACCCCGGTGCCAGCCACGCGCGCGACCTGCTCGTAGACCCGCCGCATCGGTTGCGAGCGGCCCCAGAGCATGCCGAACTTGCCGGTGTCATCCAGCTCGCTCTTGAGCGTCTTGATCTCCGCATGCAGGGCGGAGGGGCGCATCAGGCGCGACAGCACGCCGCGCAGATGCTTGATGTTGATCGGCTTGACGAGATAGTCGGCGGCACCCATGCGCAGCGCCTGCACGCTGGTCTCGACACTGGCGTGCCCGGTCATCAGCACGACCTCGCTGTTGCGCATGACCTCGGCGTCTTCCACCAGCTCCATGCCGTTGCCATCCGGCAGCATGAGGTCGAGCAGGATCACGTCGGGTTGTTGCAAGGCGAGATTGCGCCTGGCATCGCGCAGCGTGTGCCCGACGGCGACCGTAAATCCTTCAGATGCGATCAGCTCAGACAGCATCGCGGTCGAATCGACATCGTCATCGACGATGAGCGCGTGGCCCATGTATTCCTCCCCAGTAGCCGAGACAAACCCGCCGGCTCTCGTTCCAGATCCTCGGCCTGATGACTTCGACCGTTCTGCGAACCGCTCCTGCAAGTGCAATCTAAACCGCGTCCGCGCAACAACGTGGCGCGTGCGTCATGGTTCACGAAAATAAGTGCGACCGTCGAGTTCTTGTACAGCAATCGACACGGACGCGCTCGCGTCCAATGGTAGTTGCGTGCACAGCTGCCCCACGACTGATAGACGCGAGTTTCTCCATCAGCCCGTCCCGCTTCGCGGGGAGCGTTCGACGGCCCCGCGCTGACAGGCTGCGCCGCGCACGTAGGTGCCCGTACGCATTCAACACGTATGCGAGCGCGATAGATCGAGGTGTTCAGATGTCTGTAAGCGACGCTGACCAGCGCGTGTTTCGACCTGCGGCAGGCACCCACCAGGTGCGTACGGGCCTGACGTTTCGGAAACGGGGCACGCGGGTTGCCTGCACTGATCGCACAGGTCGCCGCTGTTCGGCGCGTCTGCCAACCATCGGGAAAAGCAACCATGATCAATTTCATCTTATGGCTCATCGTCGGCGGCATCGTCGGCTGGCTCGCCAGTCTCGTCATGCGCACCGACGCACAACAGGGTCTGATCCTCAACATCGTCGTCGGCATCATCGGCGCTGCGCTCGCGGGCTGGATCATCTCGCCGATGGTGGGCGTGCCGAGCATCAATGACCAGTTCAGCATCGCTTCGCTCATTGTCTCGCTGGTCGGGGCCATCATCCTGCTGGCGATCGTCAACCTGTTCCGACGCGGCCGCGTGCGCTGACGCGCCTCGTCCGCCCCAACTCAACTCAAGCCTACGGAGAACATTCATGGAAAGCAGCTACCCAAGCTCGGACACCGCCAACGTTGGCAATCGCAATGGCGAGGGCATGGTCGATCGCCTGGCAAGCACCGCACACTCTGCGGTCGACCGCGTGGCGGCGACCGCCGGCCCGGCGCTGGATCGCATGCGTGAGACCGCCCAGCACACGGCCGACAGCCTGCACTCGCGCGTCGGCAACATGGGCGAGATGCAGACGCGCGCCATGACGACGGCACGCGACTACGTGCGCGAGCGGCCAATCACATCGATTGCCTTGGCGATGCTGGCCGGCATGGTGATCGCTCGCTGGATGCGTTGATGGTGGAGCGCGAGCCGCACGCGGCCGCGGCGGCCGCCCCGGGTATGCGTGCAGCGGACGGCGAGGCGCCGCCCGGCGCATCAGCGCCCGGCGCTGATCCGCTCGCGGCCGGGGCCGACGCACCGGCACGCGCCGGACACGATCCCTCGTTGATGGAGATCGGCCGGCAACTGATCGACGATCTGCGTGGTGCGTTGCAGGCGCGTTTCCACCTGCTGGCACTCGAGGCGCGTCGCGCCGGCTTGGCGTTGACGATGATGGCGTTGTACGCCGTGCTCGCCGCGCTGCTGGCGCTGACCGCCTGGGTCTGCGGCTGGGTGCTGGCGATCACGCTGGCCATGGCCGCGGGTATGCCATTCGGCGTGGTGCTGGGCATCGCGCTGGTGCTCTCCGCCGTCGGTGTCTGGATCCTGCTGCGCATGGCGCGTGCCGAGGCGCAGCACCTGCTGTTTCCCGCCACCGTCAGGCAACTGGCGCCGAGCCGCACGCCGGAAGGCGATCGGGGTCCATCGCCGGCGCAGCCGCCGGTCGCAACTGCCCATCCGGCGTCAGCGGCCCGCTGACGGTCGGTCGTCAATCTCATTTCGGGAGCACCATGGCATCACCCCTTGCCGGCGGTCTCATGCTCGATGCCGAGATCAGGCATGCCGAAGTGTCGTTGCAACAGTCGACCCACCGGCTGCGCAACCACGTCGCGCGCGGGCGCGCGCAGGCGGGCGCCAAGGTTCAGTTACTGAAACCGAAGGTGATGATCGGCGTCGCAGCGGCGGCGATCGGCTGGGTGCTGGTGGGCTCGCGCCGCCCGCGCGTGATGGCGCCGCCGCGCACCAGTCCGCGGGCGGCCGCCATTGTTGCGCCGCTGGCACTGCGGCTGCTCACCCCCACGCTGGGACGCGAGTTGGCCACGCTGGTGGCCACGGTCGCGGTGCCGCTCGCTTTCACCAAAGGCCCACCGCCGCCGCAGACGGCACCGACCGTGCGCCTGCAGTCGTACGCCGGGCGATGGTTCGAACTGGCGCGGCTGTCGAATCCGTTCGAGGCGGTGTGCGACCACAACGTCACGGCGACCTACGTGCCGCAGCCCGATGGTCGCTTTGAGGTGACCAACCGCTGCGAGTCGCGCCGCGGCCGCCTGCGCCAGGCGCAGGGCATCGCGCGGGTGGTGCGAGGCAGTGCCAATGCCAAGCTCAAGGTGACCTTTGCGCCGCGGGCGCTGCGCTGGCTGCCGTTTGCGTGGGCCGACTACTGGATTCTCGATGTCACGCCCGACTATTCGGCGGCGCTGGTAGGAACGCCGGGTCGCAACGCGCTGTGGTTGCTGGCTCGCTCGGCGACGATCCCGCAGTCGACGCTGGAGCGCCTGCTGGCGCGCGCGGCGGCACTGGGGTACGACGTCGCCGCCCTGAAGTTCACGCCGCAGACCGGACGCGAACCCGGAAACGTGGGAGCTTGACGTCGCTTGACGTCGGGCGCCGGGCAGCACAGTGAGTAAGATGCAACGCTTCGGTTCACAGCATCGGCCGGCATGAGCAAAGCGTTCGTCAAGGAAAGCAGCGAAAGCGAAGACGCTGACGACGATCTGGAGGTGGTGGGACTGCCGACCGGATCGCGCAACTACATGACCCCGGCGGGCTACGCGCGACTCAGAAGCGAACTCGTCAACCTGCTCAACGTCGAGCGACCGTCGGTGGTGCAGACGGTTTCCTGGGCGGCCTCCAACGGCGACCGCTCGGAAAACGGCGACTATATCTACGGCAAGAAACGCCTGCGCGAGATCGATCGCCGTTTACGTTTCCTCACGCGCCGGCTCGACAACGCCGAAGTCGTCGATCCGGCCTCGCGCGCGGCGACAGACCAGGTGTTCTTCGGTGCGACCGTGCGCTACGCCAACGGTGCCGGCGACGAACTGCAGCTTGCCATCGTGGGGATCGACGAGGTGGATCTTCCGCGCGGGCGGGTAAGCTGGATCTCGCCGATCGCGCGCGCGCTGATCAAGGCGCGCGAGGGCGATATGGTGCAGCTGCGCACGCCGGCCGGCGTCGAGACGATCGAGATCATCGAGGTCACGTACCAGGCGCTGGACTGACCGGCGGCCGCTCTGGCGGCGCCAGTGAACGCGCCTAGCTGTCCTCGCTGCCGCGCTCGCGCGAACGCGCCCGGATCACCTTGGAAACCTGCTTGATCCGCCGCAGCGTGCGGATGACACGCGCCAGGTGCTGCCGATCGCGCACCTGCACCTTGAAATGGATCAGCGCGATCTCCGAGCCGTCGTCGTCGACATGCACGTTCAGGATGTTGCAGTCGGCTTCGGCAAACCCGGCCGCGACCCGGCCGAGCACGCCGCGCTGGTTCAGGCCGTGGATATCGAGATTCAGGGAGAAGTTGCCGGCCATTTCCTCGGCCCATTGCAGGTCGAGCCAGCGTTCGGGATCAGCCTTGCGCGCGCGCTGGGCATTGCTGCAGTCGGCCTGGTGCACCGCCAGCCCTTGATCGCGACGCATGTGGCCGATGATGACGTCGCCCGGGATCGGGCAGCAGCAGTTGGCCATTTGCAGCGCCATGCCTTCGGTGCCGCGGATCACGACCGGGGCCGACTGCGCCGCCGAGCGCGAGCGCTCGCCGCCCTCGGCGTTGTAGGCCGGCAGCAGCAGCTGGCGCGCCACCACCGCGGCGAGGCGACGGCCGAGGCCGATGTCGGCGAGGATCTCGTCCTTGTCGCGCGCCTGCGCCGCCTTGATGACGGCGTCCCAACCCGCCAGCGCGGTCACGTCGCCGACCGGCAGGTCGAGTTGCTGCGAGGCTTGCGCGAGCAGGCGCTCGCCCAGCTCGATTGATTCTTCCCGCTTCATGGTGCGCAGGAAGTGGCGGATCTCGGCGCGCGCCCGGCCGGTGCGAACGAACGACAGCCAGCCGGGATTGGGTCGCGCCACCGGGCCGGTGACGACCTCCACCACATCACCGTTGCGCAACTCGGTGCGCAGCGGCTGGATTTCGTTGTTGATGCGGGCGGCGACGCACTTGTTGCCGACGTCGGTGTGGATGTTGTAGGCGAAGTCCACCGGTGTGGCGCCACGCGGCAGCGACACGATCTTGCCGCGCGGGGTGAAGACGTAGACCTTGTCCGGAAACAGGTCGACCTTGATGTTCTCCATCAGCTCGGTCGAGTCGCCGGTCTGGTTCTGAATCTCCAGCAGCGACTGCAGCCACGCGTGCGTGCGCGACTGCAATTCGGACAGCGAGGTGGCATCTTCCTTGTACAGCCAGTGCGCCGCCACGCCGCTTTCGGCCACGTGGTTCATCTCCTGCGTGCGGATCTGGAACTCCACCGGCGTGCCGTACGGCCCGATCAGCGTGGTGTGCAGCGATTGGTAGCCGTTGACCTTGGGGATCGCGATGTAGTCCTTGAAGCGTCCGGGCACGGGCTTGTACAACGCGTGCAGGGCGCCAAGGGCCAGGTAGCAGTCGGCGCGCGAGTTGACGACGACGCGAAAGCCGTAGACATCGAGCACCTCCGAGAACGACAGGTGCTTTTCTTCCATCTTCTTGTAGATGCCGTACAGCGTCTTCTCGCGGCCGAAGATCTCGGTCTTGAGCTTGGCCTGGGCGAGCGCCTTGCGCACCGCCTCCATCATCTTGCCGAGCACCTCGCGCCGGTTGCCGCGCGCCGACCGCACCGCCTTGTCGAGCGTACGAAAACGCAGCGGGTGCAAGCGCGCGAAGGCCTGGTCCTGCATTTCGCGATACAGCGCGTTCAGGCCGAGCCGGTGCGCGATCGGCGCGTAGATCTCGAGCGTCTCGCGGGCAATGCGGCGCTGCTTGTCGGGCGCCATCGAGCCCAATGTGCGCACGTTGTGCAAGCGGTCGGCCAGCTTGATCAGAATGACGCGCACATCGCGCGCCATGGCCAGCAGCATCTTGCGAAAGCTCTCGGCCTGCTGCTCCTCGGTGGAGTCGAAGCGCAGGCGGTCGAGCTTGGACACGCCGTCGACGAGTTCGGCCACCGTCGGACCGAACTTCTCCGTCAGCTCCTGCTTGCTGGTACCGGAGTCTTCGAGGACGTCGTGCAGCAGGGCGGCCTGGATCGCGGCGGCGTCGAGCTTCCAGTCGGCCAGCAGTTCGGCCACGGCGATCGGGTGGGTGATGTACGGTTCACCGCTCTTGCGAAACTGGCCCAGGTGCGCCGCATCGGAAACCTTGAACGCTTCCTTGACGCGCTGGATATCGCCCGACGGCAGGTAGCGCTTGAGCTTTTCCGTCAGCTGCGCAAAGCTGACCACCGCGGGCGGCGCCGGCTCGGTGGCCGAGTCGGCGCGCCAGACCACCGCCTTGCGCAGCACTTCAGCCGCACGCCGCGCCAGACCGGTGGGTGAATAGCTCGATGCGGGTGACGCCGCCGGCGCGGGGGGACTGGCCGGGACGTCAGGGGAAGTGGGCGCGGAAGGCATGGGGGGCCACGTGGTTCAGCGTTGCCGGACCGGTGGTTCCCCGAAGGTGTGGCGGGATGCCACGGCGCTCGATCAGGTGGGCACTTTGCGAAGCATCTCGATGCCGACCTTGGCGGCAGCGATTTCCCGCAGGGCGGCCACGGGCGGCTTGTCCTTGGTCTCGATCTTCGGCGAATGCCCCTGCGCGAGCTGGCGCGCGCGATACGCCGCTGCCAGCGCGAGCTGGAAGCGGTTGGGGATGTGCTTGAGGCAATCTTCGACGGTGATGCGGGCCATGGCGGATTCCTGGGAAAAGTTGCGCCGATTCTACCTGCCGCAGCGTCTGCGGACCGGTCCTGCCGTTACTGAGGGATGCCGAGAGCGGCAAAGAGGTCGTGGTGGCGCGCGGCCTGGCAGCCGTAGCGCAGGCGCGTGGCGGTAACGATCGCAGTCATCTGCGCCAGCGCCAGTTCGAAGTCTTCGTTGATGATGACGTAGTCGGCCTCCGGCGCGTGGGCGATCTCGCTGCCGGCTGCGAGCAGCCGGCGATTGATCACCGCCTCGCTGTCCTGACCGCGCTTGTGCAACCGCTGGGCGAGCGCCTCGATCGACGGTGGCAGGATGAAGATGCCTACCGCGTGTGGAAATGCCGACTTCACCTGACGCGCGCCCTGCCAGTCGATTTCCAGCAGCACGTCGCCGCCGGCCTGCATGCGCTCGTCGATCCACACCCGGCTGGTCGCGTAGAAATTGCCGTGCACCTCGGCGCTTTCGAGAAACTCGCCGCGCGCGCGGCGTTCCTTGAACTCGTCCACGCCGACGAAGTGGTATTCGCGGCCGTTCTCGTCACCGCGGCGTGGCGGGCGGGTGGTGTACGAGACCGACAGGGCAATCGCCGTGTCGCGCGCCAGCAGCGCGTTGACCAGTGTCGACTTGCCGGCACCCGATGGCGCGACGACCAGGAACAGGTTGCCGGCGGTCATGTCCGCGAGGACGGGGCTGATGGTGGGAGTCAGGGGCATGGCGGACTATTCGAGATTCTGGATCTGTTCGCGCATCTGTTCGATCGCCAACTTGAGCTCGACCGCAGCCTGGGTGAGATCGATCGCCGACGCCTTGGATCCGAGCGTGTTGGCCTCGCGATTCAACTCCTGCATCAGGAAATCGAGTCGACGCCCGACGGCGCCACCGGCAGCAAGCACCCGCCGCACTTCGTTGACATGCGTGGCCAGTCGCTTCAGTTCCTCGTCCACGTCGGCACGCAGGCCGTAGAGCGTGACCTCCTGGCGGATGCGGTCGATGATCTCGTCGCGCGAGACCGTGCCGCCTTCGAGCGCCGGCGTGAGCGCCTGGTCCAGGCGCTCGGTGAGTTTCTTCTCCAGCGCGGCGAGGATCTCCGGCACGCGCGGTCGCAGGCTGGTGACGATGCTGTCGATCGCGTCGCAGCGCTCGATCAGGATCGCGCGCAAGGCATCGCCTTCGCGCCGCCGCGTTGCCAGCAGTCCGGCCAGGGCTTCGTCCAATGCGCCCTGCAGCGCCGCGCGCAGTGACTCGTTGTCGAGTACGGCGGTTTCAACCACCCCGGGCCACGCGAGGATATCGGCAACCGACAGAGGTTGCGTTTGCGGCACCGCTGAGCGCAGCCGGTCTGCCAGCGCGGCGAACTGGCGCAGCGCCTCGTCGTTGACCGTCGGCGCCAGCGGTTGTGACTGGCGCTGCATCCACAGCCGGCAATCGACCTTGCCGCGCGCCACGACGCCGCCAACCGATTCGCGCAGCTGCGGCTCAAAATTGCGAAGTTCATCGGCCACGCGCAGCGACAGGTCCAGGAAACGGCTGTTCACGGACCGCAACTCCACGCTGAGCAACCCCAGCGGTGTGGGGCGGGAGGCGGCGGCAAAGCCGGTCATGCTGGCAACTGAGCCCATGCGGGAGTGCTTTTCAGGCGATTGGTGGAGCGAACTCGACGCGGCGAAACGCGGCTACTTGGATAGAATCGGGCGCTCGATGCGGGCACTGACAACACGCCGCATACCTCCCGGCCCCGTATTCACGAACCTCTTCTGACTGACCCCGATGGCGGCGCAAAACAATGCTTCATTGCCGGAAGGTCTCGAGGTCGGCGGCTACCGCATAGTAAAGAAGATATCGAGCGGAGGCTTCTCGATCGTCTACCTGTCCACTGACGAGGCCGGTCAGTCGGTGGCGATCAAGGAATACATGCCGGCCGCGCTGGCCCAGCGCAAGGCCGGCGAGTTCTCGCCCTATGTGGCGCCGGAGAACCTCAACACCTACCGCATCGGCCTGAAGTGCTTCTTCGAGGAGGGCCGGGCGCTCGCGTCGATCTTTCACCCGAACATCGTGCGCGTGCTCAACTTCTTCCGCGCCAACGATACGGTATACATGGTGATGACCTACGAATCGGGTCGCTCCCTGCAGGAGCACGTGATTCGCAACCGCAGCAAGGAGCAGAAGGACGTCTTGTCCGAGCGCTTCATCCGCCGCGTCTTCACCCAGGTGATGAACGGCCTGCGCGAGGTCCATTCCAACCGGCTGCTTCACCTGGACGTGAAGCCGGCCAACATCTACCTGCGCATGGACGGCACGCCGATCCTGCTCGACTTCGGTGCCGCTCGTCAGACGCTCCAGCGCGACATCAGCAAGACCTATCCGATGTACACGCCGGGCTTCGCTGCGCCTGAGTTGTACAAGCGCGACGCCGAACTTGGTCCTTGGACCGATGTGTATTCGATCGGGGCCTGCATCTACGCGTGCATGTCGGGCATGCCGCCGCAGGAGTCCGACCAGCGGCTGAAGGACGACCGGATGCCGCAGGCGCTGCGCTCGTTCCGGGGTTTGTACTCGGCCCAGATGATCTCGATGGTCGAGCGCTGCCTGCGCCTGAACTCGCTCGAGCGGCCGCAGACGGTCTATGCGGTGCAGAAAGAACTGGTCAACAATGTGCCTGAAAAGCCGGAGTTCAGCGTCATGGAGCGCACCGGCGCCCGCGTGCGGCACATGCAGGAACGGTTCATGCGGTTCATGAAGGACCACAACATCACCTGGTTCTAGCCCAACCTGAAGGGCCAAGACGCTTCTCTTGCGCGCAAGACAGTGAAAGAATCGGCGCCCGTGACCGCAGTACCGGTCTGAAACATGCTTCCGCGGCTTAGCGCGGAACATCCGCCCAGGCGATTTGAAACCCCATGCGCTTTTCGATCTACCAGGAGAGCAAGAAAGGCGGGCGCAAGGTCAACCAGGACCGCATGGGGTACCTGTACACGCGCGATTCCCTCCTGATGCTGGTGGCCGATGGCATGGGCGGTCATGCGCGGGGCGAAGTCGCCGCCCAGTTGACGATGCAGACCATGGCGTCGATCTACCAGCGCGATGCCGCACCGCTGCTGGCCGACCCAGCACGCTACCTCGAGGAGTCAGTGCTGGCGGCGCATCGCGAACTGCATCGCTATCGCGCCGAGCACAGCCTGCCCGAAGCACCGCGCACCACGGTCATCGCCTGCGTGATCCAGCACGGCATGGCCACCTGGGCGCATGTCGGTGATTCGCGCCTGTACCTGCTGCGCAGCGGGCGCATTGCCGAGCGCACCACCGATCACTCGCGCGTTCATCATCTGGTCGCTGCCGGCCTGATCAAGGCCGAGGAGGCCAAGGATCATCCGGAGCGCAATCGCATCTTCAACTGCATCGGCGCGTTCGTTGCACCGACGGTCGAAGTGAGCCGGCCGACCGCGCTGCGCAATGGCGACACGCTGCTGCTCTGTTCCGACGGCTTGTGGGGAGCGCTGACGGATCGCCAGATTGCCGAAGGCTTTTACGGCAACACGGTGATGCGCGCCGTACCTGACCTGATCGAGACGGCGCTCGCCAACGCCGGCACCGACGCCGACAACTGCACTGCAGTGGCGATGACCTGGGCCGGCACCGAGTCGGTCGAAATGGTGCCGCCGACCGATGCGCCGGTATCGACGCTCGTGATGCCGGATGGCGCAGTGGCCTCGACCATCCAGATTCCGCGCTCGGGTGAGTTCACCGACATCGGCCTGACCGAAGATCAGATCGATGAAGCAGTCGCGGAGATCAACAAGGCGATCGCCCGCTCGACCAAGCTTATCGATAGCAAGTAACTGCAGTCGGTACGATTGCCGTTGCTTCGCCCTCCAGGCACCGAACCCACCATGACTTCGATCCGCCCCGAAGGGCGCGCGGCCGCCGCGCTGCGCCCCGTCCGTCTGACCCGTAACTACACCCGCCATGCCGAAGGATCGGTGCTGGTGGAATTCGGCCACACGCAGGTGATCTGCACCGCCTCGGTCGAGGACAAGGTGCCCGGCTTTCTCAAGGGCAAGGGGCAGGGTTGGCTGACCGCCGAGTACGGCATGCTGCCGCGCGCCACTCACACCCGGGCCGACCGTGAGGCCGCCAAAGGCAAGCAAAGCGGGCGCACGCAGGAGATTCAGCGCCTGATCGGCCGCAGCCTGCGCGCGGTGGTCGATCTGTCCAAACTGGGCGAACGTACGCTGCAGATCGACTGCGATGTCATCCAGGCCGACGGCGGCACGCGCACCGCATCCATCACCGGGGCTTTCGTTGCGGTTCACGATGCCTTCGGCAAGCTGCGGGCGGCCGATGTGCTTCCCACCTGGCCGATCCGGGACTTCGTCGCCGCGGTTTCGGTCGGCATGCACGCCGACCAGGCGCTGCTCGACCTGGACTACGCCGAGGACTCGACCTGCGAGACCGACATGAACGTGGTGATGACCGGTGACGGTCGCTTCGTCGAAGTGCAGGGTACCGCCGAGGGCACGCCGTTCACCGAGCAGCAGATGCAGCAGATGCTCGCCTATGCGCGCCAGGGGATTGCCGAACTGGTGGCTGCACAGCGCCGCGCGCTTGGATTGTGATGCGTCGTCTCGTGCTCGCCTCGGGCAATGCGGGCAAGCTGCGTGAGTTCCGCGCGCTGCTGGCACCGCTGCAGATCGAGGTGATCTCGCAGGCCGAGCTGGCCATTGCACCCGCCGACGAACCGTATGCGACCTTCGTCGAGAACGCCTTGGCCAAGGCGCGTCACGCGGCATCTGCCAGTGGTCTGCCGGCCTTGGCCGACGACTCCGGCTTGTCTTGCGCGGCACTGGGCGGCCAGCCCGGCGTGCGGTCGGCGCGCTTCGCGGGCGATGGCGCGTCGGACGCCGACAACAACGCCGAACTGCTGCGTCAGCTGCGCGGTGCAGCTGACCGCGGCGGCCATTACTCCTGCGTGCTGGTCGCGCTGCGCGCGGCTGACGATCCGGAGCCGCTGATTGCCGAAGGGCGCTGGCAGGGCGAGGTCATCGAGGTGCCACGCGGCGCGCACGGGTTCGGCTATGACCCGCACTTTTTGCTGCCGGAACTGGGTTGCACTGCCGCCGAACTGGAGCCCGAGTACAAGAATCGGATCAGCCATCGTGGCCTGGCGATGGCGGAACTGGCACGCAAGCTGGTTTCACTGGGTCATTGGTAGGCGACTGGCGACGCAGCAGATCCTGCCGTGGGCACGATTCCGATCCACCCGGAGAGCGCGGCGGCGGTTGCCGACGTGTCGCACTACCTGCGCCCGGGGACGCTGCGACTGCCGGCACTGCCGCCGCTATCGCTGTACATCCACTTTCCCTGGTGCGTGCGCAAGTGCCCCTATTGCGACTTCAATTCGCATGAGCAGGCGGGCGGGGTCGGGGCGATTCCCGAGGTGGCGTACCTGGACGCGCTGCGCGCCGACCTCGAATCTTCCCTGCCGCTCATCTGGGGGCGGCGCGTCCACTCGGTGTTTATCGGCGGCGGCACGCCAAGCCTGCTCAGCGCTCCCGGTCTCGACCGGCTGCTGTCGGACGTGCGCGCCTTGCTGCCGCTGGAAGCCGATTGCGAGATCACGCTGGAAGCCAACCCCGGCACATTCGAGGCCGAGCGGTTTGCCGCATACCGGGCGTCCGGCATCAATCGCCTGTCGATTGGCATCCAGTCGTTCGACGAACAGCAACTACGCCAACTTGGCCGCGTGCACGACAGGGCCCAGGCACTTGCAGCGGTGCAGATTGCGCAGCGGCACTTCGACTCGTTCAATCTCGACCTGATGTACGCGCTGCCAGGGCAAAGCCTTGCGCAGGCCCAGGCCGACGTCGACCTGGCGCTGTCACTGTCACCGCCGCACGTGTCGCTGTATCAGCTGACGATCGAACCGAACACCGTGTTTGCCAAGTCGCCGCCGGTGCTGCCCGATGAAGACAGCGCTGCGTCGATCCACGAATGGATCGAGCAGCGCATGGCCGATGCGGGTTATCGACACTACGAGGTCTCGGCATACGCGCGGCCAGGGCACGCCTGCCGCCACAACCTCAACTATTGGCATTTTGGCGACTACCTCGGGATTGGTGCCGGCGCGCACGGCAAGCTGTCCTTTCCTCATCGGGTGGTCAGGCAGACGCGCTTTCGTCAGCCGCGCTCCTATCTCGAGCGGGCAGCGCAGCAGCAGTTCGTGGCCGAGAGCACCGAAGTCACGCGGGCCGACCTGCCCTTCGAGTTCATGCTCAATGCCCTGCGCCTGAACGATGGCTTTCCCGTCGCGCTCTTTGGCGAACGCACCGGACTGCCAATCTCAACGCTGGAAGCCGCTTTGGCGCAGGGCGAGGCGCGCGGTCTGGTGCAGCGCAGCCTGGATCGAATCACGCCGACCGCGCTCGGCCGGCGTTTCCTCAGCGATCTGCAGACCCTCTTTCTTCGCTGAAGTGCGCGTCGCCCCAGATCGGCGCAGTACGCACCAAAGAGGGGCATAATGCCCACGAACGGCGCTTTCCAAACACCTAAGCGCGCGACCTGCCATCTTGCCGGGTCTTGGCGCTAAACCCCTGATGCACAAGGCCGGTGCGATTTGGGCCGGCGCGGCGCAACAAACGGCACGGTTCATGCTTTTAACGCCATCGGTTGATCGCTTACGCGGCACTACGGGGCGCGCGTGCGACAGCAAAAAACATCCTTCACTCACCGAGGAGTTCTCATGGCGACCCCCAAAGAGGTCCTGAAAATCATTGCGGACAACGAAGTCAAGTTCGTTGACTACCGCTTCACCGATACCAAGGGCAAGGAGCAGCACGTCTCGGTGCCGGCCAAGACTGTCAGCGAAGGCACGTTCGAGCATGGCCATCCGTTCGACGGTTCGTCGATCGCCGGCTGGAAGGGCATCGAGGCGTCCGACATGCTGCTGATGCCGGATGCGGCCAGCGCCCGCATGGACCCGTT